>Ga0315289_10008122_pt1 | contig 15200 bp, 14 predicted proteins | sample YL17G11_40_MG_FD_203452 | JGI IMG/M metagenome (GOLD analysis project Ga0315289, IMG submission 203452) | Sediment microbial communities from Yellowstone Lake, YNP, Wyoming, USA - YL17G11_40 | ecosystem: Environmental > Aquatic > Freshwater > Lake > Sediment | place: USA: Wyoming | collected... | reverse complement strand
TCGTGAACGTCCTTGGGTGCAGGTCCAGGCTGATGTCCATCATCTTGAGGGGCCTCCTTCGTGGCCGGGATGACGACAACACCCTCTGCCACGCCAACCAGGAGCGCCCCTCTTTCCATACTACCAGTCCCATTTGCCGCTGAACGGCGGCGGCAAATGGGGACAGTCCCGAACGGCCCACTGCGTTCTGCAACTACCTCACATGACACATGTGACACGGCACTAGCTGAGCCGGTCCCGCACGAACTCCCTCGCCCAGATGTCCGCCATGGCGATGTCGGACAGGGCGACGGCCGGCAGTGGTGTGTGAGCCTCGAGCGTTTCCTCGATGGCCCGCGGGATGTCAAGGAAGCCGATCCGACCGGCCAGGAAGAGCTCGACGGCCTGCTCGTCGGCTCCGTTCAGGACCGCCGGGTATGTCTGCCCCGCCCGACCGGCGTCGTAGGCCAGGCGGAGGCAAGGGAAGCGATCCAGGTCGGGGCGCTCGAAGGTGAGCGTCGCCGCCTCGGCCAGCCCCAGCCGCGGGAGCCGGTTCGCCGCGCGCTCGGGGTGGAGCAGCGCGTACTGGATGGCCGTGCGCATGTCGGGCAGGCCGAGTTGGGCAACCACCGACCCGTCGCAAAACTGCACCGCCGAGTGCAGGATGCTCTGCCGGTGGACCACCACCTCGATGTCGTCGAAGGGCACGCCGAACAGCCAGTGCAGCTCGAAGAGCTCGAAGCCCTTGTTGGCGAGAGTGGCCGAATCGATGGTGACCTTCTGTCCCATGCGCCAGGTCGGGTGGTGGAGGGCCTGCTCCGGCGTGACGCGGCGCATGTCGTCCAGTGAGGCATCAACGAACGGCCCGCCGGAGGCGGTCAGGATGAGCTTCTCGATGCAGGCGTGGTCCTCCCCCCTCAACGCCTGGAAGACCGCGGAGACTTCGCTATCGATGGGGAGGAGTTGCGCCCCCGATCGTGCCGCGGCGCTGGTGACCAAGTGACCCGCGGCGACGAGCGGCTCCTTGTTCGCGAGCGCAACGTCCTTCCCGGTTTCGAGGGCCGCGACGACGGACGCCAGCCCGGCGATGCCCGATATGGCCCCGACCACCAGGTCCGCCTGGGGGCGCTGCGCCAGCTCGCAGAGGCCGTCGTGGCCGGCGAGGAGCCGGCCCGCGCCGCCATCGATCAGCCGCTCGAGATCGGGCACGAGGTCATCATCGACGATGCACGCCTCGGCCCCGAACTCACGGGCCTGCTCGGCGAGCCGTTCGACCTGGCGCCAGGCGGCCAGGCCCACGACCTGCAGGCGCTCGGGATGCTCGCGGATGACGTCGAGCGTCTGCCGGCCGATCGACCCCGTGCTGCCCAGGACGGTCACCCGCTTGGGCCTCATGGCTTGCCCGCCGCCTCCCAGAGCGCCTCCGCCGCCGCCACCAGCCCTGCGCTGTTCTCGATCTGCTGCCGCCACTCCTCGGGGATGACGCTCACTCCATTGTACGCGCCCGAGATGCCGCCGGCGAGGCAGGCCACGGAATCCGAGTCACCGCTGGCGTTGGCGCCGGTGAGCACGGTCGTTTGGAAGTCCCGTGGCGAGCGCAAGAAGCAGTAGAGCGCGGCGGCCATGGCCTCCTCCGCCACCCACGCATCGCCGAGCACGTCGAAGGCGCCGTCGGGGGGCAGGGCGAGCACCTCGGGCACCTGCCGCAGCTTCTCGACGAACTCCCCGCTGATCGTCTCGGTCGCCTGGATGATCGTAGGGAGCAGGCAGTCAGGCGGGATGCCCTTCAGGGCGGACGCCACCGCGACCGCATTGGCGACTGCGCCAGCGACCGCACAGGGATGACCGTGGGTGATGAGACTGCTGTGGCGAGCGATCTCGATGAGCGTCGAGAGATCATCGTGGCGGTACAGGCCGATCGGCGCCGTCCGGATGGTCGAGCCGTTGCCCTTGGACTCGGGGATTCCGCTTTCGCGCCACGGCCTGCCCGCCGCGAGCCGCCGGCAGGCGCTCATGGTTGTGCTGCCCGGCGCGCGGTCGTTCTCGGGGCTCGTGCTCCACTTGAGCAGCTCGACAGCAACGGCCGTCATGACCTCGTCGAGGCTGCCCCGGCCCGCCCGCACCAGCGCCGCGGCTACGGCGAGGCTCATCTGCGTATCATCGGTGTAGGTGCCGGGCCGGTGCGAGTGGGAGGCCACGAAACCGCTGATGCCTCTCGACCCGTAGCGATGGCGGATCTCGGCGGACCCGATGAACTCGACTGGGAAGCCGAGAGCATCCCCCACCGCCAAGCCCACGATGGCGCCCTGGTAACGATCCCTCATTGCGGTACCTCCATCGCGGTGCTGGGCCCCGAAGGGGGGGGCGCCCGGCGGGTCGGCCGCTCGGGTCCGTGAGAGGTCATTCCTCTCCTGCGCGAGGTGGCCCTTCCTAGCGCACGGGCCTCGCCACTGATGCGCGAGGCCCGTGCGTGTACTCGAAGTGCAGTAACGATGGCACTAGGCGACAACCGGCTCCGGCTCGGCGAGCAGTCGCGCAAGCAGCGCGACCACCAGCCCCTCGAAGTCGCCCTTCTTCTCCACGAACACTCCGTCGTACCGCGCGACGCGACTCAGGGCCTCGGGCGATTGCGAGTAGCCGCTCAGGACGATCACCTTCATGTCGCTCCACAACGGGTTAGCCTTGACGGCATCCAACACGCGCCACCCGTTGATCTCGGGCATGGCAATGTCGAGTAAGATGGCATCGTACTCGGTGCCGTCCACGACGGCGCGGCACAGCTCCTCGATCGCGGCCCGTCCGCCCTCGGCCCCAGTCACCTCGAAACCGGCGTGAGCCAAGAGCTGGGTCATCCACCGCAACAAGCCTGGGTCATCATCAACGACCATTACCTTTCGCATGACGGATGAGATCGCTCACCTGCCTTTCCATAGCCTGCGCCATCTCACAGGCCTATTCGCGTTCCCGCACCGACCGTTCGAGGTCCCGCTGCTCGTCGCGCTCCCTGAGGGCATCGCGCTTGTCGTACGTCTTCCTTCCCTTGCACAGCCCCAGTGCTATCTTGCCCTTACCATCCCTGAAGTACACCCGGAGAGGCACAAGTGTGTAACCACGCTCCTTCACTCTCTGCCCGAGGCGCCGGATCTGCGCGCGGTGCGCCAGCAGCTTCCGCGGCCTCCGGGGCGGGATTGGCTCCCACTTGGCCGCCGACTCATAAGGCGCGACGTGCATCCCGTGCAGCCACAGCTCGCCCTTCTCGACCCGCGCGTACGCGTCAGTGAGGTTCGCCTGACCGTTTCGCAGGCTCTTCACCTCGGCGCCTTGCAGAGCAATCCCCACCTCCAGTTCCTCGAACACAACGTAGTTGTGCCGCGCCTTCCGGTTGGTGGCGACCGTCTTGGTGTTGTCATCCCTCGTCTTCGCCGGACTCACTGCCCTCACCCTCGCGGTCTCGTCCAACGCGGGTACACGTAGCCACACGCCAACAGGAAGAGCACCAGGTACAGCAGCACGGTCACGACGGCCGGCACGGCATGCAGAATGCTGGTGATGACCGCTGATGGTAGCAGTATACCCGCCGACCAGGCGATCGCCAATGACACTCTGGGTGACGAAACCCACGTGAGGATACGGTTCCGCTCGGAGATGAGCGCGCCGCAGCCGCCGCAGTGGGAGGCGTCGCGAGCGTTCTCCCGGCCGCACTGCCAGCAGATCAGCCCGCCAGTGGTCGCCACGCGCTTCTTCTCGATGGCGTTGGCCAGGGCCAGCTTCCCCTCGGAATCCCGCGGCACCAGGCGAACGACCTCCTCGTAGTGCCCGATCGCCGTGTCAAGATCGCCGCGCTGCTCGTAGAGCTGGCCCAGTCGCATGTACGCAGCGGCGTTGTCCGGGTGGGCCACGATCGCCCGCTTGGCGCCCGCAACGTCCGCCTCGAAGAACTCGCCCAGCTTCCTGCGCTCGGCCCGCCGAGTCCCGGCCGCCAAGACGAACGCCAAAGCGACGAGGAGTAACCAAACGGCGATATTCGCTGGCTGGCCCCACGTGGTCATGATGCCGGCCAGGAAGCCGAACATCACCAACAGGGCGACCACAAGCTCGCCGGTGTCCAGCCGTCGGTCGAACCATGCCCCCAGGATCTGGTACACCGGCCAGGCCAGTATGAGGCAGGCCGCCGCGACTGCCGTGACCGTCAGCATGGCCGGCCCGACCGCCCCGATCATCGCCGAAGCCTCGCTGCGAGGTGAGCGCGAATGAGGGTCAGCAATTCCCCCCATTCGCGGAGACACCTTCCGGCTGGAGGGCTCGCCGTCTGCGGTGACGAAGGCCGTCGATGCGCGTTACACCGGGAGGTCTCGTGGGACCGCTTCGCTCACCCATCTATGTTGTCATCAACTACTCAAGCGACGGCCGCCAGGCTGCTCTCTCGCTGGTCGAGGCCTGCGTCGCCAGCGGCGCGGGGATGATCCAGTTCCGCGCGAAGCAGGAGTTGGACTCTCAGGACCTTGATTGCCTCCGGGCCATGCTCGGGCGCGCACGAGCGGAGGGGGTGCCGCTGGTCATCAACGACCGTGTGGACATCGCGCAGGAAGCGGGAGCGGACGGCGTGCACGTTGGTCTGGAGGACACGGGGGTTGCGCTGGCTCGCGAGGCGCTGGGGCCGGAGGCCATCGTCGGGGCGACGACACCAACCGCGCAGATCGCCCTCGCCGCGGAGCGAGACGGGGCCTCATATGTCGCAATCGGATCGGTCTACCCTTCGCCCACCAGGCCGGACAAGAGGGTGGTGGGGCTCGAACGGGTTCGGGAGGTTGCCGCAGCGGTCGGCGTTCCGGTGTGCGCCATCGGAGGAATCACAGCCGCCCGCGTGCCGGAGGTCAGGGCCGCCGGCGCGAGCCTGGTCTGCGTCATCTCGGCCGTGTCGGGGGCGGCGGATCCGGCGGGAGCGGTTCGGGAGCTGGTGGCGGCGTGTCGCGGGTGACGAATCGGACGGAGGGTCACGGTCGGCGCGCGTAGACCACTGCCATCAGCGTGTCGCCCACCTGCCGGAGGGAGTCCGCATCGCAGTTCGCTGGGGTGTCATCGACAGTGTGCCACTCGGGGTAATCGAACTCGATGAGGTCGATGGCGGGAATGCCCTGGGCGATGAAGGGTGTGTGGTCATCGATGACCGAGTACCCCGGCTCGCGCCTGAAGGCCGTGTGACCGAGCCCAAGAGCGGTTGAGTAGACCTTGTCCATCAGCTCCGGCGCGGCCTGGCGCGAACTCTCTTCCTCGGGCAGGTCGAAGACGTCATTGCCGCCGATGGACGTGCGGGTCCCGACGCGCGGATTGTGTCGGTTGTCCCCTCCCACCATGTCGAGCAGGATGACCTCGTCCGGTCGCGCCTTCGCCGGCATGTTCCTCACGAAGTAGCTCGACCCGAGACAGAAGCCGTAGAGAGGGGGGCTGGTCGAGGACTTGCCGGAGTCCTCCGCATCCCAGAGAGCGATGATGACCGGCGCCGGGGGGGGCGTCTCCTGGAAGCCGCGGGCCATCTCGAGCAGAACGGCCGCCCCGGAGGCGCCGTCGTCGGCGCCCGGCACCGGCTGGGAGCGCTTCGAGGGGTCCGGGTCCTCATCCGCCACGGGGCGGGAGTCCCAGTGCGCGCAGAGCATCAGCCTCCGCCCGGTCGTCGGCCCGTAGAGGCCGATGAGGTTGTTGAACCGGTAGGGCCCGCCGAAGGAGGTGCTCGCAGTGAACGGCTGCTTGAAGGCCTCGCGGGCGGTCCGACTGAGGACGCCGAAGAGGTAGGCCTCTGCCCTGCCATGGGCGGCGCTGCCGGGCGTCCGCGGGCCGAAGCCCACCTGGTCCTGGAGGATGCGGAAGGCCTGCTGAGCATCGAATACGGGCGGCGTCATGCCACCGGGGTTCGATCCGGTGTTGCCGCAGGAAGACCACCCGGCCACAAACAGGAGAAGGCCCAGGAGAACAAGCCGGCGTACGGTGTCCATTGGTCCCTCACGCTGTCGAACAGACAGACAAAGCCGCTGCTCCCCCGCGCGAATGGGAACAGGCACCGCCCCGATGCTCGAGACGGTGCCTGCCTCACTTCCCGCTGCGTCTTCAGCAACCTGCCGGATGCCTAGCGGATGGGCACCTTCCACCGGGCCGGCTCGGCCCGGCTAGCCGCCTTCAAGAGACTGCGGATGCGGCTGGCCTCGGAGTCCGGGCGCGCGCGGTCGGTCGTGTAGGAGGCCGTCGAGCCGGGCCGCGAGACAGAGCTTCGCTCAACCCGCACCTCGAGGTCGGCGCCCGTCGCCGAGACGCGACGCTCAGAGGGGAGTTCCGCAAGCCTCGGAGGCGGAGGTGCCAGTGGGTGCCGGTCGTCGGGAGGGGCGGTCTTCGGGCTACTGGTGGCCATGCGGGTCGGCGGCGGCTCGGCGACGGTTTCGCCGGAACTCGCGGGCCGATCAACAATCAGGGTCGATCCCGCCGGCGGGGGCGGCGAGGGCAGCACGCGCGGAGGCGTTGCCGGCGCCGCGGGCTCCGGTGGGCGCACTGTCGGCGCCATGACGACAGACGTCGACGGCGCGGGGCCGCGGGGCGACGGACCGGGCGGGACTCCTGGCGGCATGGCTGCCGGCCCTGGGTGCCTGCCCTCGTCGCGGACCATGCCGGCGACCTTCTCCACCGTGCCGAAGACGTCGGCCGCGCTCCACCTCGGCGCAGCCGCCGCCGGGGCCAGCGCCGCATTGTCCCTCAGCCGGTCGGTCGGCAGCAATGGCCGCGGCGCCGGCCTGGTCGGCGCCGCTGGGCCTACCACGGCAACCGAGGTTGGCGCGACCTCCCCGCCTACGCCGCGAGGCGCCACGTAGTGCCAGGCGCCCATGCTGACCGCGAACAGGAACACGGCTGCCGCCGCCAGCCGCAGGCTGCAGCGGAAGCCGGGCACCGCGCAGTCGAACGCTCTCCGAAGCCAACCGCGCACGACGGCGCGTTGGTCGGCCTGGACGGCAGCCCAAACGCGCTGCTCGAGGCCGACGGGCACAGGAACGGGCTCGGTAGTCTGTAGCGCCTCCGCAACCTGCTCTAGCTGCTTGTATACATGGTAGCAGGCATCGCACGAGAAGAGGTGCGCCTGCACGTCGGCCGCATGCTCCTCGGGGAGCTCGCCGTCGATCAAGGCGGACGCCTCAGCCAACACGACCGTGCACTGCAACCTACGCGGTGCCCGATCAGCCAGGCTCTCGGCCTTCCACGCGGTGGCCTGTTGGGGAGTGGCCTGGGGAAGCGCGCGGACCATCTGCGCGACCTCGCTCAACCAGGCGACTTCCCGCTCGCAAGCCGGACACACGCGCAGGTGTTCGCGAACGCGCGCAGAGGTCGCGACGTCCAGCTCGCCGTCGACGTGCGCTGAAAGGTCTTCTTGAGTGTAGGGACAGGACATGGCGCAACTAGCCCTGGGCTCCGCAGTCTACGTCCGAGCCCTCGCCTCGACGCGGGCAGACACGCCGAGGCTTCCCAGCGGTCACTTCCTATGACAACGGCAAGTCGGTGGGGTTCCGGGAATCACGAGGGAATCGTGAGGAGAGTGGCAAAGTGCCTTGGGGAGCGCGGGGGTGGGCCGTCAGCGCTCCCGAGGAGCACCAACACCGATGCGAGCCTACCGCAGGATCTGAGAGCGGCCCCCGGGGCGGAGTCTCTCGAAGGAGAGGCGCTTCATCAGGGCCGCGATCCACTCCCCCACCCGCTCGCGCAAGGCGTCCACTCCGGAGAGCTCCGTGGGTTGGGAGACATAGGCCTCTTCGACAGCGGCGAGCATGACCAGCCCTACGGCGGTGGCGTGGGCAGGGGTCGAGACTGCCTCGGCGAGGCCCCGCAGGCCGCGCGGCACCCCGATGCGCACCGGGAGGCCGTCGAAGGCCTCGGTGGCCACCTGCGTGATGCCGGGCAATTGAGAGCCGCCACCTGAGAGCACGACCCCCCCACTCACCGCCCGGCAGATGCCCGCCCGCCTCAGGTCCTGGAGGGCCAGCGCGAAACCTTCCTCCACGCGAGAGCGGACGATCTCGCCGGTTAGCCGGCGAGGGACTCGTTCCCGGGTCTGCGTTCCGGCCAGTACGACCTGGATCGTTTCGTGCTCGCCGACCCTGTCCGGCACGGCGACGGCCCATTTGCGCTTGACGCTCTCCGCCTCGTCGAGGCTGGTCCGTAGGATCTGGGCCAGGTCGCGCGTCACGTGATCGCCGGCGACGGCGAGCGAGGAAGTGTGAGCGATGGCGCCATTGAGGAAGACGGCGATGTCAGTCGTCCCACCGCCGATGTCCATGAGGATGACGCCCAGCTCTCGTTCCGCCTCGGTGACCACCGCGGTGCTGGTCGCGATGGGTTCGAGAACCCGTCGGAGGATGCGCACACCGGAATCCTCGACGCACCGCGCCACGTTGGCGAGGACGCTCGTCATCCCGGTGACGATGTGGGCCTCGACATCCAGGACCGACCCGCTCATGCCGACGGGCCGACGGATGTCCTTGACACCGTCCAACGTGTACCCACGCTCTGCGACATAGACGATCTCCCGACCGGGGGGGAGGACGACGCTGTCACGTGCCGACTGGAGGACGCGCTGAACGTCGTCCTCGGTCACCTCGTGCCCCGAGGCCACGTTCACGCGCGCCGAGACGTTGGTGGAGCTGATGTGGTCGCCGGTGACGCCGACGAAGGCCTCCCGGATCTCCATCCCTGCCATCCGCTCGGCCTCCTCCACGGAGGCGCGAATGGAGGCGATGGTATCGGCGCGGTCAACCACGACCCCGCGCTTGAGGCCCTTGGACCGGCTCATCCCCACGCCCACAATCTCGAGCGCGGCGGGATCGCCGTTCGCACCGGCCACCAAGGTGCAGACCTTCGTGGTGCCGACGTCTAGGCCAACCAGAAATCCGCCTTCGTGCAAATCACTGACTCCACGCCGGGGCGTTTGCCCGGAGCTTCGCCGCCTTCGAGAACGCCGCGTAGCAGAGTCGCTCCGCGGCTCGCATGCCGTGCCTACGCGGGATGGTCGGGCCCGCTGGCCACACACTGGCTCTTGGGCCACCAGATCGGCCGGCGCGTTCGCAGTTCGACTCGTCCGACCTGGTTGCCGCGCGCCTCAAGCTCCTGCAACACCTCAGCGAACAGTTTCGCCCGCTTGACTGTGTCTCCGTCAACGCCCACAATGCCCCGTGCCCCGGACCCCGAGACCACGGTCAGCTCCGGTGGGTTGCTGGCCTCCATGCGCCAGGGCTGGAGCTTCGTCGATCTCGAGAGCGCCTGCGCGATGTCCCGGCTGCGTTCGAACCACTCGTCGGTCAGCCGCTCCCCCACCTGTGCTCCCCGTGGATGCCAGCCCGCCACCCTCAGCAGCTCCCTACGGGGCCGCTGGCACCAGTAGAGGCACACCCCGTCCTCGTCGATCAGCAGGTACCTCCCGTTCTCCTCCAGGGCGATCAGCGGCCTCCTGGGGTGAACAGCCAGGATCAGCCGGTCCGGGAGCCGACGCTCGATCTCGGCCCTCGCTACCCGCGGGCACTTCTCCGCCTCCCGCGTAAACTGCACGATGGGAGTCGTGAGCAGGTTCGGGTGCGGCGGGAGGGTCAGGTTCCGCGCCACCTCGGCGGCCAACGTCCGGTCGGTCGAGACGATCCGCAACTCCCGCAGGGCGAGCAGCGACTCGCCCGCGCCCAGAGCCAACCCGACCCCCACCGACAGGCTCAGCAGCGCGACGACCCGCGCACAACGTCGCCGCCGACAGCGTCTCCGCCACTCCGCCAGCGCCGGGGACCTCCGTGCTTCGTTCACGTCGTTCCCCCCTGCTGCGTCTGCCGGGTCACGAACGGATCCGGCGTGCGGTGGTTCCTGTTGCGGCTGTTGCCTCTCGTTCCTTCAGTAGGCCGGCCAACCTCTCCCCGACCTCGTGAATGTCCCCGGCACCGATGGTGAGCACCAAGGCGCCCGGCGCGACGTGCTCAGCCAGGTAGTCGACGATTCCGGGCTTGGTCGGCAGGAAACGGACCGGCTTGGATGGCTCGTTCCTGGCGACCGCCTCCGCAAGCTGGCGCGCATCCACCCCGGGCAGGGGGTCCTCGCGCGCGGCGTAGATGTCGGTGATGATGACCTCATCGGCGTCCGTGAAGGCGCGTGCAAACCCGTCCATCAGATGCTTCGTGCGGCTGAAGAGGTGCGGCTGGAAGACCGCGATGATCCGCCCCCGCCATCCCGCCCGCGCCGTCCGGAGGGTCGCCTCGATCTCCGTCGGGTGGTGGGCGTAGTCGTCCACCACCATCATGTCGTCGGACTGGGAGAGCACGTCGAACCGCCGGCCGATGCCGCTGAAGGCCGCGATGCCCTCGATGGCCGCGTCCGCCGTGGCGCCGGCCTGGGTGGCGGCGGCAAAAGCTGCCGCCGCGTTCAGCGCGTTGTGCGCTCCGGGCACCGATAGGACAATCCGGCGGGTCGCTCCCTCAGGCAACTGCATATCGAACGATACCGATCGCGTGTCGGTCGTGATGCTGCCGACCAACAGGTCGGCGTGCTCTGCCACCCCGTAGGAGACCGTCTTGCCCGGGGCGTGCTCGGCCAACCCGCGCAGCAGCGGGCTGTCGCTGCAGTAGACCAGGAAGCCGTCGGGGCGACCGAGCTCCACGAACCGCTCGAAGTTCTCGCAGAGCTTCTCGAAGGTCCCGTGCTGGTCGAGATGGTCCGGCTCCAGGCTGGTGATGACCTGGTTGCAGCCCTGGTAGTTCAGGAACGAGTTGTCGCTCTCGCAGGCTTCCAGCACGAAGAGATCGCTCCGGCCCACCCGGTGGTGGCCGCCCCAGTCGCGGACCTCTCCGCCGACGATCACCGTCGGGTCGAGGCCGGCCCGGGCGAGGGCCAGGCCGATCATGCCCGTCGTGGTCGTCTTCCCGTGCGTGCCGGCCACGGCAATGGGTCGTTGGCCCAGGAGCAGCTCGGCGAGCAGCTCGGAGCGGTGCATGACCACGAGGCCCCGCTCGCGCGCGGCCCGGAGTTCCGGGTTGTCATCGCGGATGGCGGTGCTGTAGACCACCAGGGCTGCGCCATCGACCGCCGAGGGGTCGTGGCCGATGCGGACGCGTGCCCCATGAGCGGCCAAGGCGTCCGTGCGCGGCGACTGCTTCGCGTCCGATCCCGAGATGCAGTACCCTCGGGCGAGCAGCACTTCGGCGAGCGGGCTCATCCCCACTCCGCCAATCCCAATGAGGTGAACAGGCCCGGCCGAGGGCTGCAGCATGACTCAGACACAACCCAGACCCTTAGGTCGGGTCTCAGATCCGACAGCTGCCTGCGACACGGGCATTGTACCTCCTTTCGGGCGGCTTTGGCAACCCTCGGGCACGGGGGAGGGTTCGCACTCGTTGCCGCGCCGCGAGGGGATCGCCGTTGAGAGCAGGGGCTCGGAGGAGGGGCCGAATAGGCCGAGCCTGCGAGAGCGGGCTCGGCCTATCCGGCCCGCAACGGCGGCCAACGACGCGGGCCGGATACTCGGTGCACACGACGCACCTCGTATTCGGCCCCTCCACACGACGACAGGGAGCGCGGGGCAGCGCCATCCGAGGTCTCGCCGGTGGCCATGGGGAAGTGGCAAGGTGCGGGTGTGGCTCGACTTCGCGCGCTGGGGGCTGTGCTATGGCTGAGAACGTCCTGTACTTCGGCGACAACCTCGACATCCTCCGTCGACACGTCCCGGATCAGAGTGTTGACCTGGTCTACCTTGACCCGCCCTTCAACTCGAACGCCAGTTACAACGTGCTCTTCCGCGAGCGGGACGGCACTGCGTCCCCCGCCCAGATCACGGCCTTCGACGACTTCTGGCACTGGGATCGCGCCGCCGAGGAGACGTTCCGCGAGATCGTCCAGAGCGGCCACGGCAAGCTCCCCGTGCTCATGCAGGCCCTGCGCGCCTTCCTCGGCCGGAACGACCTGATGGCGTACCTCACCATGATGGCCATCCGCCTCGTCGAACTGCGTCGCGTGCTCAAGCAGACGGGGAGCATCTACCTGCACTGCGACCCGACGGCCAGCCACTACCTGAAGCAAGTCATGGACGCTGTGTTCCATGCGCAGTGCTTCCGCAACGAGATCGTCTGGAAACGCACCAACGCTAGAAGCACGAGCGGAAGATGGCCGCGCGTCCACGACGTCCTCCTCCACTACGGCAAGCCTGGAGGTTCGGTCCACCATCCCGTGCGCGTCCCGGCAGACCTGACGAAGATGCCCCATCACCTGCTGATCGGGCCGGATGGCCACAGGTACCAGACCTTCGAGCTAACTGCCCCTGGTCGAACGCAGGAGGGGGACAGCGGGAAGCCTTGGCGCGGCTTCGATCCCGGAGCCATGGGGCGCCACTGGGCCAACTCGCACGAACGGATGGATGAGTGGAACTCACAAGGCCTGGTCCACTGGCCGGCGGGAGGGAGCCGCGGGGGCTTCCCGCGCCGGCGTGCAGAGGCGCCCTTTGACCCGTCCGAGCGGGAGGTTGCCGTTGGCGACGTGTGGACCGACATCGACCGGATCAATCAGTCGGCGAAGGAGCGCCTCGGCTACCCCACTCAGAAACCCGAAGCCCTGCTTGAGCGCATCATCAAGGCCAGCAGCAACGAGGGCGACCTGGTGCTCGACCCGTTCTGCGGGTGCGGGACGACGATTGCCGTCGCCGAGCGGCTGCACCGGCGCTGGATCGGCATCGACATCACCCACCTCGCGATTGCGCTGATGAAGGCGCGGCTGCACGACACGTTCGGCCCGAATCTCTCGTCCCATGATGTCGTCGGCGAGCCGCAAGACCTTCCGAGTGCGCGCGCCCTGGCCGAGCAGGACCGCCACCAGTTCCAGTACTGGGCCCTCAGCCTGGTGAAGGCTCGCCCGGCCACCGACCCGAGGAAGGGCGCGGACAAGGGCATCGACGGCTGCATCTACTTCGAGGATGACGACTCGGGGAGGTTCAAGAAGGTCATCCTGCAGATGAAGAGCGGGCACGTCTCGTCGCACTACGTCCGCGACCTGAAGGGGGCGATGGAACGCGAGAAGGCCGAGATCGGCGCGCTCATCACTCTTGAGGAACCGACCGACCCAATGCGCCAGGAAGCCCTCGCCGCCGGGTTCTATGAACCGCCATCCCTCCTGCCGCCAGTGCCTCGCCTCCAGATTCTCACCATCGCGGAGCTGCTCGCCGGGAGGCGTCTCGAGTACCCCGACGTGGCACCGGCGACCTTCAAGCGCGCGCCGCGCCAGACGAAGGCCAAGCGAAGGGCGCGGCAGCCGGGGGGCGAGGAGGGGTAGGTGATCGGCGCCGTCGCGGCCCGGTCGTTCGGAGAGGCCGAATAGCCCGAGCCCGCCGGGGGGCGGGTTCGGGCTATCCGGCCCGCAACGGCGGTCAACGACGCGGGCCGGATACTCGGTGCACACGACGCACCTCGTATTCGGCCCCTCCACCCGGCACACACGGTGCAATGGCTTGGGCAAGAGGTAACCCGGTGACATCCGAGCGACGCAAGCAGCTGCCGAGGAGGCGACGCCCGCACCGGCTTCCCCGGGAGTGGTACCAGTGGCCCGAGCAGCCCGTGTTCGTCACTGTCTGCGCTCGCGGCGGGATCTGTCTCAGCGAGGGGCACATCGCACCCCGGATCGTTGGCGCCATGGGCCGTCTGGGAGCCGTATGCAAGGTGCGCGTCCACGCCTACTGCATCATGCCCGACCACATGCACGTGGTCGTGTCTGTGGCTCACGACGGAGGAGACCTCGCGAAGTGGATCCGCTATGTGAAGCGTCAGACGGCCCGAGTGCTCGGGTTGCCGGCGCTCTGGCAGCGGAGCTACTGGGACCGACACGCGCGGCGCGACCAGGATGTCGCCGCGGCTGTTGACTACCTCCTGTACAATCCGGTGCGTCGCCAGCTGTGCGAGGAGCCATGTGACTGGCCCTACTCGTGGTCGGAGTGGGACCCGGAGGCCCGCGGGCCGGATCCGAACGTGACACAAGCCATGATGGAGTAAGGACGCTCACATGCAGCCCCCGGCCCTGGCTCGTCTCGAATGGATCGCTCTCGCGTGGGGCGCGCAGCTTGGGCCGGCGGCCTTCCACGGGCTGGTTGCCCGGTTTGGCTCGCCCGGGGCCGTGTCGGCGGCTGGGGAAGCAGCGCTGCGCGAGAGCGGCGTCCGGCTCACGGAGGAGCAGATTCCCCGGGTTCTGTTGGCGATGGATGAGGTGGTGGCCGTTGAGGAGGAGGTCGAACGGCTGGCCGAGGAGGGTGTCACGGTGGTGTGTCCGTTCGAGGAGGGGTACCCGCCGGCGATTGGGGAGCTGCCCTGTCCGCCCCCGGTTCTCTGCCTCAGGGGCGAAGGGCGACCGGAGGACGTGCTCGCGGTTGCGGTCGTCGGCACCCGGTCGCCGAGCCGGGAAGGGCTGGCGTTGGCGGAGGAGGTTGGGGAGGCGCTCGCCCGGGGGGGTGTAACGGTGGTGAGCGGGCTGGCGAGAGGCATTGACACCGCAGCTCACCGGGGGGCGCTCGGGGGCGGCGGGCGGACGATCGCAGTGCTTGGTTCGGGGATTCGTGTCATCCACCCGACGGAGAACGTGCCCCTCGCCCGCGAGATCGCGCAACAGGGAGCGCTGGTCAGTGAGCTCTCACCGAGCGCCCGCCCGAGCGTGCGGACGTTGATGGCGCGGAACCGACTGCAGAGCGCCCTGTCCAAGGCAGTGCTGGTCGTCGAGTCAGGGGAGCAGGGCGGGAGTCTCCAGACCGCCGCCGCCGCTCGCCGCCAGGGGCGGCTTCTCCTGGCAGTCGACTGGCCGACGCCCGGCCCAACCTCGGTGGGCACGCGGAAGCTGCTGTCCGAGGGCGCGCTGGCGTTCCGCGGGTTGGGCGACGTCTCCTGGTTGATCGAGGGGGCGCGGACGCACGTAGCCGCGTCGCCCGGCCGGCGCCCCGGCAGAACCGGCGACGATCAGCTCTCGCTGTTCTAAGCGCTCGTGGGTGCTGCGGTGTTCTCCATCCGCGAGACGCGGATGCCACAGACGACTGAGTGTGCTATACTCTGCGGGCGGCTCGGCGTAGGCCCAATACTGTTCAGTTAGCGACTTCTGTGTTATACTGCCTTCCCGAAAGGGAGGGGTGACGATACCGATGGCACGGAGGGTGGCGCGACTGACGAACGGCGCGCGGATCACGGACTACATCAGTTTGG
>Ga0315289_10008121_pt1 | contig 15202 bp, 13 predicted proteins | sample YL17G11_40_MG_FD_203452 | JGI IMG/M metagenome (GOLD analysis project Ga0315289, IMG submission 203452) | Sediment microbial communities from Yellowstone Lake, YNP, Wyoming, USA - YL17G11_40 | ecosystem: Environmental > Aquatic > Freshwater > Lake > Sediment | place: USA: Wyoming | collected... | reverse complement strand
CGGGCTGCCCCCGGAGGAGTTCCTGGCGGCCGTCGATCCGCTGCTGAAGGGCGTGCGGGCGAAATTGCAGGGCCGCTACGCAACCTCGGACCAGCTCGCCGGCCGGCTCACGCCGGAGCGGGCCCTAAGACTGGGACTCAAAGCGGGCATCCCCATCCCGGTGGGCGCCTTCGATGCCCACTGGGACGCCATAGGCGCAGGCGTCCGCCAGGGCGACGTAGTCAATGTCATCGGAACCTCGACCTGCATCATGGCGATCGGGGAGAACGTCCGGCTCATTCCTGGAGTGTGCGGCGTGGTGCAGGGCTCCATTCACCCGAAGCTGACCGGGGTGGAAGCCGGGCTCTCGGCCACCGGCGACATTTTCGAGGCCATCGCCCGGCGCGCCGGAGCGAAGGTGGCGGCGCTCTCGCAAGGGCTCGAGCGGTACCGGGCCGGCCAGACGGGGCTGCTGCGGCTCACCTGGGACAACGGCGACCGGACAGTTCTGGTCAACCCCGAGCTGGGCGGCGTCACCCTGGGGTGGAAGCTCACCCACACGGCGCAGGACGAACTCTTCGCGGCCATCGAAGGCACGGCCTTCCACACGCGGGTGATCCTGGAGCGCATGGAAGAGTACGGCGTGCCTATACGGCGCGTGATCAACGGCGGCGGCGTGCCCCAGAAGAACGAGGTGCTAAACCGCATCTACGCCAACGTCCTCAACAAGCCGGTGCTGGTCCCGCAGAGCGAAGTGACCAGCCTGGGTTCGGCCATCTTCGCCTTTCTGGCCGCCGGCACCTTCAAGACCATCGAGGAGGCGCAGGACGCCCTGTGCCCGAAGTTCCGCACCGTGGCTCCGGAGCCCGCCGAGGCCGAGGTCTATGAGCGGCTCTACCCGCTCTACAAGAAGCTCTACTTCGGCCTCGGGAAGGCCGGCGCCGCGCCGGTGGCCGCGGGTGACGTGCTGCCTATGTTGCGCCTGGTCGCCGCCGAAGTGCGGGGAACGGCGTAATGCTCGAAGCGCTGCGCGAAGAGGTCCTGGAAGCGAACCTCGAACTGGTCCGCCGCGGGCTGGTGCTTTACACCTTCGGAAACGCCAGCGGGATTGCGCGGGACCAGAGGCTGGCGGTGATCAAGCCCAGCGGCGTGCCGTACGAGACGATGAAGCCGGCGGACCTGGTCGTAGTGGACCTCGAAGGCAGAGCGCTCGAGGGCAAGCTGCGGCCTTCCTCGGATCTGCCGACTCATCTGGTTCTGTATCGCGCCTTCCCCGAGATCGGCGGCGTGGCCCACACTCATTCCCGCTACGCGACGGCCTGGGCGCAGGCAGGGCGCGAGATTCCCTGTCTGGGCACCACCCACGCGGATTACTTCCACGGAGCGGTGCCCGTGACCGAGCCGCTGACGCCCGAGGAGATAGAGTCGGACTACGAGGCCAGCACCGGGCACATCATCGTGCGCCGCCTGGCGGGCGTCTCTCCGTTGGAGATGCCGGCCGTGCTGGTGGCCAGCCATGGGCCGTTCTGCTGGGGAAAAACCGCCTCCGAGGCGGCGCACAACGCCGTGCTCTTGGAGGAAGTGGCGCTCGTGGCGCTGCTGACCCTGGCGGCGAACCCGGAGGCCGCGCCGGTCTCGCACGCGCTTCTGGACAAGCATTTCCACCGCAAGCACGGCCGCGGGGCGTATTACGGGCAGGGGTGATCCCAGTGGCACAGGCATTCCTGCAGGTGTCCGCCTCGTAGTCACTCCCGACCCAGAAGGGTCCCTGTCGCGGCTCGGAAACGGGGGACGAAGCCGCTGGCCGAGCCGCGAGCGTGAGCGAGCGGTGGTCCCACACGACCGCCGATGCTGCTTCACGAGGCCATGGATCGCGAGGAGCGCAGGGCAAGGCGAACGGCGTAGCCCAACACAGACTCGAAAGTCTGTGCCACCGGTGGCACAGGCATTCCTGCCTGTGTTCAGCCCTGGATCTTCTTCAGCACCCACGCCATGTTCTGCCCCAGCGTCTTCATGGTCTGGATGCCTTCGGCGTCCTTCTCCACTTCGCCCTTCTCGCGCCCGATCGCTATGTTCCAGTAGGAGGAGCCGGGCACGATCATCTCCATGATCAGGAAGAAGTGGTTCAGCGTGTCGAAGGCGTGAATGGCGCCGGCACGGCGCACCGCCACCACCGCCGCGCCCACCTTGCGCCGGAACATGTCGTCGTTGGCGCGGCCCACCATGCCGGCCCGGTCGATCAGCGCCTTGATTTCCGGGGAAACGTCGGCGACATAAGTCGGTGAGCCTAGCAGGATGCCGTCGGCGCCGAGCATCTTCTCGATGAACTCGTTGCCCATGTCGTCCTTCTGGGAACAGCGGCGGTCCTTCCGGGAGAAACAGGAGCGGCAAGCCAGGCAGCCGTGGATCTTGGCGCCGCTGAGCTGCACCAGTTCGGTCTCGATGCCTTCCCTTTCAAGCTCGCTCAGGACGTACCGCAGCAGGATGGCGGTGTTTCCATCCTTCCGGGCGCTGCCGTTGAACGCAATGACCTTCATATTCCTCCTGTAAGTAGAACAGGATAGCGCAATCGTGCTGATCGCTGTGCCCGCTTGTGGTAGATTCGTGTCCTGAGGAACCGAATGCGCGCGCGCCTGTTCGCCTTGGTCATGCTGACCTCGTTCGCGGCTGCGTCGGCCCAGCCGCAGCCACCACCACCGAAGATTCCCGCGGGCGTCAAGGTCGAACGCAACCTGGTTTACGCGCGCGCCGGCGGCAAGGACCTGCTCCTGGATCTGTACCTGCCCGAGCAGACGCGCGCCCGGCTGCCGGTCATCTTGTGGGTTCACGGCGGCGCCTGGCGCGGCGGCAACAAGGAGCGTTCCCCCGCCGTCCGGCAGGTCCTGCGCGGCTACGCGGCGGCCAGCATTGACTACCGGCTCAGCCAGGAAGCCGTCTTCCCGGCGCAGATCGAGGACGTGAAAGCCGCAGTCCGCTGGCTGCGCGCCAACGCTCGCAAGTACCACCTCGATCCCCGCCGCATCGGCGCCTGGGGCTCCTCCGCCGGCGGGCACCTGGTGGCCCTGCTCGGCACTTCGGGCGGCGTCAAGGACCTGGAGGGGAAGCTGGGCAACCCGAAGCACTCCAGCCGCGTCCAGGCCGTGGTGGACTTCTTCGGCCCGACCGATCTCCTGCGGATCGGCAAATTCCCCAGCAGCATCGCGCACGACGCGCCGGATTCCCCGGAAGCGCAGCTCATCGGCGGGCCGATTCCCAAGAACCCAGAGAAAGCGCGGCGCGCCAGCCCGGTCACTTACATCACCAAGGACGACCCGCCCTTCCTGATCATGCACGGCGATCGCGACGACACCGTTCCCCTGAACCAGAGCGAGCTGTTCTACGCGGCCCTGAAGAAAGCGGGCGTCGAGGCCGCCTTCGAGGTCGTGCGGGGCGCCGGCCACGGCTTCAGCGGGCCGAAGATCGACGCTGCCGTAGACGCCTTCTTCGACAAGCACCTGAAGACGCGCCGGTAGGGCGTTGCGCTGCTGGCGCGCAGGCTCCTTGGGCGCCCTTCAGGCGCGGTCCATCTGCTCGGCATAACTTCGCATCTTGCGCAGCCGCGCCTTGAAGGCGTCGTAGAGCCCGTCGGCGTGCTGCCGCAAGGTGCGTTGCGAGTTGGTGTAGATGTTCAAACTGGTGGCGTGATCCACCTGGGGGATCAGCTCCGGCGGCAGCGAACCGGCGCCGGTCAAGGCTCCGGAGATCCCGGCGGCAACGGCCGTCATGCAGTCGGTGTCGCGGCCCATGTTGACGCCCGCGACAATGGCCTGCCAGGTGTCGCCTCTCACCATCCGGAAGATGCACACCGCCTTGGTGACGACCTCATTGGCATAGCTGTTGGCGTAGGGAATGCCCGTGCCGCTATACACCGGGGCGAACGCCGCCCGCAGCTCTCGGAAGTCTCTGCAACCGGCGGTCAGCTTCAGGCCTCTGTCTATCTCCCGGACCACGCCCTTGTCGCAGCGGTCGAAGACCGCTCCCAGCACGCTGTCCACAGTCGCGTCAGGCCTCGTGGCAGCGGCGATCGAGGCCGCCGTCACTGCCGCCCAGTGCAGGCCCCGGCTGTTGGGGGTCTGATACAGCCGGCCCACTTCGTAGACATCCTCGATGGCCCCGGCCACGTCGCCCGCATTGATCAGGCCCAGCGGGTGGCAGGAGCGCGCCATCGAAACCAGGCCCGCGTAATCGCAGTATTGGCCCAGGTCGCCCGCCGGAATGGGCGTTTTCGCCATCGCCAGCAGGACAGCCTCGAACGGCTCGGAGACCTTACCCGCTGACTCGGGCTTGATGTCGCGCACCCAGATCCGGCGCACGTCCTCGGCATTGACCCGGTCCTGCTTCTCGATGATCGCGGTGATCATGAGTTTCTGACGCTCGACTCCATCCTCGGTGGTGCCGGGCTCGCGCACCCACCCGTTGCGATAGTGCTCGTACGGCAGCAGCCGCATCAGCGTCCCGTGCTGCTTCTCAATCCGCTCATACGGCCAGCCCTCCACCACGGCGCCCATCGACGAGCCGATGTGGCATCCGGCGATGCACCCGAACAACTTCTCTCTGAGCGGCACGCCGGCGCTCTCAGCCGCGCCCGTGGCCGCGGACGCCAGCACCGCGCCCTGCAAAAAAGCCCTGCGATCCGTCATGCGTTACCTCCTGCCCTACCGAGGGTGCTGAAAAAGTCCTTTGCGAGCCGGCTACGAGCACAGGCTGAATGCCTGTGCCACGAAGACTCAAGGTGTTGCTGGCCTCCGTGGCACGGACTTCAGTCTGTGCAGGACTTTTTCAGCACCCTCCTACCGCCTGATCTCTTGCGTAACCCAGGTCATGCGCAGCCCTCGCGGCAACTGGAAGCGGCTTCCTCGCATGAAAAACGTCCCGACTCCGGGCAGTTGCCGCGCCGTAATGGTTTCCTGCCAGCGGGTTTCGCGCCGCAGGCCGGAGCTGAACAACTGCCGGCTTAGGCCTTCCAGCGGACCCAACTCCCGAAGCTCGCCGAAGAAGCCCGCCCGTTTGCCATCGAATTCCATGGCCAGGAATTCAAGGCCCACCACGAAATACACGCCGCGGTCGTCATGCTTCTCCAGCCTTCGAATGCGGCCCTTCAACAGGGCGCCCCGCGGCACGACCAGGGTCTTCTTTTGCCTGACGTCCGTCCGCACCCGGGCCATGATGAGGTCGCCGACTCGGGCCGTCTGGGAATCGATCGCGGTGTCCAGTTCGACCGGGACTTCCAGACCCACCGGCAACCTGACCTCGGTGAACCTCCGCGGCGTAGCCGCCGCGGCCACCTCGGCTGGCGGTTCGTAGGAGATGACCGACTCGCCCACGTACTCGCGGCAGTGGGTGAATTCGATGCGGTTGCGGGAGGCTCCTCCCAGCAGGCCGGTCATCCCCACTTCCGCCCCTTGGGGGAGAACAACTTCGGAAGCGCCGATGCGAACCTTGCCATAGTTGATCCGGGTGAAGACCTCCGCGATCGCCAAGTCCGGCGGGATCGAGTCACCATTCACCTCCAGGCGGAGCACGTCCAGCGTTTGCTCGTCCGCCCAAAAGGAGCCTGTCGAGCCCACCTTCCCAGTCTGCTGCCCGTAAGTGATTGTCCAGCCGCTCGCCATGAGCGGGATGCGGAAGTCGTAGCGGAGGGCCCGCCGTCCGTCCAGCTCCTCCACTCCGCCATAGGTGAACATCGGGTTGGTGGTTGCGAACACGTCGTGCGCGTGCATGGCGAAATCGCCGCTGCTGATCAGGCCGCCCGTGACGATCGCTCCTACCTCCTCCTCCTCGAACTTCTCCGCTCCCGGCCAGGAATACAGTTCCTTCCCGCCCACCACGACTACCTCCAGCCGCACGGTGTCCACCACCTGGAACGGCTGGAGGGCGGCGCGACGCCGGGAGCGCTCGATCGTCTCCAGGCAGGTGTAGTCGGGAATATGTTCGAGGTTCTGCGCCATCCGCCGCTTGATGCGGGTGAGCAGCAGCACCTCCCGTGGAAGCCCGGCTTGCGACGCGGCGCTCCCCACCGCCATCGCCGTCCCGAGCGCCGCCACCAGCAGGAATCCCATGCTACGGTCTGGACTTGGCCTGGCGATACTGCCGCCGCAGCTCCTGCAACTGCCGCGCGTGTTTCTCGTGGTGCTCGGTGTCGTACTCAACTAACTGCCGAAGCGTGACGCTTCCGCGCTCGGTGTGCGTGCCGGTCCGCTCGAAGGCCGCCTCCGGCAGATCCTTGAGCAGCGCGTAGTTCTCGGCCCGCAGCCGCCGGAACAGGTCGAGCGAAGCGGAGGTTTTGCGGCGCTTGTAGTTGAGGTGGGCCGCCCAGGCCTCCTGGTCGTAACCCACCAGGGTCGGGTTGCTTTCGGCGATGACCCGCCGGAAGCGGTCCGCGCAAACGATCTCCGAGTCGGCCAGGTGGGCCAGAATCTGGCGGATATTCCACTTCTCCGGCCCGGGCGAGAAATCCAGCTCGGCGCCGGCCGCCCCCGTGATCGAGGCCGCCACCAGGTCCGGTCCGCGGCGGAAGCGTTCTAGTAACTCAGACAGTGACTCCACGTCCAAACATTATAACCGGCGGCCCCGTTGATGCGCCGGCGGCAAGACCCTGGTGCGGATGAGAGGACTTGAACCTCCACGTCCTTGCGGACACTAGAACCTGAATCTAGCGCGTCTGCCAATTCCGCCACATCCGCAGCGCCTATCTCCCATTGTGGATGGGCCGCGGCGGACCTGTCAAATCGGGCCGCCGGCCCGGCGCCTAGGGCAGACGGGTGGTTTGGTGGGCGGCCAGGCGCCAGCGGCCGGCGTCTTTCACCCAGAGGTGGAGCATCATGAGCCGGTTGTCGAAGGGCTCGCCCTTAGTGGCGCCGCGCATGCGCACGGTGGCGTGGACCACGGCGGCGGCGCCGTAGACTTCGACTTTGACGCTTTCGTGATCGACGGAGTCGTACTTCTGGACGCCGCTCTTGAGCTTGGCGAGGTATTCGCTCTTGGTTTCGACCAGGCCGTTGGAGTGGGCGTAGATGAGGCGGTCGCCGAGCAGGCCGTCTAGGGCGGCGAAGTCGTTCTTGACGACCGCCGCGGCCCAGGACTTCTCGATCTGGCGGAGGTCGTCAGCGGGAGCGGCCACAGCGGCAGCGATCGCCAGGACTAGCGTGCAAACGAGCGAGACAAAGCGCATGCGATGGATCTCCAAGGAGACATCATAGCCTAGCGCGGCCTGGCGCGCAGCTGGGCGATCAGGCCCCTGACCAGGAACTCGATCTGATCGCGGATTTCGCGGTGCCGCTCCAGGCTTGTGCCCACGGGATCCTCCACCGTCCAGGTCCGCACCCTGGGCGAATCCGGGAACGGAAACGGGAAGCCGCTCATGTTCAAGATCAGGTCGAACCCGTCCAGGCGCAGCCAGTCGATGCCTTTCGAGTAAGCGTCGTCAAGCGAAATGTTCTTCTCGAGCATCACCTGGATGGTGGGTGGAAAGATCACCCCGCACGGGTTCAATCCGGCGCTTTCGGCGACCATCACATCGCTGCCGTAAGCGCGGGCAAAGCCCTCGGCCATCTGGCTGCGGCAGGAGTTGCCGATGCAGACGAACAGCACGCGGTAGGGAGGCATGGTCACAATCTCTCGACGAACAGCCGGTGAATGCGTCCGTCCCGGCTCAGCTCCGGATGAAACGTCACCGCCATGTGCAGCCCCTGGAGGACCAGCACAGGGTCCCCGTCGTGCCGCAGGTAGATTTCCGTTCCCGGCCCCACCGCCAGAATTCGCGGCGCGCGGATGAACACCGCCTCCACTTCGCCCGGCCCGGCGCGCTGGAGGAACTTCTCCTCGGGCGTCAGGCGGACCACGCGGCTCTCCAACTGGCGCCCATAGGCGTTGCGCTCCACCACCATGTCGATCAGGCCCAGCGACTCCTGCGCCGGGTGGGAGACTTCCCGCGCCAGCAGAATGGCGCCGGCGCAGGTGCCAAAGACGGGCCGGCGGCGGCCGAACTCGACGAGCGGCTCGAACAGCTTCTCCTCCCGCAGCAGCCGCAGCATGGTGGTGCTCTCGCCGCCCGGGATAATGAGCCCGTCCAGGCCGTCCAGCTCCGCGGCCCGGCGCACCTCGATGCCCGTGGCGCCCGCCCGTTCGAGCGCCGCCCGGTGCGCCTCGAAGTCCCCTTGCAGCGCCAGCACGCCGATTCGCTTCATGCTCGTCAAAACAGGCAGGAATGCCTGTTCTACTCACCAGCCCCGCACCGCCAGCCGCTCGGATTCCGGCATGGTCGCAACGTCCAGGCCGAACATGGCGCGACCCAGCTCTTCGCTGGCCTCCAGCAGCTTCGCCGGGTCGTTGTAGTAAGTAACCGCCTTGACAATGGCCCGGGCGCGCGCCTCGGGGTCCTCGCTCTTGAAGACACCCGAGCCGACGAAGACCGCCTCGGCTCCAAGTTGCATCACCAGGGCCGCGTCGGCAGGCGTGGCGATGCCGCCGGCGGAGAAGTTCGGCACCGGCAGCTTGCCGTGCTCGGCCACCCACTCGACCAGCTCGAGGGGCGCCTGCAACTTCTTGGCTTCGGCGACCAGCTCCTCCTTGCCCGCGACGGTCAACTGCTTCATCTCTTTCTGGATGGTCCGCATGTGGCGCACGGCTTCGACGATGTTGCCCGAGCCCGCCTCGCCCTTGGTGCGGATCATGGCGGCGCCCTCAGCGATGCGGCGCAGCGCCTCGCCCAGGTTGCGCGCTCCGCAGACGAAGGGCACCTGGAAAGCCCGCTTGTCTACGTGGTGCTCCTCGTCGGCGGGGGTGAGCACCTCGCTCTCGTCGATGTAATCCACTCTGAGCGCCTCCAGGATGCGCGCCTCCATGAAGTGCCCGATGCGGCACTTAGCCATCACCGGGATCGAAACCGCCTCCATGATCTCCCGGATCCTGCGGATGGGCGCCATACGCGCCACGCCGCCTTCCTTGCGAATGTCGGCGGGCACGCGCTCCAGGGCCATCACCGCCGCGGCCCCCGCCTTCTCGGCGATGAGGGCCTGCTCGGCGGTGGTGACGTCCATGATCACGCCGCCCTTAAACATCTCGGCCAGGCCGGTCTTGACGCGGAATGTGTCGTCTAGGTACATCGCAACTGCCTCCTTGCTTCACACCATCGCCGGAGCCGGCGCCCAGCGGTGGAATGCCCGCGTGCGCTCCAGCTCCTCGCTGAAAACTCTTCCCAGGATCGCCACGCCGGCCTTTATCTTCGCCGGCGGCAGGCCCGCGAAGCTCAAGCGCAGGCCGCCGGGATGACGACGCGAAACCTCGAAGTATTTCCCGGGCAGGTAGCTGGCGCCTTCGCGCTGGGCCCGCATCAGCAGTTCCCCGGCATCCAGCGGCGCCACCAGCCGCACCCAGAGGTTCATGCCGCCCTCCGGACGCGTGAACGTCGTGCCGCCAGGCAGATGCCGCCGGCAGGCCTCCAGCACCGCCTCCAAGCGCTCGGTCCCCGCCGCGCGCACCTGCGCCCGGTGCTTCTCCAGGCGCCCGGACTCGGCGAAGCGCAGCAGCGCCGCCTGCGAGAGCTGGTCGGTGTGCAGGTCCGACCACTGCTTGGCCTCGGCCAGGCGGCTCACCAGGAGGTGCGGGCCGATCACCCAGCCCACCCGCAAGCCGGGGAAAGTGATTTTCGAAAAGCTGCCGAGCAGGACCGTGTCGCCGGATTCGTCCAGCCGCTTGATGAGCGGGACCGGCTCGCCCCGGTAGCGCAGTTCGCCGTAGATGTCGTTCTCGACCACCACCACGCCGGCGCCGCGCGCCAAGCGCAGGATGGCCTGGCGCGCCGCCAGCGGCAAGGTCGCGCCCGTCGGATTCTGGAAGTTCGAAGTGACCACCAGCAGCCTCACCCGAGGCGTAGCCAGCAGCCGCTCCAACTCCGCCAGATCTATGCCTTCGGGCCCCACTGGAACCCCCAGAAGCTGCGCCCCGGCCCGCAGGAACAGGTTCTTGAGGTTCGGGAAGACGGGATCCTCCACCACCACCCGGTCGCCGGGCCGCACCAGCACCCGCTGTAAGAGATCGAAGCCCTGCTGGCAGCCATTGGTGATCAAGATGTCGTCGCCCGGCCGGGCCAGGCCCGCGTGGCGGGCAGCCTCGAGCAGATACTGCCGGAGCGGGGGGTAGCCGCCAGGGGAGCCGAGCTGCAAGATGGTCCCCATCTCGGCGCCCTCCAGCACTTCCTGGCAGCTCAGCCGGAAAGCCTCGAGCGGGAACAGGGCCTCCGCAGGCCGGGAGGAGGCGAAGCTGATCAGCTCATCGGCGGGCGGCTCCGCCGCAGCCGGCAGGGAAGGCGCCTCGGGGAGCAATTCCTCCCAGTTCAGTCTGGGGGCCGTCTGGGGAGTTCCGGCGGTGACGAAGCTGCCGCGGCCCACATGTCCGCAGATGAGGCCCTCGGATTCGAGCAACTGGTAGGCGGCGGAGACGGTGGCGCGGTTCAGTCCAAGTGTGCCAGCCAAGCCGCGAGTGGCTGGCAGCTTCTCGCCCTCGACCAGGCGCCCCGAGCAGATGGAGGCCTTGATCTGCTGATGTACTTGGAGGTACAGAGGAACCCCGGAGTGGACATCCAGTTCGGGCTTCGGGAGCATAGCTCAGCCAGCCGAGCATACCATATTGGCCTGCCCCGCGCAAGCCCTGCCGCCCGTTGCCGTCTATTCGTACCGCAGGGCCCGGATCGGATCGATGGAGCTGGCGTGGCGCGCGGGGAGAAAGCCTGCGCCGGCAGCAGCCGTCGCCAGAATCGCCAGCGCCGTCAGCGCCGTCGGGAGATCGGCGGGCGAAAGCCCGAAAAGCTGCGACGATACGTACCGGCTCAGCAGGTAAGCCGATGGGAGACCGACCGCCAGGCCAATCACCAGCAAGCTGAGCACTTCCCGCATCACCAGCCAGACGACTGCGCCCCGGTCGGCCCCCAGCGCCATGCGCAGCCCGATTTCCCTCGTCCGCCGCGCCACCACAAAGGCCATCACGCCGTAGAGGCCGACCACTGCCAGCAGTGTGGCCACGGCGCCGAAAGCCGCCGACAGCGCCGCAATCAGGCGCTCGGTGCCCAGGGTCTCGTCGAGTTGATTCTCCAACGTCTTCATTTCGTAAACCGGCATGGCCGGATCCAGCTTCATGACCTCGCGACGCAGCGCCGCAAACACCTGCTTCGATTCCAGCGAGGTGCGCACGTAGAAGGCGACCGAGCCGGGGAAGGGTCCCTGGAGGTGCGGCACGAAAGCCTGGCGGTGCACACCCTCGCGCGGGCCCTCGTATAGGGAGTTCTCCACGACGCCGACGATCTCGATATCGAGCTTGGTATCCGGACGGCGGCCGAAACCGATATGCCGCCCGAGGGCGCTCCGCTTGCCGAAGAAGTGCTGCGCAAACTTCCGGTTGACGATCGCGACCGTCCGCCGTTCCCCTTCGTCCCGAGCGTCGAAGTCGCGGCCTTCGAGCAGCGGCACGCCCATGGTCTGCCAGTAGCCCGGGGACAAGCTGTTCATGAACGCCTGCATGTCCTCCCCGTCCTTGTGCTGGTATCCCTCGACGGACATGGACGAGTCCCATTCCCACCCGTGGAGGAGCGGAACTCGGGCGAAGCCGGCCGCCTTCACCCCGGGCACCGCGCGGACGTTCTCCAGGAGCTGCATGTAGAACGCCCGCATGCGCGAAGCCGAATAGCCGTTCAGCTCGGGTGCCACCTGGAAGGTGACCAGGTTGCCGATGTCGCGGAAGCCCGGATTCATACTCTTGAGGTTGCTCAGGGTCTTGACGAACAGCCCCGCGCCGGCCAGCAGCAGGAAGGAAAGCGCCACCTGCGCGGCCACCAGGCCCTTGCGCAGCCGCACCGAGCCGCCGGGGCCGGCCACCGCGCCCGCCACGTCCTTCAGCGCACCCGACAGGTTCACCCGCAGGGCCTGGAAGGCCGGGGCCAGGCCGAACAGCAGGCCCGTGGCCAGCGCCAGCGCCAGGTTGAAAGCCAGGATGCGCGAATCCGGCTCGGCCCGCAGCATGAGCGGCACGCCCCCCACGGGCAGGAAACTCAACAGGCCGCGGATCATCCAGAACGAGAGCACCAGCCCTATGATCCCGCCGGTGACCGACAGCAGCAGACTCTCCACCAGCAGCGGTCGCAGAAGCTGCCAGCGCGAGGCGCCCACCGCCAGCCGCACGGCGATTTCCTTCTGCCGCGCCGCCGCCCGGGCGATCAGCAGGTTCGCCACGTTCGAGCAGGCAATCACCAGCACCAGTCCGACCATCGACATCAGCACGATCAGCGCGGTCGAGTAGCTCTGCCGCAGGGGGGAATACCCGGCGGCGGCCGTCTCCATCCGCACGGTGCGTTTCATGAACAGATCGCGGTAGTACTGCGACACGTCGCGGAAGGCCGGCTCGGTCATCTCCTGGCGCAGGATCTGCTGAAACAGGGGCTGGAGCGACGCCCGCGCCGACTCCACCGTGTAGCCGGGCTTCATGCGCGCGAACAGTTGGATCCACTGGCTGCGCCGGTTCCCCAGATCGTCCCAGTTCGGCGTCATCAACGGCTTCATCAGGATGGGCACGCGGATCTGCGGCGAGCCCGAGGGATCCAGCCCCGTGAACCCCGCCGCCGACACGCCGACGATCACCATGGGGTAGTTGTTCACCAGGATCTTTTTCCCGACCACCGCGGCGTCCGCCCCAAAGCGGTTCACCCAATAGTCGTGGCTCAGCACGGCGACCGGATGGCCCTGGTACTGGCGGTCGTCCTCTTCCGGCGAAAAGATCCGGCCGATGGCGGGACGGACCCCCAGCGCCTGAAAGTAGTTCCCGGAGACGAGCTCGGCGATCACGCGCTCGGTCTGGCCGTCGAAGCTGATCGACAGCGACGTGTAGTAGCGGCAGAAGACCTGCGTGAAGGCCTGGCCCTGCCGCTGGAAGTCCTGGTACATCGGGTAGGAGGCCGCGCGGGAGCCGTTGTTGTTGCCCATGTGCGGCCCGGTAGACCAGATCATGACCAGTTGCTCCGGGTTCTTCACCGGCAGAAGCCGGAGCATGAGCTGGTCGATGAGCGTGAAGATGGCCGTGTTGGCGCCGATGCCCAGCGCCAGCGAGGCCAGGGCCACGCAGGTGAACAGCGGGCTGCGGCGCAGCACCCGCAGCGCAAACTTCAGGTCAGCAGCCAGGGAGGTCATTACAGGTGATACGAACGACGGCCCGGAATGTTTGCCCGATCTTGCCGAAACGGCTGCTCTTCCGCGGATCTGCTAAAATCACTGGCGAAAACCATGCGCGCAGTGGCCGTCACCGCCGCCCTCGGCCTCATGGTCAGCGTGGCGAGCTCCCCCAGCCTCAATCAGAGGCGGAAGCGCGCCGAGCCGGAGATCACGCAGACGCTGGAGCTGCCCAAAGAACTGCCCGCGGTGGTAGTGGCGGAAAGCCAACGGCTGGTTTTCCAGGTCTCGCCGCTTTCGGCCCGGGGCTTGCTCTCGCAGCAGGTGCGAGACGCGTTGCGGGTCCTGCTACAGCAGGCGCATGGCGCGCAGATCGTCAAGCTGCGCGGCTTCGTGGCGGGCAGCGGCGACATCCGTCGTGTTTCGGCCATCGTCAGCGAGATTTTCGTCGAGCGCCGCCTGGCCCTGCCGGCGTTGAGCGTAGTGCGCGTGGGGGCGCTGCCTCTGGAGGGAGCGCAAGTGTTGCTGGAAGCAGTGGCGATCGAGAAGAAGGCGGTTAACCCGCATGGGCTGGCCTTCATCTCGCCTCAAGCGGGCGTCTCGGAGCAGCCGCTCGCGCCGGCCGCTCCTCTGGCTGAGCAGTCCGTGAGCCGTCTGCGGGTGGCGTTGCGGGCGCTCCACCTGGAGCCCGGCGATGTCTTGCGCGCCGCCTGCTTTCTGACCTCGCTGGACGACTTCGACGCGGTGCGCGGCCGCCTTGCGGCGGCGTTCCCCGGAGCGGCCCTGAGCTTCGCGCAAGGGCAGCGGGTGCTCGGGCGGAGTTCCGTGCAGTGCGAAGCCGTGGCGCGTTTGCGTCAAGCTCCTGAGGAAGCGCTGCGCCTGGTGAACCCGGCAGAGCTTACGAAGCGGCCGGGGGTCTCTCAGATCGCAGTGGTTGGGCCTGTCCGGCTCGCCCTGACGGGTACCCAGCTTGCCTTCGGCCTGACCGAGGCCGACGCCCGCCTGGCCTTCCAGCGTCTGGGCAAGACGCTGGAGCAGGCCGGCGCCGGTTTTTCCCAGGCGGCCGTATGGAACATCTACCCGCTCTCCGGCTACTTCGCCGAGCTGTCCACGAAGGTGGGAGGAGAGTTCTCGGACGCCGCCCGGCCACCCGCGGGCGCTATCGTGCCGGTCGAAGGGCTGGCATCCATGGACGCCGCTTTTGCCCTGGATGCCGTCGCGGTAGTGGCCAAGTGACCGCCCAACGGGTCGCGCCTTTGCGCGAAACTTGAGTTATGTCGGAGACAGTCGTCACCTTCGGAGAGATCATGCTGCGCCTGGCGCCGCCGGGTTTCGAGAGGTTCCTTCAGTCGCCTCAGTTCGTGGCCACCTTCGGAGGCGGGGAGGCCAACGTGGCCGTGGCGCTGGCCGGCTTCGGCGTGCCGGCCCGCTACATCACGGTGCTGCCGCCCAATCATCCGGTGGCCGACGCCGTGATCGCGCAGTTGCGTGGTTTCGGGGTGGATGCTTCGCGCATCGCCCGGGCCAAGGGGCGCATGGGCGCCTACTACGTGGAGGCGGGCGCCAACCAGCGTCCTTCCAAGGTGGTTTACGACCGCGACTTCAGCGCCATCGCGCTGGCCCAGGCCGGCGCCATCGACTGGGATGCGGGCCTGGGCGACGCGCGCTGGTTCCACGTCACCGGCATCACGCCGGCCATCAGCCAGGGCGCGGCGGACCTGGCCCTGGAGGGCGCATCCTGCGCCCGCCAGATGGGGTTGACGGTCTCCTGCGACCTCAACTACCGCAAGAACCTCTGGAAGTATGGCAAGTCCGCCCCCGAGGTCATGCGGGAGTTGGTGAAGCTGACCGACGTAGCCATCGCCAACGAAGAGGACTGCCAGAAGGCGCTGGGCGTTCAGGCGGATGTGGACGTGGAGTCGGGCAGGCTGGACGTTTCCCAGTACCGCGGACTCACCGAGCGGGTTATGAGCGCGTTCCCCAACCTCAAGATCCTGGCCATCACGCTGCGGGAATCCAAGAGCGCCTCGCAC
>Ga0315289_10008120_pt1 | contig 15202 bp, 13 predicted proteins | sample YL17G11_40_MG_FD_203452 | JGI IMG/M metagenome (GOLD analysis project Ga0315289, IMG submission 203452) | Sediment microbial communities from Yellowstone Lake, YNP, Wyoming, USA - YL17G11_40 | ecosystem: Environmental > Aquatic > Freshwater > Lake > Sediment | place: USA: Wyoming | collected... | reverse complement strand
GGCCAACCTTCCCAGTAGGTGGTGTTGAAGGGCACCAGCGCAGGCGCCTGGACCATCGGGATCACCGGCAGGTCCTTGAACCAGATCTCCATGGCCCGGTGGAACTGATCGGTGGTCTTTTCCATGTCCGTTGGGGGTGTCCCGGCCATCTCGTTCACGATCGCGTCGAAGGCCGGATTGTTGTAGCGGAAAGAGTTCCGCTCGTACCAGGGGGCTGGCTCACCCAGTGGGACGTAGTACTTGCCGTTGAACAGATCCAGGTTGTCGAAGATGTAGCCGGGGCAGAAGGAGTGCAGCTTGATCTCGTATTCGCCCCGCAGGATGGCGTCGGAGAGCACACCGCCCGTCATGGGCTGCAGCTCGACTTCGATCCCGCCGGCCTCGAGTTGATCGGCCAGCACGGCGGAGACTTTCATCTCCTCGGTGGACGACGATTCCACTACGTAGCGCACCTTGAGCCGCTCTCCGGTGGACGAAGTAAAGTAGCCGTCCGCTCCCTTGGTGTAGCCGATGGACTCGAACAGCTCCGCCGCCTTGGCCGGATCGTAGGCCGTCGTCGGATATTGGTCCCGCAGGTCCTGGATGGCGTCAAAGTAGGGCGTGTTCCCGTCGTAGAACGGCCAGATACCCCAACTGGGTACGGTCGTGCCCTCGTAGGCCAGGTTGACGATGGCCTGCCGGTCAATCAGGTAGGAGAGCGCCCAGCGCGCCTCGGCCTTGTCCCAGGGGGGAGTGGCGTTCTGTACCATCAGCGGCCGCGGGCACGGGTCCAGCCAGGCGTAGGGAGCATCCTTGTACCAGGCACTGACGTTCGAGTTCCTCCGGGCAACCTCCATGAAGGAACCGAGCGAGAGGATGCCGATGAAGGGGCTATCAATCTCGTTGGCCGCCAGCGCCAGCGCGACGTTCGTCTCAGGCCCCAGGTATTGGAAGCTGATCGTCTTGGGTGCCGGCGTCACGCCAAAGACCTTGGTCCCCCACCAGTTGTCGTTGCGCTCGTACGTCATGACCGTGGCCGAGGCGTTGGCCAACGTGTAAGCGCCCGTCCCAATCGGAGTCGAGCTCTTGAAGGTCAGGGGGTCCTGTCCCTCCCAGATGTGCTTGGGTAGGATCGTGATGCCACCCCAGATCCCTACGCCGGGGAAGGCCTCCCGGTTCAGGTGGTAGCGCGGGCTGGCCTGTTTCAAGTTGAACTTGACGGTGAGATCGTCCACCTTCTCCACCGACTCCACCCACTTGCTGACCTCCGCGGCCCACGTCATGCCCGGGTTGGCCAGCAGAGTGTCATAGGTGAAGACGACGTCCTCCGGCGTGAACGGCTCGCCATCGCTCCACTCAACCCCCTCCCGCAGTTTGACGGTGATGGTAGTGAAGTCGGCGTTGTATTCGTAGCTCTCCGCGATCCAGGGGATGTACTCGCCGGTCTGCAGGTTCTGGTAGAAAAAGTATTCATAGATCATCTGGTGGATGCCCGTGCCCGACCGGCTGACGCCAGGCGCATAGATGTTCAGGTTGGTGGGGTCCGCGATGCGACCGCTCAAAGCAAGATTGAGCGTCTCTGCGCGGGCCAATTGCTCCGCCCCCGGTGGTACAGGTGTGGGGGTGACGACCACCTCGACCGGCTTCTCCACCTCTACGACCGTAGTAACCTCGACCGGCACTTCCTTGGTGACGATCACCTCCTTCGGAGCGCAGGCCGATAGTACGATAGCGATCACTGCCACTAAGGCAATGACCATCATTCGGTTCTTGCTGGTAACCATCTCTTCTCTCCTTTCAGATTGGTGTTCGGATTACCACAACCAGTGACAATTGTGATGCCCCTCCTGGGGGGCACGCGCTGTACTCCTTCCTATCTATTACTCTCCCACCTCCTTTCGTCACGTGCCGGCAAGGTACCCCAAGGGACACCTGCCAGACCACAACCAGCCACTAGCCGGCCTGAGCCTTCACACTCCAAGGCGCGGCCCTCTGGACGAACAATCCACCCATCTCCTCGGGTCGCATCGAAGCGCAGTCCTGGTACAAATAACAGGCTACCCCCCGATGATGGTCCGTCTGAAACAGGGGAGGCGCTTTCTCCAGGCACAAGGAAAAGACTTGCGGACAACGATCGGCAAATTTACAGCCCATATAGCCGCGTACCTGTTTTCCAGAAGTGACGGGAATCTCGTCGCTCCACCGGCGCTCCGGGTTCGGCAGGGGGATCGAACTGATCAGCAATTCTGTGTACGGATGTTGCGGCTGCCCGACCACCAGTTCGACGTCCCCCGCCTCCGCCACGGAGCCGCTGTAGAGCACGATGATGTTGTTGCTGATCTGATAGGCCGTTGTCAGGTCGTGTGTAATGTAGATGAGTGAGATGCCGAACTCTTCGTTCAGTTGGCGCAGGTTGTCCAGAACAGTAGCCCGCAGGGAAGCATCAATCATCGAGACGGGTTCATCGGCGACGATCAACTTGGGCCTCAAAAGCAGTGCACGTGCGACCATAATCCGCTGGCGCTGTCCTCCGCTCAACTGATGCGGGTAGCGCCCCAGGGTCTCCTCAGGGCGCAGTCCCACGGTCTGCAAGACCTCCTCGATGAGTCGCTGCCGCTCGCGCTCCGAACTCGCCAGGCGAAACTTGGCGATGGGGACCGTCAGCACGTGGTCCACCTTGTAGAAGGAGTTGTACACTTCAAAGGGGTCCTGGAAGATGATCTGCACGTCTTGCAGGCACGCGCGCCGTTCCGCGCGTGACAGATGGCGCAGGTCTTTCCCCTTGTAAAGCACCCTGCCCTCGCTCGGTGCTTCCAGGCCGAGCAAGAGGCGGGCCATCGTCGTCTTTCCGCTTCCACTCTCTCCGACCACGCCGATAATCGTCGGCTGCCCGCCAGCGATGGAGAGCGAAAAGTCTTCCAGGGCCAGGACACGGTGCTTCTTGATCAGCCCCCGGCCGAAGACCTTGGTCACGTGTTGGGCCTCAAGCAGAGCAGTCATCCCGTTGCCTCTTGGCGCTCTTCGAGCGAGATTCCTCGCTATCGCTCGGAATGACGAGGAGCGAGTGGCAGGCTGCACGGTGGTCAGGTCCCACGAGCCTCAGCACCGGTTCCTCCACCACGCACGGCTCCAGTGTGCGGGGGCACCTGGGGTAGAAGGCACATCCCGCTGGAAGGTCGAGCAGCGAAGGCGGGAAGCCCGGTATGGCCTGGAAGGTCCCTTTCCTCTCCAGCGAGGGCAGGCTGGCAATGAGCAACTGGCTGTAGGGGTGCTGGGGTCGCGAAAAAATGTCCTTCACCGGACCTTCCTCGACCAACCTTCCGGCATACATGATCCCCACGCGATCCGCAAACTGGGCCATGAGCCCCATGTCGTGCCCGATCAGGATCACGGACGCCCCCAGGTCCTGCTGCACCCTGCGCAGGGTCTCCATCACCTGGCGCTGCACCACCACGTCCAGGGCACTGGTGGGCTCATCGGCAATGATGATCTTTGGACGCAGGCTGATGGCGATGGCGATGCAGACCCGCTGCTTCATGCCACCACTCAACTGGTGGGGGAACATGTCCCCGACGTCCGGCCGGAGGCCCACCCACTCGAGCAACTCGCCCACGCGGTCATCCCACTCCTGCCCAGACATCTGTACGCCGTGGCTGCGCAGGCCGTCCACGATCTGATGCTTGATGCGCATGACCGGGTTGAGCGAGTTCATGGCTCCCTGGGTGATCAGAGAGACGCCCGCCAGCCGCAACTGCCGCATCTGCTCTTCGGAGAGGGTCAGCACATTGACGCCATCCAGCAGGATCTCCCCTGCTTCGATGCGGCCGGGTGGCTTGATGAGGCGCAAAATCGAAAGCGCCATGGTGGACTTGCCTGAGCCAGACTCCCCGATCAGGCCGAACCTTTCCCCGGCCTTGAGATCGAAGGTGACGCCGCCGACGGCCTTTACAGGACCCTGCATTGTATGGTAGTACACGCGCAGGTCCTGGATCTCCAGCACTGGTCTTGTGGGCTCACGATTCAAGGTCTTCCACCTTTGCCGATGGTAGATCGCTGCCTCAGAGATGCACCGCACGACTCCCGAACCACCAGTTCGGTCTCCAGCAGCACGTGGGTCTCCTGAGGGGTATCTTGTTCGATCAGCCGGATGAGAAGTTCGGCCGCACTCCAACCCAACCCTAACGACGGTACGCGGATCGTCGTCAAGGGTGGGGTGACGAAGCGGGCAGCCGGGATGTCATCGAACCCAACGATGGCGATGTCTTCTGGCACGTGCAACCCTCGATCATAGATTGCCCACAGCGCCCCCATCGCCACTGCATCGCTCGCTGCAAAGATGGCGGTCGGCTTTTCGGCGTGACCCAATAGCCTCTCCATGGCAGCCCGGCCGCTCTCTTCATCAAAGTCTCCCAGTTGGACCAGGCTCTCGTCGTAGGCGAGTTCCGCCTGCTCCAGGGTCTGCCGATATCCCTCCAACCGCTGTCGGCTGACCGTGTATGCCAGTGGCGCATTGGTGATTATCCCAATCCGCCGATGGCCCAGCGACAATAAGTGCTCGACCGCCATGGCCGCTGAGCGCGCGTTGTCCACGTCGGCAGACGGAATGTCAGGGTCATCCAACTGGCCATGGAGCACGAGGGGAAAATGCTCCCGCCACAACTGGGACAGGCAGGCATCATCCGAGCGGGGACCCGACACGATCATGCCATCGGCGTGGCGCCCGCGAGCCAGCTCCATGTACCCGTCGCAGGGCTCGTCAGGCTCGATGGGACGAAAGAGGACGTGGTAACCGTAGTGGTAGGCTGCCCGGGTGATCCCCCGCAACGCACCGGGCAGAAAGGCGTCCTGATAGGACTGATCGGGTCCCTGGTGCCAGACCACGGCGATGATGCGGGACTTGCCGCTGGCCAGACGACGCGCCATCGCGTCGGGGTAATAGTTGAGCCGCTGGGCCACCTCCAGCACCCGCTGGCGCGTCTCGGGGCTGATGCGCACGCCAGGGACATCGTTCAGCACGAACGAGACGGTCGTGCGCGAGACGCCCGCCTCTTCGGCGATCTGGCGCTGGGTGGGGTGGAATTGGGCCACGGGTTACCCTCGTTATCGCAACAGTGACTCAACCTGGTGACACGAGTTAATAACGCGCGTTATCATTATAGTGGAAAAATATCCATTTGTCAATAGATTGGTGCGCTTTTTCGCTTGACAAGTGGGGCTTTACGCATTACAACATGGGCTCAATCAGATCTAGGAGGGTCTCTTATGTCTGCCGAAGCGTATCTGCAACAGGTCAAAGCCCTCGTCGCTCGCATCGAAAGCACGCAACAATCTGCCATCCGCCAGGCCGCGCTCCACATGGCTGGCTCCATCGCCGCCGGCCGCGCCGTCCATCTCTTTGGCTCGGGCCACTCTGTCATCCCGGTGCTCGACATCGTCCCGCGCCATGGCTCCTTCGTCGGCTTCCATCCCATCATGGACCCGCGACTGATGTGGTGTAACGTCGTGGGCCCCGGTGGTGCTCGTGAACTCCTGTGGCTGGAGCGTACCGAAGGGTACGTTGCCAACGTCCTTCTTCCGGATCTCCCTACCCCAGGGGAATTATGCGGCTACCGACCTGGTGGCCGCCCAGCCGGTGGCGTGCCGCTATCAGGATGGTCGCCTGGTGCTGAGTAAGGTGCTGGAGCCGGGAGAGATCTGGGTGGTCCAGGTCCGCGGGTAAGATATTCTTCGCTGCGCTCAGAATGACAATGTTGTCATTTATTCTCTCTCGCATTATAATCCCTGTGCCATGAGCAAGATCGCACGCTTCGAAGCCCTGGCCGAGCGGCTGGTGGAGGGCACCTTTGCCCGCCTCTTCGCCGGGCGGCTCCGCCCGCTGGAGGTCGCCACGCACCTCACGCGCGCCCTGGAGGACGACCAGGTCCTCTCCCCCGACGGCACGCCCCAGGCTCCCACCCACTACTGGGTCCACCTGCATCCCGCAGACTGCGCGGCGCTGGCGGTGGAGCAACCGGGGCTCGAGGCGGAACTGGCCCACCACGTGGCCGAATTGGCCGCCCAGGCCAACCTGATGCTGCAAGTCACCCCCGTCGTGCACGTGGTGCCCGACGAGGGGATCGGCCTGCGCCAGGTGCGCGTCGAGGCGCGCTGGATGCCCGCAGAGGCCGCCGCTCTCGAAAGGACCCGCCAGATGGAGGACAGTGCCGAGGAGGCCGAGGCCGCTGCCACCGCCGTCCCCATGGGCCGCCCATTCCTGATCCTGGAAGGCCGCCGTCACGTGAATCTCTTGCAGCCCGTGATCGCGGTCGGACGCGCGCTCGACAACGACCTGATCATCGAGGACCCGCGCATCTCCCGCCACCACGCGCAACTCCGCCTGCGCTACGGGCGCTATGTGCTCTACGACCTGGGCAGCGCCAGCGGCACGCAGATCAACGACTATCCGATCGAGGAGTGTGTACTACACTCCGGCGACATCATCTCCTTCGCGGGCGTCCAGGTCATCTACGGCGAAGATCCGCCCACGCCGGGGCTGCCGTCGAGTAGCGAGGACACCCCGTTCCTTGCCCCTCAGGAGGTCGAGCCCGACTAGCGATGGACGTGCTGCTGCTCGTCTTACGCATCCTGCTGGCCCTCTTGCTCTACGCCTTTCTGGCCGCCATCCTCGTCATGCTCTGGCGTGACCTGCGGCAGGCCGCCGCTGGCCGCGAGGTCACTCGCCCGGCCGGGCAACTGGTCGTGCTACACGTGGCCGACGATGCCCTCGCCGTGGGCGTTGCCTTTCCTTTGCAGCCGGTCACTTCCATCGGTCGCTCGCCGGCCAACACCATCTCGATCCCAGATACCTACGCTTCCGCCCATCACACCTTGCTCACCTGGCGGGAGGGCCAGTGGTGGCTGCAGGATCGCGACAGCCGCAATGGGACGCTCCTCAACGGCACGCGCATCAGCGGCCCCACCGTCGTCAGCGCGGGCGACGTCATCGGCGTGGGCCGCACACAACTGAAACTGGAGTTGGAATAATGGACCTGGGATTGCACGACAAGATCGCCTTGGTGACCGCCGCCAGCAAGGGGTTGGGTCAGGCCGTCGCCCTGCGCCTGGCCGAGGAAGGAGCCCACCTGGCCATGTGCGCCCGCGGCGAAGCAACCCTGGCCAGAGCCGCCGCCGAGATCGAAACGCAGACCGGCCGCCAGGTGTTGGCGCTCCCGGCCGACGTCGCCGACCCGGCCACGCCGGACGCGCTGGTCGAGGCGGCCGTCGAGCGGTTCGGGCGGCTGGACCTGCTCATCGTCAACGCCGGAGGACCGCCGCCGGGGCAGTTCCTCGACCTGGCCCCCTTCGGCATCCGCGCCAACGCCATCTGTCCCGGCTGGACCCGCACGGCGCGAGTGGAGCAACTCCTGCGTGACCGGGCGGCGCGGAACTCGACGACCGTGGAGGAAGAGGCCGCCAGGATCACCGCTACCATCCCCCTCGGGCGCTTGGGCAGGCCGGAGGAGTTCGCCGCTGCGGCCGCCTTCCTCGTCTCCCCTGCCGCCTCCTACGTCACCGGCGTCAGCCTGCTGGTAGACGGGGGCATGTACCGCGGAATGCTATAGAACAGCCTACCTTCCCGAAAGGTCCAAACTTTCGGGAAGGTCGAGGAGTTGTGGGGCCGGAGACCGCACTATGGGCGACGATACGCATCTCGGACGGAGTGACTGGGCCTGGCTGGCGAGCCTGCTGGCCATCGGCTGCCTGGCGCTGGGGCTCCTGGCGCTCACCGCCGATCGCTTCACCGGTGGGCAGGGGGGCGTCCCGCTGGACGACGCCTGGATCCACTTCCAGTTCGCCCGCAACCTGGCGCGGGGCGACGGCCTCTCCTTCAACCCCGGCCAGCCCACCTCTGGCTCCACCGCGCCGCTGTGGACGCTGCTCCTGGCCGGCGTATACTGCGTGGGCGGCCGCTTCCCGTTGGCCGGGCAACTGCTGAGTGGGGCCTGCTTCCTGGCTGCGCTGGTGGCCACCTACGTCCTGGGCAAGCGCCTGACGGGCCGCCGCTGGGCCGGGTGGCTCGCTGGGGCGGTCGTCGCCGCCAACGGCCGCTTCGTCTGGGCCGGCCTCTCGGCGTTAGAGACCCCCCTGTTCGCCGTGCTGAGCCTGGCGGCCATCGCCGCCTACCTGGGCGACCGCGCTGCCGGCCGCTACCGGCTGTGCACGTCCGCCCTCTTCGGCCTGGCCGCCCTCAGCCGCCCCGAAGGCTACCTCCTCTTCGCCCTGGCCCTGGCCGATGCAGTCCTGCAAATCGCACATCAGCAAATCAGCAAATCAGCAAATCGCAGATCGCAGATCGCAAATGGCAAACGGCGAGTGGCGAATGGCGAATCGCAAATCCCGCAACACGCAACACGGAACACGGAACACGCATCACGTTTCACGTTTCACGTTTCACGTTTCACGTTTCACGCATTACGCCTTACTCTTCCCTTCTCTGTCCTCGTCCTCCCCTACCTCCTGTTCTCACTCAAGACTAGCGGCCACCTGCTCCCCAACACCTACCATGCCAAGGCCGTGATAGACTTCCGGCCTGACCTGGACTTTCTCAGCCTGGCCGCCCGCTACCTGGTCCTGGACAACCCGCTCCTGTTGCCCTTTTACGTGCTGGGGCTGGGCATCCTCTTCCGCCGCGCACGGCTGCTGAGCCTGTGGAGCGCCGGGTTGCCGCTCATCTACGCCTTTCTCCACGCCGTCCTCTACCAGCACGGCCGCTACCTGATCCCCCTCATTCCCTGCAACGCACTCATCGGGGTGGTGGGGTTGGTGGAGGCGCGGAGGTATGTGCCACGGCTCAGGACCCTCACCCCAACCCTCTCCCTGGGAGGGAGAGGGAGCATTCTCCCCTCCCTCACAGGGAGGGGTAGGGGGAGGGTGGGGCTGGCGTTGATCTGCCTGCTCGTCGTGGCGGGGACGGCCTGGCGGCTGCCCACCATGGCCGGGCTGTACGCCTGGAACGTGGACAACGTCAACCGTATGCACGTCGCGCTCGGTCACTGGGTGGCGGAGAACACCCCCCCGGACGCGCTCCTGGCCCTCAACGACATCGGCGCGATCACCTACATCTCTGAGCGGCCGGTCGTGGACCTGGCGGGGCTGGTCACGCCGGAGGTCGTCCCGCTCCTGCGCGCCCCCGACCGGGATGCGCGGCTGGCGGATTTCATAGCCGCCCAAGGCGTGCAATACGTGATCATCTTCCCCACCTGGTTCCCCGGCCTGGCCGCCCGCAGCGACGTACTGGAGCCGGTACACCAGGTCACCCTGGAGCGCAACACCATCGCCGGGGGGCAGACCATGGTTGTCTACAAGACACACTGGCGGAAATAGCGGACAGGAGTACAATTGAGGTACCAGCCGAACAGATTTCGACACCGGCGCGCCTGATGTCGAGTTCACAATCTCGGATGATGCTCAAGAGGGAGGAAAGATTGATATCCCAACCTGCTTCTGCTGAGGTTCAGAATGCTGACACGCGGACGGCAGTGGAACTGCGCCAGATTCGCGATGAACTGCGCCAATTGACGACGCTATTGACCCGTGCCAGTAGCCGCCGCCCCATCTTGCTCTATAGCCTGCGCCATCCCCACCTGAAACTCGTGGAACCACTTTCTGTGGCGCTCGAATATGACGAAGGTCAAGTGATCGCTTGTGCCCCCGACCTCGACCTGTTCGGCTACGGCGACACTGAAAATGAGGCCCTGGACGACCTGCGCCGCACTGTGGCTGACTTGTACTACGCCCTGAAAGAGGAATGTGCGTCCCTGGGTCCCATGCCCGCGCAGGTATGGGACTACCTTGTTCAGACCACCGTCGAGTCACAGCCATGAAGATACGTGACGTCCTCCGCATCTTCGACAAGTTGGAGATGGAGACCCGTGAAGGTGAGGACACTCTCGCCTTCTTTCGTTGGGAAGGCCGAACTATCTTGTGGACCAAAGTGCCCCACAAACGTGGCGAACTCAAGGGCAAACTCCCACATTTCATCCGCCAGCAGTTACGACTGAACGAGGATCAATTTCGTGCTGTGATTGACTGCACCATCTGGCGGAAAGAATACGTGGACATACTCCGGTCTAAAGGCCTGCTTCCTCTTGATGAGCGATCTGACTGACTATCGGGCACTGTCCGCAATGAAGCGGGGAATGGCGTGGCAAGAGCGCATCGAGGTAAATCCCCAAGTCGCTTTCGGCAAACCCGTCGTTGCGGGCACGCGCATTCCAGTTGACATGGTAATGGAACTTGTTGAGGCAGGCTATACATCACAACAAATCGTCACTGACTTCTACCCGACGCTGACAGATGATGACATCTATGCCTGCATCTGTATGGCAAAGGAGCACATCCCATGACAGACAACCCCATTCGCCTCGGCGTCATCGGCGGCTCTGGCCTCTACCAGATGGAAGGGCTGGCTGGCGTCGAGGAACGCCGCATTTCCACCCCGTTCGGTGACCCCTCCGACGCTGTCGTCGTCGGCACGTTGGAGGGGGTGCGCGTCGCCTTCCTGGCCCGCCATGGCCGCGGCCACCGCCTCACCCCCACCGAGGTCAACTATCGCGCCAACGTCTACGCCTTCAAGACGCTGGGCGTCGAACAAATCGTCGCCATCTCCGCCTGCGGCTCCCTGCGCGAGCACCTCCACCCCGGCGAAATCGTCGTCCCCGACCAGTTGTTCGACTTTACCAAGAGGCGCGCCTACTCCTTCTTCGGCGGCGGGCTGGTGGCCCACATTGGCGTGGCGGAGCCTTTCTGCGGGCGCCTCTCCGCCCTCCTGGCCGAGGCCTCGCTCGAGGCCGGCGGTACCGTTCACCGGGGTGGGCGCTTCATCACCATCGAAGGCCCGCGCTTCTCCACCCGGGGCGAAAGCCTCACCTACCGCGCCTGGGGCATGGACATCATTGGCATGACGTCCAGTCCCGAAGCGTTCCTGGCCCGCGAGGCGGAGATGTGCTACGCGGTGATGGCCCACGTCACCGACTACGACGTCTGGCACGAGACGAAGGAACCGGTCAACGTCGAGATGCTCCTGGCGACGCTCTCCGCCAACGCCGCCCTGGCCCAGAGGACCCTGCGCATCCTGCTGCCCCGTCTGGCCGCGGCAGAACGGGGCTGCGAGTGCGGCTCGACCCTGGCCACCGCCCTCATCACCCCGCGCGACCTCATCTCGCAGGAACTCAAGGAGAGACTGGGGCCGATCGTGGGCAAGTATCTCAAGTAGGGAGCGGGGATCAGGGATCAGAGATCAGTGAACAGATACCTTTTTTACACAGAGATACACAGAGAAGCCACAGAGACGCACAGAGAACTTTACATAACAAAGCGACGAACACTGTCTTTCAGAAGCTTAACGTTGAAGTTGATCAGTAAGCCCACCTTACAGCCGGAGAATCTGAGGTAAGACAACACTTGCGCTTCATGAACGTCGGTAAACTGCTCCACTACTTTCAACTCAACAACCACCTTCTGCGCCACCAACAAATCTATCCGGTATCCCTGGTCCAGGCGAATTTCCTTGTAGATCAGGGGCAGAGCCTTTTGCCGTTCAGCGGTCAACCCCCGCTGCTCAAGTTCATAAGCAAGGCAGGTCTCATAAGCTGATTCCAGCAAACCTGGCCCTAAATGCCTATGTACCTCAATTGCCGCACCGATAATCTGCTCAGTCAACCGATTCAGCTCAGTGCGATCTTGCGATTCACGCATTCTCACCTTTTGACCCTCTGTGTGTCTCTGTGTTTTCTCTGTGTGACTCTGTGTAACCTCTGGATACGAGGAACAGGGGACCGTACTCGCCCTGCGCGATCACTACTTGGCCTCATGGTATGCTGAATCCTCGAATAGGGCAAGGCAGGTGAAGCAAAAAGCACCCCGGCCGGCATGACCGGGGTGTCGAGCGCAATGCCCGTCTCCCGGCGGCACAGGACCATCAGCGCGCCGGGCTGCACGACTGTCCCCTGGGGCATCCGGTACGGCTCGCCGTCCTGCGTACCGTCGTCGAGCGACCAGCCGCTCAGGTCCACCGCGCTGGTTCCCGCGTTGTACAGTTCGATCCACTCGTCCTGCTCGCCTTCGTACCCTCCTCGTACCCGCCCTGACCTTCACCGTGACGGCTGGACCGCCTAACGGTCCAGCCGGCCAGCCATCACCTCCTCGATGGCCGCTCGTTCCTGGAGGCGATTGGCGATGAGATTCTTCACAGTGATTCCTATCATAAAGACGCCGATGACGGTAATAATGTTCATTAGTGTAACACACAACGACTCCCCGGCGCATCAGCCAACCGGGGAGTCTGTGGACTGGACAGAAGGGGGGTTTTCTCGCTGGTCACGTGACCAGGCTACAGGCTCGTCACGGCCACGCGACCACGACCTCCGTCCCGCGCCCGACCTCGCTCTGGATGGTCAGCCGGGCATTGATGGCCTCGGCTCGTTCACCCATGATGCCCAGGCCGAGGTGGTCCGGCGGGGCGGAGTGTGGATCGAAACCGTGGCCGTCGTCACGAATGATCATTTCGACCCTCACCCCCTCCCCTCTCCCTGGGAGGGAGAGGGGGGCACCCTCACCCCCGGCCCTGCTCCCTGGGAGGGAGAGGGGGGAGGAATGCAGGCTTACCGTCACCTGGCTGGCGTTCGCGTGCTTGGCCACGTTGTTGAGCGCCTCTTGCGCGATGCGGTACAGGGCCACTTTCACTTCGGGGGGCAGCGGGCACTCTCGATCCACCTCCACCGTCACCGGCACGCGCACCCGGCCTCGGAGCGCCTCGGCCAACTGGCGCAATAGCTCGCTCATCTCCGCCTCGACCAGGGCGGCCGGGCGCAGTTCCAGGAGCAGCGTGCGCATCTCCGCCAGTGCGCCCCGCGTCAACTGGCGTACCTCCTCCAGGCGTACCCGCCCGACTTGCGGGTCCCGCTCCCACAGGCGGGGCAACACGTCGGCGATCAGGCTGGCCGAAAACAGGGTCTGTGTCACCGCGTCGTGCAGGTCGCGGGCCAGGCGGCTGCGTTCCTCCACCACCGCCAGTTCCTGCGCCCGCCCATAGAGTTGGGCGTTCTCGATGACGAGCGCGGCTCGCTGAGCCAGCGCGGTGAACAGTCGCAACTCCTCACTGCCGAACGCGCGGGGTTGCGCATAGTTTACGTTGAACACGCCAAAGACCTGGCCGCCGATCTTGATCGGCACGTGCATGAACGAGCGGATCCCCTCCGGCTCGACGATCCACCTGGCGACGCGGGGGTCGCTGTCAGCATCTTCCACGATCACCGGTGCACCGCTGGCGGCGGCACGCCCCACCGCCCCCTCGCCTGGCGCGAAAGACATGCGGGCCAACGTCTCGGCGCTGAAGCCACGCGCCGCTCCCACCACCAACCTGCTGCCCTGGGCATCCCACACCATCAGGGTGCTCTTGTCAGCCCGCAAGACGTCCACCGCCACGCCCACCAGTGTGTGCAGCACCTCATCCAAATCCAGGTGGCGATACAGTTCCTCGTCCGCGTGGTAGAGCGCTTCCAGTTCCCGCATCCGCCGTTCTGCCTGGCCAAACAGCCGTGCGTTTTCCACCGCCACGCCGATCTGGCCGCTGATGGAGGTGAGCAACTCGATGTCCTGGGGCGAGAACTCCCGGTAGCCGCGGGTGATCAGAAACATGGACCCCAGGACCTTGCTCCGCGAAATCAGGGGAAAGGCCGCCACGGAGTGGAACCCACTTTCGCTGACCGCCAGGCGTGTCAGCCGCGAATCTACAGATATATCCTTCCCCACCAACGGTTCACCGGTCTGGACCACCCGGCCCGAGAACCCCTCTCCCACCTTCAGGTGGTCAATCTCGGCCACCAACTGTGGGCTGAGGCCGCGATGGGCTGCGATCGTCAGATCCTCGCCACCTTCCTGCAACAGGTAGATCCCGCCGGCCTCGATCCCCGTGACCTCGAGCGTCTTGTCCAGGGCATCGTTCAGGACTTGCTCCAGGTCCAGCGAGCGGCTCACCACGCTGGCGATGGCGTTGAGGGCCGCCAGTTCTCGCGTCCGGTCGGCCACGCGCTGTTCCAGGTGGGCGTATGACTCTTGCAGTTCGGCTGACATCAAGTTGAACTGCCTGGCCAACTCCTCAACTTCGTCCCCGGTGTGGGCCGTGATCGTCTGGCTCAAGTCGCCCCTGGCCACCGCCTGGGCCGCGCCGATCAGTTCTACGAGCGGCTTGGTGATCCGCCTGACTCCCACCGTGGCGACGAGCGTCGGCACGACCACCCCCAGCACCAGTAACACCAGCAGGAAACGCTGGTAGCCCTGGCTGGCGCTGGTCAACGTAGCCCAGCGCTCCTCGGTGACCAACCCCCAGGGGGTGCCTGGGACCGGCGCGAAGCCAGCGACGATGTTCCGGCCCTCGGAATCACGGGTGTGGATGGCCCCTGCCTGGCCATACAGGGCTTGCTGCGCCGCTGTTTGGTCAGCCACGTACTCGCCGATGCGGCTGGCAGTCGAATGGTAGATCACCTGGCTGCGGCTGTCTACCAGGTAAGTACTGCCGCCCTCTCCCAGGCGCAACTTGACGATATCGCCGTAGAACGCACTGACGGCCGTCGCTCCCAGCCGGAACATGCCGGCCATGCTCCCCAGCAGTTCCCCCTGTTCGCCGATGATCGGCACCGCCACGACGATCACTTCTGCACCGCCCGGCCCGTCGGGCACAATGTCGGAAAAGACCGGCTGCGGCAGGCTGAGGATCTGGGAGCGCGCAATCGCCCGATAGTAGGGGCGATCAGACCAGTTCTGCCCCAGGATCTCCGGCCGCTCCGGTTCGGTTGCTATCACCGTTCCGAACGTATCGAGGACCACCACCCCCCCGTCGAACACTGCCAGCCGGTTGCGGGCCCGTTGGAGCGCGTCACGTTGGGCCGCCGGCCCCCGTTGGTACATGGAGGAGCGCCCCAGCGCGTCGAGCAGATCGGTGTATTCCGCCAGTTCCGTCGCCAACTGGCCGGCCGAGAGGCGGATCACTTCCTGGTCTCGCTGGATCACCAATTCCTCCGTCACCCGCTGGTAGGCGTAAAAGGTCACCAACGCCACCGCGACCAGGATGATGGCCGTCGGTACAAAGGACCACACGATGATCTTGGTGCGCAGCCCCCAACGCATTGTGGATTGCGGATTGCGGAATGCGGATTGCGGATTGGGGATTGCGGATTGCGGATTG
>Ga0315289_10008119_pt1 | contig 15205 bp, 5 predicted proteins | sample YL17G11_40_MG_FD_203452 | JGI IMG/M metagenome (GOLD analysis project Ga0315289, IMG submission 203452) | Sediment microbial communities from Yellowstone Lake, YNP, Wyoming, USA - YL17G11_40 | ecosystem: Environmental > Aquatic > Freshwater > Lake > Sediment | place: USA: Wyoming | collected... | reverse complement strand
TCCAGCCCGGCGCGGTCCGCTGCCAGCGCCTCGAGCCGCGCGGACGTCTCCCGAGGCGCCGGCAGCACCGCCAGCGCCTCGGCCGCGGCGGCCTTCTGCTCCTTCAGCTTCGCGAGCGCGGCGTCGTCCCAGCGCGCCGCGCGCGCGTCCATCGCCGCCGAGGCCCCGCCCGTGATGAGCCCGGCGCGAGAGATGAGCGTGCCGTCGAGGGCGACCACCTTGTGGCGCTCGGCGCCCATGAAGGCCAGGCTCCTCGCCTCGGCGACGCTGTCGCAGACGAGCGTGTCGCCGCAGACCGAGGCCAGAGCGCGCTCGACCGACGGCTCGAAATCGAGCAGGTCGATCGCCAGCGTGGCGGTCGACTTGTTGGCCCCGCCGCTCTCCTCCCCGTTTGCGGCCAGTCTGGCCCGCAGCCTCTCGTTGACGGGCTTGGCCCGGATCGTCGCGACGGGCAGGAAGGTCATCGGCGGGGCGCGCGCCTGCTTGAGGTAGGCGATGCACTCCTTCGCGGTCGCCTCCGTGTCGACCACGACCGAGTCCATGTCCTTCCCCAGCACGACCGCGAGCGCGACCTGGTGCCGGCGCTGCCTGGCCGAGGCGAGGTCGGTCACCCTGCCGTGGACCCCGGGGAACAGCCTGCGCATGTGCGCGACGGCGTCGGCGGCGCGGCGGTCGCGCTCGGTCTCGCGGCGCTGCGCCCTGGCGTCGCGCAGCGCCTCGTCGGCCTGGTTCAGCTTGCGCTCCAGGTCGAGGCGCTGCGTGGTGACGGCGACGGACTGGACGCGGAGGCGCTCCGTCTCTTCCTCTTTTTCGCGTAGCGCGCGGCGGGCGGCTTCGACGTCTGCGCGCGCCGAGGCGGCGGCAGCGGCGGCGGCGTCGGCCTCGGAGCGCAGTGCCGAGCCGCGCTCGGCCAGCGACGCGAGCTGCGCCTCGAGGGCCGAGAGGGCCGAGGCGTCAGCGCGGGCCGCGGCGGCCGCGGCGTCGCGCGTCGCGCGCACGCGGGCCGTCTTGGATCCCGCCTCCTCTTTAAGGCGGTAGTACTCGGCGCGCGTCGCGGCGTCGAGCTTGGAGATGGCGCTCGAAGACGAAGAAGAAGACCCGCCAGCGCCACCAGCGGCGGCGGCCTCCTCGTCCGCGGCCGCGGCCTCCTGCGCGGCCTCGACGGCGCGCAGGTCAGCCTCGAGCTTGGCGACCGCCGCGGCCTGCTCGTCACGCGCGCGCGCCGCGGCCACGACGCGCGCGGCCAGCTCCTTCTCGCGGCGGGCCAGCCTCGAGCTCTCCTCGCGCGCGCGCAGGGCCTCCGGGTTGCGCGCCTCGAGCGCCGCGCGCTCACGGTTCAGGGACCTCTCGCGGAGCATGCGCTGCTTGTGCAGCTCCGCGGCGTCCTTCCGCTTGAGGTCGGCCGAGGCCTCGGCCTCGAGCCGCGCGCGCTCGACGTCGGCGAGCTCCGACGCGCGGCGCGTGCCTGCCAGGCGCGCCGCGGCGCCGTCGGCGTCGGCGTGGAACAGCCGCAGCAGCAGCAAGGTCGCGCGCAGCTCGTCGAGCTCCCGCTGCAGCCTCAGGAACTTCTCGGCCTCGTCGCGCTGCTCCCGCTTCAGCCGCTTCTCGACCGCCGCGGCGCGCCGCTTGGAGAACGCCAGCGCCGCAGCCTCCTCCGCGCTCGCCTTGGCAGCCTCAGCCTCCTCGTAGGCCGCCTTGAGCTCGCCCGATCCGCTCACGGCCTCGAACATCGCCGTCAGGGCCTGCGGCGACGCCGACGCGACCGACTCGATGTCGCCCTGGAAGACGAGGAAGTTGCGTGCCTTGACGAGGATGCCGTGCGAGCGCAGGACCGCATCGTAGGCGTCCCAGGTGACCTGGCGTCCGTTGACCTCGTAGTGGGAGGTGGCAGCGGGCAAAGGGGCGGCAGCGGCGGCGGTGGCTGAGGCGTTCTCCGAGCGGCGGCCCCCCGCCCCTTCCTCGACCGCCGCCGCCGCGGGGGCAGCGGGCGCGACGACGACGCGGGCGAAGCGGATGTCGCCCTTGGCCGCGTCGGGGTGCGCCGGCCCGGGCCTGAACACCAGCTCGACGCGCGCCCTCGTCAGCGGAGGCTCCGAGGCCGCGGCGGCGACCGCGGCGGCGCCGACGCCCGAGGAGTGCAGCAGGTCGCGCAGCGTGCCGCCGCGGAGCTGGCGCGCCCGCACCCCGAGCACGAAGGAGAGCGCATCCATCAGGTTGGACTTGCCGGAGCCGTTGGGCCCGATCACGGCGGTGAAGCCGCCGAAGGGCCCGATGCGTTGGCGGCCTCGGTAGGACTTGAAGTTCTCGACCTGGTGTTGCGTGAGCGAGGAGAGGGAGGGAGGAGGCGAGAGAGAGAGGAAGAGCGGGGGGCATTGAGCACCGAAGCGTTTCGACGTCGTCGTTTTCAATCTCGACGACGTCGAAGCATCCATCGCGCCCATCATTCGAGCTTCTTCTCTCTTTTTTCCCAACTCTCCGCCTCGTTCGCAGGATCCTCCCTGCCAACGTACCTCGAGGCTGATGACGCGCCCGCCGGCGGCGGCGGCAGAGGCGGCCGTGGCGGCCGCAGCGGCGTTGCCGAGCGCAGCATGGTAAGGCGAGGGAGGAGCAGTGGCGTGAGCTTGAGGAGCCGGGGCGTCGCTCGGCTGGGGCGACGCCTCGAGCTCCATTTTCTTCCTTGGACGCGAGAGAGGGGCTGGACCGGAGAAGGAGCGGCTCTCCGTCGAAGAGGGGAGAGGGAGAGGGAGAGGTCGAGGGAGGGAGGGGGAGCGTGAAAGAAGAAAGCGACGCGATGCTTCCCTTTCTTCTTCGATTTGTGGAGGAAAATCACAACGGTCCTCGTCCAGTGTCCAACGCTGGACGAAGACCGTTTCTTCCCTTCTTCTTCGTCAGAGGAAGGTCAGAGTTCCTCTTCCCTTCCTCTCCGCCTCTCCTCTTCATTTTCCTTCCATCCGTTCTTCCCTCGTCTTTTTTATTACAGCACAAACCCCCGGTCCTCCTCCTCCTGCTCTGAGTAAGGAGAAGAAGGAGACGAAGAAGAAGGAGCTGCCCCCCCAGCAGCAGCGGCAGCAGCAGCGGCAGCAGCAGCAGCAAACTCCGCCTCGTCTGCCTCCTCCTCGGCCTGAGCCCGACGCTCCTCCTCGATGCTGAGCGACACGCGGACAAAGGCCCTCCGGTCGATGCTCGGGTACTCGTCTCCCGAGACCCAAAGCCCCGCCCCCGGGAGGTAGGCCTCGCGCACGGCCCTGAACCCGCCGAAGGCGGAGGCGATATCGCCTTCGTCGTCGCCGAAGCGGCTCCCTCTCCGCCTCCGCCGCCGCGTGCCGCCGCCGCCAGAGGCAACGACGAGCAGCTCCGCGGCCTCGCCGACCTCTATCGCGTCGTGGACCCTCTCGTACGGCACGACGAGCTTCGTCGTGGCCCCAGAGTCGTCGCCGATCGTCAGAGTGAGCGTGGGGGGGCCCAGTCCCAGGGGGGGAGCACCGGCGCCGGAGCGGCCGCCGCCTCCTCCGCCCCCGCGGCGACCGTTACCGACCCGGGCGTCGAGCACCGTCGCCCTCCAGATCCCGACCGCGGGCGGGGCGCTCCTCGAGGGCACCGCGCCCCCGGCTCCCCTTCTGCCTCTCCTGCCTCTTCCGCCCAGGGCGGCGGAGAAGGAGTTGGCCCCGCGCAGCTTGCCGTTGCGGACGGCTGCCGCGGCGAGAGGGTACCAGAGCGGCAGCGTCAGCGCCCCGGCCGCGGCCGCGGGCGCGGCCTTGGCCGTCGCGAGCGTCACCAGCAGCGACACCCCCAGCCTCTGGATGACGGCGGCGCCGTCAGAGTTGAAGAAGGCGACCTGGTCCGGCAGCGGCGCCAGCGGCAGCACGGCGGAGGACTCCTGCTGGGTCAGGGGCACGATGTCGGGGAGCGGCGGGAGCGGGAGGCCCTCTTCGTCTTCCTCATCGAAGGGCTCCTCTTCGTCGCCGTCGTCGTCGTCGTCGAATCGAGATTTCAACGGCGACGACGGGCGCGGAGATGAAGAAGAAGGAGAAGAAGAAGCGGCGCTCCGGCGATAGTAGTCGTCATCTCCCTCGTCTTCGTAGCGAGAGGCGGCCTCGAAGGGCTGCTGCCCCCCCCCCTCCTCCTCCTCCTCCTCCTCCTCCAAATCTTCCGGCCGCCGCCGCTGGCCAAAGCGGCGAGACGTGGGGCCTCCGACGCTGCTGCCCCACCAGCTCTTGCTCCCTCTCGCCCCCGAAGAGGCCGAAGCGGCAGCTCCTGCTCCTCCTCCTCCCCCCCCGCCCCACTCCCGCTGGAACTCGTCCCACCCGTCGTCGACGGCGACCCGCTCGCCGTCGCCTTCGAAGGCACCTTCGTCGCCGCCGTCGAAAGGGTCCTCCTCGGGCTGCTCGAGCTCCTCCTCTTCTGCTTCTCGTTCGGCGCTCGCCCTCGCTCCCGCTCTCGCTTTCGCGGCGGCGTTGGCGGCGTTGATAGCGGCGGCGCTCCGCCGGCTCCGGCTCTCGAGTCGCCGCCTCCGGAGCTCCTCCTCGACGGTGTCCCGCGGCACCCAGGCCCACGGGTCTTCTTCGTTGTCTTCGTCGTTGCTCCTGGTCTCAGTCTCGGTAGCGCTCGAAGGAGGAGGCGCGACGCCCTTCTCTGCGGCGGCGGCGACGGAGGAGAGGGAGGAAGAGGGTGGGGTCTTCAGGGTCTCGCGCTTGCGCTGGCCGCCGTCGGACGCTAAAAAAGGGAAGGATTGATTTCAGTGGGAAGAGATGTGAGCGCTCCTCTGTCCTCTGGTAGCTCGTTTCTGGAGTCTAGTTATGTCGAGAGACATGCTTGTACAAACTAAGGCCAACGAACCTGGATTCCAGCGGTAGGGAGATCCGGACGCGGCGATGGTCAAAGGCGACGGCGACGGCGACGGCGAAGAGAAGCGGCGACAAAAGATGCGGCCAGCCGACGGCGACAGCATCGAGCCGGGCGGTCTTCGTAGCGCCCCGCGTGTGCGGATGGTCGCGCCAGGTGGATGGCAGCGTAGAGAGGCTCGCATGGCTTAGGTCTGATGCTCTCGAACGAGAGTAGACCTTGGCCTGGCGCGCAAACCAAGTGAGCGTAGTCAATTGCTGGCGTCGACGTTGGAACGTCCAACTTCGGCGAGAGTGAAACACGAGATACGGCGTTGAGCCTTCAAGCCACTCTTTCGACTCTTTTTTACTTCTTCACTCGACTCTTCTCTCCCCTGCTTCATCGTCAATCATGGCGTCCACCACGCGAGGGCGCGGCGTGCGCGAGGTACGTGAAGCTGCTACTCATTCCCAGAAAGAGAGAGAGGGAGAGAGGCTGCGAGGGGAGAGAGAGAGAGAGCAAGCAGCTGCTCTATCGCTCGGCGTCGGCGGCTTTGCCTTTTTCCGCATGCCTTGCTCAACCTTTCCTCACATTGCTCTCTCCCTCCCTCCTCCTCCTCGCCTCCAACAACAGTCGCCTTACATCGGCAGGAAGACGGACGCGAACTCTGTGCTCTACCAGCAGTACACGTCGCTGGAGTCTGTGATCTTGGAGAAGAAAGGCGCGGAGGGTAAAAGCATTGTCTCCGCAAAGAGCGTCGCCGCCGCCGCCGCTGCCGCTCCCCCTCCTGCTTCGACGCCGCCGGCTTTGGCTGCCGACGCCATCGAGCAAACGGCGACCCCGGCCAAGAAGGCGCCCAAGAGGCCGAAGAAGCGCGAGCGCGAGGCCGCTGCTGCTGCCGCCGCCGCCGCCGTCGCTGCTGCTGCTGCTGCCGCTCCCGCGGCAACGCTCGCCGAAGCTCCTCCGGCGGCGGCGGCGGCGACGCCCGCTGTCGCTGCTGCTGCTGCTCCTGTCGCAAAGGAGGCGGCGGTGGCAGAGGCAGCTCCTGCTGCTGCTGCCGAAGGCGCCGAAGGAGAGGGAGCCAAGAGGAAGCGCCGCCGCAAGCGCGGGAAGGGGGGCCTGGGCAACGGTACGGCTCCCTCGGGTCCGGGGAACGCAGAGGAGGCAGCGCGCATCCGCGACGCGCTGGGTTTCGCTGACGCAACGAAGCAAAAGGAGGAGAAGAAGAAGAAGGAGAAAGGCGAGGAGGGAGAGGCTGCTGCCGCTGCTGCTTCTGCTCCAGCAGCTGCTTCCATGCCCGCCGATCTTATTGCCGCCGCTCCTCCCGCGACGACTTCTTCCTTCCAGTTCGAGTTCTCCGAGCTCGAGAACGATGCCGTGCCCGTCGAGAGGGAGGCGGTGCCCGAGGAGGCGGCGAAGGCGATTGCGGCTGCGGCAGGTCCTTCGACGGCCGCCACGCCCGCGAACGGCGACGACGCCGCGGACGCCGCGCCCAAGCGCCGCGCCCGCGGCGGCGTCAAGACCCACAAGAGGGACGGAGATAGTTCTCGCCCCTCCTCTTCATCCGGCAGCCAAGATCCGCTCGCCCGCCGCGTCTTCGTGGGAGGCATGCCCTTCAAGTACGAGGAGGCCGAGGTGCGCGAGTACTGGAGCTGGTGCGGCGAGATCGAGGCCATGAGCCTGCTCCGCTTTCCCGACACGGGCCGTTTCAGGGGGATCGCCTTCATCACCTTCGCCGACGACGAAGGGTACGCAAAGGCGCTGGAGTGCGACGGGGCGATGCTGGAGGGGGTGCGGGTCAAGGTGGAGAGGTGCAAGGTCGGGGCGCGGGGCGAGGTAGGGGCAGGGGCCGAGGGCGCGGGCGGCGCAGGCGGCGGCGCGGCGGCCGAGGGGAAGGCGGCCAAGCCCGCCTTCGACGCCCCGGCGCCGAAGACCCCTGGCTACAGCGTCGCCTACGTCGGGAACGTCGCGTTCGAGGCCTCGGCCGAGGACGTGGCGGCGCTCTTCAACGAGGCGCTGGCCCCGGGGGCCGGGGAGGCGGGCGGGACCGGGGGTGAAGAGGCGGCGGCTGCAGCGAGCACCGGCGCCAGCGGCGGCGACAGCGAGCCCCCTCCCTCCTCGCTGCCCCTCCCCCCGCCGCCGCCGCGCTCCGCGGTCACCCGCGTCCGCCTCCACACCGACAAGGTCACGGGAAAATCCCGGGGGTACGCCCACGTCCACTTCCTGACCGAGGAGCAGCTCGACAGGGCCGTGAGGGAGGTCGACGGCGCGGTGCTCTGCGGCCGGGCCGTCCGCGTCGGCTTTGCGCAGCCGAAGAAGGAATGAAAAAAAAAAAAGCGGTGATTTTTTTGTGTGTGAAGAGCAGGCGGTTTCTCAGGGGCCCCCGGTTTCGGTCTCCTTTATCTGTTCTCCTTCTTTCTCTCGCTTCAGCGCTGCGCAGTGTGCTTTCTGCTTCGTTTTTCTTCGCGTGATTTACAATCAAGGGAGACGAAAGATTTCATCTACTTGTTCTCTTCTTCTTCTTCCTCTTGCTCTCCCTTTTCTTTCTCTTCGACTCTCCGCCTCTCCTCCAACTCCCTATACTCCTCTTCGCTCCTCTTCCTCAGGCGGAACAGGCCCCGAGAGTCATCGCCCTTGTCCGCGCCGTCGCACCCGAAGGAAGCGGCAGGGATGTGCTCGCAGTCGAAGGCGGCGCGCAGGCGGGGCCAAAACCGGGCGTGCGCCGACTCTGAGCGCAGGAAGTAGGCGAGGAGGACGAGGGAGCCCTGGTCGCAGACGCAACGCGTGGCCTCCACCAGCGCGGGCATCAGCTCCGAGATGTAGACGGCGTCTGCGACGAGGATGACGTCAAAGGGGGCTTTGAGGAACGCGGTTGCTCGCGGGAAGAGGCGCCAGTCGAGGTCGAGGAGTTTAAGAGCTTGGGGCCTTCTTCTGCCTTTGCCGTCGGCGGCGGCCTCCTCTGCTTTTGCCTCTCCTCCTCCCTCTTCTCCTCCCCCCTCTTCTCCTTCTCCTCCTCCCTCTTCTCCCTCTTCTCCCTCTCCCTCCTCCTCCCACCTCACGACTTCGACGCTCGTCGCGGAAGGGGCGTTTTTGACCGCGTTGGCTTCGAGGCCGGGGAGACACTCGTCGATGTCCGTCGCGAAGATCTCGGAGAAGAGAGGAACAGAGGAGGGAGAGGTTTCTTCTCCGCCGTCGCCGCCGATGTCCTCCTCCTCGTCTTTTTTCACTCCTTTTTCTTCTCCTTTCCTTGCTCTTCCTCTCCGCGTCAGTCTCGCCGCGACCAGACAGGGCAGGGCCGAGACGCCGGAGCCCAGCTCGATGGCCCGCAAGGGTCTGCCCGTGGGGAGTCCTTGGAGGGAGGCGAAGGCCGGGGAGCTAGTTTTTGGTTTTTAGGGTTTTTTCAGAGTCGAAAAGAGGTCGAGGTTGAGAAAGAAAAAAAAAGAGGAAACCGACTCTCGACTTAACTCGGAAACCCAGTCACTCCTTACACTCACCTCAGGAATCTCGCGAGAAGCACGCCTCCCTCCCAGCACGTTCCGCCGATTCCGGCGTTCCATTCCTGATTGCTTATATACCACGAGAAAAGAAGAGGAGAGGATGAGAAGAAGAAGACGGAGGAAAAAACCAAGCGTTCTAGCCGCCGCGTTGATCTCCTAAGATTGAAACGAAATCAGTCGCACCTCTTCCACGAGCAGGGAGAGCGTCTTATTCTTCTTTCCTTTTACGGAGCAGTCAGGATCGCCGTCGCAGTCATCGAAATCGAAGCTGCGGGACCACAGGGAACCCTCCGCAGAGTCGTCGTCCCACAATTGGCTCGACATTCGCGGTGAGTTTTTTTTGAATTTCTGATTTTTCGTTTCGTTCTTTTTCGTTCACAGTTTTTTTTCTCTCTCTCTCATTCTGTCCCAGTCCTCTCTCACGTAAAGCTCTTGAGCTTGATCGACGGCTGAGCCCCAGAAGAAGAAGATGAAGCCCCGGCAGCAGCAGCACCAGCACCAGCACCAGCACCAGCAGAGGAAGGCAACGCGATAGAAACGGGCCCGGCGGCTCCTCCTCCTCCTGCACTCCCTATTCCACCAATACTTCCTCCGCCGCCGCTTCCTCCTCCTCCTGCGACGACGGCGGCAAGGCTCGCCCTCGCTGCGGCCGGGAGCCTCGCGACCGCGCCCCGGAGCAGCGCCGCCGTCTCCGCCGCCCCGGCGGCGACGCGCAGGGCCCTCGAGGCCGCGGCGAGGAGGGGCGGCGGGCAAGCGTCGGCGGCGGCCGCAGCGGCGGAGGCGAGGGCGACGAGCGCGTCTGCCGCGGCGGCGGCGGAATTCGGGTCGCCCGTCGCCGCCGCCAGAGGGAGCGCCAGCAGCGCGAGGCGCAGCCCATCTCCCGCCGCTCTCAGGGACTCGACGTCGGACACGGAAGAAGCGGCGGCGTTTCTCACCGCCAAAGCAGCCGCCGGGGCGGCGGCGGCGGCGACCTCGAGAGCTGAGGCGGCGGAATCGGGAGAGGAGGCCGAAAGCGCGGCGACGGCGGCGACCGCCGCTCCGAGCGCCTCCGTCGCCGAAAGCTGCCCGTCGTTCCCTTTTCTCTCTCCCTCGCCTCCGGGAGAGGAGCAGAGCCGCCGCAGCGAGCGCAGGGCAGCCGGCCGGAGAGCAGCAGAGAGCAGGGTCGCCCTCAGGAGCTCCCTGGACGACGACGCAGCCTCCGCCGCGGCCGAGGAGAGGAGGCCTCTATCGCCGCTGCAGCCGCTGTCATCGGCAGCGGAAGCGGAGGCGGCGGCGCTGAGCACGGCGGCGACGGCATCGGCAGCTTCCCCGCTCGCTTTGATCTCTGCCCCGAGAGACTCCAGGGCCGCGCGTGCGAGCCCCGATGCCGCTGCAGCGGCGGCGCTCCTGGGCTCCGCGCGGCGGAGGAGCTCGGCGGCGGCGGCGAGGGCGTCGACAGAGACGGAGGGAGGAAACGAAACGACGGCGAGGAGCGCCGCGGCGCCGCGGGCGACGAGGGCGGAGGAGGCGCCCAGCGCCTCTGCCGGCGCCGCCTCGGCTGCGGCGCGCAGAGCGGCGGCTGTGACCGCCAAAGAGGAGGGAGAAGAAGAGGAAGATTGGGCCGCCACCGCGAGCTCGGCAGCGAGCTCGACGGCGGAGGCGGCTCGGAGAGGCGGGCAGCGAGGGGCGCGGCGGGCGACGGCAGAGACCGCGGCCGCGGCCGCGGCCAGGGGCTCTTCCGCCGCCGCTCGCCGTCCCCCTCCTCCTCCGGGCCCGGCCTCTCCTCCTTCCTTGCCCTCCTCTTCTTCGTTCTCTTCGACAGAGCGGCGCGAAGAGGGCGACGACGCAGCTGCTGTTGATGATGATGCCGCGGCCGCGGCCCCTCCGACGGCCTCTGCTGCCAGCTGAGCCGCCTCGAGCGCGAAGCGAGAGGGAGCAAAGGCCGGGGCGGCGGCGGCGGCGGCAGCGGCGGCGAGGCGCGCCGAAGACAGCAGCAGAGTCAAAGAGGCGCCCTCGTCGTCCTCTTCCCCCTCCCTCTTCTCGCCTCCCTCCTCCTCGTCCTTGCTCCTCGCCAGCGCGGCCAGGACCGCCGGGCCCGCTCTGGCCGCAGCTTCTAAAAGAGCCGGGGGGCAGGAGCTCAGGGGAACGCCGCAGACGGAGACCTTGGCCGCCGAGAGGAGCAGCGCCTCCGCGTCCGGCGCCGCCGCGGCGGCCGCGGCGGCCGAGAGGAGCTCCTGCCACCCCTTGACGGGGAGGCGGCGGCGGTTCCCTCGGCGGGGGTCTCCTCCCTGCCCACGCTTGTCCGAGACGTAGATCCTCGCTGAGGCATCCAGCAGGGCGACGCGGGCCAGAGAAGATACCCACTCTGCGTACGGGGAAGGCGAAGAGGAAGGGGTTGTTTTCTCGCCCCTGCCGCCGCCGTTGCCGCCGTTGCCGTTTTCGCCGACAGGCGACGGCGGCGGAAGGAGCCCCTCCCTCTCGAGCGCCGAGTCGATAACCGCCTCGTAAGCCCCGCGCATCCCGCTGCTGCTGCTCTCCCCGCCCTCTCCGTCGGCGAGCCCGGCCTCGACGATGGCCGAGGCGAGGGCGGCCCCCGCGGCGACAGCCGTCGGCAGAGGAGGCGGAGAAGAAGAGGAAGAAGAGTTGTCGCTCGAAGATCCGACGGCGCCGCGCAGCGCCGCGAGGAGCTGCGCCGCGAACGCCGCCAGCAGCGGAGGAGGCGGCGGGTCCCCCTCGGCCTCTGCGCGCGCGGCAGAAACGGGGTCGACCGCGCGCCCGAAGCGGCGGACGAGCGCCGAGAGGAGTTCGACGCCGACCGGGCGGAGCAGGGCGGCCGAGGCCCCTCCACCGCCGCCGCCGCCGCCGCTCCTCTCGCCGCCGCCGCCGCCCGTCGCGAGCCGGAACCCGACGGCGACGAAGTCTCCAAGCAGGGGCGCCAGAGGGTCCGAGCAGCTGATCCCTCGTTTCACGTCGCGGCGCGGGGCGTCGCCGACGAGGCGGAGCAGACATAGGGCCGCGAAGGCGCGCGTGCGCGGGCGGGGGGAGGTGGTGAGCTGCGCCGAGGGCGAGGAGGAGGACGAGGCGGCAGCGGCGGCAGCGGCGTGAGGCGGCGGTTGGTCGTCGTCGTCGTCGTCGACGACTTCGCCGAGGTCGCCCTCGCCGCCGTCGCCCCCGCGGGCAGCAGCAGCGGCAGAGGCAGAGACCGCGGGCCCCGTCGCCAAGACGACGTCGGAGCACAGCGACAGCCACCTCCTGCAGGCACCGCTGACGTCAGAGGAAGAAGAAGAGGGTCCTTTTTCGTCGTCGTCGGGGGGGCAGATACAGGCGGAGAGCATCGAGAGGACGACGCGGCGGAGGTGCCACTCCGTCGTTGTCGCCGCCGACGAAGTATAGGAAGAAAAGGAAGAAGAGGAAGAAGAAGAAGAAGAAGAAGAAGAAGAGAAGGCCGAGGCCGCCGCCGCCTCGGCGTCGAGCGCGAGCAGCGTCGCAACCTCGGCGCTCATCCCACCGCTGCCGCTGCCGCTCCCGCTCCCGACCCTGACGGTCATGGACGAGAGGGCCCTGGCCCCTCCGGGCCTCTCGGCGAGGTGACGCAGCGTCGCCGCGGCGGCGTCCCTGCACGCTGCCGAGGAAGACGAGCTCGAGGCCTTCGACGGCAGCAGCGCCGCGAGCAACGCGGGGGCGTGCGCCCCGGGCGGAGCGGCCTGCGGCGCGAACAGGATCAGCATCTGCGAGTAGAGGATCGAGGCGAGCTGCGCCGCCGAGGCGTCGTCGGAGGAGGAAGAGGCCGGGGTCAAAGTCGAAGAAGGAGAGTTCGAGCCCTCCTCCTCGGCCAGCGACTGCATCTCGCGGGCGACCGCCCTCGCCGTCTCGTGCTCGCCCCCGCCCGCGAGCAGCTCGGGGCCCAGCGCCGCCACCGCGGCGTTGGCGAGGGCCCCCGCTGCGGGCCTGAGCCCCGGGACGTCCCTCCCCCCGCCGGCGTCCCCCTCGTCGAGGAGGATCGCCGCGGCGGCGCAGAGCGCCGGCCTCGCCGCGCGCGGGCCGAAGGCCGGGCCGCCGTGCTCGGCCACGAGCGCCAGCCCCGCCGCCGCGGCCGCCCTGGCGTCGCCCAGGCCGGCGCGCGGCGCCGAGGGCGTGGCGCGTACGATGGCGACGAGCGTGGCCGCAACGGCGGAGGCGGCGGCGGCCGAGGTCGACGACGAGAGCGCGAGCCCGCCCTTGGCGCGGAAGGCGGCGCCAGCCGCGAGCGCGAGCGCGGCGCGGCGCGGCGGGGACGGCGTGGCGGCCGCCGCGTTGGCGAGCGCGCGCACCGCGACGGCGGCGAGCGCGTCAGGGCCGATGGCGGCGCCCAGGGCGAAGAGCTCGGCGGAGGCGCGGCGGAGGGCAAGCCCTGCGGCGGCGGCGGCTGAGGCCGCGGCAGCGGAGGAGGAGGGGGCGACGGCGGCCGCCGATTCGTCGTCGTCATCGTCGTTGCCGGCAGCAGCGGCGGCGCTCGCGCTCGCACCCTTGCTCGGGGAAGACTCCACGTTCCTGTTCGCCTGCGCGGCCGTCTTCGCCGTCGTCGTAGCGTTCACGGAGCTCGACGCCGCCGCGAGGACAGCCTCCGCCAGCGTCATCGCCGCCTCGGCGACTGCCTTCGCTGACGCGGCCTCGGCGCGGTGCCTCGCGGCGAGCGGCGGCAGGCCGGCGAGCGCGGCCGCCGCGGCGGCGGCCGCCGCTGCTGCTCGGGCTCGGCCAACCGGGCGCAAGACCGAGGGAGAGGGAGCGGGAGGAGCAGCAGGAGGCGGGGGCGTTTTCCCATCTGTCGCCGTCGCTCCCTCCGGAGCCTTCGGCGGCGAGGGAGCTCGAGGTCCGAGAGCTCCGTCCCCGCTCGCGCCCCTCTGGCCGCCGCCGCCGCCCGCCGCGGAGGCCAGGGCAGAGAGCACCTGAACCTGATTGGCCTCGGGAAGCGAGGGGAGCATCGCGCCGAGCAGCGTCATGTGGGCGTCGAGGAGCTCCTCGGAGGCCGAGACGGGGTGCGGCGGCGGCGGGGGCAGAGCGGCTGCGGAGGAAGGAGAAGAAGAAGCAACGGCCCAGGGGGGCCGCAGCGCGCTGCACCCTGGGGCCGCCGGGGCGCCGTCGAGCGCGTCGGCGGCACGAGCAGCAGCAGCAGCGCTCGAAGAAACGGAAGAAGAGGAAGAGACCGCGGCGAGCCTGCGCGAGAGCACGCGCGTCGCCGCCGCGGCGCCGGCGCCCCTCGCCGCGCCGCGGGCGGCCCTCACCGCGGCCCTCGCCAAGGCCGGGGCGTCCGCGGCGGCGGCGCCCCCCGGGTCCGGGAGCGAGGCCAGGCAGCGCAGGGCCGCGGAGGCCGCCGAAGCGAGCAGGAGCGGGGCATTGCTCGGAGGAGGAGGCGAGAGAGAAGCTGTCGTCGTCGTTCTTGTCGTCACTGTTGCAGTCGCTCCTCCAACGACGGGCGCGTTCCGCAGCATGGCCCCTACGGCCCTCGCCAGCCTCTCCCTCTCACCTCGAGAAGTGGCCCGCATCGGCCTCGCCACGAAGGCCTCCAGGGCCTGCATCGCCGGCGCCAGCCAGCGGGAGCGGATCAGAGCCCGCTCCCGATGGGGCGCGCCCTCCTCGTGAGGAAGCGCTTGCTGCCAGCGCGAGAGCAGCGAGACGGCAGCCGAGGAGGAGGGGAAGGAAGAGCCGCCCTGCTGCTGCTGCTGCTGCCTCTGCTGCTGCAAGAGCAGCATTGGCAGGGGCAGGGAGGCGCAGCATGCCCCGAGCAGCGTGTACCCTGCGGCGAGGCACTCCCCGCGGGCAAACTCGGAAAGAGGAGTCGAAGAAGGAGGAGTTTCGTCGGAAGCGGAAGCGGCACCGGCGGCAGCACCGGCGGCAACGGCTTCCTCTCCACTCCTCTCGTCCCCGCCGCCGCCGCCGCCGCCGCCGCCGCCAGCGCCTGCGAGCAGCAGCGAGTCCGCCGCCGCCATCGCCCCCGAGTAGAGCGCGGCGGGGATCCCCAGCGGCGCGGCCCTGCTGCTGACCGCGAGCAGGGCGGCAGCTCCGGCGGCGGCCCCCTCGAGGAGCGCCGCGGCGGCGGAGCGCCCGCTCGCGGCGGCGGCGACGCCCGCCCTCGCCGCGCCCCTCGCCGCTCCCCTCCGCAGCAGCGAGGCCCTGGCGACGCTCGCCGCTCCCTCCTCTTCCGCTCCCCTGAGCGCCGCGTCGGCCTCCGAGAGCCTTCCCGCGGACCGCACAACAGAGTCGAGCGCGGAGGCCAGCAGCGGGGCCAGGCGCGAGGGGTCGGCCACGGCCAGCGCCGCGGCGGCGCGCGAGGCGGCGGCCCGCACCGCTGGGGACGGCGACGACAGCAGCGCGTGCGAGACCAGGGGGAGCAGCAGCGCCTCGGCGTCCTCGGGCCAGACCTCCCCCAAGGCGTCGAGACAGGCGCAGACGCCGTCAAGGGCCGCCGACGTGACGATGGGGCAGAAAGAAAAGGGAGGAGGAGGAGGGGGTCCTCCTTGTCCTTGTCCTCGCCCCGCTCCTCCCTCGTGAACGCCGGCGACGCCCTCGGCCGCGAGGGCCGCGAGCGCCCGCAACAGCTCCCTCTGGCCGGCCTCCCCGAGGGAGCGCAGGCACCCGTCCCTGAGGGCGGCCGCCGCCACGGCCGAGGCCAGCGGTAGGTCGTCAACGGACGCCGCAGAGGAGGCGAAGTCGGAAGCGGCGGACGCGGAAGCGGAAGCGGAAACAGAGGAAGAAGCGGCGGCGCCGGCGGCGGCAGCGGCCGCAGACGCCGGCGAGGAGCTGCCCAAAACGGGCGCGCAGCACAGCGGGCCCCACGACTCCGCCGTCCCATCGACGAGGACCACCAGCCCGGCGCTGCCGCAGTCCGCCGCGGCGACCCCGGCGCGCAGCGGGGCCGGGGACCGCGCGAC
>Ga0315289_10008118_pt1 | contig 15207 bp, 12 predicted proteins | sample YL17G11_40_MG_FD_203452 | JGI IMG/M metagenome (GOLD analysis project Ga0315289, IMG submission 203452) | Sediment microbial communities from Yellowstone Lake, YNP, Wyoming, USA - YL17G11_40 | ecosystem: Environmental > Aquatic > Freshwater > Lake > Sediment | place: USA: Wyoming | collected... | reverse complement strand
CCCGTATTCCCCCTCCCACCTAAAGGTGTTACCTTGAGCAATTTCTAGCCCCTGCAAATCAATGCCTTTGCTTTCTAAAAGCTCAATATACTTGGTAGGAAAATCAGCGCCAACTATTGCCACTAAATTTACGGGGCTAAAAAAACTTGCGCTAAGCGAAAAATATGTGGCGGAGCCGCCTAAAACATCCTCGTGTCTACCGAACGGTGTTTTTACGGTATCAAGAGCAACAGAACCAACGACTACTATACTCATTGTATGTATTTCCCGATGATAATGCGTAAATTATCTTTTATTTTTTGAGGAACAACTTTGGCGTTAGTGACAATCGCGTATTTCAAAGCATCCTTGCAGGAACAGGCTCTTTCTTTAGGAATGCGCGAAATGACCTCTTTGAGAATCGTTTTTGCATTATCAACATTTTTTCTTAGATTGTTCAGAATAATGTCAACGCTGACTGTTTCTTCAGTTTCATGCCAACAATCGTAATCCGTAACCGCAGCCAATGTCGCATAACAAATTTCAGCTTCCCGAGCAAGACGCGCCTCAGCCATATTGGTCATACCAATAATATCCATATTCCAGGACCTGTAGAGCTCTGATTCGGCTTTGGTAGAAAATGCCGGGCCTTCCATATTTAAGTATGTGCCGCCATTATGGACATTTAAATCCAGCTTCTTAATGACCTCATAGATGTCTTGTTGTAATTGGGTGCAGACCGGATGAGAAAAACTAATGTGCGCGACTATACCGTCGCAGAAGAAACTCATGTGCCTGGCCTGGTTTGTCCTGTCCACAAATTGATCCGGTAAGACAAAATCTAATGGCTTTATATTTTCTTTGAGGCTACCGCAGGCAGTTACAGAGATAATCCGTTCTACGCCCAGTTTTTTCATCCCCCAGATATTGGCCCGATTATTTATTTCGCTGGGAGAGACGCGATGTCCAATACCATGACGTGGTAAGAATACCACTTCTTTAGCTCCTAATTTACCAATAATAAATTTATCCGAAGGCTTACCAAATGGCGTACTAAGCGCTACTTCTTTAATATTTTTGATTCCTTCAATCTTATATAAACCACTTCCTCCGATAATACCAATACGACCCATAAGTTCACCTCGTTTTAAAATATATTTTTATAATTATGGGTGGTCCCGCCATAAAAGGCGGGAACAGGACCCATAATCTTCTCTATTCTTGCGATAATTCCTTTGCCCGTATTAATGCGGCCTTCACTGCCTCTTTTAAAGACCCACCTTTAAGTAAGATTTCTAATCCCGCTTCAGTGGTACCACCTTTTGAAGCAACTTGTCTTTTTGCCTCCCCAGGCGAAATTTTTGTTTTTTCCAGATATGCAATACTACCTTCGGCAGTAGCCTTGGATAAAATATGGGCATCATTATATCTAAAACCAATTTCCCGGGCTGATTCTTTAAGAGCCGGAATAAAAACATCCTGAGTGAATTTTTTAATCTCCTCTAGAGACTTTCCCTCGCTTAAATCGTAAAGAAAACCCGGGCCGCTGCCAGATACAGCCGTAGCCGCATCCATCATGTCCTCATTTAAAATCAGGGTCTCGCCCATCTTTTTAAACAACTCTTGAGCGAATTTTAAATCTTCCAAGCTGGCAAATTTACCTTTACACAGACAGGACATACCCTTGCCAATCTTAGCAGGCATATTCGGCATTACCCTAATGACCCTAATTCTATCTGAGTATTTTTCAACATAGGCAGTAGTTATGCCCGCGGCAATAGAAATAATCAATTTTTTATTTATCTGGTCCTTAATCTCATTTAAAACCAAAGCGAAATCCTGAGGTTTTACTGCCAGAATTAACGTATCAACTTGATGGATTAAATTTGTAATATTATCGGCGATGGTTATTTTTTTCAAATCTTTTAGTTTACTGTCATCTTTATCAAAAATTACAATTTGATAATCTGATTTCAGCCCCTGACCAATGGCTCGCCCCATGTTACCAAATCCGATTATACCGATTATTCTGTCCATATCAATGTCCGAAAATTGCTCTTCCCAGTCTTATCATTGTAGCGCCTTCTTCTATGGCAACTTGGTAGTCATCAGTCATGCCCATGGATAAGATGGTTAATTGGTTATTGGCACTTCGACTTTGCTCAGTGTCCTTCAGTGAAGTATCCTGAGCTTGCCGAAGGATTAATTGGTTAATTCGATCTTTTAGTTCTCGCAACATCCTAAAATATGGACGTGCCTGTTCTGGATTATCTACTATAGGTACAATGGTCATTAGACCCTTAATATTTAAATTTTTTAGTTTAGCAATTTCTTTTATGATCTCAATAGCCTCTTGGGGTTTTATCCCGAATTTAGATGCCTCAACCGAGGCATTAACCTGAACCAAGATATCCTGGATTTTGTTTATATTAGAAGCCTGTTTATCAATCTCTTCGGCAACGCGAATACTGTCCACGGAATGAATCAGATCGAAAATCTTGACTGCCTCTTTCACCTTATTGGTCTGAAGATGCCCTACCATATGCCATTTAACAGTTGATAGTCGACTGAATTTTAAAACAGCCTCTTGGATCTTATTTTCTCCGATATCGAACAATCCTAAATCAAGAACTTGTTTTATCTCTTCCATTGTAGCAGTCTTAGTTATTGCTACTAAAGTTATATCTTTTGGGTCTCGATCAATCTTCTGACAGGAAAGAACGATGTTTTCTTTAATCTTTTTAATGTTATCTTGAATCATCTTTTTAAAGGGCTTCACAAAAAGCGTTTCGCCCTTGATTACATAGATTAAAAATAAGATTTCAGCGATTAACATTCGAAAGGTAATCACTGTAATCTTTTCTAAAATCGCTGTAATCAACAGCCCAAATTAAAATATCGTAAGGGGCTGTTTGTTAAATTAACATAAAAGCAAATAAGTGTCAATACAAAGTTGAACGCAGATGGTCGCAAAATTCTGCCTAACAACAAGTGAATAACGCAGATGGTCGCAGATAAAATAAAAAAGCAGCCGCAAAAATTGGCTGCTTTAAAGGTTAATAAAAATACTAGAAGTTTATAACGCTAATGTTTACATCTGGTTGGAATCGTCAGTAGCAGGTTTAGGTTGTTTTGGGTCACCGATTTCTCGGGCAAAACTACTTCCCACAACTCCAAATATAATTACCGCAACTAAAATCCCTAAAATTATCTTCCTCATCTTTCACCTCCAACTTTTTTTATTTTAGCATTGCTAACTGGCTCTGTCAATTCTTTTTTGCGTTTTTGCGCCTGCCTGCCGTGTAATACTTCACAATAACGGTAACAAGCTGAAAACATTCTTTTGAAAACGAATATCAGAGTATCAGCATATCAGTAGGAAGAATATCAGAGTATCAGGAAATCAGATAAATAATTGATTTTTTATGGTTTCTGGTATTCTGATATCCTGATAATCTACCCACTGATATCCTGGTATCCTGATATGCGCATTTAACATAAATTAGCCATTTTTGTTACCAAAATACTAAGAGATTCACACGAAGGCAGAGATATTTTGCGCTTTTGCGGTGTAATTTATCTAAAGACTTATAAAATTTTCTAAGACTTTCAGGCCGATGGCTTGGCTTTTTTCAGGATGAAACTGTACGCCAAAAATATTATCCTTCCAAATAACTGAGGCAAAATCCCTGCCGTAGTTTGTAGTTGCAGCAATTATACCTTTATCGCGGGAAACCACATAATAAGAATGGCAAAAGTAAAAATACGAATTATCTGGTATGTCTCTAAAAAGTGGACACCTTTCGTCCATCGTCCTTCGTCCTTCATCCCTCGTCTTAACATTATTCCAGCCAATATGCGGAACCTTCACCGAATTCGGGAATGGTCTTGATGTACCTTTTAATATGCCAAGACCTTTGATCCCTTTTGATTCATCGCTTTTTTCAAATAATAGCTGAAGACCAAGACAGATCCCTAGGAAATTTACCTCTTTATCTTTAATTCTTTCTTTGAGACAATTAAAGAGATTACGTTTTTTTAGTTCTTTCACCGCATCGCCAAATGCACCTACTCCAGGCAGGACTAACTTTTGCGCATTCTCTATATCTTTAGGATAAGAACTTAAAACTACAGACGCACCCAAAGACTCAAGGGCCTTGGTGACACTGCGTAGGTTGCCCATGCCGTAATCAATAACAACAATCATAAGTCGATTACGCCTTTTGTTGAAGGTATACCTTTTCTCGCTTTATCGATTTGAATTGCTTTTTTCAAGGCAACTGCAATAGCCTTAAAGACTGCCTCGAAATAGTGGTGGGTATCAATAGCTGTGGAATAAGAGGTATCTATATGCATAGTAATCTTTGCATGCTCAACAAATGCTTTTAGAAATGTCTCAAAATCGCTACTTTTTAGATCCATACTCTCTTCTATATTAGGCAAAACTAATCCTGTTGGTTTACCTAGTCTAAAATATGGCCTGCCGCTTATATCAATGGACACTCTTGCCAAAACTTCATCCATCGGAACACTACTCTCGCCGTAACGTTGTATTGAAATAGCACTACCTAGCGCCTTATTGAACGCCGCCCCTAAGGCTATACCAATATCTTCAACTATATGATGCGTTAGGTCTCCTTTGGCTAAAAGTTCTAAATCAAATGAACCATGGAAAGAAAATAGTTCTAACATATGATTCAAGGATTCTAATCCAGTATTTATTTTGCTCTTACCAGTCCCATCAAGAACAAGTTTGCCTTTAATATTGACTTCCTTAGTAACTCTTCTTGTCGGACTTTGTCTTTTTTTCATAAATTGACTCACTTTCCGTCGGCGTATCTAGCTTTTACCGAATCTAAATGTTGCGTTAGGCCTTCAATCGTAGCCATCTTTTCCAAGGGCTCTCTTATCTTTTCCAAGGCCTTCTTGGAATAGCTAATGATATGACTGCTCTTGATAAAATCAAATACAGACAACCCTGAAAAGAATCTGGCTGTGCCGCCTGTTGGTAGAACATGGCTTGGTCCGGCAACATAATCACCAGCTGCAGTAGGACTATAAGGACCCAAGAAAATCGCTCCGGCATTTTTTATGCCTTTTAAGAGCCGGTTGGGGTTTTTGACTAAAATCTCTAAGTGTTCCGGCGCAATTCTATTGGCAATCTCAACCGCCTGAGTCATGTTTGGTGCCAGGATTATAAACCCGCCAATATCAGCCTGTGATTTTATTTCCTTTGCCAGGGATTTAGAATTAGTAATCAGTATGGCCAAGCCGCGGCTGTGCTCTGCCTGGGCTTTTAGGTCGGCAATAATAAATTTGGGCTCAGAATAGCGATTGGCAATAATCACCAGTTCCGTAGGCCCGGCAATCATATCAATATCTACTAAGCCAAAAACCTGCCGCTTGGCCTCACAGACATAGATATTCCCGGGACCGACGATTTTATCTACGCGCGGGATAGTCTTTGTCCCATAGGCAAGTGCAGCAATCCCTTGAGCCCCTCCTACACGATAAACCTCATCCACCTTTAAGAGATCTGCTACCACCAAGATATGCGGATTGATATAGCCATTTTTATCTGGAGGACTGACTAAGATTATCTTTTTTACTCCAGCAATCCTTGCCGGAAGAGCGGTCATATAAACAGTAGAGACTAGGGGTGCGGTCCCCGCCGGGATGTAAATTCCTACCTTCTCCAGAGGTTGGTAATTTTCGCCTAAAATTAATCCATCGCCGTCTTTCATCCTCCAGGATTTCTTGACAGCTTTACGATAAAATTTATTGATATTTTCAATGATAACTTTCAGACTGGATACAAAATTTGGAGAGATACTTTGGTAGGCACCGCTGATCTCATTCGACAAGACTTTAAGCTGCCTTACAGATAATTTTACCTTGTCGAATTTCTTGGTATATCTGATAAGCGCATCGTCTCCTTGGGTACGTACGTCTTCGATAATCTTTTTTACGTGCTCTTCAACGCGTCTTGAACGAATGAATCTGCGGTTATAAATCTTCTCTAAAGTTTTGCTGTTTGCTCTGATAATCTTCATTATCTCTTGCGGATTATACTCTTTAATTTTGTAAATGCCGAGTCAAAATTTTCTGCCTTTTTTATCCCTGCCTGGGCAAAGTCGGGCCTACCCCCACCGCTGCCGCCAAGCTCAATAGCAATCTCTTTAATTAACTTGGATGCATCAAAGCCTCTCTCACATAGACTCTTTGTGATACCTATCACTAGATTAGTCTCATTGCCAAGAGCAATAACTGCAGAATCTAATTTGCCTTTAATTAAATCTATGGTGCTTCTTAAAGAAGTTACATCAATTCCTTTCATAAAGCAAGTAATAACATTAATGCCATCGATATCTTGAGCATTCTTAATCAAATCATCAATAGATGACTTCAGGGCATCTAACGCCCGGCCTGCTATTTTCTTTTCTAATTCTTTGGCATAAGCCAATCTCTTGTTTAATTCCATAACGATATTTTCTCTGGGTGCATTAATTACAGATGAAATATTATTTAAAATCCCTTCCTGCTCCTTTAAGCTCTTATAGGCAAAACTGCCTGTTTCGGCCTCAATCCTTCTTATGCCGCTGGCCACTGAGCCTTCATGTAAAATCTTAAACAAACCAATAGAACCAATAGTATCCAGATGAGTCCCACCACACACTTCACATGAAATATCATCAATAGAAATTACCCTCACCTTTTCTTCATATTTCTCCCCAAAAAAAGAGAGCGCCCCTTTCTTTTTGGCCTGGGAAAGCAACATCTCTTTCTTATAAACCGGAAAATTGGCAATTATGAAACTGTTGACTAACTCCTCTATACGATCAAGCTGAGAATTTTCTATATCTTTAAAATGGGTAAAATCAAAACGTAGCTTATCCTCAGCTACATAAGAACCCTGCTGCTTAACGTGCTCACCCAGCACTTTTCTTAAGGCCGCCTGCAATAGATGTGTGGCAGTATGATTCCTGGTGATAGAAAGACGACGCCCGGAATCAACCTTAGCTAAAACAAAATCGTCTTTTTTAAAGGTCCCGTTTTCTACCCTGCCTTTATGGACGATTATCTTATCTGTCTTCTTTGTGTCTCTTACCTCTAAGATGTTTTTACCTTTTTGTAATTGGCCGGTATCGCCAACCTGCCCGCCGGATTCAGGATAAAAGACAGTCTTGTCCAAAATTATACTGACTTCTTCATTTTTATCTGCTTTCTTAATCTCTTGGTTATCTTTAAGTATCTTAATTATCTTTGCCCTGACTTCATAATCTTTATAGCCCAAGAATTTGGTTTCCTTAATTCCTAAAGAAAGTCCTTTAACATCAAAGACACTGGCCTTTATTGAGCTCTGTAATTTGGAGCGTTTTTTCTGATCTTCTAATGCTCGATCAAATGCCTCTTGAGAAAATCCTACGTCATGCACTTTTAGCCAATTTTTAGTCAACTCCAGCGGTATGCCGTAAGTATCATAGAGCCGAAAAGCAAGCAAGCCTACTTCTTCTGGATTATCCTTTAGAGGTCGTTTAGTTATTGCTGCTAATTCAGAAAGCCCTTTTTTTATTAGGGTATCACTTGAACTTAAAGTTGCAATGAAATTTTTCTCTTCAGACAGAATAATCTCTGAGATATTTTCTCTTCTTTCGGGCAGTCCCGGATAAGGATTTTTCATTGTCTCGCAAACTATCGGCACCAATTTATACAAAAACGGTTGTTTTATTCCTAACAATCTTAAATGCCGAATTGACTTACGGATGAGTTTTCTAATTACATAGCCGCGGCCTTCATTTGAAGGCAAGGCCCCATCAAAGATAGAAAAAGTTATGGCACGGACATGATCAGCTATAGCATAAATCCATTCTTTTTTACCTGAAGTCTTAATGTTGGCAGTTATTTCCTTAACAATAGGGCCAAATATGTCTGTTTCAAAATTGCTCGACACATTCTGCATCACTGCTGCCAGCCTCTCCAGGCCCATGCCTGTGTCAATATTTTTCTTAGGTAATGGCTCTAAGATACCCCCTTCTTTTCTATTAAATTGGGTAAATACCAAGTTCCAGACCTCTACAAATCTGGGGCAGTCACAAGAAGGACTACATCCTGCCTTTTTACAGCCGACCTCTGGCCCGCGATCAAAAAATATCTCTGAGCATGGGCCGCAGGGACCATTGGGTCCAAGTTGTTTTGCCTCAGCAGGCCAGAAATTTTCTTTATCGCCTAATTTAATAATCTTTTCTTCTGACACCTTTATCTTCTCCAGCCAAATCTTATGGGCATCATCATCGTCTTTATAGACCGAGACCCAGAGTTTTTCTTTATCTACTTTAAGTTCGCTGGTTAAAAATTCCCAAGCCCAGGTAATGGCCTCTTCTTTAAAGTAATCACCGAAAGAAAAATTTCCCAGCATCTCGAAGAAGGTATGATGATACTCGGTCTTACCTACCTTATCCAAATCGTCGGTGCGCAGGCACCTCTGACAGGTGGCTGCACGCCTAAAATCACCAACAATACCAAGAAACTCACTTTTAAATTGATTCATTCCCGCCGGGGTAAATAAAACCGTGGGGTCGTCGGCTGGGATAAGAGAATCACTAGCGACTATCTTATGTTTCTTAGATTTAAAAAATTCCAGAAATTTATCCCGTAAGGTATCCGTCTTCATTCTACTTTTAGAGATCTAAAAACATATTTTTTAACGCAGATTCCCGCAAATCAAACGCAAATTTACGCAGATTTCTTGCAGAATTTATCTGCGACCATCTGCGTTACATCTGCGAATATCTGCGTTTAAGAATGATTTTTCAGAAATCTCTTCTATTTTATCGTCCTGCTTTATTGAGCGTAAAACCTCGATAATTACATCCAGCGAAAAACCGCGACCTGCCAAATAGCTAAATAACCTTCTTTTAATGGTTATAGGTTCAAGATCCCTTAATTTTTTTAATCTCTGGATGGCGAGTTGCCTGACAATGCTAGTTTCGTCGTAGTCTTTTTTGAGTTTATTAACCGATTTTTCAATCAGGTCGTTTTTAAGCCCTTTTCGTTTTAATTCAAATCTTAAGCGCCGAAATCCCAGGGGTTTTTTTAATCGGGAACTTAACCAGAGACCGGCAAACTCCTTATCATCGATAAATCTTAGCTTCTTAAAATAAACGATAACTTGTCTGATTACATTATCGCTAAAATTTTTTTTCTTTAGCCTCTGGCAAATTTCATGCTCTGTGCGCATCCTCGACTTTAGTAACCTGAAAACATATTCTCTAGCCCTCGAGGCATCTTTATTTTTCAAAGGATCTTTTTTGGGTGACAATTTTATTACCTTAATAAAGAGGTAGGAATTATTCTGCGCTTATAATCTGGAAATTAATTTTCTAAGTTCGTTTTAAAGATTTATTCTTGGCCCTTTACGATGATGTAACCCCTGTTAGTGCCTATTAAGGCATCCCCTTTGATGCCCTTAGTGACCTTTTGGAAATCAGGGCTGTCTTTGACAGTCTCTTTATTAATCTCTTTAATTACATCACCCGGCATAAGTCCGGCCTCATCAGAAGGTGAACCATTTTCTACCTCTAGAACAACTACCCCGCCTGCTTCTTCAATGTTATAGCGCTTAGCGAGCTGTTCTGAGATATCTCCCACCGCCAGGCCCCTCCAGCTCTGACCAGAAGGACTTTCTTGACTTCCCTGATCTGCATATTTAGATACATCCTCCGGTCTTTCGCCTACTTCAACAATAACCGTGTGCTTAGTCTTATCCCTGAGAATCTCCACGTCTACTCTCTTGCCCACCCCGGTTTTGCCTATAACCTTAAGGAGTTCATTTACGTTAGAAACTCTTTCGCCACCAAAGCTGATTATCACGTCCTTATCTTTCAGACCCGCTTTCTCGGCAGGTCCATCCTTTAATACCCTGGCAATTAAAACCCCATGTTTGTCAGGGACGCCGAAATATCCTGCCAAATTCTCATCTAATTCTTGAACATTTATGCCTAACCATCCATAAAGGATTTTTTTGCCTTCAATAAGTCTATTTACAATACGACTAACCTCATTTACTGGTATGGCAAAACCAATACCCTGATATCCGCCGCTGGTGGAGAATATGGCCACGTTTATGCCAATAATCTCCCCGTTAAGATTTACCAGAGGACCTCCTGAATTACCCGGATTTATGGCTGCATCTGTCTGAATCAAATCCGAGTAATCCCGGTCTTGACTAAGGGATCTACCCAGAGAGCGATGCAATGCACTAATTACTCCTACGGTGACAGTAGGCTCAGGATTCTCCATGGCAAAACCAAAGGGATTTCCGATTGCTACTACCCACTGGCCAATCTTAACCTTATTTGAATCACCCAAAACTGCAGCTGGTAAATCTTTGGCCTCAATCTTTATTACGGCTAAGTCTGAACGACGGTCTCTACCCTTGACTATACCTTTAAATTCCCTGCCATCGGGAAGGGTAACAGTAATCTTATCCGCATCCTGAATCACATGTTCATTGGTAAGGATATAACCTGCCTGGTCAATGATCACACCCGAACCTAAACCCATGCGCTTGTATTCTCTCTCTGGCATCTGGCCAAGGAAATCATCGAAGAACCTACGAAATAATTCATCGCCAAAAGGACCTTGTTCAGAAGGACCACCTGGTCCACCAAAATAATATTGTCTTCTGCCCCCAACCTTCTCGGTATGAACAGTACTGATAGATACTACTGCCTTACCTACTTCTTCGGCCACAGTTGTGGTTGCCTGCTCGAGAGGTGGACTGGCCATCGGCTCTTTAAGCACGGCTTTAGAGTTTGCACTCGACAGCGGAGAGATATCCAGTCGGGTAGCCACTAAAAGACCTACTACTATTCCGACGGTCAAACTTATTAAAATAACTGAAAGTCTGTATTTTTTTATCAGGTTTATTATACGCATGGTTTATTCCTTTCTTATTATCTATTCACTCGCTGCGAAATTATCAGGCAGGCGTATGTAAAACTTTCTCCCTGATAATCTTTGCAATCTTATCCATTAATTTTGGATCGGCCTTCAAGAATTCCCTGGCCTTATCATGACCCATGGCCAGTTTCTCTCCTTCAAATAAAAACCAATTGCCAGATTTTTCAATTATACCCAGATTCAGGCCAGTATCTAAGACACCAGAGGACTTGGAAATTCCCTCCTCATGTAATATCTCAAATTCCGCCTCTTTAAAAGGCGGGGCTACCTTGTTTTTTACTACCCTGGCGCGGATTCGACCACCAATAACTGCATCAGCAGCCTTTATAGAAGCAATGCGTCTTAAATCAATTCTCACTGAGGAATAGAACTTTAAGGCCCTTCCGCCAGTGGTGGTCTCGGGATTTCCAAAAAACACTCCGATCTTTTCTCTAATCTGGTTAATGAATACCACGCAGGTCTTGGATTTACTGATTACTGCGGTCAGTTTCCTTAAGGCCTGGGACATCAATCTGGCTTGCAGCCCCATATGTGCATCACCCATTTCTCCTTCAATTTCTGCGCGCGGAGTCAATGCCGCCACCGAATCAATAACGATTAGGTCCACCGCATTTGAACGCACAAGAGTCTCTACAATCTCTAAGGCCTGTTCTCCCGTATCTGGCTGTGAGATCAAAAGATCGTCTAACTTTACTCCTACCTTCTTGGCATAGGTAGAGTCAAAGGCATGTTCTGCATCAATAAAGGCAGCTACTCCGCCTAGTTTTTGTGCCTCGGCAATCACGCTTAAAGTCAAGGTAGTCTTGCCCGAGGCCTCCGGACCGAAGATTTCGGTTACCCGGCCGCGGGGTAGACCCCCTACACCTAAGGCCAGATCCAATGAAAGAGCACCTGTAGAAATAGCTGGTACATCCAACTTTGCCTCTTGGCCCAATTTCATAATGGAACCTTTGCCAAACTGCTTCTCAATCTGGCTCAGGGCCAGTTCCAAGGCCTTTTGGCGCTCAGAAATTCCAGTTTCTTTTGTTTCGTTCTTTTCTCTTTCAGGATTTTTCTTTTCTTGAGACATCTTATTCCTCCTTAGATTTTCGATGATAAATTAACGGAGGTATTATACAATAGCCGAATGTCTATGTCAAACAAGATTTCTGAGAGGTCTCTGAGAAACTACCAAAAATTATGCCAGAGACCTCTGATTACGGTGATTTCAAAAAGATTACAGCGATTTTAACAACGAGAAATAATCTCTGTAATCTATTTTAATCGCTGGAATCAAGAGAGCTCTGCCTATTTCTAGACTTCTTCAGAGCTCTCTTAAACACTTCTTGACATAAGTAAGATTTTATGTTAAATTTGCATTCAATTACGTCAAAAACGCAGAATAGGTGGTCTAAACTATGATTGATGAGAGTACCAAAAGAATTGAAATTGAAAAAGAATTAGAGAAGACCAGGCTAGAACTATCTATCCTCTATGAAATCTCCAACGCCATGCGCCGCACCCTCAAACTGGATGAAATCCTCTATATCATCTTAACCGGGGTAACTGCCCATGTGGGATTAGGTTTTAACCGCGCGATGTTATTTTTACTGGATGAGGCCGGAGACAATCTTGAGGGAAAAATTGGCATAGGGCCCGACACCGGCGAAGAGGCTGCCAGAATCTGGCAACACATAGAGACCAAGGATATGACCCTGGATGAATTGGTGGGTGCCTATGAGGCCTCAGGAAAAATAATTGAATCTAAATTAAATCGCCTGGTTCAGAGCCTAAAAATCCCTTTAAAACCCGAGGCAGGCATAATCGCGGTGACCGCCTTGGATGACAGGCCCCTATATATTAAAAAGGTTTCTAACGATTTTTATGATAACGAACCGATTTTAAAAAAATTGGATACCAATGAATTTGTAACCGCGCCCTTACGGGCAAAGGATAAGGTAATCGGAATAATCCTGGCGGATAATATATTCACCAGGCGAGAAATTACCAAGGATGATATCCGCATGCTGACTATGTTTGCCAACCAGGCAGGCCTGGCAATTGAAAACTCCCGCCTTTATGAAAAAACAGTGACGCAGACCAATATCGATTCCCTTACCAATCTTTGGAATCACGGCTATTTCCAATATAAACTTAGTGATGAGATAAAAAAAACAAAAGAGACTCTCCAAGGGCTGAGCCTGATTATGCTGGACATCGACTATTTTAAGAACTACAACGATAGCCTGGGACACCAATTGGGTGATGAGATCCTTATACAGATTGCCAAGATATTAAAGGAGAGTTCAAGAAGACTGGATTATGTATGTAGATACGGCGGTGAGGAATTCGCTGTCATATTACCCCAGACAAATAAACATGAGGCAACTAAACTCGCCGAGCGGATGCGTTTAAATATCCAGAATTACAATTTTCGTAAAGAAGAAATCCAGCCAGAGAAAAAGATTACCATAAGTATCGGTTTGGCCACATTCCCCGAAGACTCCCAGAATAAAGACCAGCTGATTTCCTGTGCGGATACCGCGCTTTTTGAGGCAAAAAAAACGGGAAAAAACAAGGTCTGTATCTATTCCTCAGTTAAAACTGATTAATCCCCTACCCCTGCCTGCTGGACAGGCAGGTTAACTTCCTCGTTTTCTTTAGAACGTTTCTTGGGTTCCTGCGCCTTATCCGATTTTGTCTCGGCAAACTTCACCGAGACAATCTTTGAGACGCCTGATTCCTCCATAGTAATCCCATACATTACATCGGCATTAGCAATGGTCTTTTTATTATGGGTAATAATAATAAATTGCGAAGTCTTGGTAAACTCCTTTAATAGACTCGAAAAGCGACCCACATTAGGCTCATCCAAGGCGCTATCAATCTCATCGAGTACGCAGAATGGCGATGGCTTAATCTTAAATATAGAAAATATCAGCGCAATGGCAGAAAGGGCCTTTTCTCCACCGGATAAAAGCGATACGTTTTGGAGTTTCTTACCCGGTGGCTGACAGATAATCTCAATGCCGGATTCAAGCACGTCTTCCGGATCGATTAAAATCAATTTGGCATCCCCGCCGCCAAAAAGCAACCTAAAGAAATTATGGAACTCTACCTCTATCTTCTGGAAGGTTTCGATGAAGATCTTACGCGTGGTACGATTAATCTTGGTAATGGCCTTATGCAATGAATCTTTAGCGGTTAATAGATCTTCCTGCTGTTTGGTCAAAAAATCGAGTCTTTCTCTCAGCTCCTTATCCTCCTCGATAGCTACCAAGTTAACCGTCCCGAAGGTATCCAGTTTTGTCTTTAGCTCGTTAATCTGATTATTTAATACCGTCGGATCCAGGGCTAAATCTAAAGTTTCCTCGATATTATCGATATCAACCTTATAGGAGTTTAGAAGTCTTTCTCTGATGCTTGTCTTTCTGAAATTAAAATCTTGGGTGCGCATGGAGAAGTTATGCAACTGAACCCTTGCCTTTTCGCAGAGATCTGTTAGTTTTTCAATCTCATCATTCCTGGCTTTAATTAATCCAAAATATGATTGTTTATTTTTTTCTAACTCTTTTAAGTCGTTGTCTAAACGTTCGATTTCTAGATTGCTCTTTCTGACATTTTCCTCTAATTCTTTTATCTGGTTTTCTAATTCATTTTTCTTTGTAAGGAGGCTATTAATCTCCTTATCCATGGCACTAATATTGTTCTCATCCTGGCCTATGGTATCGGATAAGAATTTAACAGTATTGGAGAGAGACTGGCGTTTGTCGACTAAAGAAATCTTTTCTGTCTCAATCTGGGTTATCTCTAAGAGAATCTTTTGATTCTGGGCTGAAATTTCCGCAATGAGATTCTGATTGTTTTCGACTGTGTCTTTACAGCTTTTCTCTTCTTTTTGCCTGATATCCAGCTCGGTATTTAATTGAGCCAGGGTCTTTGCTAATTTCGCAAGGTTTTCTTGAGTCTCTTTAAGTTCATCTTCTACCAGGGCAATCTCAGAGGTAATCTTATCTAACTGCTCTTTAACACTATTCTTATTGGAAAGGCAATTTGCTAAATTTAGCTCTTGATCATGCAATTTAGTCTTTAGGGATTCTTCGCTTTTAATCAAATTGTCTAATTGTTCTTCCTGCGTGTCTTTCTGGGAATTTGCCTCTTTTAAAGAACCCTCTAAATTATTAATCTTGGCTTGAATCTCTTCTGCATTCAGGGGAATGAATTTAATCTCGCAACCTGACTGATGGATTTTATCGAGATTGTTAAAATATGGTTTAAGCATTTGTT
>Ga0315289_10008117_pt1 | contig 15207 bp, 10 predicted proteins | sample YL17G11_40_MG_FD_203452 | JGI IMG/M metagenome (GOLD analysis project Ga0315289, IMG submission 203452) | Sediment microbial communities from Yellowstone Lake, YNP, Wyoming, USA - YL17G11_40 | ecosystem: Environmental > Aquatic > Freshwater > Lake > Sediment | place: USA: Wyoming | collected... | reverse complement strand
CAACGCCATTATCCTCCAGGCTGGATAACAATACTTTAGCCGAGGAGTCGGTTCCCAGGCAACCGACGATGTCAACTGTAATTCCCTGCTTGGCCAGGTCGATGGCGACATTCGCTGCGCAGCCACCCGCCTTTGTGGGCATCGCATCGACCGCTAGAAGTTGTCCCTCGCGGGGTAGTTCCCGCATAGGACCACAGAATGTATCTGAAACCAGAATTCCAGCACAACCGACTTGTGCCATCTTATGCCCTCCCACAACAACCTAAAAGCTCTATCCGCTCCAGCACAGCATCCCGAACGGCAAGCCGGCTGATGACTAACACGTCTTCTGCTCCCCCCATACCGAGCAGTTTATGAGGATTGACTTCATAAACACTCAAAGCCTTATTCAACGCTACCAGGTAATGTTGCTTGAGGTACGTACCATAGGCAACCTTGGTCACACCTAATCGAATAGCTTCACGTAAGGAATCAGCGGGGATGCCCGTCCCTCCATGCAGCCCTAAGGGTATATCAATCCGCCTGCGGATTTCTGCCAGGAGAGCCAGGTCAAGTTCCTGTTCACCGCTGACCATGACATGGATATTCCCGACGCTGATGGACAGCAGGTCAACACCGGTTGTGGCGACAAATTGGGCTGCCAATTCCGGGTCGGTTAGTGAGCCATGCTCAGTGGCCACCTCGCCAGACGAGCCTGAGGGCAGTTCGCCGATCTCTGCCTCGACGGCAACACCATGTTCGTGCGCAAACTTTACCAGGCTCACGACGCGCTGCGTATAGTCAATGTAAGACGATGCGGGATCCGCCAGCATGACCAGGTTGAAGCCAGATGTGACGGCTTGCCTGGTGTAATCGTCTCTGGCACATTCGTTGAAAATAACACCGCACGGCACAGAGGCGGTCTCTGCTGCTGCCCGGCCTAAAGCCCCATACCACTCGATCCTTTCTTTGGCTAATCTTCCTGGGTGGGTGAGGAACTCGCCGTTAAAGCCAATGATGACCGGAGAACGAGTCTGCTCAGCAGCGTCAATGACGCCCTGAAGCGATTCGAGATTCCAGCTTTCGAAATAGCCTAATGCATATCCTCCAGTACGTGCAGAATGGAACAATTCGGCGATGGGTCTAAGAGGCATAGGAAATCAGATCGGCAGGTATGGGTCAAGTGAGTGGTTTTTTATTTAGCGAGAATCCAGCATAATATATCATACGTCTGATAGGAGAGGAGGGTCAGGCGGTCAGTTCGGGTTATACTTGTTGTTGGGAATGACTTCTATGAAGACCAGGGTGAAATTTATCTCTTTAGGGAGTACCCGCCTTTAGAAACCCGTCCAGTCCGCGCCAGACGTGAATTAATGACCTGAAGAGGAGAATTATATCTATGGAAGATACGTTGTCAGAAACCGGTATGATGTCGTCCAGTGCCCGAGAGATTGATAAAGTAACCGATACAAATGAATTACGATTTCGCCAAATCCACCTCGATTTTCATACCAGCCAGCACATTATAGGGATCGGCGCAACTTTTGACCCAGACCTATTTGCAGCGACTTTAGAAGAGGCTCATATTAATTCTATAACCTGTTTTGCTCGATGTCATCACGGGTACATCTATTTTGATACCCAGAAGCATCCCGAACGCAAGCACCCACACTTGCAGCGAAACCTGCTGGCTGAGCAGATTGAAGCCTGCCACGCCCGAAATATTCGTGTACCTATTTATACGACCATCCAGTGGGACCACTTCACCGCCGAACAACATCCCGAGTGGCTGGCTCTGCAAGCAGATGGACGGATTAAGGGGACACAGCCTTATGAGGCGGGTTTCTATCGTTATTTATGTGTAAACTCACCTTATTTAGGGTTCCTAAAAGAGCATATTCAAGAAATATTGGAGACACTCCCAGTGGACGGATTGTTCCTTGACATTGTCATTCCCTTGGACGATTCCTCCAAATGGACGCGGACGGCGATGGCAGATGCCGGTATGGATCCCTCCGACCCTCTGCAGCGCAGAGCCTATGGTCAGCAGGTTATCGATGCCTTCAAACGAGAGATGACATCATTCATCCGCCAATGTAATAAAGTGTGTACCATCTTTTACAATGACGGACATATCGGGATACGCGATCGAAACACAGCGGAGGTTTATACACACTTCGAGCTCGAGTCTCTCCCGAACGAGGGTTGGAGTTACCTGCACTTCCCGATTTCGGTCCGCTATGCCCGGAATCTGGGTCGTGAATGCCTCGGAATGACAGGTAAATTCCATACTTTCTGGGGAGACTTTCACTCTTATAAGAACCAGGCCGCTTTACAGTTTGAATGCTTCCGAATGTTGACCCTAAATGCTAAATGTTCCGTAGGCGATCAGCTTCACCCATCTGGAAAAATGGATCAGGCCACATACCGTTTGATAGGCTCTGTCTATGCGGAGGTGGCCAAGAAAGAGCCCTGGTGCAGCGAAGCATGCCCGTTAACGGAGATTGGCGTTTTGACCACAGAAGAATTTTATTACGAAAGAGTACCTGCAGAGACAGCGGGTGCAGTGCGTATGTTACAAGAAGGCTCACACCAGTTCGAGGTCCTAGACACACACAGCGATTTCTCGGCTTATTCAGTGCTGATCCTACCGGACGAGATACCGGTTTCTACCTTGCTAGTAGAAAAATTAGAGCAATATCTGGAACAGGGAGGTAAATTCATCGCTTCATACCACTCAGGACTTAACCCATCACAGGATGCATTTGTCCTTAAGGCTTTAGGGGTACAGGTGATAGGTCCCGCTCCTTTTAGCCCCGATTTCATCCTGCCGAAGGGTATTATCAGTAGAGGCTTACCTGAGATAGAGCATGTGATGTACCTGCGCGGGATGGATGTGATCGCTCAACCGGGGAGTGAGGTTTTGGCTAGCGTGATGGTTCCTTACTTTAATCGAACTTATCAGCATTTCTGTTCACACCGGCACACCCCTTCTAGTGGGCAACCCGGCTATCCTGGGATCATACGCAATGGGTCAGTTATCTACTTCGCTCATCCAATCTTCACACAGTATCACAGGAATGCTCCCCGGTGGTGTAAAACCCTATTCTTAAATGCTTTGGACATCCTACTGCCCGAACCTTTGGTGCGCATTCAGGGACCCTCAACCTTATTAACAACCATAAACACTCAAACTCGGAAAGATCGTTGGGTGCTTCATTTGCTTCATTATATCCCTGAGAGGCGTGGTCAGGAGTTCGATGTCATCGAGGATGTGATCCCACTTTATAATATCCGGGTTTCAATTCGGGTTCCCCGCACGATAAGGCAGGTAACTTGCGTTCCAGATAGACAGGCATTGCCGTGGACAATTAAGAACGAGCGATTAGAGTTTACAGTCTCTGAGATCAATGGACATCAGATGGTTGAGGTGGCTTTTAAATGACGGATATATCGTTGAAATAGACTCTGCTACACTTGCTGATAGACTTTAAATATGAAGCTACCTCCTGTCATACACCCACAGAGGCAACCACTGACACAAATATTGGTACGTTGCTTCGGTTACCTGCGACCGCATTGGAAGCTTACCGCTGGCGCATACCTGATGATGCTGTTGATCGATACCATCAATATCATCAATCCACAGCTCATCCGATGGATGATCGATAGTGGCATCCGGGTTGGCAATACCTCTCTACTGACATTAGCTGTGGTGGTTTTGCTGGGATTGGTAGTGATCAAAGGTGTGTTCACCTATTTCGAGGGGTTGTGGACTGAGGTAGCTTCCCAAAATGTAGCTTATGACATGCGCAACGAGCTCCAGCGTAAAATCACGCTGCTCTCGTTCTCTTTCCATGACCAGGCTGAGGCAGGGGACCTGCTATCGCGCGCCATCCAGGATGTGGAGCGCATCCGTTTCCTCACCGGGCGGGCTACTTTCCGAGTTGCAGAAGGTATGTTTCTGATGCTGATCACGGCCGTTGTAATGATCTGGATGCAGCCACAGTTGGGCCTGCTGGCGATTGCTTTTATGCCGCTCCTGGCGTTTCAGTCTATCCGCTTCGGCAGGGTCTTCCGCCCACTTTCGGCCGAGATCCAGAAGCAGCTTGCCGTGCTCACCACCCGGGTGGAGCAGAACCTGCGGGGAGTCAGGGTGATCAGGACCTTCGCCCAGGAGGAGGCTGAAATCGAGCGCTTTGGTAAGGAAAACCGGCGCTGGTTCGACCTATCCGCATTATCAGCCCGTTTGCAGTCAGTTAATATGCCGCTGCTTAACCTGATCGCTAATGTCAGCAGTGTGACTATCCTGTGGTACGGCGGATTGTTGGTGATCAACAACCACCTGACGCTGGGGGAGCTTGTGGCGTTCACGACCTACGTAGCCCAGCTCGTGGCACCGGTACGTTTCTTGGGTATGGTCCTGCCGGCGATTACCATGGCAGGGGCTTCGGCTGAACGTGTTTTCCAGATCCTGGATGAAATACCTGAGGTATGTGAGGAACCGGGAGCGCTGCCGATTACGATTAAATACGGTCATGTGCACTTTGAGCATGTTTCCTTCTCTTACGGGAGGCACAGCGACGTACTGAAGGACATCTCTTTCGAAGCGTTACCCGATCAGGTGATTGCCGTGCTTGGTCCGACTGGTTCAGGGAAGACCACCGTTATTAACCTGATCCCACGCTTCTACGACTCGACCTCCGGGTGCATAACCATTGATGGGACCGATATCCGTGGCGTGACCATTAACTCGTTGCGTAGCCAGATCGGTATGGTACTCCAGGAGACGACGCTATTCGCGGCGTCGATCCGTGAGAATATTGCCTTTGGTAAACCGGGCGCCACTCAGGAGGATATCGAGGCAGCAGCTAAAGCAGCTCAAGCCCATGACTTTATCCTCCAAATGCAAAATGGATACGATACCGAGGTGGGTGAGCGTGGGGTAACGCTCTCCGGTGGTCAAAAGCAGCGCCTGGCTATTGCTCGTGCTCTGTTGACTGATCCACGCATTTTGATTCTCGATGACGCCACCTCCAGCGTGGATACGGAGACGGAGCACCTGATTCAGCAGGCTTTGGAAAGGGTGATGCACGGTCGTACGACATTCGTCATCGCTCACCGACTGAGCACGGTGCAGCGCGCCGACCTGATTCTGGTATTGGATAAAGGGCGCATCGTAGCACGGGGTTTACATGAGGAGTTGTTGACGACTTCATCGTTGTATCACAGTATCTATCACCAGCAGCTTAAGCCAAGAACTGAAAAAAAAGGTGAGATATGGGTTTCGGGATAGGTGTTTCCCATCCGGGTATGGGACCGAGAGGAGCACTCGACCATTTTTCATCCGGTCAGGACACGCGCGGGCAGGTTTTTAACCGGCGGGTCTTGGTGAGGTTGCTGGCTTTTTTACGCCCTCACTCGAAGCAGATGGCACTGGCCTTTCTGGCGATGATAGCTGTCTCCGCATTAACCCTGTTGACCCCTTACTTGCTCAAGATAGCAGTGGACCAGTATATCACCCAGAGTGATAGGGAAGGGCTGGTGCGTATCTCGCTCTTTACTGCGTTGGCTTTCGCCGGCCTCTATGTCGCCAGTGCGGGGCAGCAGTACATGCTCTCATGGGTAGGTCAGCGGGTCCTGGCGAACCTGCGCAGCGAGCTTTTTCACCACCTGCAACAGTTATCGCTAAGCTACCACGACACACACATTGTCGGCGTGACAGTTTCGCGGGTGATGAACGATGTAGCCATCATCAATGAACTGCTCTCACAAGGGGTGATTACACTGATGGGGGACACCCTGGTGTTGGTGGGTATTATTATCATCATGCTGACGATGAGCCCCAAACTGGCATTGCTGACGTTCACGGTATTACCCCTGATGGTGCTGGTGACGGTTTTATTTTCGCGCAGTGCTAGAGTTGCCTTCCGAGAGACACGCACGCGTGTGGCTAAAGTGGTCGGTGACCTGGCAGAAGATATTGCTGGGGTGCGAGTGATCCAGGCTTTCGGGCAGGAGAACTCTACCCAGGAGCGTTTTACCCAGGTGAATGAGGCCAACCGCATGGCCAATATCAATGCCATGAACCTTTCGTTTATTTTCCTGCCGACCATCGAGTTCCTGGGAATACTTTCTACCGCCATTGTGCTCTGGTTTGGTGGACGGGCGGTGGGGTGGGGAGAGGTGACATTGGGGGTATTGGTAGCCTTCTTATCGTATGTGGCCCGTTTTTTTCAGCCAGTTCAGGAACTAAGCCGGTTGTACACCACCATGCAGGCTGCCATGGCGGGTGGTGAACAGGTGCTCAATCTGCTGGATACTGTGCCCGACGTTGAAGATCAGCTTGATGCAAAGGAAATGCCCCCGGTTGAGGGACGGCTAACGCTGGATCATGTCTCGTTCCGCTACCGACCGGAGTTGCCTGAGGTCCTACACGATGTGTGCCTGGAAATTGAGCCAGGCCAAACTGTTGCTTTGGTAGGACCAACGGGTGCAGGTAAAACCTCCATCAGCAATCTGATTGTCCGCTTTTATGATGTGAGAAAGGGGACAGTATACATCGATGGGATCGATGTGCGCATGGTGACACAGCAATCGTTGCACCGGCAGATTGGACTGGTACCGCAGGATTCATTCCTCTTCTCCGGAACGATAGCTGAAAATATCCGCTTTGGATGTCCGGAAGCTACTGACGAAGAGGTTGAACGGGCAGCGAGGATGGCGAATGCCCACGGCTTCATCGTAAGCAAGCCCGACGGTTACCAGACACGGGTGTTGGAGGGAGCCGCTAACCTTTCGGTGGGGCAACGGCAGCTGGTGTGTATTGCCCGTGCCATTTTGACCGACCCGCGCATATTAATCCTGGACGAAGCCACCTCCAATGTAGACAGCCAGACAGAGAGTCTGATCCAGAAGGCGCTACGCAATCTTCTACAGGGACGTACAGCCGTGATGATTGCCCACCGTTTGAGCACGATCCGCAATGCCGACCTGATCTGTGTGGTGCAGGATGGTCAGATCGTGGAACAAGGGAAGCATGAGGAGCTGCTGGCGCGTGGTGGGGTTTATACCGTTCTTTATAACCGCCAATTTTCGGAATAGTAAGGCGAAAATAACCCCTGGCACATCCTTTGATCTACCTATTCCCGGAATTTGCGCTAATAGTTGCTTCGCATGTGTTCAGCGTGCCAATCATGGTGGATTTTTCGTTGTTTTACTCGGATGTAAGGAAGTTGTCGTTGGTGCTTCTGTTTTCTGACGTACAGCCATCATAATCCAGTATAAGGTCATGAATAAAACTACCAGGAATGTGCTGAAATAGAGCAATTGGGCAGCCAAGAGGGATGAATCGGTGCCGGAAAAGAAGCCATGAATAACAGCCCCCAGGTACGCTACCAGGCTCAACAAGTGGATAGCTCGAAAGGCCTTCATCCCTATTCGGCTACGTATATAAAAGGTGACCGTTACCAGGAGGATCAAATAAAAACCGATCACACCTAACCCCACCCAGAAAGGTCGGTAGGTTGAGTAAAACGGTACAAGGATCTGGACCAATGTAAAAGTAAGGTAACGATCGATCAGCAATACGCCTACATGAAGGATGATAAAGCCGATCGCCAGTAATGATATGAATTGGTGAAAATCGTATGAGAATGCCCTGGGTAGGATACGATCGAAGAGTTTGCTTGGGAGAGCCAACCCCCAGGCGGTGGAGAACCAAAGGAGCAGAAAACTGTTGTGTTTCATTATTCAATTGGGTCTGATATTGGCTCACCAGGTTTTGTAATTGTGCAACTTGGGAAGGATTGCTCGATGAGTTGGAAGAGATTAAACTGGAAGTAATTGTGGAGGCGCTCAATCAGATGAAATCGGGTAAATCGGTGTAATGGTCATAATACAAAAAAACTGGCGGTATGATCACCGCCAGTTTTTTTTTAAATTCTGTGTCAAAAATCGTTGATTTGTACACCAGGAGGCTGTCAAACAACATGTTATGACAGCCTTCCTATTATATTAAGGTGTTTGGATGAACATCCGAAAAATGGTCGGGAAGTACAACCGATTATTAAAGATCCTGAACACCAGACGCCCTTCAATAGCGGGTGAGATTAGTCCTGGCTGCGCCTTGACGTAATCAATGACTGCGTCGCGCACGTAATACTGGGTATCATGCGTGATCTGGTCGAGAGGCCAGAGAGTTACACCGCCGTCATTATTGTTGCACGAGCCAGCTGCCAGGTAGTTTACGGTCGAGACGCTATAGTATGTGCTGGCGTCATTGAAGTCGATTGCTTGCCCGTTGACGACCAATGACATGACATTATTGCCGTCGGGTAGCACTGGATAAGTGTCGCGGTAGGTGATCTGACCGACAGAGTTGATGTCGATCATGCAGGTGGTATAGTATGAATAACCACCGTAACCTGGTACGTACTTGTAGTAGTAATAGTTGCGATAGGCGCGCTCTAGCACCCGCTTGAGCTGAGGGCCGTTCATGTTCATCACAACCAGCGAGTTCTCATACGGCATGAGGGAGAACATGTTCGACACTGTCAGTGTGTAAGGGTTAGAAATAGTCGCTGTATCAGCGATCTTGGCGTTGGTCATCGCACCGGACAGGTGGAAGTCCACCGTGATACCGTGCTGTGCCAGTTCATACACTGCCGCATCAGCTTGCAGGTTGGCACCATTAGTCTCCTGGGTAAAGGCCTGTAATGTGTTTATCGGGGCAGTGGTATGTCCGATGACGGTATTGTTGTAAACATTCAAGAGATTTTGGTAGGGAGTCACAATGGCCTTGATACGGGCATCTTCTGTGGTTCCAATAGGCACTGCGATGTCCCGTCCGGCACGCGTTACGACTTGATAACCGCCACTCCCATTGGGTATCACGCCCAGGACAACTTCACCCAGGTAAGTATTGTAACGATAGGCTTGGTTGATAATGACCGGGATGTTACCGGGACCGCCGACGATAGCCGGCAAGTACTTGTAATCACCAGAAGCGGCTGTCTGTTTAGACGGGTCGGTATGGCTGTGCGCACCGATGATTGCGTCGATACCACCGACCTGAGCGGCCAGATAGGTATCTACATTATTGTCAACCTCGACACTCCCGGGATTCGTCGTAAACCCGATGTGCGTCAGAGCCACTACCACATCATTCTCTGACCTTAAGGCTGGCACCTGGGTTGCTGCCTCAGTGATTGGGTTGGTAAAGGTCAGGCCGAGGATGTTACTGGGGAGCTCGTAATTGGGCACGCGATGGTTACCGATGCCTAACACGGCGATATGGAGATTCGCTGCCCCCAGTGTGACAGTAATGTAAGGCGTGACCGGTACTTCTTCAATACCGTATCTGCCGTCGTCGTATAGGTTAGCCTGAAGGATGGGGAAGTTGGCATCTTGAAGTGTGCTGGTGAAGACGGTATTACCGAAGTTGAACTCGTGATTGCCGAGCGTCATGGCCGTATAGGTCATAGCATTCATAGCGGCGATTAATGGGTTGATGGTCATCGTGATCGGCAGAGTTGTCCCATCGGCAGTATATCCCAGAGCAGCCGACTTGTAGTAATACATCATCGAGTCACCCTGGATTTGGTCACCTGCATTGAGCAAGATGGTGTAACTTGGGTTATGTTTCCTCTCCTGGGTAATCAAAGTCGCCAATTGGGTATAGCCTTGATATGAACCGGACTTCAGCAGGCGGCCATGCGAATCATTGTGATGCAGTATGGTTATTGGAATGATCGTACCAGTGCCCATAGAAGTACCGTTGCGCCAGATGCGTCCATCCATCTGACCGTCACCATTGGGGCCGTTGTAAGCTGTCGCTCGGGTGCCATAGGTCGTGAAAACCCAGCGGTTGACGCCATTAAGCATATCGCCCCAATAACTCAAATTGGTCATATATTTGAAAGGTATGTAACCATCTTGCCCGGCTGGAGCCAGGAACTCATTGGTTGCCACGCGGTATGTGTGCGTGATAACCAGAGGCTCATATATTTCTGTTTGGCGATCTCGGACCTTGATGTCGTACGCACCCCAGGCAAACGGCTGCGGGCCTGGTAACGTGTCGGTATAGACGTAGAATTTAAATTGCACGCCTGAGGGTTGAATAGCGCCCTTGAACAGGGTGGCACTTTGATTGAGCAATTCCTCGATCTGCGCTCCAGTCATATCCCCGACCACGGTCTGGTTACCGAACGGTAAGACAGTGTATAGAGAGCCATAAGTCAGGGTATAGGGATAACCCACTGTGCTAGTGATATCTGCGCGCAAACCACCGGCGTTATTGAAAACCATATCCGCATCATTAGCCAGCTCACTATCATTGTTCAGATCATAATAGATCGAGTCGTTAATAAACTCACCCATGAGCGAGTCACCATTGTAGTTGCGCACCAAGGGTATATGGGTAAAACCGATGACCTGGTTGATTAGCGCCTGGTAAGCCGGGTCGCTGACCCACCACTGAATGCGCGCATCCACAGTGGGATCCTTTGCTCCAGTTGTACTGACGACTAGACTCTGCCAAGTGATGTTTACAATGCCGGTAGATTTGTTGATCACCAGGGTGGCCTTCCCGACTCTACGACCATTGTAGTATGCCTGGACTATGGTGATTCCGTTCACCACGGTCGCGGAAGTCAGGTTTGTATGACTGTGCCCGCCGATGATCAGATTCACCGGCTTACCAGCTGTGGCCAATTTTGAGGCCAGAGTCTGGTCGCCATATACCGGAAAGCCGTAGCCATAACCACCATCGGTATAACCGAGGTGGGAAAGCACGATAATGGCGTTCGCGCCAGCAGCTTTGATCGCATCGTAATAGTGAGTAATCGAATCGGCCGGGTCCTTAAAGCACAAGCCAGCAGTGTTCCCGGCGATGGTAATATAGGGGGTCTCCTGCGTGGTCAAACCGACAATTCCGATGACTGCCTGGTTGCCTGGTGCACCGACTGTGGTGGTTATCCAGGGTTTGGTAAAAGAGGGCGATGTCCATCCTGCTGTATCGCAGTTGCCAGTGTTATTGACCACTATATTGGCTGACACATAGGGGTAAGCTGCCTGGGTTGTTCGGCTGATTAGTACGGTCTGACCCCAATCAAATTCATGGTTGCCAAATGTAGCCGCTTGGTAACCCATCAGGTTGTAGATGTCGATAGTGGGTTCACCCTTCTTGATATTCGAGAGCAGGCTGCCCTGCATCTCGTCGCCGGCGTCGAGTAAGAGGGTGTTGCTAACGCCCACGCTTGTGCGGACACCGTTGATCACCGCTGCGGTACGTGCCATACCAGGATTGCTCCCCGAAGCTTCCAGTTGGCCATGAAAGTCATTGGTGTGCAAGACGGTGATGGTCACAACATCACCCGCGGTGATCTCTGGTGACCATCCGGTTTCGAATTGAGACAATGTAGACCGGCTTGGTTGAATACTGGCCTTGGATATGGGGGTGAGTGATGGACTTGTTGTCTGAGCAAAAGCACTCATTGGAATGAGCATGCACAGGAGCATGATCACCAGGGTTAATTTATATCCGGTTTTTAACATCATTTCCCTCCATTGAACAATGTTATGGATTTGAACTAACAATTTAGTTGGATTTTATTAGGCATTCAGGATGGGGGAGTATCGTGCATGTAACTCCTTTCTGATCGAAGTTGTTACGCAAGCAACTTAGCGATATGAGCTTTTCACCCGCGAGCAATCTAGCTACACGGCAGTTTTTAATACCGATCAGGAGAATAAAGCGTATACCGCAAGAGTTATAGAGAATCAGAACAGGAACGATAAATTGTGCGTGTTATCGCACACATGGTTCTAATTCCCTTACAACCAGTAAATTTTTATACATACTTCGTTATGGAATAAACTGCTCGAGGACGATCAGGTAAAATGGTCACCAAGAACCCCTCCAAAGCCAGTTTGCCGTCAACTAATTATCGGATGTAATTATATCCCATCTACTGAACTAATAGTGAAGTTGGCTGGATTTTTAAGGTAGCGTAATGAGCTATGGAACGAATTATCTTAGGGCGCAGCAAGATGCCAGATCCACCCACCAGATTCCATTGCCGAACAGGTCAACCAGATCTGCCATTACTTGCATCGAGAGACGCGTCTTTTTGCAACCGCCGGTGCCGGTGAGGAACAAGAGGCGTGTAGTACCAAGCGTATGCACAGCGGCTACCTGGTTCGAATATGTGATCGGATGCCGAATCTCATCCTCGCTCGCTTCTGCTTTACCCTTAGCCGTAAATGTGACATCTCTTTTGCTTAACTCTTGAGGTTCAGGATTAAATGAGGGGCATTATTATCCAACGGCGTTAGTCAGGCCCTTCGTCAGCTGAATAGAAGGGCGGTCGTTTCAGCCTTGATCAGTTGGATCGCAATGATCGCTTTCTTGATTTCTTGTAGTGTCAAGGTCGAGGGTGATGAGGGTCAACCCATAAAATTGCCTCCGGTTCTTCGACCGCTACGATGGTCAGGCTCACAATGATCGGTTCCTGGTCACGACGCACCAGGACACAGATGAGTGACTCCTCCGAACTGGCATTTATTCCTTGATGCGGTACATAAGGGGTACATAGATAAAATCGTCTTCCCCTACCTCGGCATAAAACTCAAGTCGTTCTCCCCACCGCATACACACCTTTCTTCTGACGACATAAATCACGCTCTCCAATTCGCCATGATGATGGGCACCCGTCTTGGCATTGGTTTCTTTCTCGGTCATCGTAAATTTCCTCCACAAAATTATAATTGCGAATGAGAATGTAAATTAGATAGGAATTATCCTATTATAAAATATCTTTTTACAAAATATGACTTTTTCAACAAGTATCAGTGGTTAGTTAAAGGAAATTTAGGGTCTCTGGGATTTACCGTGGAAAGGGTCGTAGATGACACCCCCATATACAAGGATCCACCCCGGAAATTCCCAAAGAGCCGGTAAAATAAGGGTTAAAATAAATGTAAGACGGGATAACGTCACTGTGATAATCTAACGTTTTTGTTAGTGTAGTTTGTATTTCCTGAGTATGATCGAGTTGAAGATACCTTTTTTGGGATTCCTATAATTATGAGGAGGCTATGTTGAATAAGCGAGAATTAGTATTAAGCCTGTTGGACGGCAGTAAAATCCCAGAATACATACCAGCCGCCTTTTTCCTGCACTTTGATCCCACATACCATCAGGGTCAAACTGCAATAGATAAACATCTGGAATATTTCCGCTATACCGGAATGGATTTCGTCAAGATCCAATACGAGCATTCCTTCCCACACCTTCCGTGGATCCAACGACCGGAAGATTGGGGGAAAATGCCGTTATACAAGAAAGACTTTTTCGAAGCCCCTCTGCAGGTTGTAGAAGGTTTGGTTAAGGCGGTTAAGAAAGAGGCACTTGTGATCACGACCCTCTATTCGCCTTTTATGTGCGCCGGACAGGTTACCAGCGGGAAAACCATCACCGACCACATCCAAGAAAACCCGGCAAAAGTCAAAAAAGGTATGGAGATGATCACCGAGAGCTTAATGACCTTTGTACAGGGTTGCATCGACCTGGGCGTGGACGGCTTTTATCATTCGACTCAGGGCGGTGAGGCTCACCGATTCTTGAACACCACACTATTTGATGAAGTCGTCAAACCCTATGACCTGGCTTTAATGAATTTTATCAACCAGAGCTGTTTATTCAATATCCTCCATGTTTGTGATTACAATGGCGTCTACCGAGACCTGACACCCTTCCTTGATTATCCAGGCCATATCGTTAACTGCGGCCTGCAGCTAGAGGAGAAAAAAATCAGCCCGAAAGAGGTTTCACACTTGTTCGGACGACCTTATATGGGTGGCCTTAACCGTAAGGGTACTATTACCACGGGTAGTAAAGAGGATATCAGGAAAGTCGTGATGGATGTGCTAAAGGATGCTCCAGAGAGGTTCATCCTGGGGGCTGATTGTACAGTACCGAGTGAAATCGATTGGGATAACCTGCGCATAGCAATCGATACAGCCCATGAATATCGAGAATGACTATTAAAGCGATAAAAACCTGCTGACCGATTATCCCGCAATATAACAGCTACTAACAATCTTGCAACCTCAATTGAGCATTATCCCTTTACCCGACCGGTTTTTGTGCGCAGATATTCAATCTTCTGTATAATTTCTTAATTGCCGAGCTATCAAAAAAACCGGCTATTGGAAAAAATCCTTATGCACGGAAGACAATCGAAATCCTACATCGCTTACTCATCAGCGAAAACCTGGGTGAAGGGGAATGCCTTCTTCGATATCATTCGAGAATCTACAGTTGGTTGGAGCCAAAGTGGTGCCCCACTGCATGCGGCGGCGTTAGCATTTTACACGCTATTTTCACTGGCGCCTTTAATTATCCTTAGTGTTGCGATTGCGTCCCAAATTTTTAGCCAACCTGCTGTTGAGGCTCATGTGATAACTGAGGTCGACCGTAGGATCGGACCCGAGGCAGTCACCATCATCCAGAACATTATCCAGAGCCATCACAACTCGCTATCTTTCAGTATTGCAGCAGGTATCAGCATCCTATTCTTTTTATATGGTGCCTCCACAGTTTTTTACCAGCTCCAGGTGTCGCTGAATGCAATGTGGGATATCTCCTGGCTGAAAGCCGATTTTAGAAAAAGCATTATTACAACCATTAAAGCACGGTTGCTGTCAGCCGCATTCGCTTTAGTATTCTGTATACTCTTGATGGTATCCCTGCTGGTTCAGGTCGTTTGGAGGATATTCCTACAACAATACCTGCAGCCCTATCTCTCTGGCTTTCATCAGTATTTCCGGTTATTAGATTTTATTATTTCCCCTATTTTGCTGACTCTGGTCATCGCCTTTTTATACAAGGCGCTGCTGCAAGCTGATTTACAATGGCACGATTTATGGCCAGGTGCTTTGGTCACGGCACTGTTGTTCTGGATGGGACAGTTTATCATGGGGCAGTATCTCTCCCGCAGCGCGTTAGCATCCCTTTATGGTGGGGCAGGTTCGGTCATCGTCTTTTTAATATGGGTGTATTATTCAGCCTCAATATTACTATTTGGTGCAAAGTTTACCCAGGTATACCGCATCAGGATTTTAAACTCTGTAAATAATGACTGAAGGGGTATCCACAATTATATAAATGGATACCCGATCGGTAGTGATGATTTTTTGATGGTAAAATCACCAAAATAAGGACGA
>Ga0315289_10008116_pt1 | contig 15208 bp, 25 predicted proteins | sample YL17G11_40_MG_FD_203452 | JGI IMG/M metagenome (GOLD analysis project Ga0315289, IMG submission 203452) | Sediment microbial communities from Yellowstone Lake, YNP, Wyoming, USA - YL17G11_40 | ecosystem: Environmental > Aquatic > Freshwater > Lake > Sediment | place: USA: Wyoming | collected... | reverse complement strand
GTTTTTCACTTTTTGCAACATTGTTTCCGGTTTGAAAAACTATTATAAATACTTTTGCTATTGGTAGCTGGTGGATAATTCAGAAACAACCTTGCAAACATAGAAATTTAAAGCCAATGCAATATAATATCAGCATGGCAAAAGTTTTCATTCTAAGAAAGGATGGAATAGTGCAGAGATACAGGATTAACAGCAAGAATCTTAGGGAATATGAATCTTTTTTGATATCAGTCAAATACAATGATCTTATTAGAAAGTGTAGGGTTTTCTCGAGTTATTTCGCATCTGGAAAGACAGGATTGATCTATGTTTCTGATCGTGAAAAGCGAATGAAAGAAAGAGAGCTTATAAAAATAAAAGAAGCATCAATGCATCCGAATATCACAAATAAGATTAAATTCAAAAAAATAACAGAGCAAAAAAATGTAGGAATAATAACTACTGATCGTCCGCTTAGCGGTGAAAGAATTGTGCAGATGCATATAGAGATAAGAATAAAAACGCCTTATTCAAGTCAGCCTGTTCATGCTGATGGTTATTCTTTATTAGGCGACGCAGCAGATCCAATCCAGCAGCAAAAAATGTATAATCAGGCATTAATAAGCGCAAAAAATAGCATCAAATCATATTCTACTGATTATGAATTATTAAAAATTGATTTTATCCATTTGGTTAAGAAAGAAGATATACGCTTATTGGGTTGATGCTATGCCTAAAGTTTCTCTCCGTCCTCTTTCTTCAAAGATACCATCATATTCCATTTACGCTTTCGATATTGAAACAACAGGTTCGGATAATGATTTTTTGATGGGTTCGGTTGTAGGGGATAATGTCAAAAAAATATTTTGGGATAAAAAAGAAATGATAAAGTATATTACTACTAAAAGGGATTTTTACCATAGTTCAAGGATATTCGCCACAAACCTCTCTTTTGATTTGATGGCTCTGTTCCAAAAGACTGAATGGATGCCTAAGCTTAGCATCCTATTGAGAGGCAGCAAGATAATTCAAGCCAAGCTTCAAGTTGAAACCCATCAGCCGAAAAAAGATACAGAGCCTATTATAAAGAAGATGACTTTTCTTGATACATTGAATTACAGCCTTTTTTCAGTTGAGGAATTGGGAAAAATAATCAATCTGCCTAAAATGGAAATGCCTCCATATATCCTTGAAAAGAGGATGCCTACAGAGAATGAAAAGTCATATATTGAGGAATACAATATCAGGGATTCGGAGATAACTTTCAGATTCGCTTCATTCATGCAGGATTCATTCAATAGGATGGGCTGCAAAATGAGAATGACTATAGCAAGCACAGCATTGGATTTATTCAAGAGAAGATATCTTAATAAAAAGATGTATCAAGAGCCTAAAATGATAATGGAGAAGCAATATGAGGGATATTATGGAGGACGTGCGGAAGTCTTTAAGCGTGGGATTGCCAGGGACGTGAATTATTATGATTTTAACTCTCTTTATCCTTCGGTGATGCGCAATGAATATCCTGATGTTTCAAGCTCTTATTATAGGGAAAAAGGATATATGGATTTTATTGAATCATATCATGGAATAAGCGATGTTGATTTATTCTGCCCTAAGACTATTAATATTCCTTTGCTGCCTTTGCATATGAACGGCAAGCTATTATTCCCATCAGGCAAGTTCAGCGGATGGTATTCCCATATAGAGATCAGAAAGGCGCTGGAGATCGGGTATCTTCTCCTGAATATAAGAGAGCAGATTTATTATACCCATTCGCACTATCCTTTCAAGGAATATGTTGAGAACCTTTATCAGCTTAGAAAGGAGAAAAAAGAGGCGAAAGACCGCACAGAATTGATAATAAAGCTGATGATGAACAGCCTTTATGGGAAGTTCGGGCAAAAAATAACGGGGCATGAGAAGATTTACCATATTGATACCCTCACTTATGACCAGATAAGAAGGATGAGTGAAAAAGGTAACCTGTCGATGGTCGGCGAATACATTTATTTTGTGGAGCATAATCCAACGCATATTGCTTCTCATATCATGCCTATCTATGCGCTTTATACTACGGCATACGGGCGGATAAATCTGTATGAGGCGATGAAAAACGTTGATGTTATCTATGTCGATACAGATAGCATCGTAACGCCTGATGCCATCAGCGTTTCAAAGGAGATGGGAGAATTGAAGCTGGAGCACCGGATAAAAGAGGGCATATTCATACGCCCCAAGATGTATGGTTTCCTGACAGAAGAAGGAGAATCCCATATCAGGATCAAGGGCAATAGCGCCAGCTTCGACTGGGATTATGACAGGTTCAAGCGATTCATATCCAATCCTACGGTTCAAACTGACAGATTCTCCACATTCAAGACAGCCAATAGGAAAGGCATATCTTTCAATTCGATCCTGCAGATAGAGAAGAATTTTGAGTTAGAGGACGATAAGAGGATTTGGGAAGGATCATTCAATCCCCTATCCGCTCAAGGCTCAAGTCCGCTGGTTATCTGATAATGTCCTTGAAGTCTATCTCTTTTAACATAAGATACAGCAATCCAACGATCATTATCATAGGTATCAGCATAAGCAGGAAATAATCATTATGTGTTCCTGAAATATACCTGTAATCAGCTTGATATGTTCCATTTGCCAGCATTGTAAGGTTTCCTAACGCAAGAGTGTAATTAGAGTATGCTATCCATTGGTTGTAAGTCAAAGTCATATTCGTGAGATTGCTTGTCATTTTGTGATATTGGTAGCTGACTGAAACATTAGTGATATTCGAGGTGGTTCCGTTATTCTGGAATGAAAAGTTATTTACCGTTCCGAACCATGCATAAGGATATGATACCCCTGCCACATTGCTGCCATTCGTAAGATTGGCTATATTATGTCCATTGACAGAGATGTTTATGCGGTCATTCGAGTTCTCCATTATTATTGAGATGTTGAATGTCGCATTTATTGGCGTTTTTGCCAATAATAATGTTACATTGCTATTCGCTTGCGCAAGCGCTGTGTCATTGTAATCTGTTTGCGAGAGATTTGCTCCTGTATTTATGAAGAAAACAGCTGTAGCCGGATCGCTTAGCCAGCTTGCGTTTATGCTTGAAAGGGAATCAGGGCATTCAACGACATAGCCTAAAAGATGGGAGCCTATCGATGCGCTTATGTTATCGGATTCTTCTTTTTCGCAATTTATATTGAGCGTGGCGGTTCCTTGCCCTGTAGCTATATGGTTTGTGCTCAATGATTTGCTGCCGTTGAATCCGGCAAGGGCGACATTGTTCGATGCGCTTCCAGCCATCAGTTTATCCATGCTCAATACAGAGAATACGGATTGGCTGATGTGCTTCGATACGTTGGAAACAGCTGTAAAGACCTCATTCGACATTGTGGAGAATAGGTTTTTATTGTCAGTCGCTATCTTGTCGATCAATGAGAACGAGGATAGCAGTATAACTATTGCCACAAAAACAGATATTATAGATATTGTCTTTATTTCCATAAAAATATATTGCTTAGATTAATATATAAGAATATGCTTTATATAATATTATATTATATCATCGCATGGGATCAAGTCGGTGATCGTAAGCTGCTGTGCGTCCCTCTTGCATTCCCTGCTCTTTGCCTTGAACTGTTCCTCTGCCATCCGCAGGTAATGGAGAAGCTCTTTTGTGTCCATATGGCGCTCATTTTTGAATCTGACAAGAAAAGCCATGATCTCAAGGTATCTGGGCGAGCGCCATTCATTGATTTGCGAGATTGCCATGATCATCTGCCGCTTTCTTCTCTTATTTGCCTTATTTCTTCTTTATTTAACTTGTCAATTTCACGAGCAAGCCAGATGACGGATAATAGGAATATTGCCAAAAAGCCAATCAGATAAGGCATAACCCATAAATATTGCTCTGTAAGCGAACTCATCAGATTACCTCTTTTTTCTGTCGCCATGTTAGCTATCTACCGCACAAGCCTTGGCAGGGCTTCAACAGCTATGGAATTAGCCCTCACAAGTCGATGAAAGTCGATTGAACTTTTATCTTCCCGTCAGAACTAATTTTTTTTAATACGGTTTCGACATCAGCAATTTCATTTATAACACTCTATTATACTATATAATACTATATTATACTATATAATACTATAATACTATAATACTTATGTTTCTATGCTTCTTATGAACATCCAAAAGCCCATGCCAATGCAGCTGATTGAGAATATGAGGCTCATATCGAATATCATAAAAGCTATCGCAAGCCAAAGCACGCCAGCTATCAATGTTGGCATGAACCTTAAAGGCTTTTGGAATAGTGAAAGCAAAGTTAAGCCGATAGCGAGCGTCGCTGAAACACTAAGCAGAAAGAAATCAAGCATATTAGATCACGATCTGAATATCCTTATCCATAAATACAGTCCTACCCCTACGCAGCAAATTCCGATTATTATGTTAATTGGGAAGAACAAGAAGCCTAAGCCTTCGAACATTGCCCCTGATATGATCCAAAGCATAGTCCTGTCGAATCTAAGGGCAATGGCAGCCAAAACTATGCTAAGAATGGTGAATATCATCACAAAGGTATTATCAGTCGTGTTCTGCGCCGCTGATGATACTGTATTGTTCAATGTGGCGTTTATCTGCGCCATCAATGAGGATTCATTTATGCTGGCATTGATCGATCCGTTTATCACAAATGTCGGGTTGCTTGCATTGTAAAGCTGCTCCTGCTCATGGATAGATAGGTATTCTGTAGTTGTCAATGACCTGTTTGCGTAATTCCAGACATCAGCCGATATCTCGCTGGAGTTCACCGTGAAGTTATCCGTCAATGTCCTGTTTGTATTGTTCCAAACAGCATTGGCTATCTCCGTTATATTCATATAATAGGATGTTACATTTCCAACGATATTCGATTTGACAGGCTCTATATTGCCTTCATTGTCATTGGAATGATATCTTAAATATGAATAGTTCAAAGGATTAAAAATGAAAGCTGGAGGATATACTATGCTCGGTACGCATGCATTCAGCGTATCAATGCAATATTCGGTATCATCGCATCCTGTTCCTGAATCATGGCATGAAAGAGTCGTGTTTATAGCCGTTGAATTCAAATTCGTGAATGTTACGCTTGTGATTGGAGGCGTGGTATCTATCGCTGTTGCTGTGATGTTTCCCAATCCCATGAATTTATTTATGGAATTGTTGTATATCTGGCTGTATTCTTCGGCTGTCAGGACATGATCATAAACCCTTGCCTCATCCATAAGACCTCCTAACGTCTGCCCTCCTCCTCCGTCAGTCGAGCCAAGATAACCTGTCCCTTCCGTCGTTACGCATCCTTGATAGAAAGATGCTGATATTATCCCATCCTGTAAAAGCTGGACATCGCCGGATGTGTCTATAGTGAAGCCTACAGAATGGAATATGCCATCATTCAGATTTGGCTGGCTTGTATTGCTCTGCTCGCTGCCTGAATCGCACCAATGGTAAAGCTTGTTGCTTTTTATGTAAAATTCCTCTGCCCCTCCGCTTGCCCAAAAAACTATAGCCGCTTGCGATGGGTTGCTTGTTTTGATCCAAGTGAGGAAAGTTCCCCCTGTCGCCGAACTCATGGCTGGCATATCTGAAACAGTAAGCGATTTGGAAGATGTTATGTTTGACGCATTGCCGAATATTCCAGCAAAAATGCCTGGCGCTGAATTGAAAGATGCCGTCCTTGCGTAAGCCGTTGAATCATTGGCGCCATTGTTGCCAAGATGCCAAACAGCCAATATTCCTGATGGATAAACTGAAGTCGGAGAATAATTAAGACCGCCTCTCGGCTCTGACTCGAAAGAGACGACATCCCCTGAACTGTTGCAGATGGCATAATGCGAACTGTCATTGAAATAGATTGCCGATGCCAATGATGGATTGGCTATTATAGGCGTCCCATTGAATCCAACGCTGCTGTTCACGAAAAAAGCGTCATTAGGATTGCCGCCTGTATTGGTGAAATTCATATAGTAATTATAATCATCAGAACAGGCTGAAAAGCCTATTGAGGATAGGGTAAAGATCGCAAATAGGGCAAGCTCAAGCATCCTGACTTTATGCCATTCTTTTGTAACTGGAAACATCATAATACCGCCTTCGCATTCTCTCCAAACAGCCTGTTCATCCCGCAGGTCATATGATACGTCTTTTTAAATATCTTCATGTGTTTGTGCCCATTGATAGGCTTGCCGCATTCTGCGCATTTTAGGTCAGTCCCTAATATCTGCCTTGAATATTCCTGCGCTTCCTTGTCCATCACATCGCCTTATATTTCGAACAATCCTTTTACCATGATCGAGATATCGAGAATGACAAGCGAATGGATAGCCAAAAGCAATATGCTTATCGGAATGGAAATCCATGTCGGGAATATGGATATGGTGAAATATCCTGATGTGATGAAGAATATAACTATGCCAATGACATAAGTTATGACATAGAATATTATATGCAATGCCAGCCCTAAATATTCCAATAGCATGAGCAGCGGAGTTCCTATGCAATCAAGATACAATGCCCCTATTGTGCATGAGAAAGGCGTTATCAATGACGCTAACGCACCAAAATTGGATGCTGGAGATGAGAAAGACAGTATTGATATTGGATTTGCGAATGATGGGAACAAAGACGTTATCGAAACAGGCAATAGGAATGTCATTACGCAGAATAGTGTCGATAGCATCAATGCGAACATGAACAGCCCTATATCTATCTTTATCGCCATAATATCATTCTCCGCTCTTTCCTAATCCGAACCCTTGGCTCATTTTATAAGCTATCAGTATTATTTCAACCACTATTATTAAAACCGTGAACCAGATCGGTATTATAGGGGATGCAGGTATGAAAGAGCATCCAATCAGCGCAAGCGTGCCAAGGATCAAGGCGCCTGTGAATCCACCGAACATCGCTCCAGCTACCGTAAAGACGATTGTCAATATTATCGCTACCAATAAGGCTATCGTTCCAATATCCATCCAATCAACCTGTCTTGTTCTGCGTCATTATCGCGCCCAATATTCCGCCTATCAATGCCACAATGGCGATCCATAATGGGATCCATGCGGGATTCGGTATCAATGCGAACACGAACATAAGACCTATCATAATGGAAACGGCTACAAGCGAACCGCCAAGCATGAATCCTATATATATTCCCGATGCTATGACAATGAGCGAAATGATGAACATGACCATTGGAGAGAATAAAGAGAGCGCATCCATCGTATTGACGATATCACAAGTCCTTGGGTTTATGTAGAATGAGATATTATTCGGATGCATCATTTCCCAAGCTGTTCCGTTTGTGATGTTGACGCAAATAATTCTATAATGATGAGAGCCGTTCGTGATATTCGCCGCTGAAATGATATGGCTTGCGTTCGCTGATAGGAAATAAAACCTTCCTGGAAGGGTGAATATCAAATCAAACAATGATTCATCATCTATGGCAATACCGCATCCCGCTGTCGGAAAGATGTTTGAAGTGAAGCTCATATTTACATTTAAATTGTTCGATCCGCATATCGGCTTTGCGTTCGATAGCGGAGAGAATATCGTAAGGCATATAGGCTCATATCCTATATTCTTTGGAGTTTCATTCGTTTCGATCACCCAAGTGTCATTCTCTACGAAATTACCGCAATATGCGACAGCCTGATGCGCTCCTTTTGGAATCTCCATATCGAAATCATGGCTAACATTGACCGTAAAATTATGAATCCTATCCAATATCCCTAATCCAAAAGCGACTTCCCCAAGATCAGGGAAATAATAGCCGCACCATGCCGAAGACAGATTCTCCTTGAAGAATTGCAAAGTCCCGTTTGTCCTATTCGATCCGCATAGCAATTTTCCATCTATCGGAGCGAAAAAGTTTATGCCTTCATTTAATATTGTGATGCGCTTTTTGCCTGATTGCCCGTAAAAAGTCCCATTCTGGCAATAGACAGATACGTTATGGTCGCCATATCCGGCTTCTGTCATATTGACCGATATGACCCTATGGATGCTTTCATTGGTGGAATAGGATAGAGCCGGAGGCAATGACGTATCGTTGTCTATGAAAACATTGCATAAAGCCGACGGCACGTCCCAAGAAAGATATGTGTATTCTATCGGTATTGTAAAATCATTGAATATCTGATCATTCAATGGCGAATATATGAATGGCTGTATGGGCTCAACATAAAATGTTATATTATCGCTCTCTATCCAATCCGATCCGTTTTGGCAATAAATCCTTATCGTCTGGTTTCCCTGCGCCATCGGATAATATCTCCATATGCCAACATTGGTATTCACTATCTCTGTCGTGGGATTCGGCAAATCATAGCCTGATCCATTTATATTCAGGACAGAGCAAGCCGCTGACGAGAAATTGTCAGCATCGATAATATAATTCACAGGAGTAAGCGCATAATTGGAATGAAGATAATCGACAGGAGTGAATACTGACAAAGCGGTGAAATTTCCCGTGATATTGCCTTGGAAAGCCAATGGATAATAATCATGTGCATTATAACCGGAAATGCTATAATTATTAGCGCAAATACCGGATGAATAATTACCATTGCATAAAGATTCTATTTGAGAGAATCCTGTGCCATTCATATTTACCCATGCATTACCACCGGTACAATTGCCGCCAATTATATTTTTTGTTCCTGTACAATTAATAGGATTATTAAAAAAATCCGCTGTAACCTCTCCTGTTGTATTCCTAAAGGCATCATAGGCGCTTTCAGATTTATTAAAAATATTATTATATATATAATTGCCGCCTTGAGAATTAATATAAATTCCACTTCCACTATTATTATGTAATATATTATTTTTGAAAACATTATTTCTTGAATAAATATATTGGCTAAAAAGATAAATTCCATCACCTACATTTGAATCTATCGTATTATTCGAGATTATATTATCTTGAGTGGCATAATCATAAATTCCATCATTGGCATTTGAATGAATATTGTTAAAACTAATATTTAAATAATTTCCGCCTTCTATATGAATCCCATCCGAAAAATTAAGTATATTGCAATTCTTTATCGTCCCTATGGGATTGTTATTATTCACAAAAACGCCATTGCCTGACCTGTTGCCTGTTATCGAATGCCCTGCGCAGTCAAGCGTGATATTGGAAGTGCTGACATAAAAAATAAAGCATGATCCGTTTTCCGGCAATGATGCGTTGATATCATTATCAAGAGTATAAGATGTATTCGACGAACTAAGATTATCACAAACCGTAAGATTATTGGCATTAGCAATAGGCAATAGGATCAATGCCAGCAATCCGAAAATCCAGAGATTCGCTTTCATTTTTCCCTCATTTTCCGCTATTGCTCCCTAACGAAGAAAAAGGAGGAAAGGTATGTGCCTTTCCGAATGATCGTATGTATGAGAATAAGCGCTTAGCGCTTAACTCCAACATAAGCGACAGCGCCAGCAATGACTACCAAGAGGTAGATTACAGGCACTATAGGGAGTAATAGAGCTCCAGCCGATCCAGCGGAGGCGTTTGCCGCCGCATTAGCGGCGAAAGTGTCCACGCTCGGATACAGCGCAAGCCCTAAGAAAATCCCTACCACAGCTTCGATAAGATGCTTTGCGTCCATAAGATGGCTTGGCAAGCATATATTAAAAGCTTATTGTTTATATAATATAATATTATAGAATATGTAATATTACGAAAAAAGTAATATTCTATCTGTCAAAATCCTCCTTATTGGTTCTTGGTATTGTCTTTGTCTTTGTCTTGTCCTCTATCGTTCTCGGCTCGGTTTTTGGGTTGTCATTAGTTTCTGCCATTATTCCCAACTCCCTTTTATCGTTTTGATTTTTAACAGTTTTTCATCAATCAAACGCAACAAGTCTTTTGCTTCTTGGATAGCCCATTCCTTGTCTTCCTTTGTTGCTTTCGGTTTTTCAAATCCATGACCCCATCTAAGACATTTGTCCCGCCATTCCTCGATTCGTTTTCTCAAGTTAATGTCTTTGATATGTAGAGATTCAAGTTCATAAAGATGGTCGGAACTCGCATTGAAGAAAAGCGATGCAGCCCCGTTTAGTGTGATGGGCGGATCGCTTCTTTCTGCGTGTGCGAGGAATAGACCTATGCAATAAGTAAGTCCCTTCCCAAACTCACTTGTTATTTCTTTTTCGTCTTTGGTTGTCATTGGATCAACTCCCTTCCTTTCTTCCACGTTTTCCTTGCCTTCCTCAATCCCTCTTTCACCAGCCTGTCCAATGCTCTGACCTGCCATCTCCTCTCCTTGTTTTTGATTGCTGACCCTGCTGCTGACTCTGCTGACCATGCTGCTGACCCTGCTGACAATGCTGCTGACCCTGCTGCTGACTCTACTGACAATGCTGCTGACCCTGCTGACAATGCTGCTGACCCTGCTGCTGACTCTACTGACAATGCTGCTGACCCTGCTGCTGACATATTCGCATCGGTCGGATTGTCGAGCCATGCCTGCGCAGCTTCTATCGCCTGCCTCGGACGCTTGTCGTCAGGGAATTTGTCCTCGAATCTCTTCAGGCACCTCTTGGCGCAGAGGATCGAGAACATCACCATTATCCTTTTCAGGTTCGGTATCTCCCTGACGATGCGCATCCTGCTCGCCACAAACTTGTCCTTGTTATGGAGTATCCTGCCCTTCGCCTCAACGATGAACCACCTGTTGCCGTAAGCGTATTCCAGCGAATCCAGGCAGGTTGGCGAGGCATGGAATCCCGAATCGCACATCTTCAGTTTGTTGCCATGCTCCTTCCACACGCCCAATTCCCAGGTTCCGCAGTCGCCCTTGCTCGACTCCATGCTGTCTATCAGGAACTTGTATCCTATTGTTTTCTTCATCGTTTGACCTCCTCGGCGGCTGGGACTGGATGAGTGCAACTCGTTTCAATACATATCTTTGATATCATCATATTATCATTTGAGTTAGAATGATACCATCCTTCGTCATATTTTACTATTTCTTTAAAAAGTTCAACTATCTCCTTTGTTACGAAAAATAATTCTTCTCCACAATTTTTGCACGTCGGCATTGTATCATCTCGTTATGCAATCAAATCTCTTTGAACCGTCTTTGTTATATTTATAGCAAGTTATTCCCCTATCACAAGCGAGGGAGCTAATCCAACCATCGTCATATCCTCTTTCCTTACAGAATGAAATAACGAGTTCATTGTTCGGTATGTTAGGCATTACTTTACTGAAATTATGATTATTGACCGTGTTTTCGAGTAAAGCATAATTTCCATTATGGATTACTTCTCTATCAATCCAATCTATACGAAAAGCTAAGAAGGCAAATGCTACGAAACAGATTATTACAACTATGAAAAAACTATGTTTCGTGTCTTCGTATTCCGCATATCTTGTTTTATTTATTTTATTCGTCGGCATTGGCTACACCTTTTTTTCTTTTTGACAATCGCAAGTTAATTTCAATGGACTTTTCGGAGCTTGAAAAGATGTTGTATGTATCAATTTTTCGCATTCCACATCTTCATCGCATTCATTACACGAGATTCTTTCTAACATATAATAAACATTGAACGCCTTTCCACAACCACCACATACTAAATCATCACGCCATATATACTCTCCTTCATCGTTCCAGTCTATACCTGGAGAATCTTCAGTTATTGTTCCGCCACATTTACATTTATATTCTACCATTTAATCCCCCATATTTTTTCTTGAGTTTGTTATATTTTCCAGCCCATATATGATACTTGTAAACTCCGATTACACCATCTATTTTTGTTCCTTCTCGACATTGTGTCCCAGTTATGAAACTGTCTATTTTTTCAAATATTTCCTTCGCCACTCGCTGGCATTCGGAGGCACGGATTGATTTTTCAAATTCTTGAAGGAATATTGGCTCTGCTTTCCTCAGTTTCTCGGTTTCCGCAGACTTTTGGGAAATGAAAGAAGCCCATTCGTATCTATCTTCATATCGGATAGAGCCGTATCCTTTTTCTTTAAGAAATTCTTTTTCAAATTTCTTGATTTGTGCGTTGGTGGTTGTCATGCTATCGCCTTCCTTACATTTTCATCTAATTCTTTGAATAAACAATCTGCATGATAATGACCTTTTTTAGATGAAACCCTCAAACTTTTTTTTGAGATCAATTTATGGCATATCTCGCATTTTGGCTTGATATATAACAAACTATATAACAAACATTTTGATTTCGTCATTTCCTCACGTCATCGCAGGCATCGCGCACTTTCTCGTACTCCTTCAACGCGGAGTTGCACACTTCCTCGTACTCCTTAAACGCGGCATCGCATTTTTTCACACATGGTATTCACCTTCCATTTCTTCATTCCGTAAAATCAATCATCTGATGAGTATCATATAATTCGAAATAAGGATCAGCCTTCATTATGAATACTTTTTTATGCCCTTCCATATCATTTATTGTCCATTTTATGAATATGTCTTTTTTCGCATCCTTAGGCGATAGATTCTCGCATTTTATGAAATAATCAGTATTGCTTCTCAATCTCTTGTCAATCTGATGGCTCTGCTGCGTCGTATATATAAGCACGATATTGCGCTTTCTGGATTGCGTTATGAAATAGCTGATGATGCGATTCTTCTTAGTGCCGGACTGCCTCGAATCCATGAACAAATGAATCTCATCTATAACCAATAAAGCATTTGAGAAATCAAAATCGCAATTAGTTATATCCTGCATCCTCAAAGGCTTGTGCTTGAAAGTCAATCCATAATTGGCGTATACTTCCGATCCTTTTGTGAAATAATCATAGGCGAACATCGAGGCAAGTATAGTTTTGCCTGATCCCATAGAACCCGTCATAGCGATTATCATAATAAACCATACCTTATGAATAATAAGAATACATAGCAGACAAATATAATGAATTCCGGTAGTATCGTATTCTCAAAATAATCAATATTATATCTTTCTATCAGGAATTTACTGGCTTTATTTTTGATAAATAATAAGAAAATAGCAAAGCCGATATAAAAAAATGCGCTGTCCACGCTTTCATTAAGAGCATCGCATAATTTTATCTGCGTTTCATTGCATATCAATTGCTGGCTGAATGTCAAATTAAGAGAGCTATTGGAGAAATAAGCATAATTCATTTTTTGCTACCTCTTAATGATGAATCCGATCGATCCACCTTTTTAATTAAGCCATTCCTTTTTGCCTCGAATAATCTTATTGCCGCATTGAACTTAATCTGCTCCATTAAATTAACCAATGGCTTCAATTCATTGAAAAGTTTTATAGCCTCATTGAAATATCCGATTTTTTCAGGATTGGAATACCTGTCAAATCTTTTAGAATTCATGCGTATCATAAACATCTCGATCTGACGCTCTATATTCTCTCTTTTCAATCTCTTATCCTTATCCTCGAACATTATTTCTTCACCTTGTCCCAATCAATTAACGCATCACCGTAAATATAAATACCTGCATTGAGCATGCAGTATCCTAATATAATTATAAAAGATAAATTAAAAAATCAAACATAAGCCAAAAATTATAGCTGATACTCCAAAAGCCATCAGATACCATTTATTACGCTTGTATTCTTTTATGCTTCTCATATTTTCAACCTCCTTATTTTTCCTGAAAAAATCACCGCACAGGCTCATTTCTTTTCAGGTCATATCTGCCTTGCCTCTTATTCGATGGGAGGATGAAAAAATCTCACTCCTCGAAAGTGAAATACGTCCGTCCTGATCCTGCCGACTTCTGCGCCCTGATCTTAGCATGAACAGGCAGCGCAAACTTCGGGTTCGCCAAAGCCTTCTCGATCTGACCTTTCAGGACTCCGCCGAATGGCACGCTGTAATCCTTGCCGTCCACTTCGCACTTGGCGAGATAAAAGTTTCCATTCTCACCGATTCGAAGCTCAAGCTCTTTTATGCTTATGTCCTTTCCAACAATTTCTTCCGTCTTTTTCTGCGGCAAGTCCTTCATCGCTGAATTGACGTATCCGCTCATTTCATTTGCCATATATACACACTTTCCCTTATGAGGTCATCATAAGCATCAGATCTTCCCCTGCTTGAACAATCCGGCAAGATTCTCCATTCCTGTTTCCTTGCCTTTATCCTTCACCGTCTCAACAAATTCAGCACGCCCTTTTCTCGCCATCGATACCCTCAATCTTTCGAACTTGTCTATGAAAATGCCGATTGAATCCAAACCGAATATATCCTTTATGAATTCCGCCCTCGAAAAAATATTTATCTCCTGCGATGACATCTCCGTTTTCATGTCTATATTTTCGCCTGTAAAAAGCTCTTTCGCTATCTGTAACTTTTCACTATCTCCCTGCATCATGGAACCGAACAAATCAGGTATCGGCTCATTTTTCGCATTATCTTTTTTAGGCATATCAATGCACAACCGCAGCCGTCATGTTGGCTGTCATGTTAGACGCAGCATTATGAGCGAATGAAATGATCCCCGCCGACGCAGCGAAATTAAGAATGCCTATGAACAGCGTAACCGCTACCAATATCAAAAGCAGATCAGCAGCCTGTCCGCTTGAAACCATCTCTTTTATGACTTTGGAATTAAGGATATCGAAAAAACTTTCAGAGGATATCACTTTGCCGCTGATCTCCAATTTTGAATGGACAAAAGTTATAGGATTCGGGTTATCATGGAAATAAAAGAGATAAGGCTTGCTTTTATCATATTTAATCAGCTTATGATCCACAATATAGGCGCATTTCCCTTCCAGTTTAAAAGTATTATTCACATTATAAACGCAAGATTCATGCCTAAGCTGACCATTTTCCATTATGAAAGTAGCACGGATAAAATTCCTGTTCAATTTTTCGGTTATGAATGAATAGCCCATATCAAATCAATCCTATTTCATCTTTAGGAATGTATTTTACCTTAAAAAATTTAGAAAGAGCGAACCTGATAGCTTCTTCTTTCGAGGATAAACTGTTTTTTGCCTTGAAAATTGTAACTTCTTTGTTGATATCCTCTGGTATATCTATCAGGATCGTAACCATAATATTATATTATATTATACCTTTTTAAATCTTTCGGAAGCTTTTAGCCATCAATCGGCTCAAAATCCCCTTTATATACCCCATTTTTGAGCCGCAACTGCAGTTTATAATATCGTCTCATAAAGGGTCTTTAT
>Ga0315289_10008115_pt1 | contig 15213 bp, 23 predicted proteins | sample YL17G11_40_MG_FD_203452 | JGI IMG/M metagenome (GOLD analysis project Ga0315289, IMG submission 203452) | Sediment microbial communities from Yellowstone Lake, YNP, Wyoming, USA - YL17G11_40 | ecosystem: Environmental > Aquatic > Freshwater > Lake > Sediment | place: USA: Wyoming | collected... | reverse complement strand
ACTCCCTCCCGCTGAGGAACCTCTACCCGAACCGCCACCTGAGGAACCCCATTCGGTGGGCGAACCCTCAACAGGAGAGGTCCCTCCTGAGGAGGAACCCCACACAGTAGGTGAACAAGGAGGCGACGTGTACCTCCCCTCTCGCCGTCCTCCGGTCGACCCCGCACAGTTCAGGTGGGTGACGAAGGAACAACGACTCACCGCAGCGTTCGGTACACAGGAGGAAGCCGAAAAGGTGAGGTTGAGTATGGGTGAGGTGTTGAACAGTGTAACCCTCCCGTGGAAGGCTTCCGTGGTTCCCTTTGACGAGGACACACCCGACAAGTTCCTCGTCCGTGTGGAGATCCCCATCGAGGAGGTCAAACTTAGAGACCCCGACGACATGGGGTGGTTCAAGGCTCACTCCTCGTTCCTCGTCGGGAAGGAGTATGTGGGTGGAGGAACCACACATCCCTCGATCCTCAACCTGAAAGGTGCGACGGTGAAGGTCCAGCAACTCGCGAAGGCAACACAGCGGGAAGGTCGTTCCAGACTTCGTGAGCAACCCACGGATCCCGAGCGGGGGTTGGGATACATCATACCCAAGACTCTAAGGGCGATCCGTAACGGTGTCCCTCCCGATGTGGCGTTCGTCCTCGCGTGTGAGGACGAGAACTACTATGGTGACAGGGCGGACATCCGTGCGGGCCGTGAACGCGCTGCCGAGATACTCAAAATCGAGCACGACGTCGATGTGGGCGACCCACACAAGGAACCCACGAAGGCTATGCGTGACATGTACCAGGACAAGTTCCACCACTCGAGTGAGGGTCGCACACCCTTCACCCGACGTGGTGTGAGTGACGCAGTTGTCCAGGCTACCCTCGATAAGGGTTTGGAAGCTGGTGTGGACAAACTGCTGGACGAACGGTCGGGTCTGCTCCATCGGGTAAGGGAGCAAGGAGGTGAACCCGCGTTCGAGTGTCCCTACTGCGGTTCCGACCAAGTGAGTTTCCTGCCGGGAGGCGATGCACACTGCGCGGCATGTGGCAAGGACATTGTGGGTGATGACGTGATCACGAAGACACCAAGAGAACAGGAGGGTGAACCTACACCCACTGGTTCCGGAGCGTTCAACCCTGAAACCGACCCCAGACGACCTAGGGTGAGACTCGTGGGTACCGACGGCAACGCTTTCGCCCTCCTCGGGAAGATGCGTGTTGCACTCAGGAAGGCGGGATACAAACCGGAGGAGATCAAGTTGTTCCTTGACGACGCGATGGGTGGTGACTACAATCACCTCTTGCAGACCTGCATGAAGTGGGCTGACGTGGATTGAGGGTTAGGACGCACTAGCGCACTCGGAGAGAGTGCGTGGTGGTCGTCCACAACATACAGAAGGGAGAGTACGATGAAAGCGTTGCTGTGGGGAGTGTGGTTGGCATTGGCGATCGTTGCGATCGTCCTCGTCAACCTCAGCACGGGTCCGCCGACTGAGTCGGCGACACAAGTGGTAATGGTCGGTTGGACGGACACCGCGACCCAGAAAGGTGTAACCGACATTTGGGACAGAGCGCTGGTGTCACTCCTCGACCAACCCACTACGTTGCATCAGGTGATCGACCAATTGCAAACGGTATGCAAATTCCAGGTCGCGTCCAGCGACAACGGCGCCAGAAAGGTACGGTACCACCTTCTGTGTTTTCACTCACCGTTGGGTGAGTGTACACTAATTGGGTAGCACGATCAACAGCGACGTTGCACTGTGGGACCTCTCGCGAGAGGGGTCCTACGGTCTGACGTTGCGAGGAGCGGGAGGGTAGTATGAGTAGGTGGAAGAGGAAACACCACCCGGACTCGTGCCCGGCGTGCGGTCACACCCATCATGGGCAGACACGTGAACACAACTGGTTGACGTGCAGGCGGTGTGGCTTGTTGCGTAAGGCTCGTACCGAGGTGAGGGAGGGTGGGCAATGATCGACCTGGTGAACGACATTCTCGACGTCCCCGCTGCACAAGCGACCATCCTCCAGGATAGGGAGACCAACTCTCTCCAGCGGACGTTCGTGTTCAGGAACCTCACACCTAACACCCTGACGCTTATCATCCAGGAGTCTCTCGACGGGGCTGCCTGGACGACCGTTGGTGTGTCTTTCACAGTGGGTCCCGCCGGTGCCGGTGCGGACATAGTGGTCAAGAATACCACGAGTGGGAACCTCTTGCGGGTGAGGGGACAAGCGGGTGGTGCTGACAGGGATCTCGAGGTCACCCTGTTGAGGCTCTACGCAGACACGAACCACATCTGGGCTTCACCGTTGGTGTAGCCGATACAAGGAGTGGTGTGGAACCCGTACCCAAGTGGTCTCCCACTGGTACGGTGGACTTGTTGGTTAGGTAGGAGGCACAGCCTTGTTAGCAAAGGTCCCGGTGGGTTTCGCTGGCAACCTCAACGTTTGTACCACCATCGTAGACGCCACAGGCCAGAGGGTGGACCCCGACTCGTGTATCGCGAGGGTCTACAGTGTGGACCTAGTGGGTGGCGGACTCACGCTGCTAGTTCAACTTGTCCTTGCACAGTTGGATGGGCAGGTTGGTTACTGGGGTGCACCTCTGGACATCTCCGACTACCCCGTTGGTGTCTACCACGTTCTGTTCGTGGCAGTGATAGGAGGGATCACAAGTGTCCTCTCCGACACGTTCGTGGTCGGGATTGAGGGTGGTGTGGGCGCACCCACGATAACGGTGCGACCTGGACCTCAGGTGAACCTGAACGGACCCGCATAGCGTGGGACTCCATGGTGTCAAACCCGACGACCCTTTCCTCGTGGGTGAGGAGGGTCAGTGTCTGGTCATCGGGTTAATGGGGAAGACCACACTGGGTGGTCGCCAGTTAAGGATAGGTACCGGTGGTTGCGAGGTCGGGTGCGAGGTTACTTGCGAGGTCGGGTGCGAGGTTACTTGCGAGGTCGGGTGCGAGGTTACTTGCGAGGTCGGGTGCGAGGTTACTTGCGAGGTCGGGTGCGAGGTCGCGTGTGAGGCCACCTGCCAACTCCACTGTCAGTCCGGTTGCGAATTCCAGGGTTGTCAAACCGAGTGTGAGGTGTCTTGTCAGGCCCACTGTCAGAGCGGATGCGAGACCGAGTGTGAGAATACCTGCCAGAACATCTGTCAGCTCGGTGGTTGTCAGGCACAATGTGAACTCAGTAGTTGTCAGGAGGTGTGTGAGACCACATGCCAAGGTTCCTGTCAGCTCGGTGGTTGTGAGACCGAGTGTGAGAATACTTGCCAGAACACCTGTCAACTCGGTTGTGAGGTAGTGTGTGAGGCCGATTGCCAAGCAACCTGCCAACTCACCTGCCAGTTCAGTTGTGAGGTTGCTTGTGAAGCCGAGTGCCAAGCAGGTTGCGAACTTGGTGGTTGTCAAGAAACGTGTGAGACCACCTGCCAGACCCACTGCCAACTGGGTGGTTGTGAGGAGTTGTGTGAGAACACCTGCCAGAACACCTGTCAGCTCGGTGGTTGTGAGACCGAGTGTGAGAATACTTGCCAGACAGCCTGTCAACTCAGTAGTTGTGAGGTGGCTTGTCAGGTCCATTGCCAGAACACCTGCGAACTCGGTGGATGCGAGACCAAGTGTGAGAATTTCTGCGAAGCAACCTGCCAAGTAACCTGCCAGTCCAGTTGCGAGGTTGCTTGTGAAGCCGAGTGCCAAGCAGGTTGCGAACTCGGTGGTTGTCAGGAGGTGTGTGAGACCATATGCCAAGGTTCCTGTCAGCTCAGTGGTTGTGAGATCGAGTGTGAGAACATCTGCCAGACAGCCTGTCAGCTCGGTGGTTGTCAGGTGGCTTGTCAGGCCTATTGTCAGCTCGGTGGTTGTGAGGTGGTGTGTGAGAATACTTGCCAAGCAACCTGCCAAGTAACCTGCCAGTCCGGTTGCGAACTCGGTGGTTGTGAAGACGAGTGTGAGACCGTGGTACAACCGTAAGGGGACATAGACGTGGGTTCACCACCTGTCACCAGAGAGGAATGTGTGGGGACACACAGAACACTGGACGAGACGATCGGTAGGTTGTACGACAAGTTGAACACCAAGGTCCCCTGGAGTGTAGTCATCACCCTCTCCCTTGTCGCCGTCTCGGGTATTGTGGGTAGTTACCTTCTCATGCAACGGGGTGTGGACGAGGCGAACGCCTATGTTGTGCAACTGAAGGTCGAGCAGGCATCCCTGGTTGCCGAGATCAAGTCGTTGACCAAATCTGTGGACAGCCTCGATGGGACAATCAAAAAACTCAACACCTCCGGTGGGAGTGTGAAGTTGAGTGCACCCCCTTCCGGTGGTGAACCAGGAAACTCGTAAGGAGAGAGAACATGTTCGATTGGAGTGATGCAGGGTTGACCGCCCTAGTTGTGGTGGTGCTTCAAGCCACGAAGCTGATCCAGTGGGTTAAGGACCACACCGGGATACTTCCCCTCGCGTCTCTTGCCCTTGGCGTCCTGTCGGTTGTCGTTCGGGACGTGATCTGGAGCACCCTCCCTGTAACCCTGGACGACGTCAGGATCGGGCTCTTCATTGGTGCGGCAGCGATCGCAACGTACAACGTGGCAGCGAAGACCGTGATTCCCGCTGCGATCAAGTCGTTCACCTAAACTAGGTGTGGAAGGAACAAGGAGAGGAAAAGAAAGGTAGGTGTACCATGAGGAAAACTGTGGTTGTGTTGGCGTTCCTCACGTTGTTTGTGGTGGGGTGTCTGGAGCCCCTGGCGGTGCGGCAGTCCGACGCGTGGATCGGGATGGGTATCAAGACCTATGCCGTCAACAACCATGAGATTCAGGACGGGTGGGCCAAAATCTACACGATGGCACGCGAGGCTGACGCCGACTACACTACGCAGAAGGTCATCGACAAACTGAAGACCCTGAACCTGACACCCGAGAGGATGGAGATCGAGGTCAAGAGCCTGATCGCACACCGGGACAAGGTGAAGGCCGACACGGTCGGTGTCATCAAGAAAATGCAAGAGGCCCAGGACAAGAATGACGCGGAACTGGCGAAGGTCCTGGTGCTGAAAGGCAAGGTGTCGGAGTGGATGGGAGCGGGCATGACGACCGAGGCGATACCAGCGATCACCCGGGAGGTCGTCAACCTGGTGCGGACGTTCTATCCCGAGAAGCCTCCTGCGGCAAGTCCGTAGCCGGACCGTTTGAGCTGTTGAATTGAAACCCTATCCAAGAACCCAAACAGGAGGCATGCGATGAGTCAGAATCCAGGTGAAGGCACGGTGGCGGACGGCGAGTTCGCACACATGGACACGACAGCGCAACAGGCGCTGGTCGCGAAGATCGAGGCGGCGCTCGCGCAGGTGTCGGACGAGGAATTGGCGACGCTCTGCCAGGCTGTGGAGGTCGAGATCGGCAACAAGCACGCGGCGGCTGAGGCGGTCGCCGCCATGAAGGCAGGTATCGAGGCGATCAAGCAGATCGCCCCGCTGGCGGCGTTACTGCTGTAGACCGTGCTGCCACAGGTGCGTAGTACCCTCACCTCGAACGTAGTCGTGGTTGGGTTAGGAGAGAGATGTGCTACCTCGAACACCCACGTCACTCCGTTTGCCCACCCACATACTTGTCCTCGCACCGCACACCAGAGGGAGACCTTGCCGCTTCACTGTACCATCCTGATGCCTGCGTACAACACCGCACCCTACGTCGGTGACGCTATCCAATCAGCTCTTCAGCAGACCTACCGGGACTTCGACGTGCTCGTGGTTGACGACGGCTCGACCGACGGTACGGACCGCGCTGTCGAGCGACTGATGGTGGGTAAGCCGGTCTCGATGTTGCGACTACCTCATCGTGGTCTACCTACCGCACTCGCGGAGGGGATTAGGTATGCACAAGGACCCGTCCTAACGTTCGTGGGTTCGGACGATCTCTTGGAACCCCACAGTTTGGAGTGTGTCGTGCCCCTCTTTGGGAGAGACCCTGACCTAGGTTATGCGTGGAGCAGGTGGCGGTTTTACAACGACCATGTTCACACAGGTTGGTCACACAACCTCCCACCGGGTCGGACTCTCTGGCAAGCTGTCTGCCTTGACGGGTGGTGGAAGGCCAGTTGCCAGCAGTTTTTCTCCAAACACTGGTATGAGAAGTCGCGTGGTCTCGATGTGTCGATCCCCTACGCGGTTGACCTTCAACTGGCTGTCATTGTGGCCGAGACGGGTTGTCGGGTGTTCTGGGTGGACCACATGACCTACATCTACCGGTCCTCCAGACCGGGTAGTATCAGTTCCACTCTTGGTGGGGAACAGAAGAAATGTGCCCACCGTATCGTGGCGGCGTCGCTTGAGCGGATGAAGGGGCAGACATGCGCGTCCTGATTCTAGCGCCACACACGGATGATGGTGAATTCGGTTGTGGTGGGACGGTGCACCGATTGATCCGCGAGGGTCACAACGTCCACTATGTTGCACTCTCCGCTGCTGAGACCAGTTTATCCGCACAGTGGTCTCCCAACACCCTTCGGGATGAGGTGATTCAAGCGACTCGCATCCTGGGTGTCCAGGTGGGGTGTGTACAAGTGAAGGACTTCCCAGTACGGAACTTCCCATCCTTTCGGCAAGCGATCCTAGAGGTACTGGTCGCTCTCCAGGGGTCGCTCCAACCCGACATGGTTTTCATCCCGAGCACCGACGACACCCACCAGGACCACCAGGTCGTCTCCCATGAGGGTTTTCGTGCCTTCAAACGGACGACCTTGGTGGGGTATGAACTACCGTGGAACAACCTGACCTTCAAGGCTTCCTTCTTCGTTCGACTGTCACCTGAAGACGTTGGGCGGAAAGTTGAGGCCATACATGCCTACCGTAGTCAGGCTGACCACCTTTACACCACAGAGGACTTTCTGAGGGGTCTCGCCAGGGTTCGTGGGGTGCAAATTGGAGCGGGTTACGCTGAGGCGTTCGAGGTGCTACGGTGGATCATCTAACAGTGACGGGTGGACACACGTTCGACATGGACCGTAAGATTGTCCTGTCCTGTTACGACAAGTTGCTCGCCGAGGCGGCACCCGGACCCGGACTGGTCGGTTGGCACAATGTTGAGTCCCAGCAGGTTCGTTTTAGAGTGTTGTGCGGTGTTGGTGAGGTATCGTGTCGGACATCGATCCTGGATGTGGGTTGTGGTGATGGTGCTCTGTACAGGTTTTTGTGCATGTTGAACCTGCGACCGAAGCGCTACCTCGGTATCGACATCCACGAGGGACTTGTGCGGTTGGCGCAATCTCACTTTCCCCCACCTGCCGACTTCTGTGTTCGAGACCTTTGCCAGCAACCGTTCGATCGAGAGTTTGACTACGTTGTGGCATCCGGTATCTTCAACCTGAGGACCCCCAACGGGCAGCGGTGGATGGAACAAACACTACGTGAGATGTTCAGCGCTTGCCGTTTGGGTGTGTCGGTCAACTTCCTTAGTGAGTGGACACCCTTCAAGCGAGACACCGAGTCCTGGTACCACTCCCCACTAACCACCTTGCAGTGGGTTCACCACGTGTTGAGTCCGAACGTCTCGTTGAGGCACGACTACAGGGGTAACGACTTTACTCTGTATATCTACAAGGAACCACTCGCGTGAGAGTTGCCATCCACCAACCGAACTTTCTCCCGTGGTTGGGGTTCTTCCACAAGGCACTCCACGTGGACGTGTTTGTGTTGTTGGACGACATTGTGTTTACCAACAGCCCAAAGTACGAGAACCACGCTCTCCTCCGGGTCCCGAGTGGTACTTGTATGTTGACATTGCCGCTTTCCCACCACTGTGGGTGTTTGTTCAACGAGGTGACCATTGTGGGGGTGAACACCGCGAAGTTGCTCCGCACCGTCCGTAACGCCTACGCCAAAGCACCCTTCTTCACCCACTTGTGGCCACACCTAGAGGGTTTGTTTCTGCGAAGGGAGAAGAACCTGGTCGTGTTGAACACGTCGTTGATCGAGTGGGTGGTCTCTTTGCTGGGGGGTCCGAAGTTGGTCCGCAGTTCCGCACTCGGGTGTGGATCCGGTGAGGGTGGCACTCAAAGGATTGTGCGGTTGTGTAGGATTCTGGGTGCGACAACATACCTAAGCGGGCGTGGTAAGGGATCCGCACGCTACGTCCAACCTGAGGTGTTCGAGACCGCTGGTGTGAAGGTGGAGTGGCAGGAGTTCACCCACCCCACCTACAAGCAACTCAGCGACCCGTTCATCCCCGGGTTGTCTATCGTCGACCTGCTGTTCAACCACGGACAGAATGAGGGTCGCTCCATCCTCATGGGAGGTTGAGATGAGGACTCAAGTAGAGAAGGATTCCGAGGAACTCACGGTCGCACTGTTCACCGCTTGTCAAGACGCCGTTGCGGACAAGTTACGAGTCTTCCCCAAATACGTCACTCGTCAGAGCCTGGCACGGTTCCTGTCGTACTACGAGTTGATGAGGATGGTGCTCCCCGTTGAGGGGTCGATCGTGGAGTGTGGGGTGTTCCGTGGTGGTGGACTTATGGCTTGGGCAAAGCTGAGTGCTATCCTCGAACCCACTAACTGGCGTCGTCAGGTGGTCGGTTTTGACACCTTCGAGGGTTTCCCCAGTACCCAACCCCAGGACGTCGGGACGAGACCCGAGTTGGTCCAACCGGGTCAGGTGTGTTCGAACTCCTACGACGAGTTGACCGCGTTGGTTACTGCTTTCGACAAGGATAGGTTTCTCGGTCACATGCCCAAGGTCAGGTTGATTCGTGGTGACGCTACGAAACTGATCCCCATGTTCGTTCCAAACAACCCACACTTCGTCGTGGCTTTGCTCTACTTGGACTTCGACCTGTACGAACCCACACGTGTGGCTCTGCAGTGCTTTGTCCCGAGGATGCCACTGGGTGGTGTTCTGGTGTTCGATAACATTAACCACCCCTACTGGCCGGGTGAGACGTTGGCTGTGGACGAGGTGCTCGGGATTGGCAAACTCCGTATCCGAAGGTTCCCTAGCGACCCGTCCCTCTGTTACGCGGTGAAGGAGTAGACTACTTTGATGCGGGTTTCTTTGGTGTTACTCACTCGGAACGACCGCGCGGATTGGTTTCATACAGCGCTGAACGCCTGTCTGGTTCAGGTGGGAGTCGAGTTGGACCTCATTGTGTCCACAGTGAAGGATGACCCGTCGATTCCTTCGACCCAGAAGTGTGGTGCTCGGTTGGTGGTAGACCAGGATCCCGAACCTCCTTGTGCCCACCAAGCGTTTCGCCAACTGAATGCTGGTCTTGCCGTTGCACGCGGCGACTACATGACGATCACCTCGGGTAACGATTGCCTCCTACCAACCAAGTGCTTGGATGAGGCGACCCTCTGTACTAGAGGTCAGGGTGTGTGTTACTCCGCGTTTTACGCTGCTAACGAGAACCTGGTGGTGTATCGGACCGAAGTGAGTTGGCCTTACGACTACAAGCGGCACCTCCAAGGGAACTTCGTGACGGACGACTCGATGATGCACAGGCGTGTCTGGGAGAAGTACGGTCCCTATCGTTTACAGTGGGGTAACTTTTGTAGCTACGACCTCTGGCTCCGCGTCGGTGAGGCGGAACCCCACTGTTTCGTCTACAACCCGAAACCCGAGTGGATTTACCGGTACGACGGTACGTCGAGGCATGTGAGCAAAAAGAAGGACCCTCAGTTGCTAGCGGTTGACGCAAAGGATCGGGCTGCTATGCTAGCTAGCCACCGGAGGTGACAGTGATTGTGAACAGTGCAGGACGTGAGTTCACCGGGAAGGAGTATGATAAGTTCTACAGGAAGGATCGGAAGGATCCCCACTCAACATACTCGCTTGCACCTGAGCAGACCCCCTACGCGGAGATTTGGAGAACTGCGGTGGACTGGATCCGCCCACAAGAACGGATCGCGGATTTTGGGTGCGGGTCGGGTCAATTCGCGCATATGGCCATTGCCGCTGGTCGAAAGTACGTGCTCGGTGTCGACTTTAGTGGTGAGGCGATCAACTGGTCGCGTAACAGGAACCCTGGGTACGACACTGCCTTCCGGGTTGGGAACCTGTGTGACCCTCTGGTCTTCGCATATGCGGAGTACGACGTGGCTGTTCTTTTGGAAACACTGGAGCACATCCTTGGTGACTTGTCGGTCCTGGCTTCTGTTCCTGTCGGTAAGCGTGTGATTCTGTCCGTGCCGTGCTTCCCCTGCGCTTCACACGTTAGGTACTTTGAGTCCCAACAAGCGGTGATCGATCGCTACCAGCCACTCGTCCGGATTCGACGGATTTCAGAGCACTTTCTCGGTCGTAAAGTACGTTCCAAGGTGATCTGGTTGTTGAGTTGCCTAAGGGTCCAGCGGTAAGTGTTTGATGTGAGGTTGGTGTGAAAGTTTACTGGCAGTACGCTGATCACAAGACACTTCTCCCAACTAAGGGTGACTACGTGACCGAGGTTGGGTTGATGCTTGCAGTCAGTAGGTTTGCCGAGGTGTATTACTCAGGGACCAGGTTCGACCAGTCGAGGTCCGACTTCGGTTTGGTCGAGTACCCGGGACCCGTCGAGGATCACGTCCCGTTGGACTGTGACTTGTATTACGTTAGGTCGAGTCCGGGTGTCTTCCGCCGTATCCCGAAGGACAAGTTGAGACTCTGGGTAGCCGACGGTCCGTACGACTGCTACAACAGTGCGGACTATCTTGTGGTGCAGTCGCAGGCATGGGCTGACGACCTGAAAGCGGGTGCGACGTTCTACTGGCTTCCTGAGGAGAGACGACCCCGACCCAACACCGTGGTGTTCTATCAGGTTGTCTACGACGGTTTCCGCCCCCTCCAAAACCACCCCCGAACGCGGTTGATCCGTAGAACGGTGGGTGGTAACTTTGTTGTGGGGCACTTCGGGCGTTTGTGCGCCTCGAGTTACCCGGACGCGTTCCTGCGACTACTGCCGAATCTGGTTCGTGAGTTTCCCGGGTTGAGGTATCTTGTGGCAACCGGGAACAAGCAGCGGAGACTGATGTTACCCGGTTCGACCCCGAACACAGTGGTCACGAGTTACTCTCATGGGGACATCCCATTCGCCATCTCCGCCTGCGACTTGGTTCTGTTGTGTAACCGAGGGCCTGAGTTTGACGTGGTGGGGAGTAACCGGGCACTCGAAGCCTCAGCGTGTGGTGTTCCTATCCTGTGTGCGCGTTCTCGCGCGCGTATGGAATTGTTGGGTGAGGACTACCCGTTGATGGTCCCCCCATTCCACACCGGAAGGCGTGTCTCATTTGACCTGCCTGTGCTTTACCAGACGCTGGTCCGCGTCATGTTGGACAACCCACTGCGTGGTCGACTGTCAGCACAAGTCGCGGTGCAGGCTCAGAGGTTTTCGGTCGAGAATTCAGCACGTCGTATGAAACCGCTGTTTGAGGGGTTGCTGTTTGCACACGGGAAGGGAGTTAAGTGAGGATTCTCCAAGCTAGGGTGTCGGATAGCATTCGGTTCTTCCGGCGACGTTTCCTGGTGAAGTACGGTCTCGTTGACTACCACGACCACGGGCAACCCGCTGTGTTCTTCGGTTGCTACACAAACGCCGACCGTAGTGCCATCCTCAGGAACAATATGTTGGCCGTCCTCATCTGGGGGGGTTCGGATGCCAAGAAGCTCGGTCTTGCGGGCAACAAACGGGTTCTCGAGGCTCCACACGTTCGTCACCTAGCCATATCCCGTTCCATTGTCGAAGACCTGGAGCGGGTTGGTGCTCGGTTTCGCTACCTACCCGTCTACCCCTCCAACCCTACCGGTTTTGTGCCTGTACCCCTCGGACCGTTCGTTTACGTGTACAGCAACCACGATGCGCCAACTGGTTACGGTATGGGTGTGGTGTGGCAGGCGGTCAAACGCTTACCAGATATCCGGTTCATGATCCGTTACTCGTCACCCCCGCACTCCGTGAAACCGGACCAGATGCCTGGAGTTTATGCCCAGTGCTTTATTGGATTGCGTCTTACTGCACACGACGGTCTCTCGAACACCGTCGTCGAACTGGGCTTGATGGGACGGCGCTGTGTTTGGAACGGATGGTTGGCCAACGCGGTTCCCTGGTCCACACTGGACGACGTAATATCGGCTATTTGCGAGGACAGGAGAAAGGTTGGGGTAACCAATGCTGCTCTGGCTGAGGGCGTGCGTAAGGACCTGTTGTTGCCTGGTGAGTGGTTGACGACAGAATTTTGGAGGTGACCACACACCCTCGGTTAGGAGAGTATGTGACGATCCGGATCATCAACATTTGCGGTGTACGCCCGAACTTCATGAAGGTCGCACCCCTTATGGCGGCCTACAAGGAGTTCCCGGAGATCGAGGCTATCCTGGTTCACACCGGGCAACACCTCAACCACAACATGAGCGGGTTGTTCTTCGACGAACTGGGTATCCCACAACCAGACATCAACTTAGGGGTAAGTGCTGGGTCGTGCACATCGCAGACGGCGGAGATCATGAAACTGTTGGAGCCAGTAATCCTTAAACTGTGCCCTCAAGCTGTGCTTGTGGTTGGGGACGTTAACAGCACCGTTGCTGGTGCTTTAACAGCAGTTAGGGTGGGCGTTAAGGTGATTCACGTGGAGGCGGGTCTGCGTAGCTTTGATCGGTCGATGCCTGAGGAGATCAACCGCCTACTTACTGACGTTCTTAGTGACTTTTTGTTCGTTAGCGAACCGAGTGGCCGGAGGAACCTTCGGGTCGAGGGTGTCGCGGACGAGAGGATCTTCTTTGTCGGCAACGTCATGGTTGACACACTCTTGCGGTGTCGTGAACGGGCGGAATCTAGCTGTATCCTCGACCGACTGGGGGTTACAGATCGCGCCTACATTTTGGTAACGTTGCACCGACCATCTAACGTGGACAATCCTCAGGTGCTTTCGAAACTCCTCACCACTTTTGGGCAGATCGCGGAGAGGACACCCGTGGTCTTCCCCATCCACCCACGGACACGCATAAATCTGGCGCGGTTCGGTCTCTCACGCCAGTTGGTTGGTGTGCAACTTATCGACCCACTCGGGTATCTGGACTTCCTCAAACTGATGGCCCATAGCCTTGGGGTGTTCACCGACTCCGGGGGCGTCCAAGAAGAGACGACCATTTTGGGTGTACCTTGTGCAACACTACGTACCAACACTGAGCGACCGATTACCGTCGAGGTGGGTACTAACCAACTTGTGGGTTGTGACCCAAGGGCGATCATGACCGCGCATGACGCTATTCTCCAAGGGGGGTGGCGCGTTGGTCGGATCCCCGAGTTGTGGGATGGGAAGGCTGCCCAACGGATTGCTCGCACCCTTTACGAATCCAACCTGGGTAGTGAGCGCGGATAGAGGGTGGTATGAGCGGGTACTACGACTTGTTGGTCTGTGTTAGGTGTCACGCGTATCCCGCGCTCGTGTTGGACACACTGGATTCGATCCTGCAGTTCACGGGGAGGGGGACCACTAAGGTAGTCTGCGCGGTTGACGGAGGAAACACCAAACTCGCGAAGGTGGTGAGTGGTCTCCTTGGTGAGGAATCTGTGTTCCTATCCCCTCATAGGTGTGGGTGGGGTGCGGGGTTGATGGAACTCCTTCTGTGTTCCATCACGTGGTTCTCCGAGAGGATGTCCTTTGGCCACTTCATGAGTTGCGACTACGACACGCTGTTCATCAAACCTGGGGTTGACCTCGAGGTGTTGGACTACGTAGTCTCTCCCGAGGTCGGGTTGGTTGGTTACTACAATGCTGACAACCTGCACTGGCGGACCATCTTCACCACTGAGAGAGACAAGGTTGCGGCATATGTTGGAGGGATCCCGAGAACGTACCAACCTGGTGAGGGTGTCCAGGGTGGTGGGTTCCTCTTGACTCAGTCGTGTCTGTCGGAGATGAAAAGGAGGGGAATGTTCTCGCCACCTTGGTCTACCCCGAAGGTGTTCACCACCATCGCAGACGACCACCTTATAACACTCTACACGAGGGTGTGTGGTCTCGAGGTGGTTCCTCTCTCGGATAAGTTCCACTTTAGGTGGAGGTTGGGTGGTGATCCTCTCTCGTTCGCGGAGAAGGATGTTGTGGCATTCCACCCCACAAAGATCCGTCCGGAGGTCAAAGATCCGGCGGTCGAGAAGAGGGTGAGGAACTTTTACAGGAACCTACGTGGTAGGGAACCACTCGAGTGATGCGAAGAGTCAACGCGTACAGGGTTAACGGGGACAGTCTTAGTTGCTGGTTCTCCCCCGACGGTGCACTCTCAACCGCACAGTTGGTGGTTGAGAGAAGGGTGAATATGGTTGCAGGTCAACTGCCTGGTCTTAAGGAGGCAAATGTTGGTGAGTACCTCTCCGAGTTGGGTTATCTCCCCAACCACACCCCATTCTGCACCCACATCGGAAAGGTGTTGGGTGAGTACCTGGGTAGGTACAACCAGGTTGTGGAGTCGGTGAGGGACGCGGATGGGGGAGGGTTGACCATAAGTGTCATCCCACGGTACGACAGGAACCTTGCCTGTCCTAGACGGTTGTTCGTCGCGGTCTACACACCCTCACCTGTTGGCGATGTCTCCCTGTTCGGCGTCACGTCCCGTCGTGACGCGGACTTGTTTCTCAAGTGCATCACAAACCCAGTGGTCCACCTAAAGGGTGGAGTATAATCCATCGAACCACCCATGGAGGACGTGCAAGTGGTTGAGGCTCCGAGTGGTCCCACGACTGTAGTTCCTCCCGGACTTGTCCTCGACGACGTGGTCAGGAAGTTGAGTGTCCTGAGGTTGAGTGACTACTATATCGGGAGCAAAGCGGACTACGGGTCGGGCGAGGTGTTTGTGTACTTCAGTGAGAGCGCACCTAAGGAGACCCTCGACGAGTTGAAGACCTCCCTCATGGGAGCGGATAAGGAGGTCTCTCTCAGCGAGTCCGACGAGGAGGGTGCGAAGTGGTGTCTCAAGGTTCGCCAATCGAAACCCAGTACGGACGAACCCCATCTGAAGGGTGGTGTCTCCGTCAACGTTACCCTCTCAGGAAACGTGGACGTGAGCACAAAGGCGAGAGGCGGGTAAGGTGAGCAGACACACGGTAAAGTGTCCCGAGTGCGACCGTCAGGTGGACCTCTCGAAGGTTCGCATGTTGGTCCTCACTGAGGGTGCTCTCCTGGTGTGCCCCGTTTGTGGTGCGGAATTCACTCTCACAGCCACACTTCGGCGCCTTCCTGGGGACGTGTCTCC
>Ga0315289_10008114_pt1 | contig 15213 bp, 9 predicted proteins | sample YL17G11_40_MG_FD_203452 | JGI IMG/M metagenome (GOLD analysis project Ga0315289, IMG submission 203452) | Sediment microbial communities from Yellowstone Lake, YNP, Wyoming, USA - YL17G11_40 | ecosystem: Environmental > Aquatic > Freshwater > Lake > Sediment | place: USA: Wyoming | collected... | reverse complement strand
CACCGGCAAACCGAGCGGGGTCGCAACAAATCCTCGCCCGCCTTGCCGCGTCATCGTGCGCGCAAACCACATCGCGATCACCGCGACGAGCGCGAGATCGAGAAACGTCGGATTGAAGCCCAGGTTGATCGGCAGCGCGCCGAACGGCAGCAGCACCGCCACCGCGATCGCCGCGTACAAACCGAAATCAATGTTCGACATCACGACGGCAGCGGCAATGATGCCACTAATCGCCGCGAACGGGACGAGCGGATGCACGAACGCAATCGCCGCGCCGCCTGCAATCGCAAGCGCGATGGCGAGCGCGAGAATGCCCACGAGTGTTCGAACATGATTTTCGGTCAAATGCAGTTCCATCTCTCTATCTTCGGAATAATCCAACCGCTGCCACCAGGATGATAGCGAATAACGTCGTCACCGTCACTGCGATCCCAACCTTCACCGACGACGGATCGAACACAAAATCAACGCGCCCCGCGCCGGCACGCACCGGCACCGCGCTCAACGCGACATCTGCGCGCAGAATCAGCGTTGGTACGCCGTCAACAACTGCGCGCCAGCCGGGGTAGTAATAATTTTCGCTCAAGACGAGCAAGCCATCGGCGGGGGCGTTGACGATGACGCGCGAATGTTCCGGCGTGATGTGCTGAAATTCTGCCGCGTGCGCGTCACGGCGCGCTTCTCGTCGCACCGGCGGCGTGGGCAGCGCGAACGGCGTCGCATCGGCGACGTACGCGGCATACCACGCATCGAACGCGTCGGACGACATTGCCGCGATCACCTCATCGTCGTTCGCGTTTGGGATCGCGTACGGCACGAACCATGCGCGCGGCATCGTGTCATTCAAGCGCAAGAGGCGCGTGTCGCCATCGTTTGCAACGAGTTCGGCGTTTTGAAAACCGGGTCGCCCGGTGATCGCGTAGCGCACGTTCAGCAGCGACCACAATTTTTCTTCGGGCAAGTTGTCGCGCAGAATATCGTAGCGCGCGATGCGTAACGGACTGATGCCGCCGATCTCTTCGAGGTTGTATGCGATGCCGAAATGTCCCGGCATTTTGCCTTCGTCCACGACGCGGAAGACACCGCGATCATTCTGAATTGTTTGGATGATCGGCGTAACCGGAAAGCGCTGTTGCGGTGTCGCGTTGTACGCTTGCGTGTTGATGCTGAAGAGATCGAATACGATGAGCGCGAGGAGCAGCCCCCATCCCCAACCCTGCCCCCGCTTTGCAGGGGAAGGGAGAATCTGCCAAGCCACTAGCACACTTGCCAGCCCGAATAACAGTGTCACTAGCGCGGCGCGGTCGCCAAGGAACGCGACGCGCCCGGATTGGCGGAGCGTGCCGGAAATGTAGAGCGTGCACACGAACATCAAACCGATTGTGACACCAGCGGGCAACAACGCCCACGCGCGGTGCGCGCGCTTCACGTCGAGGGATGATTGCATCAAATCGCGAAAGCCGTAACCCGCGAGAATCGCGAGCGCGAAACTGATGACGAGCGCGAGGCGCTCCTGTCCGCGAAATAGCGCAAAGCCGGGAACGAAAAGGTAAAAGAGCGCGTACGCAAAAACGTAAAACCCGAACGCGACGAGGAGCGAACCGAGCGCAAGCGCCGCCCAGAAAATTTTCTCGCGCGAACGATTGACAAAAAGAGCAAAGATCGCGAGCCATAGCGGCAAGATGCCGATGTACAGCGGCGACTGAAACGCGCTCACAAAACCGGGCAGAATCGTTTGCAGCGGATCGAGCGTCGGAAAACCGCCCGCGGCTTCTGCCCAACCGATTGCGGCGCGTGTCGAAACCGTTTGGTATTCAAATGTCGGAAGCCATTGCGCGGCGGAGATGCCTCCCGCGATGAGAGCGACGATGGCAAAGCGCGAGACGTAGAACGTGATGTGTCCCCGCCATTCGCCACGTGCCACTCGCCACACAAAGTAAATCACCCACGCATACGCCGCAAACATAAACGTCTGCGGATGTCCGGCAAGCGCGGCGATGCCAAGCACGACGCCTGCCGCGATAAAATCATTTAGGACGCGGATCGACGCGGCTGAACGCAGATTTTTTTCTGCATCCGCGTCCATCCGCGTTAATCCGCGTTCCAAAAACAACAGCGCAAGCGGCAGCCAGGTCGCGGTTTCGAGAATCGCAAGTTGCTGCGGTGGGTACGACGTGAGATAGCCGCCGAAGGTGAATGTGAGCGCGCTGACGAGCGCGGCAACACGCGAACCGAGCAATCGTCGAGCGAACAGATATGTGAACGCGCCGGCGAGAATGAAATGGATCATCGCTTCGATTTCCAAATCGAGCAGCGTAAAATTCGCGCCGCGCAGCGCGACGACGATCAGCGTCCAGATCAAACCGACCGGATAGAAGATCGCGCTTTGCACGTCGGCGAGAAACGGATGCCCGCTGTTGAAATTGTCCGACCAGAGCGGCAAGCGTCCTTGCGCGAACGCGCGCGCCTCGTACATTCGGAACGCCCAGAACTGATCGGTGAAATCGCCGGGCGGAAAGACCGCGCGGTCTTCCAGGCGCGGCGTGAGGATGCGCCAGAAGAACAGGAGGACGAGCGCGGCGAGGAGCGCGAGCGCGGCAAAATCGCGCGCTTTGGAAGTTGGAAGTTGGAAGTTGGAAATTGGATTTGTCATGGCGCGATGGTTACTTGGGTCAATACGACTTGCTCGTTAGTCAAGCGCGTTCCATTTGAGTCGAACGCGAGCACGCGGGCGAGTGAGTTCGCATCGTACATTCCGATAAGCAGGGTGTATGTACCAGGCGCCGCGTCAACTTGAATGTCGTGCGCGTCAACGATCAACTCGCCGGGTTGCCACGCGGTTGTCGGATACATCCCGAACGCGGCCGCGCCATCGTGCTGCCCGACGACGCGGTTGTTCGCGTCGGCAACGTGCGCGAAGACGGTGAAATCCTTTTCGATGCTCTGGTTCGCGCGCCAGTATAGCACAAGATGCAGATTTCGCGCACCTTCGACGCGATAGCCAACCAGCGTCGCGTTGCCGACGCGCGCGTTGAGCGGAATCATTTTCGGTTCAAATTCGCGCGGTGTCCAATACAACTGCAAATGGAAAATGTCAATGGGTGTTTCCGACACGCGTTCGTCATTGTGCGATAAAAATCTCTCGACGAACTGTCCGTCATCCCACCAGCCCGGTGACGCGGGAATGAACCAGATGCGGCGATAGTCTTGATTCAGTTGGCGCAGGGTTTTTTCGTCGGCGGGCGTCGCCCAATAATCTTTGGGCAGGGTCATCACCGGTAAATCGCCGCGATAATAGATCGCAGACATTTCGGTAAAATTCTGGACGACGAAATCGCCGGGCGCGCGGCGATCTTTGATAGACTGCATCAGCGCGCGCCAGTTGGGCGATTTGGTGTACGCAGGATTAAAATAATAGTTGCCAAGCGAATACGCGGACGTGAACAAGAAAAACAAGGCAGCCAGCACAAATAGCGAATTAAGAATTAGGAATTGCGAATTGCGAATTGTGAATTGTGAATTGCAAATTCCTGCCAAGCCAATTGCAAACGCGAGATAGTATGCCGGCGCGATACCATTCAGATAGCGTTCCAGAAACAGCGGGCGCCCAACCGAGACGACGTACTGTGCGAGCGTCGGAAGCGCAATCCAGAGAAGCAGAAACGCGGCGGACGCGCGGTTTTGTCGCACGAGCAGGATCAAAATCGCGACGAGCACCAGCGCGAGCGGTAGCCACAGCAGTGCCTTGAAATCGTCTGGCACGGTGTCCCCCAGCACGAAGGTCGTGAGGGTTCGGCTGAATACGTCGAGTAACGAAACGCCGCTTTCCGCGCTCGCCTCGCCGTACGTCGTGATGCGATTCGTGCCGAACAAGAGCCAGGGCGCGTACAGCAGAACGATCACAATTTGCGCGCCGATCCATTGGGCGAGCGTTTTCCATCGCCGCGCAAACAACGCGAACGCAAAGATAAAAATATTTTCGGCGACGAGGATGAACGCATCGTAATAGTGAGTGTAGAGACTTGATAGCGTTGCCAAAACGTACAATGACAAATGACAAATGACAAATGACAGATTCAGTCTTCCAACTTCTAACTTCCAACCTCTAACTTCTAATTTCCACCAGCGCCACAAAAAAATCAGCGCGAGCAAACTCAAGGAGGGCCACATCGTGTAATTGCGGATGTCTTGCGAATGCCAAATCTGGTACGGGTTGATCGCGATGAGCGCGGCGGCGATCAACGCAGCGGTGTCATTGCGAGGAGTGGTTTGTGCGACGAAGCAACACTTGCACCGCACGCAAGTGCAGGTGTCCCCAATGTGCTCTGGAGATTGCTTCGCGGAGTTTACACTGAGCGAAGCGAACGTGCTCGCAATGACAGGGACGGTAAACATCTCCCTCGCCAGCCGATACAACAACGGCACACACAGCACGCCAAAGAACGCAGAGAAATAGCGCGTCGCGAATTCGCTTGCGCCCGCGATGGCAACCCAGACGCGCAGCGCGAGATACATCAGCGGCGGATTCGGCTCGATGGTACTGATGCCTTTCCACAATCCTTCCCAGGTGCGCTGGACAAAAATCACCGTGAATGCTTCATCGCCGCGCAGTGAAACGAAATCCAGCCGATATACGCGCAACGCGAATGCGACGAGCGTAATCGCCCAAAGCGCGATCCATATTCGATTGTCTACGCGCCGTCTTTCATCGCCCATCTTTCGTTTTTCATCTTTTGCGCGCCAGCGCGAGCACGGACACTCCGTACGGCACATCGACGCGCGCGACCAGCTGCATTTCTGCGACGTACAAAGCGCTTAAGAGGGCGTTGATGCCGCGCGGTAGCGGCGCGAGATCCGAATGAATCGTTTTGCCTTCGCCGAACGCGCGACACAGTGACCGCTCTGCCGCAATGACCGGGAACAGCAGCGCGTTCGCGTGCGTCAATCGTTCGATTTCCATTCCCGCGCGCGCGAGTTTACCGCGCAGATCACGCGCCGAGTAACGCCGCTGATGTCCGACCGCAACATCGTGCATGCTCCACAACCATTGATACGCCGGTACTTGAACGATCAAGCGCCCGCCGGGTTTCAGCACGCGCGCGATCTCCGCGAACGTCGTTTGGTCGTCGGCGATATTGCAAATCACTTCGAATGAAATCGCGAGATCGAAACAATCATTTGGAAATGGCAATTCTCCCAACGAGGCGATGAAGGCCCGGTTCGATGCAATGCTGCGCGCGCGGCAATAATCAATCGCCCTGTCGGAAATATCAATGCCGATGGCGGTGCCGTACTGTTGCAGTAGTTCCAAATTCGCGCCCGTACCGCAGCCGCCGTCGAGAATCATCGCGTTGCGCGGCGCGTAACGATCCAGCCACGCCTTCAAAAGTGTCCGCACGCCGCGATACCACCAATACCGATCCTCCACCTCAAACATCACCCGGTATTCGTCCGGGTACATCAGCATTTTTTCTCGCTTCACTCTGTTTCAATTCCCAGCCACGTAGATTTCGCCGAGCGTCACCACTTCTCCGAGCGCGGTGCCGGTTGCCGAATGATACGGTACCACTTGCAAACGAAATTTGCCCGGCGGCGTGCCGACCGTAATCCGCACAGCGCGCGCATCCACGATGATTCTTTGGGACTCCCAAGTTGAACTGCCGGAGCGATTCCCTGATGGAGTCGCGTCCCACTGACCGACGCCCGTTCCGGCTTCGTCAATCAAACGAAGCGACACCGCGTAATCCTCGCCGACTGGTTCGTCAATTTGCCAGTACAATTTGACGATACCGCGCGCGCCCGGCGCGATGGACGCTGGTGCGTCGTACCCGCGTAAGCGCAGATGCCCATCGAACGCGTGGTCTAATGGATACCGGATGTCGCGTGCGTCCGCCATCGGCAGCGCGCGCACGAACAACGACAGCGCGATTTCCGTACTCGTTCCGGCGAATTGCGCGTGATCGAGTAAGATGCCTTCTTGCTGCAACAATTTTTCGATGTGCCTGTCCGGATCGTCGAACGGCACATCCATCGCGAGGTACCACACGCGCGCATTGTTGTGATACGCGTCGCGCACCACAGTCAGATCGGCATCCGGCGATGGCTTGCCATCCGCGCGCAAAATCGGCAACGTCGCTATCGGCAGTATGTCGTCGGCGTAGTAACGGTACAATTCCTCGGCGTGCGGCGAGTTGAGAATGAGAAAATCGCCGGGACGCGCGCGTTCGCGCAGCGATTCCACCCACGCGCGATGATCGTCTTTGCCAAAGCGCGGATCGAAATACCAATTGTTGAGCGAGAGCACCGCGCCGATGACGAACACGCCGAGCGCGGCAAGCGCGAGTGGTCGCCACCCGCGCGCGAGCGCGGCGATCCCCGCCGCGACGCCGAGATAAAACGCCGGACTGATCGCGATAAGATAGCGCGAGTTTTGATACAGCGGGCGCGCGCTGGAGAGAACAAGAACACCGGCGATGGGGATGCTAATGTAGGCAAGGAGTATGAGTGTGAAACGTGATTTGGAAGCCGGAAATTGGAAATTGGAAGTTGGAAACCCGATTCCAATCAGAAATAAAACCAGCATCGCCAGATCGAACCATGCCCCCAGCGCCCAATCCATCGTGATGCCAATGCTGAACGAGTTGAGCAGATCGCGTAGGATGACCTCCGGCGCGACAAAGGATGGTCCCGTCCCGACGTTGCTTGCCGCGCTGGCGAGCACTTGGCGAAATAGAAAGATCACGGAAACGAAAGGGAGCGCGGGGAGAAAAATCCACGCGCGCGCGCGCCAGATTGAGCGTTGCCAGACGAATATCAAAATCAGGATGGCGTGGAACGGAAAAAGGAAAATCGCGAAATAATGCGTGTAGAGCGCGGCAATCGCGGCGAGGAGGTAGGCAAAAATCCAACACCCATTTGGCATTGCGAGCACGTTCGCTTCGCTCAGTGTAGACTCCGCGAAGCAATCTCCAAGCAACTTGGGGGTTGCTTCGTCGCGATCCTTCGACTTCGCAGCACACCTGCCCTGGTGGGCGGTGCCAGGGAAAAACGCTGCTCCGCTCAGAGCCTGCCCTGAGCTTGCCGAAGGGACGCTCCTCGCAATGACAGGCGAGAACGCGCGCGTGAGCGCGTACACGGCGAGCGTGCTCCAGAACAGCACGAGCGCGTATGGGCGCGCTTCCTGCGCGTACCACACGTAGAACGGCGAGAGCGCGCCAAGGAGCGCGGCGATCAGCGCGGCGGCGTGGCCAAGCCATCGCCGCGCGAGCGCGTAAACAAGTGGGATCGTCGCGATGTTCGCGATGACGGAGAAAAAGCGGAGCGCAAATTCGCTCGTGCCGAACGCGCGGACGAGGAAGTGGAGAAAGATAAAATAGCATTGGGGCAGGGTGTCCGTCGTGACGACGTTCTGAATGAGAATCGTGTTCGCGAGAACGGTGCCGAGGTCGCGCGTGGCGCGATAGAGGCTGAGACTTTCGTCCCACCAGATCGCCTGCGCGCCCAATCGATAGACGCGCAGTGCGAACGCGAGCAGGAGGATCAACCAGAGCGCGGCGCGATCGAGCGTTGACGCGTGGCGAGACGAGGAAATGGGCTGCTGGGACTTCATTGTGCAGGCATTATACCGCGAAAAATCGGAAAATGGAAACTCTTGACAAAATCGCAAAAATAGCTTAGTATAACGATGTAGTAAAACGATTCATTTTAATTGTGCAACGATTTACTTGGCTGTTAATTCAGGAGCGATTTTCTATGTCACCAGATGTGACAATTCAAGATGTCGCACGGGTTGCAGGTGTCTCGCCGAGTACGGTTTCCAATCTACTCAATGGGCGCAACGAACGGATGAGACCGGAAACGCTTGAACGCGTTCAACGCGCGATCGCGCAACTCGGATACTCGCCTAACCGCGCCGCGCGCCACCTCAAAACCGGACGCGTCGAAATGATCGGCGTGATCGTGCCATCCGTCGCGAATCCATTCTACGGCGCGTTTGCCTCTTGCGTCGAACGTGCCGCACTGCAAGCCGGCTATCAAATTCTCTTGGGCAACAGCGAGCGCGATCCGGAACGCGAACAACGTTACGCCGAAGAATTGTGGAGTCATGGCATTCGCGGTTTGATCTTCGGCTCATCCCTGCTCGCACTCACGCACTTGGCTGGCTTTGTCGAGCGGGGCTTGAACATCGTCGCATTTGATCGTCAAGTCCAACCGGTGGACGATCTGCCGATTGACAGCGTGACTGTTGACAACGTTCTCGCCGCGAGTCTGGCGACAGAACACCTTCTCAAACTCGGGCATCGCAGAATTGGTTTTGTGACCGGTCCACTCCGAACAGTGAACCGCCTGGGGCGCCTCGAAGGTTACCAGAAAACGTTGCGCGAATTCGACGTCGCGCCAGCCCCCGATCTCGTTTGGGAAAAAACACTCAAGAGGGGCTTTGGTGATACCGAAGGCGTCGAGCTGGGACGCAGCGGAGCGCGAGAACTGTTAAGCAGAACCAACCGACCGACCGCGTTACTTGCCATCAACGACATGTATGCGTTTGGCGCGTATGCAGGCGCACGCGATTTAGGTTTGCGCGTGCCGACAGATGTTTCCATTGTCGGCATTGACGACGGCGTGCTCGCCGAAGTCGTCGATCCCCCTCTGACCACTGTTCGACAACCTCTGTGCGAAATGACCCAAGCCGCGGTGGACATTATTATCAGCCGAATCGAAGGCAGGAGCGACGGGCTGCCGCAACATCTGACGCTGAAACCCGAATTGATCGTGCGGCGATCCACAACGCGGGTTGGAAGTTAGACGCAAAGATAAGAGCCGGAATCAAGCAAGCCCTATTTCAAACTTCTGAACTCCCGAATTCAAGGAGAGCACAATGGAGATTACTCTGAAAGGCAAGACCGCACTGGTCACCGGTGGGAACATCGGGATCGGTCGCGCGATTTCACTCGCGCTGGCGCGCTGTGGCGCGGATGTCGCCATCACGTACTTTGACCACGACGAAGAAGCCGCCAAAATCATCCGCGCGAGGGGATGCCAATGCCCATACCTGCATCTTGACGCGACGAACAGCGCGGAGGTCAACCCAGTTTTGTCCCAAGCCGCCAAAGACCTGGGCGGACACATTGACATTCTCGTCAACAATGCTGGACATTTGGTCGGTCGTGTGCCAATTGCCGAGATGTCCGATGAGCATTGGCATCGCGTGATCAGCGTGAACCTGACGACCGCATTCTATTGCTCGCGCGCGGTGGTTCCATTCATGCATCGCGGCTGGGGGCGCATCGTCAATATGTCATCGCTCGCCGGACGCAACGGCGGTGGGAACGGCGCGACGGCTTATGCTGCCGCCAAAGCCGGCATTATGGGTTTTACGCGTGGCTTGGCGAAGGAACTCGCGCCGCGCGGCATCACCGTCAACGCGCTTGCGCCCGGCTTCATTCAAGGCACGCCCTTCCATGGCACGTTTACGCCTCCCGAAGTGCAGCAGAAAATAGTCGCCGGCATTCCGGTCGGACGCGGCGGCACACCCGAAGATGTCGCGGGCGCAGTCTTGTATCTCGTCTCCGATCTGAGCGCGTTCGTCACCGGCGAAATCATCGAAATCAATGGCGGTACCTGGTTTGCATAGGACAAGATGCCGCTTTTCAGTCCTTCCGATCTAAACCGCGCGCGACAACGCGTAGAACGATACGTCTGGGCAGCGGAGATTTTCTCCTTCATTCGCACTTGCGCTGATAGCTGGGTCGCCCATCCGGCACTGGTTCCTACGCTTGCAGGTGGATGGGTGCACGATTACGTTTGCCCGGAACACTGGTGCGCGCTCACGTTCGCCCAAGCATCTCCGAACGCGCATCGCTGCTCGTTTGGCGAGACGCGCGTCGGTGAGATACTCGATGCGGCATGGCGTGTGCTTGAACATCGCCGCATTGCCAGCGCCGCCCGCGATCTCGCGCTTGCCTACACCATCACGAACGACGGTACGTACGCCGACGCTGCGCGCGACATTCTCATGCAGTACGCCCACAACTATAGCCACTATGCTGGCGGCAGCGACGCGCGGGGGTGGATGCTCAAAGGACGCGTTTTTAACCAGGCACTTACCGAAGCCATCTGGGCAATTCCCATCGCGCACGCCTACGATCTGATTCGCGCGATGCTCTCGCCTGCGCAAGACGCGCTCATCGCCAATGATTTGCTGCGCCCGATTGCGGCGACGTTGACGCGCGCCCAACAGGGCGAACTGGTCCATAACCCCAAGAGCAATTACAACGCCTGGCTCATCGCCACGCTCGGCGTACTGGGCTATGCGCTCGGAGACGATGCACTCATCGAACGTTCACTCGACAGTCCTGCGGGTTTCCATGCGCACCTCTCCGCCGCGATCCTGCCCGATGGCTTTGAATACGAAGGAACGCCGTACTACCATAACTTTGTCGCGCTCGCGTACACGCTACTTGCCGAAGCCGCGCGCGCGAATGGACGCGATCTATATGCCGAACGCGGTCCGGCGGGACAATCCATAGAAGCGATGTGGTCTGCGTTGGCTTCCCTCGCTTTCGCAGATGGTTCAATTCCGCAGATCAACGACGGGGCTTATCATTCATCTGGCTCATTCGCTTCCGAAATTTGCGAGACTTATGAGATCGCCTTCGCCCGAACAAACAAACCGGAGTTCGCCTGGCTGCTCAACCAAAATTACGCTCACAGACCGCGCGATGTTTGGAGCGCGTTGTTGTTCGCCGAGCATGACATCACGAATACAGTCATGCCACCTCGCGAATCGGTGTGTCTCCAGTATATCGGCATCGCTGTTGTGCGCGACGATGCGAACGCGCAAGAGATTTGTGTTCCCTTTGGACCCTATGCCGGCTCGCACAGTCATCTGGATCGGCTTGGCATCCAGATTTTTCCGTGGAGCACAGACCCGGGCACTCCTCTGTATGGCGTCGAAGCGCGCGCGGCGTGGTTTCAGCAGACTGCCGCGCACAATGTCGTCGTCGTTGATGGCAAGGCGCAGGCGCCATGCGCGGGGCAACTTCTCAACTGGATCGTTTCACCTGATTCAACCTGGCTTTGGCTCGCGGCAGATGCGGCATACCCCGATGTTCGCTTTTCGCGTCTGCTCAAGTTGTCGAAAGGTGTCTTTACGGATTCCGTCTTGCTCGATTCCGAAAGCGAGCACACGTACGATTGCCTCATTCATCTGGATGGTGTTTGCCAGTTCGATGGTGTGACGATGAGTGATACCGAAGACCGGCTCGGCAACGACGGCGCATATCGCTTCATCACATTTTCGGCGCGACGCAATTTTGTGACTGGCTTTCAATTCACGCTGCGCCACGCAGACAAAATGTTCCAGATCAATCTCAATTCCAATGTTCCATTCGAAATTTTCTTTGCGCGCAGTCCGGCACGCGCTGACGCGCCAAGCCAACCACGTCAGACCATCGTCGCACGCGCGCAGCAGCGCCGTGCCAATTTTCTCCTGACCAGCGAGTGGTTGTGATGACAGGACATCTCTTTCTCGGGAACAAGTCCATTGACGAATGGCGTGCGGCGAGCCAGACGACGCAGCGCGCGCGTTTGACGCGGTTGATTGACCAGGCGGATTCATACCTGACCTACCTTCCGCCGGTTGAACATCCGCGCGAGACCATCACGAACATCGGCATGGCAGTTGCAAACCTCGCGCTTGCTTTTCGCCTGACCGATGATGAACGTTATCTTGAGCGAGCGCGTCAATGGATCAGAATCGCGATCGGTTATCCGCACTGGGGTGTGATTCGTCATCCTGACACCGACCTCAACGCGGCGTGGCTCTTGTTCGGGTTGGGGCTCGCGCACGATTGGCTGCGCGGCCTGATGCCGGCGGACGAGCACGCCGCGCTGCACGCCAAACTGGTCTTGCAGGGGACGCGCCTCTACGATTTCGCAGTTGCCAGAGAAGGGGACTGGTGGAGTTCGGCGTACTGGCAGAATCACAATTGGATTTGCTGTGCCGGACTCGCCACCGTCGCGTACGCGCTCGAACACGATCACCCCGAAACGCGCGCGTGGTCAAATCGCGCAGTTGAAAATTTTCGCGCTGTGTTCGCGTTGTTGCCGGAAGATGGTTCGGACTATGAAGGCGTCGTCTACTGGTGCTATGGGGTTCCCTGGCTCTTGATCGCCGCCGATCTTTTGCGGCAACAAACGGGTGTTGATTGGTACCAGTCTGAATTTTTGCGGAATACGTTTTACTATCGCCTCTACACCTCTGCGCCGAATCTCGTAGACACGGCAAATTTCGGCGATTGCCATGACCGCCGCAGCGCGCACGCCGCCGCGATTTACTATCGGCTCGCGAGTGTGTATCGCAACGGGCACGCGCAGTGGCTCGCGGAATATTTCGAGCGCACAGGCGAATGGGAACGCGAACGCCGCGAAGGATTGCTGCGTCCCGGCATGGGAGCGCAAGCATTCCTGGAGTTCTTGTGGTATGACCCAACGGTCGCGCCTGTGCCGATTTACGACCTGCCGCGCGCTCGCGCGTTTCCCGATTTGGGGCTGGTCTGCGCGCGGAGCGACTGGTCGCCGAACGCGGCGTACATCGCGTTCAAGTGCGGCAAGCCAACCGGCGCCAAGGCGTGGGCGATTGGGCACGCCATCAATCGTGAACGCGGTTGGAGGACGATCAAAACCGGACACGCGCACCCGGACGAAAATAGTTTTATCGTCGTGCGCGGGAGCGATTATCTTGCGGTGGACGAAGGGTACAGCCAGAAAAAAGAATCGCGCCACCACAACACCGTTTTGGTGGACGGGAAGGGACAATACCGCGAAGGCGTTTATCACGTCGCGGACGGACTCGGCGAAGAATGGGGCGGCAAACTCGAAGACTATTTTGCGGGTCAACGTCTCGTCTACACGCGCGGCGAAGCGGCGGCGGCGTACGATCCCGCGCTGACGCTCGAACGATTCACGCGGCAGACGCTTTTCATCGGCGGTAAGCGCCTCGTTTTGTGCGACGATCTCGCGTCGCGCGAGCCGCGCGAATTTGTGTGGCTGCTGCAAACGGACGCACCGCTGACTTCTAGTGTCATTGCGAGCGAAGCGATTCAATCCCCAAATAGCGACTCGGAGATTGCTTCGTCGCGGAAATCGCTCCTCGCAATGACATTCGAGAATTTAGTTGGCAGCACGCGTTTGCGCGTCTCGGTCGCTGAACCACAACGATTCAAAGCAAAAAACAGTGAGCAAGAAATTGTCGCGTATCCGTCATCATCCACACCGGACTGGGTTTTGCGACATACGCAACAAACCTTGATGCTCGCATCGGATTGGACAACTGCAACGCGTTTCCTCGTCGCGCTTACCATCGAACATCCGACTGCCGCGCCGCCACGCGTCGAATCATTAGCGTGCGAGGCGGGGAGCGCGATCGCGCTCGCCGATGCAGAGACGCGCATGCTGGTCGCGTTCGCGCGTGACACGCGCGGCATCAGAATCGCGGACGGGATCGAAACGGATGCACGCTGGCTCGTCGCGAATTTTCGCGGCGACGCGCTGCACGATTTTTCCGCAGGGGACGCGACGCGCGTCTGGATCGGCAAGCAGTTACGCTTTACATCAGCAGAACCTCACACAATTGAGGAGGTGGTCAGGTGAAACAGCAATTCCAAGCCGCGCTCGATTACAGTCTCGAAATCACGCTCCACAACCTGGAGACACTGACCGATTTTCCAGAACGTTGCGAAAGCGAAACGTGGACGTACATCGCGCGCGAACGCATTCCCGCGCATTGGAACAATGGCTTTTGGGTCGGTTTGTTGTGGCTGGCGTACGCGCACACCGGCGACAAGAAATTCGAGATGGGCGCACGCGACTGGGCGAATCGGCTGGCATCGTTGAAGGACGAAACGCGCACGCACGATCTGGGTTTCGTCTTCTGGCTTTCCAATGTTCTCGGCGCGCGCCTGACCGGCGACGCATCGCTCTTGCCAGATGCCGTGCAAGCCGCGAAGACCTTGACGCGCCGCTACAACCCAAAAGGCGAATACCTGCAGGCATGGGGCTTGATCGACGGGACGGCCGAAGAACGTGGGCGGACGAACATTGATTTGATGATGAATCTCTCGCTCCTCTTCTGGGCGAGCGAACAGACGGGCGATCTGTACTGCGCGCGTGTCGCTGCCCGCCATGCGCGCACATCGCGTCTGGTACTTGTGCGTCCCGACAATTCGACCGTGCATGTTGGCGATTTCAATCCGGAATCCGGCGCGTTTCTGCAGCAAGCGACACATCAAGGTCTTAGCCCCACTTCATGTTGGTCCCGTGGACATGCCTGGGCTTTGTATGGCTTTGCGGACACATACCGTCGAACCGGCGATGAAGTTTTTCGTGGGGTTGCGCAACGCCTCGCCGGGTACGCGCTGAGCCACGCGCCAGAAGATCTCGTGCCGTTCTGGGATTACGATTCGCCCGATATTCCCAATACGTACCGCGATTCATCGGCAGCGGCGGTGATGGCTTCCGGGTTGCTCGAACTCGCCGCGATCGAAACAGGCGCGGAACGCTCCGCCCGGTGGCGCGAGTTTGCCGAGAGGATAACGCGCTCACTCTGGCAGAACTATTCATCGCGCGGCACGAAATACCCATGTGTCCTCTTGCGCGGGACACGCTCCGTGCCGCACGGTTTCGCAGATCATGGACTGATCTACGGAGATTACTATTTTGTCGAGACGTTGACCAAGTTGCTGCGACCGGATATTGTGGCGCGCGTTTCCAACCCGGGGAGCGTGAATAGTCAAATACGAGTGCATCCTGGACAATGCAGAGGAAGATGAGGGTCCGTTGAGTATCCTTCCGCCAGACATCAGACAATGTTCACGACACGCAACCTTCGGCCAAGCCCGATTGCAGACGACAAAAGGAAGCAACCCATGGCTCAGTTCTTGAGAACGAACAAGCCGTTCTCCGCGCGAACGGCTGACCCTCACGCGAGGGGTGCGCAAGCGGTGCCGCGCGAGAAAGGGGGGAGGTGCGAGTGGCTGACGGGCTACCTGTTTATCTCCCCGTGGATCATCGGGTTTATGATCTTCACCTTAGGTCCTTTCTTGGCGTCCCTGGTTTTGAGCTTCACAGAATGGGATCTGATCGGCTCCCCCATATTTATCGGTGGGGAAAACTATATTCAGCTCGTGCAGGACCAGTACTTTTGGCAATCCC
>Ga0315289_10008113_pt1 | contig 15214 bp, 14 predicted proteins | sample YL17G11_40_MG_FD_203452 | JGI IMG/M metagenome (GOLD analysis project Ga0315289, IMG submission 203452) | Sediment microbial communities from Yellowstone Lake, YNP, Wyoming, USA - YL17G11_40 | ecosystem: Environmental > Aquatic > Freshwater > Lake > Sediment | place: USA: Wyoming | collected... | reverse complement strand
ATGATCGGTTACTGGATCCACCTTCTCACCAGCCGCAAAGGCGTCCTGGAAATCGATACCGAATCTCAAATCCCGGAGGGGGGGGCGGGCCCTGATTTTGAAGCGAAGCTCCGGAAGCTCGAACTCTTAAAAAAGGACGGGCTGGTCACGGACGAGGAGTACCGCGACAAACGGGCGGAAATATTGAAGCAAAAGTGGTGATCCGCGGCGCCCGAAGGCGCCTCATGGAAGATGAGACCAAGGAGGTAACCGTTGAAAACGAAAAGATTGATCCTGCTTCTCGCGGGCTTGGCGGTCTTTTTGGCGGCTCCGGCCGCGGCCGAGCAAAAGGAAGTCCTGCTCGGCATCTCGACGGATTTCGAGAAAGGCGAGCTGACCCTCGAAGTCGTCAGCACCGGTTGCACTAAGAATTCGGACTTCCGTTTCGAATTCAAGGACAACGTCCTGACGGTCATCCGCAAGGAACGGGACGCCTGCAAGGCCATGCCCGAAAAGATCAAGCTGACCTATAAGCTTGCGGCTATCGGGATCGACCCGAACAAGCCGTTCCGGGTATCGAACGAGTTCCTCGTGAACGAGAACCTGGCGAACATCGCGAAATTCTAGCCGTTACCACTTCTCCCGCATGAGTTCTTCGCGTTTTCGTTGATATTCTTCTTCGCTGACGAACCCGTCTTTTCTCAGGGATTCAAGCCCCCTGAGCTTGGTTTCAAAACCGGCCCTGACGGCCTGCCCGTCCCCCGGTGCGGCCTCCGCGATATGAGGTGGCCCCCATCTTGCTGTCTCCATATTCAAGGTGACTGTCGTCCGCAAAACTCCGGGTCATCAGCGACGTCGATCGCTTACTCCCGGATCTCTCACTCCCGAAACGTCGGTAATCGTTATCCAATAGGTAGTTTCTTTTTTAGGATCTGCGGGGGCGGTGAAGAGCGTTCTTTCTTCATTTGCCTGCAGTAATAAATCCTTCATCGTTTCTTCCGTTTTGCTCACAACATCGCCTTTGTTGTTATATCCCGTGACAATGTACGTGAAAGAATAATAGCGCGCGCTATTGTTGAAATTTTTCGACTTTACGTAGTAGCCTTGCGAAGAATATACCTTTACGCCGTCGCGCTGGGCTGAACTTGGTTGTGATTGTGTTTGTGATAGGACACACGTCGACACGTCGGTAACGAACCCGGCCGCCGGAGAGTCCGGTTGTTTTCCGAAAACCGCCGGAGATACAACCATTATGAACAGTAATAGCATCAACAGTCGAATTTTCATCTGCAAATTCTCCTTTTGATGATACCTTTTTAGTCCATTATTCAAGGCCTTGTCAACCGAAGCTCGTCATCTCGCAGCCATTCGCGGTTTTCCGGGTCGTCATGGTCCGTTCCTCCCCGGCATCCTGGCCCATTTGTATCATCCCCTGGAATCGGAAAGAGTCGGTTCAGAATCTAAGAGACGGGGCGCTTGGGCGCCAAAAAGCGAATTCCGGTTATGATATCGATTCGGTGTTCTTGAACAGTGCCGCGACTAATCTTAAGGACGTTTGTTCACTGAGCTGACCCAAGGAGAAATCATGCGAACGATATTCATGGCCTTATGTGTCCTGCTGCTTACGGCGGCTGCGGTCCCAGCGGCGGTCTGGGCCGCCGGACCCGGGCAAGCGCCCAAGGATGTTCAATGGACCACGGGACTCGCCGGGCTCGATGATGCGCGACTCCCGGACAAGAGCCGCGAGTTGCTGGGCAAGAACGGCTTCGTGATACAGCCCACGGACATGGAGGATCTGGCCGACATCTACGATGCGGCCAAGCTCCGCGGCCAGGGCCAGTTCGTCACGACGGACACGATGCTGCACGCCGGTCACATCTTCTTCGACTATCTCTTGCGCCTGCTGGAGATCGACAAGCTCTCCGGCATGGCCGAGTCCCTGACCGACCGGATGCTGGCCCTGTCCACGGTCCAATACATGGAGTCCCAGGACCCGGATCTCAAGGAGGCTGCGCGTCTGAACATCGGCTATTTCGCCGTAGCCAAGGCTCAGTTCACCCCGGGCACCTTGCCGGGGCACGGGCTGGAGGACATGTTCAAGAAGGAATTGGCCAACATCGCGGCCCACTCGGGCTTCGAGTTCCGCGCGCTGCTCCCCTACGTGCCGAATCCCAGCCTTGACGGAACACCTTTCGCCTACGAAGACTACAGCCAGTACGTGCCCCGTGGCCACTACACACGCAACGAGCAGTTCCAGAAGTACTTCAGGGCCATGATGTGGTACGGCCGCATCGACTTCAAGCTGTTGGGGTTCACGGAGGACGGCGCCCCCTCGGAAATCGGCAGAAAGATGACTCTTCAGGCCCTGCTCGTGACCGAGGCCCTGTCCCGCGACCCCGAAGCCATGCGCTTGTGGCGGCAGATCTACGAACCCACCGTCTACTTCGTGGGGAAGACCGATGATCTCACGGTGGACGACTATGCCTCCCTTGCCAAGGACGTTTTTCCGGGCGAGGGGCTGGCGCGGCTGGCAGACAAGGCCCGGCAGGCCGAGTTCATGAGACGGGCCAAGGGGCTGCGGGTCCCCAAGATTCTCTCCGGCGCCGGCAGGAGCGCCGCGGGAACCCAGGGCTTCCGCTTCATGGGCCAGCGCTTCATCCCCGACTCGCACATCTTCCAAGAGATGGTGTTCGGGGCAACGGGCCCGGGTAAGCTCGAGCCGGGGTTCAAGTTCACCGGCGCCGGCGAGCCTTTCACCATGGTCGACCTACCCAACGTGGGGCCGACCCGGGCCTTTCCCCGGGGCCTGGATGTCATGGCCGTGCTGGGGTCCCGGCGGGCCTTGGAACTTCTTAGGAAGGGAGGCGACACGGCCTACAGCGACTACGAGGGCCAGCTCTCCTGGCTCTCCGGGCTGTATGCGGCCACCACGCCCGCCGAGTGGCGGCAGAACCTCTACTGGCGCTGGCTGCACGCCCTCCTGCCCCTTCTCGAAGAGCGCAAGGCCGGCGGGCCTCAGCCCTTCCTGGCCGGCCCGGCCTGGCGGGACAAGGAGCTGCAGACCGCGCTTGGCTCCTGGACCGAGCTGCGCCACGACACCATCCTCTACGCCAAGCAGAGCTACACCGGAATGGGGAAAAGCATCTTCACGCCGGATTTCGCCTACGGGTATGTGGAACCCGCGCCCGAGGTCTACGCCCGCCTGGCGGCCATGTTCCGCGACCTGCGGATGAGTCTGGGGACCCTGGGCCTCGCAACCGAGGGAATTCCCCAAAAGCTCGAGGAGTTCGAGACCGTGCTGACGCGCCTCAAGGAGATCTCGGTCAAGGAGTTGGCCTCCCAAGCCCTGAACGAGGCCGAGTATCGCTTCCTGGCAGAATTCGACGGGATTTTGCGGTCCCTGACGCGTTTTCCCCCGCAGCTCATGAAACGGATCACCTCCGATACGGACACCCGGATGGACATCATCGCCGACGTGCACACGGAGCCCAATTTCGGCAATGTGCTGGAGGAGGCCGTGGGCTCCCCGGCCAACATCTATGTCCTGGTGCGCGACGACCGTGGTTACCGTGTGTGCCGGGGCGGGGTCTTCACCTACTACGAATTCAAACAGCCCATGGCGAACCGGCTGACCGACGAACTCTGGCAGCGGATGGGCCAAGACAAGGCGCGCCCGCCCCGTCCCGACTGGGCCCGGGCACTGGGGGACTGAGCGAACTCGAGCGAGGAGGAACAACATGCTTTGGAAAAGAGGATGGGGGATCGGGCTGGGCCTGGGACTGCTGTGGTGCCTGACGGTGCCGGCCGGAAGCGCCCTGGCGCCGGAGCCGGCAGAATCTCCGGCCGCGACACAGGACCTGCGCTTGAAAAACACCGTGGCCCCGGGCGGGGCCTATACGCTCGGCGTTCCGATCCAATGGGAGCTGACGTGGACAAAAGCCCCGAACGGGCGCGGACCCTCGGAGCTGAAGTTGACCGCGCCCGGGGAACCCTGGCCGGAGTATGTCACCATCACCGTTCTTCATTTCGCCGAGGCGCACCGGACCCCGGAGCGGTACCTGTTCGACCTGCTGCACGCGCAGTCCGATCGAAAGGACGACGCGCGCACCACCCTCAAGGACGTCGTGGCGGGCGGTCGTCCGGCCAAGTTCCTAGAAGCGGCCGCCAACCGCTATCCCCCATTGGGAATGGCCGGGGACAAGGTCCCGAGCATCATCCGTCATGTCATCGTCCCCGCCAGCCAGGGCTTCTTCGTTCTGCGCTACGACGTCCCTGAACGCTTAGACCCGGTCCATCGGGAAATGTTCGACCGCGCGGTCGAGTCCTTTGCCCCGGGCGACAGGAATATCCCCGTGGCACAAGATCAGATCCCGGCCAGGGAGTACGACGTATACGCGGCCCTCTTCGGAGTCCGGCCGCCCAGCGGGTTGGACGCTCCGCAGTTCTTCGACGGCGTCCCCGAATGCCGTCAGGTGGCCGGATCCACCATGACGCGCGACAAGCCCCTGGATCCGGGCTGGCCGGGAAAGGACTTCGGTGTGCTCGACCCGGGCTTGGTCAAGGACTATCTGGCCAAGAACCGGAAGGTTTGGCAACTCACGGATCGGATCATGGTCCCGGATCTGACGGTGATCCCAGCGGAAGAGCTGGAGGCCCGCCTGTCGGCCGGCTTCCGGAATCCGGCCGGGCGGGAGGAGGGGGCGGACCTCCTCCGGGAGGGCATCATCACCCTGACCAGGGTCGGATTCAACAGCACCGGCGACCTCGCCCTGCTCGGTGCGGCCCTCACCTATCCCGGGACCATGCGCGCCCGATATATCGTTCTCATGAAAAAACGGGAGGCCGCATGGGACCTGGTCAAGGTCGCCATGGAAGGGCTGATGTACCAGTAGTGCTAGGAAAGGGATATCGGGCGGGAATTAACCTAGCGATCCTTCTTCAGGAATATCTCGCAGGTTTCGAAATTGATCTCCCAATGGTGCCCGGCCACCCCTTTCCATCGGTACTGCCGGCTCTTTTCGTCCCACCACTTCTGAAATTTCGTCGCCGTCACCCCCATGTCCTGGACGAGGCGGTCATACAGGGGGTGGGAGGACTCCTGAATACTCTTGAAAAGCTCGACGAGTCCGTTCTTCCTTTCGAAAAGGAGCTTGATCTCGTCCCTCTCGGATTCGGTGATTTTTCCCACGGCCTGGCTTTTCATTCTTTTCACCCTGTTCCTTAGAGCTTTTTAAAATCGGCGATCGACAACTTTTTCGTTTCGACGATCTCGAACGGGTCGCCGTAAGCGATCTCGGGAATGTCGGCAAGAGCGACGGGATTCCCGCCGGTCTCTTTGAGCTTCTGCAGGTGAAGGCGGGAGGCCTCCCTTTCGATGTGGGATATCCGGCACTGCTGCGACGAAGGCGTATTGACCTCGAGGGTCAGCTTTTTGTTCAGGAAGACGCACCTCCTGCAGTGATAGGCGTCGCAGATCCGGCAGATCGGTGAATACTTCAATTCCAAAAGCTGCCTGTTCTTGATGGGGGTATCGTTCCGGATGCCTCCCAGGGTATCGCCGGCCCGGCCATAGTAAAAAGCCGGACAGAGATAGAGCTTGCCGTCGGGAGCCACGGTCAAGTGCTTCAAGCCGGCGCTGCAATTGTTCATCCGGTCGAGCGCGAGCCGGTCGGTCAGGACGCTCAGCTCCGGCGGATCTTTTTTGGCCGAGAGCTTCAGGATCTTATCGGAGACCGTCTCGAGCTGGCGTCGATATTGTTCGAAGTCCTCCGCTCCATAGGCTTCGATGTCCATGAGGACGAGATTGATCCGCTTGCACTTCATGAGGAGAAGATTCAGGCGAGAAGACAGCTTGCCGAGATCGTCCTTCCGTAACCGGAAGATGATGTTTTCATCACGGAGACCCCTCAATTCACCGGCCGCGGGAAATCCATCGGATTCGATGACGAGAATGGAGTCCGGGTATGTCTTACGCAATCCGAAAGGGACGATCTTGACGTGGTCGGCCTCGTCGATCAGAGCGTTATACGCTTTATCCAGTTTATGGTCGGGATAGAGAAAATTGACTTTCAGATTGTTCTTGAGAGCGAAAATCACCGCTTCTTTGAGGCTTTTCAGGGGAAGGAGATCCCTCTTGGGATTTTTCCGGGGTTTTTTTTCGTAATAACAAAAAGGCGCCGAGGACTCGCTCAAGACGACCAGCAGATATTTCAGCATGAATCGCGCATATCCTTATGACTGAGCCCTTAAGTCCTGATGGAGCTTCCTGCTCAGCTTATTCCAAAAATAGTTGTTGGCCCGGACCCGGGCCTTGTGCATCTTGCAGAGATACGTCGTTCTCTGGAAGATGGTCTCGGTATCGGCGGAATCGTAGTTCGCTCCCTGGCACCAGGCGCAGCCCGTGGCCACATCGCAGTCGAGGCATTCCGCGGGGCTTTGAGAGGCCATGTCCAGCGTCAAGAACGATCTGAGCCTGTTCCGGTCGATCCCGTCAAAACAATTGCCGAGCATCAGGGCCGCTCTGTTTTGAAGGGAAAAACCCACGAACCGGATGCAGGGGTAGAAATTTCCCAGGTGATCGACGGCCAGCATCTTCCCGGCTCCGCACCAGTTCATGTTGTCTCTGTACGGCTGGCCGAGGCTCTTCGAAAAAAAAGAGCAGGAATAGCTTTCGTAGAGCTTTTTTTTGATGATCTCGTCCGCCAGGCTCACGAGTTGTTCCTCGAATCGTTCATCGTCCCCGGGCTTCCAGACGTTCTCGAACACGACGTTGATATTGACCTCTTTGATGCCCAGTTTCCAGAGGTGCAAGACGCTTTCCCTGATAAAGGGGATGTCGCCGCTCGAGATGGTGACTTTCGTCGAGGAATCCGGGAACTGTTCGAGCCAGCGGGGGATGTTCCTGACGACGTCATCATAGGAACCCTGGCCGTTCGGATAGACCCGTTGCAGATCGTGTTTCGCCCGCGTGCCGTCGATGGTGATCTGGATGCTCAGATGGGACTTGTTCTTCGAGATGTACCTCTGCACTCTGTCATCGTGATACAGGAGTCCGTTCGTCGAGAAGCTGAATCGATAGCTGTTGAACCAGGGGTGATTCTCTTCGAAGGCCCGGGCTTTGAAATAGTCGCAGACGCGATCGATCAGGTCGACCTCGATGAACGGTTCCCCGCCGATGAAATCCAGGACGACCGAGTTTTCTGTGATGAACTCCCTTTCCCGGAGCAGATAATCGATCGCCCTCTTGGCGATGTCGAACTCGAGTCTGCCGGACTTGTTCTTTCCGACGAGATAGCAGTATTTGCAGCGAAGCTGGCAGTCTTCCGTGACGATAAAAGTGACGCTTTTTGACCGGCCCTCTTCCCAGGTGTTTTTCCCTTCTATCTTGACCGGGTCCTTCGTAGGCATCGGCTCTGACGGTGCAGGCGCGGGGATCCGCGGAGCGGCCTAGTTGCTCGACCCTGTGCAGGTGTCTTTGCAGCTGCCTTTGCAGACATTTTCGCATGTCCCCAGGCAGCCGCCCTTGCAGGTTTCTCCGCAAAAGCCCTCGCATGTGCCTTTGCAGTCGTTTTGACAATCGCCCCGACAGGCGGCTTGACAGGTTCCTTGGCAATCATCCTTGCAGTGGCCCCGGCAGGTGTCTTCGCAGGTGCCTTTGCAGGTGCCTTCACAGGTATTGACGCACTCGGCCGGCTCCTTGGCGCGCCTTTGGCCCGGTTCCCTGCTTTCCAAGACCGGTCGAGCGGCCGATTGTCCCGAGCGCCCCAGGCTGAGGAAGGCGATCGTCGGAAGCGCGGTTTTGGAAACGAACTGGATGAAATCCCTTCGGTTGATCTTCTTGTCTTTGCGATCGCTCAACTTCCGGTTCCTCGAGGCGGCCTAGCGACTCCCGCCCTTACAGGAATCTCCGCAGGCGTCTTTACATGTCCCTTTGCAGGTATCTTCACAGGTGCCTTTGCAGGCCCCCTCACAGGTCGTTTTGCATCCGCCTCCGCAAGTATCCGCACAGTTATTGGCGCACTTTTCCGAACAGGAGCCCGCGCATTTTTCCGTGCAGGAACCTTTGCAGGTGTCTTCACAGCCATTCTTGCAATCGTTCGGCTCTTGGGAGAGTCCCTTGTCCAGCTCTTGCGCATGGTCATGGGATCGGGCGGCCGAATTCCCCGAGCGCCCCAAGCTGAGAAAGGCGATCGTCGGGAGCGCGGCCTTCGAAACGACCTGGATAAAATCTCTCCGGTTGATCTTCTGATCCTTCCGCTCGTTCATCGTCCTACTCCTTCCAACGTCGAGATCGCTCACGACGACTTTCGCCGACGCGGCGGGCCCTGTCAATCACCCCAAAAAATGATTCTTGAGGTGATCGGTCATCTCATTTTATGCATCAGAACCGGCGAGCAAGTCAAGTATTTGGGCGGCCGATATTACCAGGCCTGTCCGGAGCAGGTCCCTTCACAAGATCCTTTACATGTCCCTTCGCATTTGCCGGTACAACCGCCTTCACAGGTGCGTTTGCAGGATCCCTCGCACGAGACGAAGCAGGCGTCTTTACATGTCCCCAGGCATTCCCCTTCGCAGCCCCGGCAGCCGCCTTCACAGGTCAAAACGCAGTTGTTCGGCTCTTTGGCCAGCCTTTTACCCGACGGGTGGCTTTCCTTATCCGGTTGAGCGGCCAACTTTCCCGAGCGCCCCAAGCTGAGGAAGGCGATCGTCGGGATCGCGGCCCTCGCCACGACATTCATGAAATCCCTTCGATTGATCTTCGATTCGGCGGCGGGTTTGGCGGAGACCGTCTTCTGTTCTGAAGACCGCCCGCTTTTGCGATGGCTCATCGTTTAGCTCCTCTCAGAGAAGAATGGTTCCATTCCACAACAATTCTATCCGGAGCGGTATTCCCGGTCAATCACCCCTAAAGGTGATTCGGGAGGGGAATGTTGACTTCCCCCCCTGTAAAAAGATATTTTGGACCCACGCTCCCGGAATTCCGACAAAACTCATGAAGGAGGCTGCCTATGCCTGAGAAAGACGAATGGGACGCTCGGTACATTCCGGAGACGAAACGGTCGCGACGGCGGGGCGGCAACCGCAGTCAAGGCCTCCTCCTGATCCTCCTCGCCGTCGGCCTCCCGCTCGTGGTCTTTTTTCTGCAGGAGGACGGTGCGTTGAGGTTCTATGAGACGGATAAGGTTTTCGAGAGGAGACTGACCCAGGCCGAAAAGCAGGAGATCCAAGCCGCAGTCAACAACCACAAGGCCAAGCTCGATAAGATCCAGAGGGTCATCGAAGAGGTCAAGGAGAAATACCGGGGCGAGACGGGGGAGAGCTACGACCGGGACGCCTGGATCGTCCACGTCAAGGAAGGCCTGGCCATCCCCTTCAAGTACGTACTCGCCTTCGGGGCCATCCTATTCCTCATCGGGATCGGCAAGCTTATTCTTTAACGAAGCCGGGCTCTCCGCGCCGAAGTCTGGCGACATCTCAAGGAGGGTTCATGATGATCATCGTTCTATGCCTTCTCGTCCTTTCCGTATCCCTTCCCGTTTCCGCGCAAACTGCGAAGGCCCCGGACACAGAGGCGCTCCGCGCCGGGTGGAACTATATCGCCACGCCTAGCTATTCCGAGGCCGCCGACAAGGCCATCCTGGCTCTGTTCAAGGGCCTCAGGGTATCCGACGTTGTCGACGGTCTGGACGCCGTGGGTCTCGTCGATACGTGCACGATGGATCCGGAGATCCACTCGCTCTGGCGCGACACCGACAACTTCAACCACCGCTTCATCGGCATCGCCGTCACGGCCCGCTACGTCCCGACCCAGAACCCGACGGCGGGATTGTTATCGATCAAGGCTTATGACGAATGGGCCGGCGACTGGTACGACAAGAAATCCACGGAATCCTACGCCGCTCTCATCCGGCCGGGCACGGCCCTCGTCATCGAGGACGCCCCGAACGCCGACGTCGGTTCGATCGGCTCTTACAACATCCTGGAATGGAAGAGCCTCGGCTGCGTCGGGGTGGTCACGAGCGGCACGGCCCGCGACACGGACGAGGTCATCACCCAGAAAGTCCCGCTCTACCTGAGGCGCGTCGGCCGCGGCATCCGTCCGGGGCGGAACGAGCTCGAATCGGTCAACCGGCCCATCGTCTGCGGCGGGGTCCTCGTCGTCCCCGGCGACGTCGTCGTAGCCGACGGCGACGGGGTCGTGGTCGTGCTTCGGGCCAAGGCGGAGGCCGTGGCCAAGTACGCCCGGAAGATCATGGAAGGGGACAAGGAAGGCCGGCGGGAACTCTACAAGAAAGTCGGCCTCAAGCCCGATCCCTCGATCAAGAAATAAAGTGACGGTCCTGTTGTCGGCGCTTCTGTCGGCGGCGACATTCTTCCTGTTGTTCGCTCCGGTGCCGACGCGGACCGCTGCGACTCCCCCCGAGTCGAATCGTGAGGTCGCCCTCTCGCCCGAAGAACGCGCCCTCATCCTCAAGGGCAAGATCGTCCTCAGGGACCTGCCCAACCCCGGCCGAAAAGGGAGGACCTACGAAGCGGTCGGCATCCTTCGGGGGTCGCTCGACGAGGCCTTCGCCGTTCTCACGGACTTCGGCGGTTACGCGGATTACATGCCCAATGTCGCGGCCGTCAGGGTTTGTGATGTCACCGGGCCGTGCTCTGTCGTCGAGGTCAAGCTCCACCTGCCGCTCGGCGTGAAGAAACAGTATCGTTTGCGGTACACCAGCGCGCGGTATGATTCCGGATTCGAAGTGAGTTGGCAAAAACTCCCCTGGCCGGAGCTCAAGCCGAGCCAGACGGTCGTTGATACCTCCGGCTTCTGGTCCGTTCGCACGTTCGAGGACCGCGGACTTCTCGCGGTCTATCATGTCTACACGGACCCGGGCCACGTCCCCCTCGGACTGACCGGGGTCGCCCAAGGTGTAGCCAGGAGCAAGATCCCGGCCGGAATTTCCAAGCTCCGCGAGAGGATGCAAAGCCTCTATCATCCGGGGCGGTAATCGCCGCCGGCCTCAGGCTTCCTGTCCGTATCGCCCCGCCGAGCCGAGCACCTCGCGGTTTTTCTTTTTATACATCTCGACGAGGGCTGTCCGGGCCGGGCCCAGGTACTTGCGCGGGTCGAACTCCCCCGGCGACTCGGCGAAGACTTTGCGTATCGTGGCCGTCATGACCATCCGGCCGTCGGTGTCGATGTTGATCTTGCAGACGGCCGAGCTTGCCGCCTGCCGGAGCTGGTCTTCCGGGACGCCGATGGCGTCCTTCATCTTGCCGCCGTACATGTTGATGGTGGAGACCGCCTCCTGGATGACCGACGAGGCGCCGTGAAGGACGATGGGAAAGCCGGGGATCTTCTTCTCGACCTCGGCCAGGATGTCGAACCGGAGCGGCGGCGGGACGAGGATGCCCCGGGCGTCGCGCGTGCACTGCTCGGGCTTGAATTTGTAGGCGCCGTGGGAGGTGCCGATGGAGATGGCCAGCGAGTCGACGTTCGAGCGCCGGACGAAATCGACGACCTCGTCGGGATGCGTATAGGTCGATTTCTCGGCCTGGACGTCGTCCTCGATCCCGGCCAGCCGGCCGAGCTCGCCTTCGACCGAGACGTCGCGCGTCCGGGCGTAGTCGACGACCTGCTTCGTCAGGGCGATGTTTTCCTCGTAGGGGAGATGGGAGCCGTCGATCATGACCGACGAGAAGCCGTTGTCGATACAGGATTTAGCCAGCTCGAAGGTGTCGCCGTGGTCGAGGTGGAGGGTGATGGGGATCTCCCGGTCCGAGCCCATGGCTTTCTCCATGTCCCGGGCCATCCGCACCGCGCCCTCGGCCATGTAGCGGAGGAGCGTCTGGTTGGCGTATTTCCGGGCCCCGCTCGAGATCTGGAGGATGACGGGAGAGCGCGTCTCGACGCAGGCCGTTACGATCGCCTGGAGCTGTTCCATGTTGTTGAAGTTGTAGGCCGGGACCGCGTACTGCCCGGCGAAGGCGCGCCGGAACATGTCGCGAGTGTTGGCCAGGCCGAGGTCTTTGTAGGATACGGGCATCGTTGAACCTCCCTGAAGGATATTGCGGACCTCTTGAATCATACCCGATTAGCGGGCCCAATTCAAAGCCCTGTTTTCCTGTTTGAGGCGAACGCCGCGCCTTGTCTTTTTCCGGGGCGTTTGGTATAACCGCGGCAGATTGTGTGCCCGAGAGTTCCGAAGCGAGGGGAGTCCGAAATGACGAGAAAAGCGCTGACTGCCGTTCTCTGCCTTGTGCTGGCCATATCGGCCATCGCGGCCGCGGCTCAACAGGAAGCAAGGACCTCGACCCGCCGCTGGACCAAGGACAAAGCCCGGGCCTGGGCCGAGTCGCAACCGTGGGCTCTCGGCTGCAACTACATCCCCCGGACGGCCATCAACACCCTGGAGATGTGGCAGGCGGAGACGTTCGACCCGGCGGCGATCGATCAGGAACTCGGCTGGGCCGAGGGCCTCGGTTTCAACGCGGTCCGGGTCTTCCTCCATTATCTTCTCTGGGACGAGGATGCCGGCGGATTCCTGAAACGGCTGGAGCGGTTTCTTGCGATCGCCGACAGGCACCACATCGGGACCATGTTCGTCCTCTTCGACGACTGCTGGAACGCCAAGTTCCGGCTGGGGACCCAACCCGCGCCGCGGCCGGGCGTCCACAACTCGGGCTGGGTGCAGTGCCCCGGACCGGACCTCGTCGAGAATCCGGCGCGTTGGGGCGTTCTCGAGGCCTACACGCGCGGAGTTATCGGCTTTTTCAGGAACGACCGCCGTGTTCTGGCCTGGGACCTCTACAACGAGCCGGGGAATTCGAACTACGGCGCGAGGTCGCTGCCGCTCCTCGAGAAGGTCTTCGCCTGGGCCAGAGCGGCGGGGCCTTCCCAGCCGCTGACCGCGGGGATCTGGGACGAGTCGAAAGAGCTTGCCGGGCTCAACCGTTTCCAGGCCGAAAATTCCGACATCATCTCCTTTCATGCCTACACGGACAGGGCCGGGACGAAGAGAAAGATCGACGTGCTCAAGGTCCACGGGCGCCCGCTCGTGTGCACGGAATACATGGCCCGGACGGCCGGCAGCCGGTTCGAAGACATCCTGCCCCTTTTCAAGGCCGAGGACGTTGGCGCGATGAACTGGGGGTTCGTGAGCGGCAAGATCCAGACGATCTTCCCCTGGGGGTCGAAGGAAGGGAGCCCGGAGCCCACCGTCTGGTTCCACGACATCTTCCGGGCCGATGGGACTCCCTACATCGCGGCCGAAGTCGAGCTCATCCGCAAGCTGGCCGGGAAAGCCCGTCCGGCCGATAACGAGAAAACACGCGCTGTCACGGAACCTTTCCATGCCTGGGCCCTCACTCCGCCTCTGGGCTGGAACAGCTGGGATTCGTTCGGCCAAGCCGTGACCGAGGACGAGGTCAAGGCCAACGCCGACTTCATGGCCGCGAAGCTGGCCAAGTTCGGCTGGCGCTACATCGTCGTCGACATCGAGTGGTCCGAGCCGCAGCGGCTCGGGCCGGACTATCCCGTCCACTCGAAGTCGGAGGTCGACGCGTTTGGACGCTTCGTCCCGGCCGAGGCGAGGTTCCCGTCGGCGGCCGGCGGGCGCGGCTTCAAGCCGCTGGCCGATTACGTCCATCGCAAAGGGCTCAAGTTCGGCGTTCACATCGTCCGTGGCATCCCGCGGCTGGCCGTCGAACGGAATACCCCCATCGAGGGCACTCCTTATCGGGCCGCCGGTATCGCCGACAAGGTTGATTTTTGCGACTGGAACGAGGACCAATGGGGCGTCGACGTCAAGAAGCCGGGAGCGCAGGAGTGGTACGATTCGCTCTTCCGTCAGCTCGCTTCCTGGGGCGTCGATTTCGTCAAGGCCGATGACCTTTGCTACCGGGGCGAGGAGATGGCCATGCTGCGCCGGGCCATCGACCGGACGGGCCGGCCCATCGTGCTCAGCTTATCCTATGGGCCGATGCCGCGCGACCGCGCCGGAGAGCTTGTGAAGAACGCGAACATGTGGCGCCTTCTCGGCGACCTCTGGGATTATTGGGACCAAGTCCTGCCTGCTTTCCGGCAGCTTCATGATTGGTCGCCGTACGCCGGGCCCGGACATTGGATCGACCCGGACATGCTGCCGCTCGGGCATCTGCGGTTCCTCCAGGCGGGCTGGTCCAAGAACCGGACCATGAACGCCGGCTACTTCGAGATGACCTCGCACGGCGGCCGCGAGGACGTGCCCAACTTCCTCAGCCGCGACGAGCAGAGGACGGTCATGACTCTCTGGGCCATCGGCCGGTGCCCGCTGATGTTCGGCGGGCATCTGCCGGCGAGCGACGACTGGACGCTCGCGCTCATCACCAACGCCGAGGTCCTGACTGTCAATCAGAAGAGCCGCAACAACCGTCAGCTTTTCCGGGCGAACGGCTTGGCCGCTTGGACGGCGGACGACTCGGAGGGCGGGGGGAAATATATCGCCCTCTTCAATACGGGCGACAGGGGAGAACACGGCCCTGATGCCGGGACGGCCGTCCCGGTCCGGCTTTCCGACTTGGGCTTCGACGGACCCGCCGCCGTCAAGGACGTTTGGAGCGGGAGAGAAATCGGCGTTTTCACCGGCGAGTTCGCCCCGGTCGTTCCGTACCATGGAGCAGAGCTCTATCGGCTCGAGCCAGCGCGGAAGTGACGGGGAAGTGGGGACATGCGGGGATGTGGGGACATGTCCTAAAGGGCCCGGTAAAGGCCCTTTAGGGCGTGTCCCCGGTCTTAAGCTGGGCACCCAAGACAACAATAAACCGGATGCGATCCGGAAGGGGGACACGTACAAAGAGTACATGTCCCCATTCTCCCCCCCTTTCTTTCCCCCGGTCTTAAGCAAGACAACAATAAACCGGATGCGATCCGGAAAGGGGACACGTACAAAGAGTACATGTCCCCATTCTCCCCGACGGACCCGCCGCCGTCAAGGACGTTTGGAGCGGGAGAGAAATCGGCGTTTTCACCGGCGAGTTCGCCCCGGTCGTTCCGTACCATGGAGCAGAGCTCTATCGGCTCGAGCCAGCGCGGAAGTGACGGGGAAGTGGGGACATGCGGGGATGTGGGGACATGTCCTAAAGGGCCCGGTAAAGGCCCTTTAGGGCGTGTCCCCGGTCTTAAGCTGGGCACCCAAGACAACAATAAACCGGATGCGATCCGGAAAGGGGACACGTACAAAGAGTACATGTCCCCATTCTCCCCCCC
>Ga0315289_10008110_pt1 | contig 15216 bp, 16 predicted proteins | sample YL17G11_40_MG_FD_203452 | JGI IMG/M metagenome (GOLD analysis project Ga0315289, IMG submission 203452) | Sediment microbial communities from Yellowstone Lake, YNP, Wyoming, USA - YL17G11_40 | ecosystem: Environmental > Aquatic > Freshwater > Lake > Sediment | place: USA: Wyoming | collected... | reverse complement strand
CCCGTCGGCTCCATTTTTAAAAATACTTGATAAAAATACTCTTGAATTAAAGAATTTTGCTTTTCACCCGATAAATTTGTAAGAGTATCGGGGGAACATTACCCAGAAATAAAATAAACTATGATTTAAAACAAATATCTTTACAGTTTATGGGGATAGCCGTCGAAGTAGCGTTTTCCCTAGCCCCCCTACGCTATTTCGATTTAAGCTGTCCCCATTTTTTTATTCAGGGATGTATTGAAATACTCCCCTCCTGAGATCTGTAGAGACGCATCGAATGCGTCTCAATATTACCATCTTATATCCTGAGAAAAGAGAATAAGATATTACTGATTCGTAGTGCGACCCTTTCAGGGTCACCAAAAAAACCATAGGGACAGAATCCGTTCAAGACGGATTCTGTCCCATTAACTACAATATTATTTTAAATCTAACCCCAGAGCAAAGAGACTAATAAAGCTATACTCAAGCCTGACAGTATAATCACCGTCACCCAGGAGAGGAAGTTGTAAACCCCTTTATTAACATACTCTCCCATAAGCTTTTTATTATTAATCAAGATCAGTATGAAGATAAGGATTACCGGAAGCACAATCCCGTTTATCACCTGAGAGATATACATCACGGGAATAAGTGGAATTCCCGGCAGAAGAACAATTCCCGCACCAAAAAAGATCAAAAGGGAATAAAGTCCATAGAACTGGGGAGCCTCGGAGAATTTCTTGTTTACTCCATCCTCCCATCCCATACCCTCACACACCACAAAAGCAGTTGATAAGGGCAAGATCGAAGCCGCAAATAAGGAAGCATTCAAAAGCCCAAAGGCAAACAGGATTGAACAGTATTTCCCGGCCAAAGGTTCTAAGGCTAAAGCCGCATCTTTGGCTGTTTCCACCCTGATCCCCGCTTTGAAAAGTGTAGCCGCACAGGTCAGGATAATAAATCCAGCAACTATGGTAACGATTAAACTCCCCAGGATAACATCTAAGCTGGAATGTTTATAATCTTTCACTTTAATATTTTTCTCTACCACTGCGGCTTGAAGATAAAACTGCATCCAGGGAGCAATAGTTGTCCCCACCAATCCGATGAGCATCCCCAAACTCCCTGCAGAAAACTCAAACTTAGGAGCCATCACACTGTTTTTAACTAAATCCCAATCGGGCTTGGCTAAAAAGCCTGAGATTATATAGGTAATATAGAACAAACAGGCAAATAAGAAAATCTTTTCCACTGACCTGTAAGTCCCTTTCACCACTAAGAGCCAGACTAAAAATGCACCAATTGGAACTGAAACATATTTGGGAATATAAAAGATCTCTAAACTTGACGCTACTCCAGCAAATTCGGCAATCACATTTCCGAAGTTGGTTAGAACCAGAGCTAAAAGTAGATAAAAGGTAATCCTCACCCCAAATCTTTCCCGAATGAGATCAGATAGCCCTTTTCCAGTAACCACCCCCATCCGGGCACTCATCTCCTGGATTATTACTAAGGCTACCATAATCGGAATTAAAGACCAGAGTAAACCATAGCCGAAATGTGCTCCCGCCATCGAATAGGTAGCAATCCCGCCTGCGTCGTTATCCACGTTGGAGGTGATAATTCCGGGACCAACTACTGCTAAGAAGATCAGAAGGGTTTTCCAGCGAGATTTAAAAAATCTTCTCCCCATAATCAAAAAAATCTACAAATTTTAAGATGGAACTGCTTGAGCTCTAAAATTCTTTATATTTTGATTCCACCGCATCCCGCAGAGTAATAATACCGCTCAGACAATCATCTTTATCCACAACTGGAATTGCCATAAATTTATACTTTTTAAAAATCTCCGCTACTTTTTCTACATCCTCCTCCGGTTTAACTTTAACCAGATGAGTATTCATCAGCTTGGATAAAGGCGCCTCATTTACGCATAAAAGCAGATGTCTTAAAGTCAAAACCCCAACTAAATGGCTCTCTTTATCAGTTATATATAAATAAGCAATGGTCTCTAAAGGATGAGTGGTTTTTCTAAACTCATCAATTGCATCTCCAATACTTTTATCCACCTGAATGGAAATAAAATCCTTGGTCATAATACTGCCTGCAGTTCCTTCTTTGAACTTCAATAGCTCCTCTAAATTCTCCCGGTGGGGTTTCTCCATCGTCTGAATTAGCTTTATCTTTTTATCTTCAGGCAGGTCAGCTAAAAGGTCTGCTGCTTCATCCGGTGCCATTTCCTCTAAGATGTCCGAGGCATGCTCCTCAGTAGCAGACTCAATCAATGAGATCTGAAGCTTAGGGTTAACCTCCTCTAAGGTTTCTGCGGCAGTTTGTAAATCTAAAGATTTGAAAACGGTAGCTCTTTTCTCATGATCTAACTCCTCGATTATATCCGCCAAGTCTGAAGGATGAATTTCGTGTAATTTTCGTAAGGTAACATTAAGCTTAAGATTTTTCTTTTGGGGGTCACTGGCTAAAGGCTGAACATATTTCCAGGAGATCATCTTCTCCGGAAACCGATAAGCAAAAAACCAGTTAGTGAGAAAATCTACGATTTTAATCCAGCCCAAGCGTCTGAAGATCCCTCTCATCCCGAAATCAACATGCACAATCCGTAGCTCCCCATCCGTTATCAGAAGATGGATATCATTTATCCTCTCGATTTTAGCTCCATAAGTATCCACCACCTGTTTATCCAAAAGCTCTTCTTTAAGGAGTATCTCCCCCTCACTTAACTCTAAAGGCTTGAATTCCTTCTCTGCATCCGGTTTCAAACTGACTATATTCCCATTTAAGCTCTGAACTAAAGACCAGTCTAAGGCTAAAGAGCTTTTTTCTCCTCTCAGCTTAACCCTTAAGGTGACCACATTAGGAAAAAGCTCTCCCAATTTAACTTTCAGGTCCACCAATTTACCTAAAGTTTTACCATTATAATCAATTATTGAGCGACCCAAAAGCTCAGAGAAAAACAAAAACATTTTCAAATCAGGTTCTTGCATATTATTATTGAAAAAACTAATAGAATAGCTTTTTTATTCCCCAAATAATTAATATTAAAGGCCAGAATCTCCAGATATCTCCACTTAGATATCCTAAATTGTGCAAAAAGAATAATAATCCGATCAAAATCAATAAAATCCCAGTAAAAACTGGCTTCTTATTTTCACACATTTAATACCTCCTTTAAATATATCGACAAAATTTTTGTCAAGATATTAACTCTTAACTGACTTGTCAAACGAAAATTGAAAAATAAAATTACGAATGACAGATGATGAATATCGAATTGTCGAGATGACCTGCTAAAGGGGGGCTTACCCATTGTGTGACTATCACAAAAGAATCGGAGTGCAAGAGCTTGCTCTTGCTTTTCTAGAGTTATGGAATCAGCCTCAAGGTCAAATTCGACCTCAAGGTCAACATTGACAATCTGATGCACTCCCTCTCGTTCTTTAAACTTCTTTTACCAAATCGCTTATTTTTCTCCGGGGAGTGATTTCCGGCTCTTCGTTCGAATAACCGATGGGCAAAATTATAATAGGCCTGAGGATGTTAGGAAGATTCAAGATTTTACTGACTGCCTCTTCATCAAAAGCACCCACGATCACACTTCCCAAGCCCAAATCCACTGCGGCTAAATGGACATAGGCGGCTGAGATTGTAGCATCTTGAATGGAATAAAGTTCTGAACCTCTTTTTCCATATTTACGAGCAGAGCGCAAAGGGTCAGTACAGAAAATCATGTTCACCGGTGCCTGGGTTATGAAATCCTGTTCATAAGCTGCATTAGCTAAAGCAATCTTCTGGGCAGATTTTCTAACTAAAAATATCTGATAAGCCTGTAAATTACCAGCTGAAGGAGCAGAGTTTGCTACATAAAGTAATTTCTCCAACTTTTCTTTTTCAATTTCTTTATCTTTAAAATCTCTAACCGAATGCCTTTTTTTGACTACTTCAAAAAAATCCATATTACACCTCTTTTTTACAATTTGTTTTTTAAAAATTATTGCACATTGGGAAAAGAATTTTTTGTAGAGGTGGGGTAACTCCACCCCTACTATTCTTTGTCAACTAATCTACGAAAAAGAAATCGACCTGCAAACATTTTTATTTTAAAATTTATGCTCATCAAATAAATCGTATCCTGGAGAAACGGTAGGGGCACGGCGCGCCGTGCCCCTACCCCTCATTGTCGACAGGCGAATGTCGGGGCAATTCATGAATTGCCCCGATCTAAACATATGGCAAATTAACCGCAAATTATTTTTCCCCTGAATTCTAATTTTTATCCCCTCTCTGTCGATAAAATTTTAAAAGGGGGAAAATCCTTGACAACCGTATTAGCATAATATAAATTCCACTCAAACTAAAACATTCAAAGGAGGAGAAGATGTCTATCTTAAAAACTTTGAAATTCTCAGCTACTATTTTCTTTTTTTCATTTCTATTAATTAATACTAACCTGTTATTAGCCCAAACTGAAAACTTAACTGAGGAATCTCTTTTTCAGGGGGTAAGAGAGAACTTGGCTAAAGCAAAAAGCCAGCAGGTTGACATCCTCTCCCCTAAGAACTATCAAAATGCCTGGGATGAATATAGTTTAGCTTATGAGAAGTTTAAAAAGGGTGGAGAGCTTAAAGAGATTCAGAAAAGGTTAGAGAAAGTTAAAGGTTATTTAGCTGAAGCTTATAAAATTGCAGAGGTAGCTCGTGTCCCTTTTGCCTCATTGCTCCAGGCACGAGAAAAAGCTCTGAAAGCCAATGCTCCGGAATTCGCACCTGACCTGTATGAATTAGCCAAAAAAGCTTTAGAGGAAGCTTCTTTGCGAATAGAAGCAGGAGACTTAAATGGTGCCAGAGAAAAGGCTAAATCAGCAGAAGTGAAGTTCAACCAGGCAGAGCTGAAAGCAATCAAAGGAAGTATCCTGGGCGAAGCTAAAAAATCAATAGAGGAAGCCAAGCTCAAAGCCAGAGCAGATAAATATGCTCCCTTAACCCTGAAAAATTCCGAGGATCTCTTAACTTCAACTGAACAGCTTTTGAATACGGAAAGGTATGCGGCAGAGGATGCTACCGCAAAAGCAGAACAGTCTGCTTATCAGGCTCGGCATGCCATATACCTCTCCTCAAAATTCCAGAACCTGAAAATAGACTATTCTTCTCTTGAAAAATTAGTCTTAGAGCAGGAAAACCTCATCACCCGTATCGCTAAAAATCTTGACTATACTCCTGAGTTTGACCAAGGCTCAGAAAAACCAGTTGAATCCATAATTCTGGCGATTGTTAATCTTAAACGAGAAAAAAAAGAACTACTTTCTGAGTTGAAGGAAAAAGAGGATAAAATTAAAGAGCTCTCTGAGCAATTAGATATACTGGAGGAGAGGGTTGCCCAGAAAGAAGCTGGCTATAAAGAATTAGAATTAAAAAGCATAGAGGAAGAACAGTTCCTCTCCTTAGAAAAGTTTTTCACCAAAGAAGAAGCCAACGTGATAAAAGAAGGAAAGAATATCGTTATACGACTTTATAGTATAAATTTCCCCAGCGGAAAATCAACCATTCTGCCAGAAAGCTTTGGGTTTTTATCTAAAGTTCAAAAAGCTATACGCGATTTCCCGGAGAGAAAAATTGTAATCGAAGGACATACCGATTCTATGGGGGATGAAACTTATAACCAGGAGCTGTCATTGTTCCGTGCCAAAGCTGTAACTGCTTATCTTATAGCCAATATGGGATTAGCAGAGGACAGGATCTCCTATACCGGATATGGAGAATCAAAACCAGTCGCCTCCAACGACACCAATGAAGGAAGGAGCCTCAACCGCAGGATCGATGTGGTGCTGGTAAAGTAAAACAGGAAAGGTAGGGCAAGACCGTCAAGGTCTTGAGACTTTAGCCTTGCGTTTTCAATACAGTTAACTCTTCCTGGGCAGGAGTTCAACTCCTGCCCAAGCTCTTTCCGACAGTATCGGTGTATCTTGAGAAAAGCTCCTAACACAACGATTAAGAGGTAAAGCTAAAGCTTTTCTGTGCTTGCCAGGTCCCCTTGACCTGGCAAGTTAAATCTTAGAAACTTATCCCGTCAGGTTAGGGAACCTGACGGTCACAAATTTTTAAGGTAGGGGCAATTCATGAATTGCTCCTACCTTTACTCAAAAAATATTTTGTTCCCACTAAAAAGGGTTGACAATCGTCAAAATAAATACTATTATATAAAAAACAATAATTAAACCTGGAGTGAAAATGCCAAGTTTAAACAAGATATTTTTAATCGGAAATTTAGGGCGGGATCCAGAAAAAAGGTATACTCCGAACGGCCAGGCGGTAACCTCAGTCACCTTAGCCACTACCTTCCGTTGGAAAGATAAATCTGACCAGTTTCAGGAGAAAACCGACTGGCATAATTTAGTAATCTGGGGGAAGCAGGCTGAAACTGCTAAGGACATCCTAAAAAAAGGAGATCAGGTCTTTGTGGAAGGAAGGATCCAGAATCGTTCCTATGATGACCGTAATGGAAACAAAAAATATATTACTGAAATCATAGCCAGACGGATTTTTAAATTGGGCCGTAAAGAAGTTGAGCCTTCTGTAGAGCCGGTGGAGACAGAAGCAGAAGTCAGTGAAGCGCAAGATGAGGATCTACCCTTCTAAGCTCCATAAATTAGCTACGAACCTCTACCCCTCAGGTAAAACAAACCTCCTGGTTCTGGTTTAAAATCTAAGATTATGCCCTCAAGGCTTTATCTTTTCCTGTGTGTTGGTTTGATTTTTTTCTTTAGCGGTGTTATTTATCTTTTAACCATCTCCCATTCTATTTCTTTTATCGATACCGGGGAACTCGCCACCGTTTGTTACACTCTGGGAATCGCTCATCCCACAGGCTATCCTCTCTATACTTTAATCGGAAGGATTTTCACTCTTTTATCCTTGGGAACCCCGATTTTCTCTCTTAATCTACTTTCTCTATTTCTTGTCAGTTTTGCTAACCTGATTCTATTTTTTCTTTTTCTTAAAATTCTGGAGCTTCTTTTCCCCGATGCAAAAAACAATCTGCTTCAATATCTTTCTTTTATCAGTGTTCTTATTTTCTCCTTCACCCCCACCCTCTGGTCTCAGGCAACCTCCAATGAAGTCTATGGATTGAATTTCTTTCTAACCATAGTCCTTTTTTATATTCTCATCTTAAAGATAAATTTGAGAAATAAAGATAAAACTCTGAAATCTGAAAGGTTTTCTTATCTTTTCTTTTTTCTTTATGGTTTGAGTTTTGGCAATCACCTTTCCACTCTTCTACTTTTTCCTGGATTTATCTTCCTTTTTTTCTCGATTTACGGAAAATCGATCTTTCAGCTAAAACGACTTTTTCTCTTCCTGTCTTTTTTCCTCCTGGGCCTTTCGATCTATCTTTATCTCCCTATTCGCTCCTCCTGTAACCCAACCCTGAACTGGGGAGAACCCTCAACCCTTTCAAATTTCAAACGGCATGTCACTGGCTGGCAGTATCAGGTATGGATGTTCTCCGAGTCAGCCCAGGTGCTCTGGGACAATTTCAGAAATTATTTGCATATATTTTATTCTCAGTTCCCTTTTTATCTGGTTCCCTGGATATTCTTAGGATTTGTATTCCTTTTGAAAATAAATCTCAAACTCCTTGTATTTCTTCTTTTAATTTTTCTCTTCAATATTCTCTATGGCATAAATTATAATATTGCAGATATAGATCCGTATTTTCTCCCCTCTTTTTTGGTTGCTTCAATCTGGATGGTATGCGGAATAGCGTTTCTCTTCGAGTCACTTTACCGAAAAAATAAAATCCTTTCCTCGCTCTGGCTGGTTTTAGCTGTTCTGCTTTTTATTCTCCCTTTACTCAACCTTTTCCGCAATTACTCAAAACAGGATCATAGCAAAAGCTATTTTGCTTACGATTATGCTGATAATATTTTGCGATCAGTAAAAAAGGACCCGATTATTCTAACCAAAAATTGGGACCATTATTCCCCCTGGCTTTATTTAAGATTTGTGGAGAATAAAAGACCGGATGTAAGATTTTTAGATACTGAGCTTTCAAGAAGGAGTTGGTATCTAAATTATCTAAAAAATAATTATTCAGAACTATACAACAAATCCGAACAAGAGATAAACCGTTTTCGAGAACAGGTCTATTTATTTGAGAACAGAAAACCTTACGATCAGAACGTTATAGAAAAAAGTTACGTGGATATGATCTCAAGTTTTCTTTTGAAAAACTATTCAGAAAAACCTCTTTATTGTGACTTTTCTACTGATGAGAAATTCCTTCGTCCTTTGATTCAGTTTCCAGAAGGTATCATCTTTCGTCTACATAAAGATATTACTTACTATCCCTATTCTTACCCGGATCTTGAACTGCGTGGTATTACAGATGAAAAAATTTACAAGGATGAAAGGACTCTGTTTAATCTTCAGAGTTATCCACGGATCATCAAAGACCGCATCGCTTACCTCTTATATTTCAAGCAGGATTCTTTAGCTCAGGATTTAGGGGAAAAATACAGAAGTCTTTTAAGCCAGTCATATAGATAAAAAATAGCGTAGGGGACAGGTTTGAAACCTGCTCCTACAAACTATCCATTAAAATAGTAATTCTCTGTATATGTTTGACATTACGACAAGTCCAATCGTAGGGGTTCAAAATTTTGAACCCTTACTGCAACAATCACCGTTACGTCTAACATTTCTGCTGTATGATAAAAACTAAACGTCCGACACAAAGGTCGGACGTTACAAAACATTATTTTAAGGGAGGGGCGTAGAGACGCATTGCGATGCGTCTCTACATATCTATCTTTTTTTATTCTCTAAACCCAATTTCTCCTTTGCCAGTTTAGCCTCAGCCGAGTCTGGATATTTAGTTATCACCTCTTTGAAATAGCGGTTGGCTCTGAGCTGATTCTTCAACTCTTCATAACAGAGTCCTATCTTATAAAGTGCACTGGGAATTTTATCCGAAGCGGGAAAATTCTGCAACAGCTTCTGAAATTCATCCAGGCTCCGGTTATAATCCTCCCTGGCAAAATAACACTCTCCCACCCAGTATTGAGCCTTATCTGCCGATTTGCTCTTGGGAAAGTAGCTTAGAAACTCCGAGAATCCCTGGATGGCTAAGTCGTAATTCTTTTTGGCAAAATCAAGATAAGCCTGATCATACAATTTCTGAGGGTCTACGCTAACCTTTGCTTTCAGAGAATCCGGGATTCCGGTAGTATCTGCTGGAGCAAGCTCTTCTTTTTCCATCTTGCGGAACAATTCGGAGAAACGGTATCCGGAATCTTCTACCCTCCCTTGTAACATCCCAAGCCTTTCATCGATCGAGCTTAAACTTGAGGAAAGATCAGCTTTGAGCTTCTGGTTCTCCTCTAACTGTATCCTCAACAGGCTATCCAGGGTAGCAACATCTCTTTCCAGTCGGTGATTACTCGCTTCCAGATAATCAAGCTTTTCCTGAAATCCTACAATCTCCCTTCTTGAAACACAGCTTGAGATAACAAGAAATAAAAGGAGAAATAAAAATGCAGTTCCCCGGCTCCAGGTTCTGATTTTAAAGTCTCTTATCCTCAGGATTTGTTTACAGATAAGTAAACACCTCCTAACAGTTTTTTTTAAATCTATCTGAAACTTATTACTTGGAAACGATTACAAAATCATCCCTTCGATTCTTAGACCAGGCTTCTTCATTTGAACCGGGATACAAGGACTTTTCCTTGCCATAGCTGATTATCGAGATCCGGGATGGGTCAACCCCTAAGTTCACCAGATAATCCATAGCTGATCTGGCTCTTTTCTCACCTAAGGCTAAGTTATACTCCACAGTCCCTCTTTCATCGCAGTTACCTTCTATCCTGATTTTAACCTGAGGGTTATCCTTTAAGAGCTGGGCATTACGGTTTAAGGTCCCCTTGGCATCCTGCCGGATAAAATATTTATCGAAGTCAAAGTAGATCGGTTCAAGCTTGATCTCCATCGTCTCCGTTACTTTTTTCTCTTCAACTGGTGGGGCTGGTTTTTCCTCAGCTTTTGGCTCCTCCTTGGGAGCTGGTTGCTCAACTGCGGGTTTTATCTTGGTACCCTGCTTGCATCCCCAGCAGAAAGCTAAGATAAAAACCCCTAAGAGAATCACTAAAACACTTCTCACCTTACACCTCCTGGTAAAAGGTTAAAGTTAATTTTTTTTAATTATACTTACACTCTCAAAATATGTCAAGTAAAATCGAAAAGGACAAAAATATTTTTTAATCTATTTTAAAAACAACCAGGTCAATTTCCTCACCCTGAGATGGTAGGGGTTCAAAATTTTGAACCCCTACAAATACCATAGACCCATGTTGCTCCAATGGTGGGTCTATCATACTAATTTTCCTGTCTTAAATCACCCTCAAACGAGTTTGAGGGTGCCACCCACCCGGTAGCCGCAGACTTTAGTCTGCGTATTGATGTTGAGGGTGCCACCCTGTTATGGATTTGTCATCTTCTATCTGTCATTTGTCATTCTTTAATATCTAAAAGACCAGGAAGGATTATAATTTCCTCCTCCAGAAGTAATAGCTTTCTGATTGGAGCCATCCCAGTTCATAATGTAGACCTCATACTTCCCTGTTCGATTAGAGCTGAAAACTAAATGATACCCATCTGGCGACCAGGAAGGATTTTCATTATTATCACCATAAGTCAATCTTCTTAGGTTCTCTCCAGTAACGTCAATGGTATAGATGTCAAATCCTGAAGAGGTCCTGACCACAAAAGCTATCTTATCCCCTTTGGGTGACCAGGCAGGTGAATCGCAGTAATCTAAATCATAAGTCAACCTGCGGATGTTGCTTCCCTGAATATCCATAATATATACCTGGGGAGAGCCGGCTCGATCTGAAGTGAAGACTATCTCTTTACCGTTTGGAGAAAAAGAGGGTGAGGATTCTATGGCAGAGCTATTGGTTAATCTTCGGATGATTTTCCCGGATTGATCGATTAGGTAGATCTCCGGATTACCATCTTTGCTTAAAGTCAACCCTATATTTTTACCATCTGGAGACCAGGCCGGTGCCGAGTTCAATCCCGCCTGAGAGGATAAAATCTGGTTTGTGCCTGCTTGCAGATCCCTTATCCAGAGGTCGGGATTCCCTTTTTTGTAAGAGGTATAGATTAGTTTTTTACCATTTGGAGACCAGTGTGGTGATAAATTTATAGATTTATCCTCAGTTACTTTTTTAATATTAAAACCGTCATAATCTGAGATATAAATCTCCTTATTACCGCTTCGAGTGGAGACAAAAGTAATCCTGGTATTAAAAATCCCCTTTTCTCCAGTCAACTCCAAAACTAAATCATCTGAAATAGTATGAGCTAATCCTCTGTAATTATCTGAGGAGGTTTTATACGATTTCGAATAGACCTTTTTCCCTTTTATCACCTCATAGAGAAAAACCTCAGCTAATATCTCCTCGCCTCTTAATTCCACCTCCCCGGCAAGAACCATCTGCACCCCTAACTTATACCAGCCTTCAAGATTCAAAGGATTATCCCCAACCACTTCTTTTGTGAAAGAATCGATCTCCGCTACATAGAACAAAAGTGAGAAATCCAGGTCTTCTCTTATTATCTGAGGAACCTGGTAAGATATTTTTTTTTCTTCAGCCGAAAACCCTTTTTTCTTAGGGGAAAAATCGGTAACCGCAATGTCCAGAGGCTCTGCCCCACCCACCGGCATCTTCATATAGATTTCAGTTTGAGCAAAAAGAGCTTTGAAACTGAAAAGAGAAAAAAGGAAGCAAAAGATTATTATGAGAATTTTTTGTTTTATCATATTTACTTCTCGAAGTGCTTGCCATCCCGCCTTTAGCGGGACTGACCTGGTTCACCTATGGCGAATCGGGTCAGGGGACCCAACGAACACACAGATCTTAATTTCCATCTCTCAAGGCAAAAACTCAAATTCCAGATGAATCCCCAACCACTCGCCTTTATATTCCTGTGGTAGAGGAGGTAAAGGGTCAGCGGAAAGTACTGCCCGAAGGGCTGACTGGTCAAAAATTGCAATCCCGGAGGGGGTTTCTATCTTAGACTCAACTATCTTTCCATTTTTCTGGATAATAAAATAAACAGTTACCCTGATCGGAAGGTTAGTCTGTCTTAAAGGATTGGTGAAATTCTCCCTAATCCTGCCAAAGGCAATATTCAGATAATATGGCGACTCAAAATCTCCACCTTCTACAAAAGCTGAGCCCAATCCACCACCTAAGGAAATTTCATAACCTCCCCCAGCACCTTCTTTACCAGAAGTAGCTTTTCCTTCACCCTTTTTTGAAGAGATAGCAGTAGATTTTTTAATTAATTCTGATTTCTTCTGAGATATTTGAGTCTGGCTTTTCTTTTCCTTTTTCTTCTCAGTTTTAATCTCCTTTAATCCAATCCCTTCAGCTTGTTTTAATTCTTTCAAGGTAGATTTTATCTCCTCCCCTCCTCCACTTCCTAATCCACCTGCAGGCAGGCTTATCAATCCCACCCGGTAAATTTGAGGATACCCTTTTATCTGGTAATAAGCGGTAACTGGCACAAAAATAACCAACAATAGTATGAAAACGATATGAGAACTTAAGGAAATTATAATATCTTTACTCATTTTTTCATCTCAGGCTCAATAACCAACCCTAAGTCAGTTATACCCATCTCTTTAATCTTCCCCATAACCTCTACCACAAATCCATAGGGAACACTCGAATCCGAACGGAGATATACCGCTTTTGCACCTTTCTTAGCTCTTAGACTCACTAACCTCTGTTCAAATTTATTCAAAGGAGTGATCTTATCATCCACGAAAACCCTTTTTTCCTTGGTAATGGTAACCACAATCCCTTCCCCTAAGTCTTTCTGATTGGCAGCTGTTTTGGGTAAATTAATGTCGATTCCACTCTGCAACATAGGTGCAGTTATCATAAAGATAATCAGGAGTACTAAAACCACATCCACTAAATTAGTTACATTTATGTCGTATAGCGCAGGATAGTGCCTTCTCTTCATAAAATCCCTTCTTTCTTAGTGGAGGTAAGGAATTCTAAGGAAAAATTATCAATATCTGTGGAGATGAATTTCAAACGGCTGTTGAAATAGTTATATCCTATAACAGCCGGGATAGCCACTGCTAAACCAAAGATGGTGGCAATTAAGGCTTCGGCTATCCCAGGGGCTACCACAGCCAGACTGGCTGAACCCCTTACCCCTATGCTGGCAAAGGAATCCATAACACCCCACACAGTCCCTAAAAGCCCGAAAAAGGGACTGATATTCCCGGTGGTAGCTAAAAAAACCACATACCTTTCCAGCCGGCTTAACTCCTCAGCTCCTATTCTATCTAAGGTCATCTTAATTAACTCGGTCTTATTCTCAGAAGTGAGCCCCTCTTCTTTCCTGGGGTTATCTAAATATTCTTTTTTAGAGAACTGCTCTGATTCTTTAAATCCTGCTTCTAACATTCGGGATAGAGGAGTTCGACGCAAAGAGGAACAGGCCAAATATGCTTCTGAAATAGTCCTGCTCTTCCTGAATGCTGAAAGAAATCTTCTGGTTTCAGTTTCTACTGTCCTGAAAACTCTGAGCTTATTTATTATTATCCCCCAGGAGATAATTGAAAAAACAAGCAAGATAATCAAAATAGCTTTAGCAAAAACTCCTGATTCCAGGACCATCCGGATTATATTCCCCTTAAATGGAGCAGGATCAGGAGCTAATAATAAGAGGGTAAAAAGATGCATCGTTTTCCTTTCTTTAAAAAATCAAAGATTTTTTTGTTGACAATCGTAAAACATCTTATAAATTGAGCACAATATATTATACCCTGTCTGAAGTTAAAAGTTCAAACCGGTTTAAAGATAATACGAAAACCAGAAGGACAGGTCAAGAAAAAAAGAAAGCTGAGAGAGAATCTATCTGGATACTGAAATTTTAAAAAAAGAAACCAAAGGGAGGTGAGAACCTAAATGAAGCGTTTGATTGCCTTATTGATTGCCCTTTTCTTTAGCTTAGCAATTTTTGCCAGCTGTGGGAAAAAGGAGGAGAAGAAGACAGAGGAAACTACCACCGAACAGGCAGCTCCAGCTGAAACAACAACCGCAGACACAACTGGTGGAGGTGGAAAGTAAAATTCATCTTTGACTTCGAAAAAAATGGCAGTTCCAATCTCAACGGAACTGCCTTTTTTATTCACGTAGCAGTCCCGCTTTTAGCGGGATTAGACCTCCCTACGAGGAGCGAAGGGCGTAACCACCGTAACTTTTATCGGCTGCTGAGCCCTAATCCGCCTCTGGCGGACGGCTACGCGTCTTCGAGGTCTTTTGTAGGGGCGTAATGCCATATGACCCTGCTTTCTTAAAAAAGCAAGGCTGAAGCCTTGTCTTACCTATCTTTTTTTATTTTATAAAGAAAGTACCGTCTGGCGTAAAGCCCGACAATTCAGTCGGTTTTAGCCTTTAGACTATAGCCTTTAGCCTCTTGACTTTTTTATTTGACTTTACTTGAAATCTTGAATAGATTATCATCGAACCTAATTTAAATGGAGGGAAAAAATGGAAGAGCAACCCCAGGAAAAGGAAAAAGTGGAAGAAGAAAAGCCAAAATTAAAAGAGGAGAAAGTCGGAAAGGAAAAACACGAAAGGTTAAAACAAGAACACGTGATCGAATCTCAGTTCAAAGAGAAGATGAGAGATTTTAGAAAAGATATGGTCAAGCACGGGAAACACCTTTTCGATCGCAAAAGGAAAGACAAATTCTTAGGCGGAACCAAAGGAAGAAGGGGAGGTTGAAATAGTTTACAGGTACTTCTAAAAAACATGAGATTGCAGGGCTGTCCTGTCTATGGCGGATACCTACGATTTTTACCCCATCGATTTCTCGCAAGGCGGGCACCCTTGCCTGCCAAATACATTAAATTTTTTAGAACTCTCTCACGACATTAAACCTCTGGCTGAAGTACTGTAATTTTGCATTGAAAGCTATTTTTTCTCTTCAAAAAAAATACTATGCAAAAGATGGATGAAAAAGTCAAAAAAAAGGTCCAGGAGCTAAGGGAAAAGATAAACTATCATAATTATCTCTATTATGTTCTTGATTCACCTGAAATTTCCGATGCGGAATATGACCGTTTTTTTGATGAATTAGTCGAATTAGAAAAAAAATACCCTGAACTTATCACCCCGGATTCACCTACCCA
>Ga0315289_10008107_pt1 | contig 15218 bp, 13 predicted proteins | sample YL17G11_40_MG_FD_203452 | JGI IMG/M metagenome (GOLD analysis project Ga0315289, IMG submission 203452) | Sediment microbial communities from Yellowstone Lake, YNP, Wyoming, USA - YL17G11_40 | ecosystem: Environmental > Aquatic > Freshwater > Lake > Sediment | place: USA: Wyoming | collected... | reverse complement strand
TGGCAAATTTTTGATTTTTAATCTCTTTCCCCAAGAGATAGACAACGTAGATAGTCAAGACGCCCAATAAAACAGATGGCAATCTTAATGATATTTCCGAAATGCCAAAGATTTGCGTCCAAGCCTTCAGAAGAAGATGATAGAAGGGAGGGTGAAAATCAGAAATTGAATAGCTTGTTATTAGATCTTTATAAGAAAAATGACTAACTGCCCAGGCTTCAATCGCCTCGTCAAGCCAAAGAGGCTGATTAAGACTTATTAACCGCAAAATGAGCCCAAAAAGGCAAATCAGCCAAATCATTTCTTATTTAAAGCTTGTCGATAAAAAAACTTTTCCTTTTTTTAATCATTTTTGGCAATTTTGCAAGGACTTCTCCATAAGTTAATAAAATACTTAAAGGAACTAAATAAAAGGATTTTGCCGCTCCATAAATCTTAATTGTTTCTTTGATAAGTCCACTCAAATTCCGCAGTCTTTCAATAAAAATTTGAGGAAAAAGGCATAATAATGTTCTTAATGGATAATTCTTGATAATGATATAAATCCAGTTTTTCGCATCCATCCTCGCCCTTAAGTTTCCCATCTTGTTAACTGTTGCCCCACCGATATGATAAGCAATCGCCCTGGGATTGTAAAAACTTTTAAATCCTGATGCTTTAAGCCTTAAGGATAAATCAATGTCTTCCTCAAAGGCAAAAAAATCATCATCAAAATAACCTACCTCTTCTAAGGCTGAAAGACGATACAAAGAAGCCGCAGCCGAGACTCCAAAAACCTCCTCTTCTTTATTGTATCTCTTGCGATCATTTATCTCACCATTCCCGCGGTTTAAACATCCTCCATTCAGAAAATATATTAGTCCCGTTCCCTCAATTTTTTTCCCATCAGCCGTTAAATTTCTTCCCTGGATGGCTCCGATTTTATCGTTTTTTTTAATTGTTTTGAGCAGTTCTCCTAGCCAATTTTGCTCAAGAGTAATATCATTGTTCAAAACCACCACAAAGTCTTCGAACAATTGATTAATTTCATAATTTCTCAATTTCTCAATTTCTCCTATCCCCTGATTTACCGCCTTCGCAAACCCTAAATTTTTCTTATTTTGAATTAAGGCAATTCTTAATTTTTTATTTGCATTTTTGATATTTGATATTTGATATTTGATATTCTCTTTCGATCCGTTATCTACCACAATGACCTCCGCCCTTACTTTGGCATTTTCTGCGGCTGTAAAAACCGACTCAAGGCACTTCTTAAGAAGCCTTTTACCATTTAGACTAGGAATTATAAAAGAGACCATAATTTATTAGGATCAACCACCACAAATTTATCGGCTACATTATACACTATTCTCCTCTCTAATCTTGACTACGATACCTTTGTTTCTATGTAAGTTTTCTTCTTGCTTTGACCTTCAAATTTGGTTAAAATGAGGTCCAGATGGAAAAATCCAGAAAACTTTCGATTGTTATCCCCGTTTATAACGAAGAAAAATTCATCCAAAAGACACTTGAAAAAGTTATTATGGCTGATTCTTGCGGGTTCACAAAAGAAATAATTATTGTCAATGATGGCTCAACCGATAAGACAGGGTTAAAAGTTAGAAGTCAAAAGTCAAAATTAGAAAGAACGTCTAAAAACATAAAAATAATCTTGATTGAAAAAAAGAAGAACGAGGGGAAAGGAGCGGCTTTAAAAACAGGATTTTTGAAATCAACAGGCGATATTGTTTTAGTCCAGGATGCAGATTTGGAATATAATCCCGACGACTATCCCCTACTTTTAGAGCCTTTTTTAAAGAATGATGCCGATGTAGTTTATGGATCGCGTTTAATCTCTAACCGTCCTCACCGGGTTTTATACTTCTGGCATTACTTAGCTAATATAGCACTCACCACTCTATCGAATATTTTTACTAATCTTAATCTTACCGATATGGAGACCGGCTATAAAGTATTTAAGGGTCCATTAATTAGAAAAATTGCCCCGAAGCTTGAAAGTAAAAGATTTGGTTTTGAGCCTGAGATTACTGCTCGACTAGCTAAAATTAATGGGCTAAAAATATATGAGGTTGGTGTCTCATATTTTGGCAGAACTTACGAGGAAGGAAAAAAGATCAGCTGGAAGGATGGATTAATGGGCATTTGGCAGATTGTAAAATATAATTTACTCTCCTAGCCTTCTTTAGAGACGTGTTAAAGGTATTAAGCAATAAAAAGAGACGGCGTAGTTTCATTGAAATTTTTGGTGTAATATTGATTAATTTACTTTTTTAAAATTAATGGGTGTTGTATTTGTTCTTCTTGGTGTCTCCTTTCTTTTTAAAAGCTAGTTCGCTATAATTTCCTCATTGCAAGATATCTTAAAATAATAGTTATGAACACAACTATTTATCTTATCCGTCATGGAGAAGTTGAATACCAATATGATGACCAAGGAAGAAAACTGACCTATGGCCCGGATGCTGACCTAAGCGAAACGGGCAAAAAGCAAATTGAAACTTTGGCTAAAAAGTTTGAAAAGGAAGGCGTAGTTTTTGATGTCATATATACCAGTCCCTATAATAGAGCTTACGAGTCGGTTTTGATTATTGCTAAATGTCTCAATTTCAATCAGGAGAAAGTCTTAATTGAACCTGATTTTAAAGATATTTGGGCACCAGGTTGGATTGCTACTTCCATGGATGAATTAAAATCGATAGGCGGCGATATCTATTCCAAACCTCCAAAAACTAAAGACCAGGAAAGTTTAAGTCATTTAACCAAAAGAATAATTTCGGCATTTAAAGAAGTTGTTAATAAGGAAAAGGGTAAAACGGTTGGAATCGTTGGCCATGGCGATCCATTAAGAGTATTAATTTTCAGACTTCAGGATCAAGTAAGTCCACTTCCAACAATGGCAGAAATGGCAGAATGGGATTACTTAAAAAAGGGAGAGGCTTGGCGATTAGCTTTGGACGAAAAAGGAAGATTATTAGAGAAAGAGTTAATTGCTAAAGATGAAAAACTCATTGCTGGAGAAAGAGACTATTGATATGATAGAAAAATTATAAAATAAATTTGATAAAGAATTATCGTTTTATTGAATATTTTAATTAGCTTTTTCACAAGGTGCGATCAAAAAGGCCGTATCAGAACTATTAGTAAAATTGTTTAATCGACAGTATCCTGGATGAATCTGTCCCCAAATAGACATTATTAACGGTTTATTTCTTTCAATATAATCATTTTTAATGATATAGTAGTCTGGATAAATAGTATTTCCAAAATCGGCATACATCGGATGAAAATTATCAGATCGAGCGAAGGTTAGATAAAGAGCATTTGGGCTATTAGTGATAAAATTTACGTTTCCATGAGTTTTTTTATAATCGATTATCGCTTCGTATGTCTGACTGTAAAAAGTAGCTTCGTTCTTAGTTAATTTCATTCCCTTTAATATTCTTGGGTTTTCTAACGAGTAATAAATAGCCGTAATTTTTTTGTACCCACTATCGATTCTATATCTGATATCAGGGTAAAAAAATGCCCAGATTAAAAATAAAAATAACAAGAACTGAATAACCGTTCTTTTTTGACTGACTGATTTCGACAGTTCAGATAGTAGATAAATTACTATTCCCACCATTGGTGCGGCCGACCAAAAGACATGCCGGATATCGGTAATTGGATAGTATTGTAACCAGGAAAATAGGCCAAAAAGCGAAACGACGACTATCGCTATATTCGATTTTTTTTCGAATAATCCTTTTAAAAAAGCCACGATAGTTGCGATCGGTATAACGGCCCAGATGCAAATAAAGCCTACGTAAGAAGGGTATACATAAGAAGGAAATAAACTGCCTATCAAACTAGTGTTACTTTTTGTTTCAATAAACCCGGTGGCAAAAACGATTGACTGTTTCCACCAGTCGATAAGGCCTCCGTTCGCTATTATCCATAACAAAAATACCATAGATATAAAAATTCCACCATGTATGTATTGAATTAAATTAGAAATGAGAGTTTTAAGTTTTTTTCTGGTTAAAATCTGGATCATGATTATTGAAATTATTGACGACATTAATACAAATGCTCCGACATTTTGTTTAGACCAAAATGTTAGAGCGGTCGCGACGCCGGCAAAAAATAACCAACGTTTATTTTTACCTTCATTATTCTTAATTAAAAAATATAAAGTCAAACACTGAAAAAAAAGCGCGTAGACCGAAGACCAAGGTAAAAAAGTAAATATATAATAAGGAGCCAAAAACAGCAAAATAATGCTGCTTAAAAAAGCCAGTTTTTTCGACATAAATCTCGACCAGACAAAATACAAAAGAACTGATATTAAAGCGTAAAAAAAAGCAGTTTCCAGTTTTATCGTTATTAAATACTTACCAAATAATTTAAGAACAAAAGTCTGCAAAATAGTCGTTAAAGCACCGTACTGGGTAAAACTGTCTCTGAAAAGCATTTTTCCTTCCAATAAATCAACAGCAGGTTTAATAAGTATTCCGTCATGGTGTGGGTCGGTACCGATTGTCGAAAAAAAACCGGAAACAAAAAAAGTAATAAAGAAAATAATAACAAGAAACGCCCTATCAAAAGCCTTACCCAATTTTTTACTCATTTTAAACTTTAATCCTACAAAGATAACTAACCAGATAAAAAGAGGCAATAAAGAACTAAAAGCTATTTCGATTTTTTTGAAAAAAGGTATATAACTGAGATATGCTTCCAGCTTATTCTTTGTAAAAGAAACAATCTGTAATTTGTTTTGGGCAAGAAATGATTTGGAAAAAGAATATTTTATTAGAAAACTATTAGTCTTTTTACTTAGGGAGACGGAATTATCCGGAGTCCCAGATATGGATTCGATTTGAACAAGATATTTTTTGGCTTGAGAGTTTTCAATAACTGGAAATCCAAAAGGAAAATAACGGTTACTACTGAATTGATCAGTCTTATATTTATTTTCGTAATACCAGTTTGGTACGTCATTCTCTTTTATTCTAAACCAAAGCCAGTCGGTATTTATTCTATGTTTAGTGTCAAAAAGAAAAGCTACCGTTCCCAGATTATTATATTTGGCGACGAAATTAAAATTAAGCTTGTCGTCGGTCAATAAATTAGTAAATTTTTTTGAAGACTGGTAACTAACTTTTTGATTAAGAACAGATATTTGTGTATCATCTTCTCTTACAGCGTAGAACTTGATAGTGTTGTAGGTTTGGAAAATAAAAATTAGTCCGGATAAAATAAGGACAAAAACCAGGAGAAGTTTTTTTTTCATTGGCAATAATTATACTTGATTATGACCTAAAATTGTTATAATTAACTAACATGAAGAAAACCGTCTCCATAATAATTCCCGTTTACAACGAAGAGAAATATATAACAAAAACTATCGCAGAGGTTTTAAAAGCGAACACAATAGGATTTAAAAAGGAAATCATTATTGTTGATGATGGTTCAACTGATAAAACAGCATTAAAGATTAAAGCTCTCAGACTAAAAGTAAAAAAGATATTTAAGAAAACCAATCAAGGCAAAGGAGCAGCAATAAAATCAGGATTAAAACTTGCAAAAGGTGAAATTATTCTTATTCAGGATGCTGATTTAGAATATAATCCCAAAGACTACCCTTATTTATTAAAACCTTTCCAAAATAAAAAAACTGACGTTATCTACGGTAGCCGAACATTGGGTATGCGTAAATTTCACAATAGTTATTCGGGATTGATTTTTTATATTGGCGGACAGATAGTTACGATAGCGGTTAATCTCGTGTATGGTACCAATCTTACTGATCAGCCGACCGGCTATAAAGTATTTAGAAGAAAATATATTAAAGACTTATTAAATAAATCCTTAGATAATGGTTTCTCATACGAAGTCGGGATGACAGCTTTATTCGTTAAAAAAGGGGCAACAATTAAAGAAGTACCGATTTCCTACAAGCCTCGACATATAGACCAAGGGAAAAAAATTAATTTTTTCGACTTTTTGGAATCATTATATGCGACTATAAAATATAAGTTTTTATTTAGCTAAAAAGACTAATGGGAACCAAGGACTTTAATATTATAGATAAGACAATCGCCTTTCTTAGGCTGAATAAAATAACTAAATATTTAAATAAAAATAGCGTAGTTCTAGATTTCGGTTGTGGAAGCCAGGCCTTCTTCTTGAATCATATTAAAAATAAAATTAGAAAAGGAATAGGTCTTGATTATGATGTTGAGCCAACAAAAATATCACCCAATATAAAATTAATAAAATATAAGTTCGTCAATAAACTTCCTTTTCCCAATAATTATTTTACAGAAATATATTTATTAGCGACTCTTGAACATATCAATACTTATCAGGTGGACATTCTTTTTAGAGAGTTTAAAAGGGTACTTAAGAAAAACGGTCAGATTATTTTAACGACTCCTACTCCTTTGAGTAAACCATTTCTTGAATTTTTAGCCTTTAGACTCCATTTAATTTCGAAAAAAGAAATTATTGACCACAAAAAATACTATAACAAAGAAGACATAGCCGAAATAGCCAAAAACAGCGACCTGATTTTAAAAAAATATGATACTTTTCAGTTTTCGTTAAACAGTTACACAGTTTTAAAAAAATGATGACGTTTTTATCCTTTATACCCTACTGGTATATGAGCTGGGTTTTGTCGGGGGTAATTCTTTTAGCCGTCAGTTCAATTTTTAATTTGGGAAATGGTATAGTCTACGATTTTATCCATATACTAAGTTTCGTTGGTATATTATTTTGGCTCAAAAGATTTAGAGATAATTTTGAAATACCTTCGAAGAAACTTGGTTGGATGTTAATACTACTATTTATTTTTTTATTACCAACTTTGATTCGTTTCCCTCTTTACTTTCCTCTTTACGACGATCTAAGTTTCCACATCCCAGCCGCTGCTTATGCTGGAAGCTATTGGTTTGATAAAAATTATATGGCAATGAGTTTTTTAAATTATCTTTATCCCCTACCCCAACTGGTTTACTCTCCTTTGATTAATTGGTTCGGTATGAGGCTGACTTTATTAATAACTTCCGGAGTAATGGCGATATGGTTTTTTTCATTGGCTTTAAGATTTATTGACTTAAAAGTATTTAGCGGAATTAAAAAGTATATTTTACTAGCAGTCTTTATTTATATATTTTTTTATCCGTATTTAATGACGACTCAAGTATCTTTCTCGGTTGATTTTATTGCTTTGCTTTTTGCCCTTGAAGCCTTTTATCAGTTTATATCAATTAAGGTTAAAGACAAAACATTGTCGTTGGTCCTATTTTTAATATCTTTTTTTCTAAAGGAATCAACGGGAATATTTTTATTACCGTTAACGATATTGGTTTTTTTTAGCGTACGGAAGAAAAAAATAAACTGGAAATTATTGACTCTACTATTGGGGCTTGTTTCGTTTTATTTCATTAGATGTTTTTATGAGACCGGAAATCCTCTAGGTTTTTTATACAATGGTATTTTTAAATCGCCTATTTATACTTTAAGCAATTTTAAAGATACTCTCTTTGGGCCGTTAAATAATAAAGAAATATTACTTTGGCCAATTATCGGCCCTTTTACGGAAAGATTTGGCCAGGGGTGGGTACCGCATTATTTAAAGATATTCTTTGGATTATTTTTACCAATACCACTGATTTTATCTTTTTTTGTAGCTATTAAGGAAAAAAAATGGCAGTTATTAGTAATCCCGATAACTTATTACTTTTGGTCATATATGTCTGGATATTCGCGCTATTTAATTCCATTTACCGCCGTATTTTGGATATGGATAGTCGCTGAGATGAAGGTCGCAGATTTTTCCGTAAAAAATTTATATGTAAAAATCAGTTTGTCAGCAATTTCTATTATTTTCCTATTGTTTTGTTTAACTTCTATCCAGACAGACTATGGTTGGCGGCCTTACCCTTTTGCTAGGGTCTATGGTCAACCTTCAGGGTCGGTGAGATATTATTTGAAAACTTATATCGAAGGTTTATTTTTGATAGGACAGGACAGACCAGTTGAGATGGCGAAAAGATATAAAAACGACTTTAAAGATTTTGATATAGTCGTCCCCTTTTGGAGAGGCCAGGTGGCTTTCTATGCTTATCTTGGGTATTTAAACGGCCTTAAAATCATCGACGCCGTTGATAACGAGACTTTTAATACAGTCGTAAATAGTCATCTGTTGAGCAATCACTTAAAAGAAAATTTGAAGCAAATAAACACGGCAAAAAAGATTTTGTTTGTTTTTGAAAAAAATAGTCAACAATACACAAAAAATACCTATATTTATAAAAATTTTAATTGTAAGAAACTTGAAAACGCTTTACCGACCCCTGTATTCCAAAATTATTATTATTTTAATGAAACTCAAAGATTTAGTTGTACTAAAAGATAAACCAAAAAGTAATAAAGTAGATTTCAAAAAACGAAACTTTTTATCAGACAAAAAGCCCTTTCGTCGCCTTTTTTAGTTACCGGATCGGAGTTTTCGGTATTACCTACCGTCATATAGTCCAATATTTCCCAACCGGTACGTTTTAAAATGCGTTTAAGTCCAACACTAGTAAACATCCAGTAGTTTGTTGGATCGTTATTGGTTTCCTTTTCATCAACAAGATAAGCGAGCGAAAATTTGGAGAGATTGGTTCTTTTATTCGGTGCAAATTTAGTTACCCTGGTGCTTAATAAACAATATTTGCTGAACCTGGAAAGTGTCTCTAAAGCGTAATAGGGATTTTTTAAGTGATATAGAGTTCCTAGAAAAAAGATAAGATCGTATGATTTTTTTAACAGCTTAAATTGAGAGTCCAAATCCATTTCAAAAATATTAACTTTTGAATGAAGTTTCTTTTTTAAAAGCTTAGCCCCTTTTAAATTGTTAAAGTTTGTAGGTGAATATTCAATAATATCGACCTCAAATCCTAACGACTCTAGAAAAAAAGCGTTATCACCATCGGCTGAGCCAATATCAGCAATAGTTTTTATTTTTTTCGGATCAAATATATTACGATTAAATCCGGTTAATAATTTATCCAAATGAACAAAATTATTCATTGATCCATATGGGTACCATGAAAAGCTTTTGGGGTTGAGACTATTTTTAATTTTGTTTAATTCTATATCGAATGACAATGCTTGTGCATTGATTTCTGATATTTCCATATAAGTAATATAAATAATATATTAAATAATAATGTAAACAAGTTACTTAATATCATAGAATGTTGTTTGAGTAATTCTTGAATATATTTCTCCATAATAGTGGTCGAATCGAGTTTTGTAGTTTGATTTGTTCGGCTTCGTTTAATTTTGGATTTTTTTTAGTGAATTTGATAATTTCTTTAATAAATTCGTTTTTGCTGTTGGCTATCGATAAATATTGACTATTAATATTTATACCTTCTGCACCGATAGCGGATGTAATAACCGGAACCCCAAAAGACAAAGCTTCCAATATTTTTATTCTTGTCCCGGATCCGGAGAAAATCGGGCAGATCAATACGTCAATTTTTTGATAAAAATCTTCAACTTTTTCGACTTCGCCCAAATTAATGATTTTCCTTTTATTTTTTAAGGAAGAATGATTGACGATCTTTTTGATATTAGCGGGATTATTGGCACCGGCGATGAAATATCGAAAATTTATTTTATTTTTTTCTAAAAGCGGTGCAATCTCATTAATAAAAAAAGCGATCGCATTTCGATTCGGAGGATGATTAAAAGAGCCAATATAGCCAAGATTTATAATCTTATCAGTCTTTTTTTCTAAAAAATTTATTCCATCTACTCCATTAGGTTTTACCAATATATTTTTGATTTTAAAGTTTTTTGCGAGTATTTTTTTGTCGTTTTCTGACATAGTGACAATAAGGTCATACATGGGAAGGTAATACTTTTCATATAGATAAATTTCGATCCATCGTACAAAGTGAATAAAAAATGTAAGCGGATTCCTCAACTCAAATAATCTTCTCCAAAAAGAGACAGTCGATATATCAAGGGCGACGAAAATTTTCTTAACAGCACTTGGAATATAGGAACTTAAATATAATAATTGGGTAAATTCTATCTGAACTTTTCTAATTTGATTTTCTCTAATCAGTTTTGGTAAGTAAATTTTTAGCTCATCATCATCCCAGTCACTAAACCAATAAGGTTGAAACTCATTAATAAATGAAAAATAATCTTTTTCTGGCTTTTGATAAAAATAGGTAAAAAACTTAGTTTTTTCTTTCAAAAAAAATATATCTTCGGGATTTAAAGTTGAGTCTTGAGGTATAAAAAATATAAGATAGAGCTCAAACTTCTCAGATAAGTATTTTATAGTGTTATAAATCCTGACCGCTCCCCCACTGATTTTGGGGAAGGGAGAAATGGCAGAAACAACAAGTAACTTTTCTTTATTCTTCATATTTATTATTAAATTTAAACTCAAATTTAGGAAAATTTATCAATTCCGAATCTTTATAAAATCTTTTATATCTTGAAAGCATTATTTTTTTGTAAAGAATTTTGTGCATAATTTTTGTGTTTTCCCAAGCATAGCTTATAAATCTTTGATCTTTAAACATTCTAAGCGGATAGAAAAAAATATGACTTAATATAAGACTCCATGAATCATAATTTTTTAATACAAATGTTACCCAGTTTTTAAACATATAATAATTAGGATCCATACTAAGTTTTTTTGAACTTGAGCGATGATGGTGAATGATTTGAGAGGACGGGACAAAATATGAAGGGAATCCAAATTTCCAAGCGATAAAACCTAAGTCCAGATCTTCATCGTATAAAGGTAGATACAAATCTTTGTCATAACCGCCAAGTTTTAAAAATAAATCTTTATTAATTAATGAAGATCCGCCACCTGGATAGCCCGTGATTGATGGTGTTTTCAAATTGTAATTATTTACACAATGAGCTACGTATAGATATCCAAAATCGGGGTGATAATAGTTTTTGCCTGATTCTTCCCTTCTTTTTGTCGGATCAAAGAAAAATATTTGTGAAGACAATCCAAAAAAAGGTTTATTTTCCCCCAACAGTTTTTGTGCAAAGTTTACAATTTCAGTAATTAATTTGGGTTTTGAAATCATGTCATTATTCATAAGATATATGTAATTGTATTTAGCTTTAGCTGCTCCTAGATTTATTCCACTAGCAAAACCAAGATTTGTATTTGATCTGACAGGTACTAAGGGTGTTTTTGTATTTAATTTTTGGAGTTCTTCAAAAGTCCCGTCGATGGAACCATTATTAATAACAATAATTTCTTTAGGAATATTTTTATATTCGTTTGAGGCAACTTTGTCTAGATTTTTTACACAATCGATTACCATGTCTTTTTTATTCCAGGTGGGAATAATAAAAGAAATTCCATTAATTGTAGTTTTATTTTTATCAATCTCCAATTTTCTTTTAAATATGGAAAATATAAATTCAAATAATTTAAAAGTGAAAAAAAATAATATAATTATTAAAAAATATATTAAAGGAAATACTTTCGAAAAAATTGCTTTTATAAAATAAACAGGTGAAGAAAATATTTTTTTAAGCCAATATTTTATCTGCAATAGTCTGTAATAAGGAGTAGATTCTATTTTTTTTATTTTTTTTTGTTTATTTTCAATTTGTTTTAATTTATTAATAAATTCATCAAGCCCATTTATCATAAGGTAAAAAAATGCTTTAATGAATGCGGTTGGGTGATTAATAAGGCAAATTATAAATAATTTAACTTCCTTGGAAGTAAAAGCTAATCTTACCTTTTTAAAATTATTGACTTTTTTTTTATGATGTCTTGCTTTCATAATTTTTCTTCATAATTTTATCCCTTATTCTACAATACGTTTGCCATAATTTAAAGAATTTAGCTGATTTGATCATATTTAAAGTATTCTCTTTCTTGCCCACACCGGGTGTGGAATCCTATTGACACCTCGGGTATGAACTCAACCTATACTTTGATGATAAGCATTTACTACTCTTTCCGGTTCTCCCTCCTCCTTTATTTCCCCTTCATCAAGCCAGATAACTCTTTGACAAAAGGACCTTACGGCTTCCATCGAGTGACTTACAAAAACTATGGTCACTTTCCGTTGCTTAAACTCTTCCATTTTGCGCATGCACTTTTCCTGAAAGGCAATGTCCCCAACGGCTAAAATTTCATCAATCAGCAAAATCTCTGGCTCAACGTGAATAGCAATTGAAAAACCTAGTCTCATGTACATTCCGGAGGAATAATGTTTGACAGAAGTATCAATAAATTCTCCAAGCTCAGCAAAGTCAACAATTTCTTTAAATCGCCTGTCAACTGTTTTCTCGGGAATACCGAGGATGGAGGCATTAAGGTAAATGTTTTCTCTCCCTGTGAGTTCTGGATGAAACCCGGCCCCCAACTCAATTAGAGGAGAGACTTTCCCCTCAACCACAATTTGACCAGTGGTTGGCTTGGTCACCCCGGCAATAAGTTTTAGCAAGGTCGATTTCCCAGAACCATTCCTGCCAATTACTCCAATCGTTTCCCCCTTTTCAACCTCAAGATTAAGGTCCTTAACGGCCCAAATAAACTTACCCCCCTTCCCTCCTTTAAAAAGAGCCGGCAACAGCTCTTTCAATGTCTTTTGTTCTTGGAGATAATATTTTTTGGAAAGAAACTCTAAAGATATAGCTATATCTTTAGAGAGAGCTCTAGAGCTAGAGAAGTTTAGAGATTTAGTCCTCATGCTTTTTTATTTTTAAGATAGCTTATAAAGCTATTTAGCATTTTCATTAAGTCAGAAGCATCTTTCAACAGTTTTTCCGCTCCATTAACTGTAAAATATCCTAAATCTTTAGATAAAATGATGAGGTAGATAGACTCATCTAACGAGCCTCTCGCTTGATAAAGAAACTGGATAAATTCTTTTTTACCCTTCCTTGAGTATCCCTCAACAATGTTAGCGGAAACCGAAGCTATTGCTCTTCTCAATTGAGAAGTAATTCCATAAAGCTCGTATTTAGGAAAATCTCTTGTAATTCTATAAATCTCCAGAGTTAACTTATGCGCCTTTTCCCAAATTTTCAGTCTTTCAAAATTAAACTTCATCTTACTCTACATCACTATATTTCTATACTTCTATATTTCTAAGTTTCTAACCAGCCCTTTGTGCTAGACGACATCGGCAAATACCCCTTCCATTTTTTTAAATATTGTGTAGCCAATCGCTAAAACTATAATAGAAAGTAAAAGGGCAACCGATAGACTATTTAAATTTGGCATTCCCCCTCCTAATATTGTTTGCCGATAAGCATTAACTAATACCGCTATCGGATTTAATTTAAAGATAAAACGGTATTTTTCCGGAAAAAGTTCAACCGGATAAATTACTGGCGTGAGGTAAAACCAAAGCAGCAAGATAAGATTAACAAGATATTGAATATCTCGATAAAAAAGATTAACGGCTGAAAGAATTAATGATAAACCAAAGGTAAAAATAAGCTGAATTAAAAAAATTGGAATAAACCACAAAATCATTATGTTGACTTCTAGGTGGAAAAAAACCATAAATAAAATTAAAATTGTCGAGGCTAAGAAAAAGTCAACAATTTTCGCTAACGTTGTTGCCAAGGGAAGAACTTCACGGGGGAAGTAGATTTTTTTGATAAGACTTGAGGAGTCGACTAAGCTGTTGATTGAGGAAGAAATCGAATTAGAAAATAGAGTCCAAGGAAGAAGACCGATGTATAAAAAAATTGGGTAAGGAACGCCTATCAGGGGAAGTCTCAAAATAGTTGAAAAAACAAAGGCCATTACTATCATCTGAAAAAAGGGGTTTAAGATCACCCAAAAATATCCCAAAATGGATTGTTTATACCTTGCCTTTATTTCCCGAAGGGTAAGATTTATAAGAAGTTCGCGGTAAGTAATGGTTGTCTTTAAAAGATTTAACATATCATCCCCGTCTTATCAAAGCGGGGTTTTCTTGAGGCATATTATAGCAATCTTTTTATGCACTCTCAAATTAAAAATTAAGCCTTTTCTTTTCTGACATAATAAAAGAGAAAGATTAGGCTCAAAAAGAAAGAAGAGAGGTATGAAACGGATAAAGAAACGACGGGAGCAAACCGGCCAAACGAAGGGATAAGAAGAAAATTTAGTAAAAAAATTATCAAAAGTCCGGAAAGAGAACTAATTGTGGAAATGATCGGCTTTTTAAAGGTATAGATCAGCAGATTAACAAAGGGGATATTGACAAGAAAAGGAATAAGAGAAAGAAGAAGCCCCTGAAGCACGGGTATCGCCTCCTCGTAGGAGGGGCCAAAGACCAAAAGGACTAATGGCCGGGAGAAAAATAAAAAAATAGGAATTGTCGAAATTAACCCCAGCGTTGCCAGACCTACCTTCTTAAAAAATGATAAGGCCTGGGTAAAGTTTTCAAAGCTAGAAAACTTAGGTGCCAAAACCATAGTAAAACTTCCCACTATTAAAGGATAAACATAAGAGATTCTAAATGCCGCCGAATAAACACCTGCCCCAAAGGCAGAAGCTAAAGAGATAAGCATTAGAACATCAAGCCTTGATGATACGGCTAAAAGAGCCCGGCTTACCCCCATAAAGCCCGAGAAGGAAAGAATCTGCCGTAATCTTCCTTTTACTTCTTGCGCCCTCAGAAAATCAAATGGAAGTAAAAAAACGGCCAGGGGAAATGTAAGGTAAGTAGTCACAATAAAAATGAGCAGAGAGGAAACTAAATTCAGTTTTCCCGAGAGAAAAAAAATTCCGCTAAAAATAACCCTAGGTAAAGCATAAAGAGAGTAAACTAAAAAAAGTTTGGCAAAGGCACCACGGGCAGAAAAAGCACAAGCTATTAAGGTAAACATAATAAAACCTAGGCCGCCTACCCCGGCAATTTTCACCAAAAAAGAAAGCCCAGCATCATGAAAAATTATTTTTGCCAAATATGATGAGAAAAGAAAAATTAAAGCCAACAAGATAAGTCCTACTGCCGCCTCAAATTTAAAAGCGGTCTTAAAGAAAATTTTCACTTCCTCTTTTTTCCCTTGAAGTATAAGAGGCGGGACAAAGCGGTTTAAGGCGCTGCCTATTCCTAGGTCAAAAAGTTCGGAAAAAAGAACTGTTAACGCCATCAGGGCGGAAAAAATACCAAATTCAGAGGGAGAAAGGGCCCGAGCGACAATGACGGTAAAGAAAAAGGCGCAGATGGTTA
>Ga0315289_10008106_pt1 | contig 15218 bp, 7 predicted proteins | sample YL17G11_40_MG_FD_203452 | JGI IMG/M metagenome (GOLD analysis project Ga0315289, IMG submission 203452) | Sediment microbial communities from Yellowstone Lake, YNP, Wyoming, USA - YL17G11_40 | ecosystem: Environmental > Aquatic > Freshwater > Lake > Sediment | place: USA: Wyoming | collected... | reverse complement strand
CTCAACGCGCTCGAAGTGCTGGCGGCCATTACGCCGGACGAGGCGCGGGAACTCGCCCGCGCGGCAGCGACTCCGCCTGGCCAGACGCCCCCGCTCAGCCGCGGGTGCTACGTGACAGCCGACTCCAACGGCGTCTTCGGCCGCAACGACCCGAACTACGGGCATCCCGATCCCGAGAGCTCGCCGCATCGCCTGACCACCGGCGCCTGGGTCACCCAGGCCGGCAAGTGGCAAGGGAAGCGCTGGATCTCGCAGATGGACCAGCCCCACCCGCACTGGGTCTGGATTGACATGGGGAAGCCCCGGCGCATCGACCGCGTCGTCGTTCGGTGCTCCAGCCTCCGGAACCACCCTACGGACCTGCGCGGCCAGTACAGCACCGACGGCGGCGTCACCGTCAAGGACCTCTTCACCGCAACGGACCTTGTGCCGAGCGCCCGAAAGCTGGCCTGGGAGTTCCGGTTCAAGCCCGTCGTGACCGACAACTTCCGGCTGCTTGTCGAAAAGTCGGCCAGTTCGCACTCCACGAACTACACCCAACTCAGCCAGATCGAGGTGTATGGCAAGGACGTGCCCACCGGAGAGACGACGGTGCCCCCGCCGGCGCCGGCGGCACTATGGCCGCAGCCGCGCCATACATTCTGCCATCGCGGCTGTTCGGCGGTGAGCCTGCGATGAGCAAGCTCAACATCGGGTGCATCGGCATGGGCGGGCAGATGCACTCCCTCGTCAAGGAATTGGCCTCGCTCCAGCAGAACTTCGTCGCGATGTGCGACGTGGATGCGAAGCGCATCGAGACCTTCCGGAAGGAGATCGGCGAGCCCCTGACGGGCGCCAAGGTGTACCAGGATTTCCGCGAGTTCCTTGCGCAGGAGAAGTCGATGGACGCCGTGGTTGTCGCGACGCCGGACCACTGGCACGCCCTGATCTGCAAAGCGGTGATCCAGGCCGGCAAGCACGTCTACTGCGAGAAGCCGCTCACGCACCTTCTGGCCGAAGCTCGCGAGATCCGGGAATTGTCGCGGCAATCGAAGGTGATCACCCAGACCGGCAACCAGGGCAGCGCCTCGTCCAACATTCGCCGCAGCATCGAGCTGATCCAGGCCGGTGTGCTGGGTCCGGTCAGGGAGGTCCACGCCTGGCATCCGCCTCACGGGTGGCCGTGCGGCATAGATCGCCCCGCGGGCGAAGACCCGATCCCCGAGGGGTTCAACTGGGACTTCTGGATCGGGCCGGCGCCGATGCGGCCGTACAAAGCCGGGGTCTATCACCCGGGCGTCTGGCGCGGCTGGTATGACTTCGGAGGCGGTTCGCTCGCCGACTTCTGCTGCCACGGCTTCAACCTGCCCGTGCGGGCCCTTACGCTGGATTATCCCGAGAAGATTGAGGTCTCCGGCAAGGACATGGGTAAGGAGAGTTTCCCGACCGCGTGCAAGGTCCGCTACCGTTTCCCCGCGCGTGAGGGCCGCGGGCCCGTTACGCTGACCTTCTACACCGGCAAGGACATGGTGCCGCCCGCCGACGTGACCGTGGGGATGCGGGGGACGTTCAACAACGTCCCTACGACCGGGTGCCTCCTCGTCGGCGAAAAGGGCACGATCTCCGCCGGCCTCTGGAACAACGAGTGCTACCTCAAGATGAAGGACGAGCCTAAGTTCCGGGGCGGAGACAACCACGACGCTGGCAAGGCCGTGCCGAAGACCTTGCCGCGAGCGCAGGGCCACATGCGGGAATGGGTGGACGCCTGCAAGGGCGGACCCAGGACGTTCTCGGACTTCGACATCGGCGGGCACATCACCGAGATCGGGCTGGCCGGCATCGTCGCCCTGCGGCTGGGGCGCGATATCGAGTGGGATGGCCCGAACATGAAGGTCAAAGGTGTCGCCGAAGCCGACTCCATGATCCGGCAAGAGTATCGTAAGAAGTGGCTGCTGTAGCGCGCTGTGCGCTTACGGGGGTGCAGTGGCCGCCACGACATAGGTTCAGGCGGCCTTGGCCGGTTCGGGCTTCGGTACACCCAAGCGGATTTCGGGTAGGCGGTCCAAGGCCACCACCCGCGTGCCGCCGGGCAAGCACTAGAGAGGCCGGAGTCCGCATTCGGGCCATCGGAAGGGTTGCGACATGACACGCCTGGTTCTGCCGGTGTTCGTTGTCCTTGTGGGCCTGATCACGCTGAACGTTGCGTGGGGCGAGGCCGCGAACTCCTCCGGGCCCTCGCTGGTTCCCTGGCCGAAGACGCTCAGGCCGGTGCAGGGCGCCTTGGCGATCACGGAGCGAAGCCGCCTCGTGGTCGCCGAGAAGACGCTGGCGCCGCTGGCCTCGATCCTGTCGGAGGAGATCTTCACGGTCGCGGGCGTCCGGTTGGCGACGGGCGATGGCAAGCCCGCCAAGGGCGACATCGCCCTCGTGCTCGATCCGTCGCTCAAAGGCGAACGCTACACACTGACGGTTGCCGATACCGCGGTCGTGGCCGGGGCCGACTACTTCGCTGTGGCCACGGGCACCGTGACGCTGCTCCAGGCGATGAAGGCCGTCAACGGCACTCTTTCGCTGCCGTGCCTGAGCGTGGAGGACGAACCCGCGTATCCGTACCGCGGCGTGCTCATCGACCTGGCCCGCAAGTATCATTCGCCCGCCGGCATCAAGCAGGTGATCGAGTTGTGCCGGCTGTACAAGATCCGGTACCTGCACGTGCACATCTCCGACGACCAGTTGTTCATGTTCCCTTCCACCAGGTTCCCGCGGGTGGGCAAGGGCAATGGGGAGTTCGCCCGGTTCGAGCCGAAATCGAAGCCCCGCATCGATCCGTACACGCTCGAAGAGCTGAAGGACCTGGAGCGGTTCTCGCAGGCGCGCGGTGTGCACATCGTTCCGGAGATGGACTTGCCCGGCCACTCCGGCCGGTTGGTCGGCGATGCCCCGGAGACCTTTGCCTTCCCCGGCAACGGTTCGACGGTCAACATTGCCAGCCCCAAGACCCTCGAAGCAGTCACCGCCCTGCTCAACGAGGTGATGGACGTCTTCCAAGGTACCCCCTACGTCCACCTGGGCGCCGACGAGGTGGGCCTGGGCGGGCTGGAGAAGACCCCCGAGTATAAGGAAGCCCAGGCGAAGCTCGGCACCATCAAGAGCCCGCACGACCTCTACTGCAAGTTCATCGTGGACATCCACGACGTGGTCGCCAAGCGAGGCAAGAAGGCGATTGTCTGGGAAGAGGCGTGGAACGCCGGCGGCGCCTATCCGCTGCCCAAGGAGGCGCTGGTCATGGTGTGGTCCCAGGGGCGGAGCCCCGCTGAGATCGCCAAGAGCGGCTACGGGGTCGTCAACGCTACGTGGACGCCGCTCTACATCGTCCGCGATAACAAGCGGTCGTTGGATTTCCTCTTCAACTGGGACCTCCCCAAGTTCGGCCGGGAGGGCTCGGCGAACTACACGACGCTCCAGGACACGCAGAAGCTGATGGGCACGCAACTGTGTTCCTGGGAAAACTCCGAGTCCATCGAGATCCAGAGCCTGCGTGACCGCCTGGCGCTGGTGGGCGAGAGGGCATGGAACCCGAAGGCCGGCGGCACACTGGCGGAGTTCAAGGCTCGCCTGGCGCACACGGATGCCATCCTGGAGAAGCTGGTCAATCCTATCACGATCCAGGTGCAGGGCGAGCTTGTCCGCGACGAGAACACGTTCGAGGAGCCCCTCACGATCACGCTGGTCCCCAAGCGCAAGGACTTGACGATCAAATACACGCTCGACAACGGCCTGCCCAACAAGAGCTGGAAAATCTACACCGGCCCGATCAAGGTCGACCGGACGGTCCACCTGCGGGCTGGGCTGTTCGATGAGCAGGACGTGCAGCAGGGTTACCTGGTCGGGAGCTGGTTCCGCCGTGTGATCGTCGTCAAGCCGAACCTGGCTACCCGGAAACCCGTGACCGTGGGGCCGGCACCGGACCGTACCGACGGCTGGTTTGCGAGAATCGCCGTCGACAGCCGGGCCGACGACGTCAACGCGCACTGGGCCTCGGCCGGGCCGGCGCCGCAGTGGCTGCAGATTGACCTGGAGAAGGTATACCCCATCGACTTCATCAACGTCATCACCCACTACGATGGCAGCCGGTACTACCAGTTGACCGCGGAGGTGTCGGAGGACGGGAAGACCTGGACGAAGGTGCTGGACTTCTCGAAGAACACTGTCCCCGCCACCGCCAACGGCTACGCGGGGACGTTTGCCAGAACCGATGCCCGCTACGTGCGGATCAACATGCTCAAGAACAGCGCCAACCCGTTTGTGCACATCGTTGAGGTGATTGTCAACCAGGCGAAACAGGGGTGACGCGCCCGGGGGATCTTGGCCCAACAATGGTTTCTTCTGTGGCTCGAGACGACCTGTCTCCGATTTGCACCGTTGCAGAGAATGGCCGTCGACCTTTTGTGCGATACCCTGTTGGTTGCCTTCAGCATGAACCGGAAGGCTGCAACCTTTACAACAAGGAGGGGCTGCCCGCTTCGCCGTTCCGAACCGACGATTGGTGAATTCTTTATGCGCCATAGCCTCCCTACGCTTATATATGTGACTATGCCGAGCACACTCATGCGGCTACTCAGTGTGTTACTGGCGATGGCCTCGACGGCCTTTGCTGAAGTCACTATCCGCCAGGCAAAGGCGCTCGTCGAGCCGGCCATTGCCGAAGGCATGGAGATTCTCGGGCGCGCCGTCAAGGTCTCAGGCAGGCGCATTGTCGTTTTCAACCCGCTTCCGTGGAAACGGCACGACGTGGTTGAGCTGGCGGCCGCCCCTGATTCTCCGACCGGCAAGCTGCTTTTGCGGGACGTCTCTTCGAATCATCACGTCCCGGCCGAGTGCGATGGCAAGACGATCCGTTTCCTGGCCTTCGATCTGCCAGCCTTGGGTTACCGAACCTTTGTCATCGGCGAGGCGGAGAGCCTCCGCGTGACGGACACCGGTGAATTGAAGGCCGACCCCATCACGGGAGTGCTGGAGAACCGATTCTTGCGCATCAAGCTGGATGCCGGACGCGGAGCGATCGCCTCGCTGATTGATAAGGGAAGCGGACGTGAACTGGTTGCTGGAGATTCGAAATACGGGCTTGGCCAGTACCTGTATGAGCGGTTCGACGATGACAATGTCAAATCCTACCTGGCGGCGTACGGGACAACGGATCCATGGGTTCTCTGCAAGTCGCATCTGCCGCCTGCAAACCAGGTCCCCTATGCCGCCGCCTCCCCGAAGGGGTTTGCTTTGACGGCCAGGGCCGACGCCGTAAGCGCCACATCCACGATGAGCGCGGCGGCCGGCACCGAAGTGCCTCATGCCGTCTCGACCAAAGTGACGCTCTGCCGCGACATGCCGATGGTCGATCTTGAATGGTCGATCAAGAACAAGAGCCCGGACTTCTGGCCGGAGGCCGGCTGGCTCTGCCTACCCCTGAGAATATCCGAGCCGCGGTTCCGGCCGTCACGCCTGGGCAGCATTGTTGACCCTGCCAAGGACATCTGCCGGAAGTCGAACCTCGATGTGTTCTGCCTCAACGGCGGAATGACGGTCCGCGGTAAGGACGATAACGGCATTGGGATCTGTCCGATGGATTCGCCACTGGTCAGCCTGGCTTCCCCTGGCTTGTTGCAGTTCCACACTGACTGGTCGCCCAGGGAGCCAGTGGTCTTCGTCAATCTGTTCAACAATGTTTGGGGATGCAACTTTCAGCAGTGGATCGGCGGTTCATGGTCCTCGCGTATTCGGATTTGGTCCACTAAAGGCGAAAACAACGAGGAGAATCTCATCACTCCGTCTTGGGAGGCTCGCAGTTGCTGTCTGGCAGTTATGGTCGATGGGCCTGCCGGGACACTGCCCCCGGAGCAGTCCGGACTCGTTCTCTCGCGCAAGGGCGTCATGGTCACCGCCTTTGGCGAGGACCCCGACGGCAACGCCGGCACCCTGCTGCGCCTGTGGGAAGAAAGCGGCGCCAGCGGCTCGCTGACGGTGACGCTGCCAACCGGGCTTAAAGCGGCGAAAGCCCAACCAGTCAATCTGCGCGGGGAGAAAACCGGGCAGCCGATTCCGGTCACGGACGGGAAACTGACCTTCACGCTTCCGGCTTACGCGCCGGCCAGCTTCATCCTGCAGGAGCAACTATGAAAAGAGCAATATTGGTGATGGTCATGTGCGCCGTGCTGGGCGCTTGCTCCCCGATAACGGCGCAAGAGGACCTGGCGAAGGGCTTCACGCAACCGCCTAATGCCGCCAAGCCGCGGGTCTATTGGTGGTGGCTGATGTCGCTGGTGAGCAAGGAAGGCATTACCCGGGACGTGGAGGAACTCCACGCCAAGGGCGTGGGCGGGGTCCTGCTGTTTGATGCCGCTGGTTCTTCAGGGCAAATGCCGCGTGGCCCCGCCTTCTTGAGCCCCGGCTGGCGGGAGAATTTCAAGCACGCGTTGCGAGAAGCCGACCGGCTGGGCCTTGAGGTCAGTGTCAATGTCTGCAGCGGCTGGGATGCGGGCGGCCCGTGGATTACGCCGACCCATGGATCCAAGCACTTCCAGCAGTCAATCTGGAATATAACCGGTCCTCGGAAGTTCTCCGGCAAGCTGCCCAAGCCGGTTGGTGATGTGCCCAGCTTCCGCGAGGTCGCGGTGGGTGTGGGGTTGCGGCCGTCGGGCGTGCTTACGGCGGAGCAACTGCAGTATCGGGAGATTGCAGTTCAGGCAGTGCCACGCAAGCCGGGCCAGGATCCGCCGCAGGTCCTAATCACCGCGAGCAGCGCGCAACCGGCGCATCCGCCCGAGAACGTGGCCGATGGCGTGCAGGGAAGCTTCTGGGTTTCCGGCGGCTACAAGCCAGGCGACGCGCCGACCAAGGAAAAACCGGAATGGATTTGTTTGGAGTTCGGTGAACCATTTACGGCGGACTCCCTGCGACTAACACCCCATGATCCATTCGGCCCTCGCGTTCTGGAACTCCAGGCAGCCGATGACGCCGGCAAGTACCGTACCATCCAGTCATTTCAGATTGACCAACGCAAACCTGGCGTGCTCGCGTTCCCGAAGACGACAGCCCGCTCCTTCAGGTTGCTGATTACCGCCTCCGACGGGACTGAGAATGTCCAAATAACCGAGCTAAGCCTTGGGGATATGCAGCTTGCCGGAAATCCGATCAGCCCGCGCCTGGCTTTGAAGAGCGGACGCGAATCATTCAGCGGATTCGGCGAGAACGGCCCGGTTCGAGGCATGGTCGAGGCCCCGTTGGCTGAGCCTGATCCTTTGGGTGATCGGCTGGAGGTTACTCCGGAAACGATCATTGACCTGACGGCGAAGGTTGGGCCGGACGGTGAACTGGAATGGGACGTGCCGCCAGGTGAGTGGACGGTTGTGCGCACGGGCTATGCCTATAACAACGACCACATCATGTGCGCCAGCCCGGGCGGGGCAGGACCCACTGTGGATTTTCTGAGCGCGGCGGCGATGGATTTTCATTTCACGAAGACCGCTGAGATCCTGCTGCAAGATGCCGGTGCGCTGGCAGGCAAAACGCTGAAGTATTTTCACGACGACAGTTGGGAAGTCGGGCTGCCGAACTGGACGGACACGTTCATAGAGGATTTCAAGCGATATCGCGGGTATGACCCGCGGCCTTATCTCCCGGTGCTGGCACGGGTGGTGGTGGGCAGCGTCGAGGTGTCGGATCGTTTTCTTCACGATTACCGCAAGACAATTGGAGACTGCGTGGCGAACAATCATTACGGCCGGTTTGCGCAGTTGGCGCATGAGAAGGGAGTTCAGATCCATTGCGAGGCGGGCGGGCCTTGTTATCCGAAAGTGCCGCCGCTAGATGCTCTGAAGAACCTGGGGCGTACTGATATCCCGATGGGCGAGTTCTGGCAGTCGGGACAGTGGAAGGAAGGCGCGCAGAACATTGCCGGCAAACAGAGCGCCGTTGCCGCCCATATCTATGGCAAAACATTAGCCGCGGCCGAGGCGTTCACCTCAACAAGGCATTACCAAGAGGGTCTTGCCGATCTGAAGCCGACAGCCGACATCGCGTTGTGCGAAGGCATCAACCGTTTCGTGTTGCACACCTGGACCTCGAGCCGTCCGGAGGATGGCGTGCCCGGCTTCGAGTATTTCGCCGGCACTCATTTCAACCGCAACGTGACATGGTGGCCGATGGCAGGGGCTTTCTTGTCCTATATCTCCCGCTGCCAGTATCTCCTCCAGCAAGGCCGGTTCGTGGCGGATGTCTGCTACTACTACGGCGACCAGGCCCCCGCTTTCGTCGAGGCCAAGCACGTCGACCCGTATCTGGGCCCCGGTTACGATTACGACGTGTGCAATGTCGAAGTGCTGCTGACCCGCATGGGGGCACGGGACGGCCGCATTGTCCTGCCCGACGGGATGAACTACCGGCTGCTGGTGCTGCCTGATCGCAGGACGATGCCGGTGGAGGTGTTGCGCAAGATCAAGGCGCTTGTGGAATCGGGGGCGACGGTCGTCGGGCCCAAACCGCTGCGAGATCCAGGTCTGAAGAACTATCCTCAATGCGATGCCGACATCAAGAAGCTCGCCGATGAGCTGTGGGGTGACTGCGATGGCAACGCTGTTCAGGAACACCGCCACGGCCAGGGCCGAGTCTTCTGGGGCAAACCCCTGCGTGAAATCCTCATCGCAGACGGTGTGCAGCCGGACTTCGAGTACAAAGGTGGGACTGCGCAAACGTCTCTTGATTTCATTCACCGGCACGTTGGCGAAGCAGAGGTGTATTTTGTCTGCAACCGCAATGGACACAGGGAACAGGTCGACACCGTCTTCCGCGTGAGCGGAAAGCAACCCGAGCTGTGGGATGCAGTCACTGGCGAAATGCGGCCGGCCGGGGCCTTCAGCCAGGAGGCCGGACGGACGATTGTGCCGCTGGAATTCGCAGCGTACGGCTCGTGCTTCGTGGTGTTTCGAAAGACGATTGCCTCGAATGCGGCAGGCCTGGTTGCGCGCAACTACACAGCCTGGTCGGATTCGCGCGAGTTGACTGGAGGTTGGGAGGTTGCGTTCGATCCGAAATGGGGTGGTCCTGAGTCGGTTCAGTTTGACCGGCTCGTCAGTTGGCCCACACGCGCCGAAGCCGGCATCAAGTATTATTCCGGCAAGGCAACGTATCGGAAGACCTTCGATGTGCCCGCGGATCTTCGCAAGGGTGGACGCCTCAGGCTCAACCTCGGCGTGGTGAAGAATGTGGCCGAGGTGCGGCTGAACGGCCGGAACCTCGGGGTGGTTTGGACCGAACCGTTCAGTGTGGATATAACGGACGCGGTGAAAACCGCGGGCAACAAACTCGAGATCGACGTGATCAACCTATGGCCTAATCGGATGATCGGCGATGCCGCCTTGCCAGTGGGGCAACGGTCTACCCGCTCAAATATCACTTTGGACCGCAACGCAAAGCTTTTGGGTTCTGGCTTGCTTGGGCCGGTCGCCCTACAAGTAACGCAGTAAGATATGGAGACCATCGAAAGAACAAGGCTGTACCCAACCCGCGCTCTGCTCGCGCCCTCCTTGGGCCCCGCCTGTGTCGGCGTGACGGCCATTGCCGCAGGCGCCGTCGAACTCCCCACGGCGACCCCGCTTTGCGGTTGTTGATCCGCTCTGTAACGCAGAAGCGTTCATCATCAAACCGGACCTCAAGAAGGACTCCGCACCCTTATGCGTCCCGGAATCCGTCCGGGGTCTGCGGGGTGAGTAACGGGTGTCCGCGGTGTTATCCGCAACGACCAGATGACGGAATCTGGCGCGAAGGCCAATCGCAGCGGTGAAGACCGGCGCAGACAAGAGACGTAAGTGCTTGTAGAATAAGGCGGACGGGGTATTCGGGAGGGACAGCTCCATTCTGGACCGAGAATCGGCGCGCCAACTGGAAGGTCGCGAGCCACTTTGTTAACATGGCAAAACAGTTGTCGCTCGGAGCGTATCCGAGCGGAGTCGAGATGAGAAATACCAGCCAAGGTTTGCCGCTATGTGGAGACCCACCATGTCCGATCTGTCGCTGTTCGATCTGACCGGGAAGAAGGCCTTCGTGACCGGCGCCGCGGTGGGCATCGGCCGCGGCTGTGCGATCGCGCTGGCCCAGGCCGGCGCCGACGTGGCCATTGTCGACCTCAACGAGAAGGCGGGGCTGAAAACGGTCGAGGAGATCCGCTCTCTGGGTCGCGACTCCTTGTGGGTCCGGTGCGATGTCACTCAGCGGGAACAGGTGCAGGAGATGGTCCGCCGCATCGCCCATCACTTCGGCCGCCTGGACATCGCCGTGAACAACGCCGGCATCGGCATCCTCGGCGCGGATGAATCGCTGGGCCAGGCCGACTGGGATCAGGTCATTGCTGTCAACCTGACCGGTGTTTTTCTTTGCGCGCAGGCCGAGGCCCAGCAGATGCTGCGGCAGACACCGGTCGCGGGGAAGATCATCAACATCGCTTCCATGTCGGCGACGATCGCCAACTGCAACGCCTCGTACGACGCTTCCAAGGCCGGCGTGGTCCACATGACCAAGACTCTGGCCGCCGAGTGGGGCCGCTACAATATCAACGTCAATTGTATCAGCCCCAGCTACCTGCTCACGCCGATGCACGCTTCCACGCCGACGGTGGTGCGGCAACGGATCCGCGAGTTGACCCCCATGGGCTACGTAGAACGGCCCGAGGACCTTCATGGGGCAGTCATCTTCCTCGCTTCGGCCGCCTCCCACTACGTCACGGGTCACGACCTGATGGTCGACGGCGGCCACACACTCAACGCCTGGCTGACGCCTTTGTGCCGCGCCGTGCCGCCGCGCGTCAGCCCCGAGGAAGAGACCGTCCAGCTGAAGCACGACCTCGATGCGCTGGGCCTCCCCTACGACGCCGACGGCATCAACCCCGACGTTCATCCCGAGATCGCCGAAGCATTCAAGGCGGCCTTCGGCATAAAGTGACAAGGGGTCTGTCGTGAAATCAACTGTCGCGCAATTGGCTCGTATGATGGACCTCAGTGCCGTGCGGGCCGACGTCGAGATGGCGGAAGTCCGCCGGTTGGCCGAAGTGGCCAAGAAGTACCGCGGCGTCAGCCGCTTGGGGGTCAGCCTTGATTCGGGGATCAAGATCCTCCAGCAGTGCGCCGCCCTACCCGACGGCACCTTCGAGGTCTGATGCCGGCGGAAGGCAGCTTCCCATCACGAGAACATCTATGCCCGATAAGATCCTGGCCTACGACCTGGGAACTGGTGGCAACAAGGCGTCGCTCTACGATGCCGAGGGCCGTTGCCTGGCGTCCGTCTTCGTTCCCTACGAAACCGAGTATCCGCAGACCGGCTGGCACGAGCAGCGGCCGGCCGCGTGGTGGGATTCCGTGGTGCAGAGCACCAGGCAGTTGTTGGCCACGGGCGCGGCCGATCCGCGGAGCATCGCTTGTCTGGCGATCTCGGGCCATAGCCTGGGTTGCGTCCCGCTGGGCGCCGCCGGCTGCCTCCTCCGCCAGGCAACCCCCATCTGGTCCGACAAACGGCCGGTCGCCCAGGCTGCAAAGTTCTTCCGCCGGATCGATGAAGCCCGCTGGTATCGGCTTACCGGCAACGGCTTTCCTCCGCCGCACTACACGGTCTTCAAAATCCTCTGGTATCGCGACCACGAGCCGGAGATGTTTCGCGCGATCCACAAGATCGTCGGCACCAAGGACTACATCAACTACAAGCTGACCGGCCGCATGGCCACCGACCACTCCTACGCATCGGGGAGCGGCGTGTACGATCTGCTGGCGTGGGATTACTGCGACGAGCTGCTGGCCGCAGCCGAATTGCCGCGGTCCTTGCTGCCGGAGATCGTGCCCTCGCCGCAAGTCCTCGGCCAACTCACGGCGGAGGCGGCCGGGCAGTTGGGTCTGCCGCGGCAGGTGAAGGTGGCTTGCGGCGGCGTGGACAATTCCTGCATGGCCCTGGGCGCACGGAACGTGGCTGAAGGGCGCGTCTATGCCTCGCTCGGATCGTCGTCGTGGATTGCCGTGTCGTCGAGCCGCCCCTTGCTGGACGATGCCGCCAGGCCATACGTTTTCACCCACGTCATTCCGGGCATGTTCAACTCGGCTGTGGCAATCTTCTCCAGCGGAACCTCGCTCAAATGGGTCCGCGATCACCTGTGCGTCAATCTCGCCGATGAAGCCCGCGCCCAAGGCAAAGACCCCTACGATGTGATGACCGCGCTGGCCGGGCAATCGCCCGTCGGCGCCAAGGGACTGTTGTTCAACCCCAGTCTGGCCGGCGGCTCGTCGCTCGATGCAAGTGCGAATATCCGCGGGGCGTTGTTGGGCCTGGACCTGCGTCACACCCAGGCCGACGTCATCCGCGCGACCTTGGAGGGGATCGCTCTGAACCTTCGGCTGGTGCTCGACGAGTTGCGGCGCCTGGGCCCGGTGGGCAACGAGATGGTGGTCGTGGGCGGAGGCAGCCGCAGCAAGCTCTGGCGGCAGATCCTTGCCGACGCCTGGGGGATCGACATTCTCAAGACGAACATCGGCCAGGAAGCGGGCTCCTTGGGCGCGGCGGCCGTGGCCGCGGTTGCGGCGGGACTGTGGAACGATTTCAGCCGCATCGACCGGGTTCACGAGCTTCAGGACCGTGCTGTGCCCTGCCCGGAGCACGTGCGGATCTACAGTCAGCTCTTGCCCGTTTTCCGTCAAGCCGCCTCGGATCAATCGCGGCTCGGCGATTTGTTGGCGAACGTGGGGTCGTAGAGTCCGCCGACCGACCCACTCAAAGACCGCGCGGGAGGGGGGCACAAAGGATGCTTCAACCCCGCTGTGCGTCCCGAGAACTCCGTCCGGGGTCTGCGGGGTGAGTAACGGGTGTGGGCGGCCGTGATCTCCGGTAACCGGCTGACGGATTCGGAAGCCAAGGCCAAGCGCAGCGAGACGGTGAGCGCCTCGCCGCTTGGCCTTTATCTCTTTCCTGGCCGATGCGCGCACAGCGGGGCAGACAAGAGACGTAAGTGCTTGTAGAATAAGGCGGACGGAATGGGGCCGCGAAACCGTGGTAACTTCCATGCGTCGCGCTGATGAAGCAATCGCCGATAGGACAATGAACTCACCCGGGAAGATTCCAGGCGGATTCCGCAAGCCGCTCACGCGGCCCGCCAGTTTCTGCCTGGCTGCCCTGGCATTGTCCGCCTGTTCTCTCGCGGTGGAATCGGCTCCGCCACGGGAACCGTTCGCCGGCCCCGACTTGGTGCTGTGGCTGGATGCCCGGCACATCGACGGCCGTGGCGATACAAACCGCCCGCCGCGCCATGGTGACCCGATCGACGTCTGGGGAGATCGGAGCAGCTATCGCAACGATGCTCGCCAGGCGATTCCCCAACTCCGGCCCACGTACGTCCGCGATGCCATGGACGGCGGCCTGGCGGCGGTTCATTTCGAGGCCGCCCAACGGCAACATCTCTCGGCGGGGAATCCGCCTTCGCTCGACCTGTCTGTGCTGACGGCCTATGTCGTGGCCCAAGCCGGCAAGTCCGGCAGCGACATGTGGCTCTTCAGCAAGAACCACTGGGGGCCGCCCTGGACCGGCTACGGGATCGCCGTCAGCAAAGAGGGGCTGCGCCCGTGGCCCCACCTCGGCTTGGAAACCGGAGCGCATGGTTACTTTCAGTTCGGCGGTAACCTGGATTCCGGCTTCCGGATCGTCGAGGTCTGCTATGACGGGAAGATTGCCAAGGGTCGTTTGGAGGCGAGGTCTGACAGGGAGCAGGTGGTCAGTGGCCGGATCGCCAGGAACGATCAATCTTTGACCATTGGCACGCTGGCTTCTCAATACCTCGAAGGCGACATTGCCGAAATCCTCATTTACCGCCGCGCGTTGAACGACCAGGAACGCGAGCAGACAAGCCGTTACCTGATGGGCAAGTATGGTCTGCCGCTCAGCAAGGATGACGCGGGCGAATCACCGCTGGTTTCTGACTGGCTGTTTCAGGCTGAGGATCGTCCGCTGATGGAACGAACTGGTAAGGAGATTCTCTGGACACGAGAACTGGCGGCGCGCTTGGCCAAGGACCCGCGTACGCCCAGCCTCCGCGGGGAGCTGGTTGAGCTGGATGCGTTGGCCGCGAAGGCCGCCGAAGCTGGCAGACAAGCCCTCAACCGAAGGGCAGCCAGGGAGTTGTATCTCGCCGTGCGGCGGGTCAAACGGAGCATCCTGTTCAAGAATCCCGTGGTGGACTTTACACAACTGCTGTTCATCGATCAGCCGCTGCCGCAAGGGTCGGAGTCCAGTCACGAGGCGGTCCACCGCCTGGGCAGGATGGCGGTTCCCGGGGGTCGGCTGCTGGTGCTCAATGGTCTGCATCCTGGCGGACAGGTCCGCCAACTGGCACCGGGGAAGCCCGGCAGTTTCTGGCGCCCCGAGCTGTCGTTCGATGCCAAGAAGATCCTCTTCTGCTACAAGCCGCATGATGAGAAGAGCTTTCATCTCTACGAAATGAACTTGGACGGCACCGGCCTGAAGCAGTTGACCGACGGCGATTACGACGACATCGACCCGATCTACCTGCCCGACGGGCATATCATGTTCACGACCACCCGGGGCAACACGTACGTCCGCTGCGGACCCTACATCTATTCGTATGTGCTGGCCCGCTGCGACGCGGACGGGGGAAACGTTTACCTGGTCAGTATGAACAGCGAACCGGACTTCGTGCCGGCCCTGCTCAACGACGGCCGAGTTGTCTATTCGCGATGGGAGTACTCGGATAAAGACCAGAACCGTGTGCAGAGTCTTTGGACCACGCGCCAGGACGGGACGCAGACGGCCGTTCTTTGGGGCAACCAGAGCGTGTGGCCGGACCACTTGGCGGAGCCGCGACCTATGCCGGGCAGCGGGCGGGTGATGTTTACCTCAGTTGGACACCACGACTGGTTTCATGGGTCGATCGGCATTATTGATCCGGGCCGGGGGTTCAATTTCCCCCACGGGCTCACGCGGGTCACCTTCGACCTGCCTTGGGCGGAGGTCGGCAGTTCTCCCGCCGACCGGAGTGAATCGCCAGACTATCATTCGTCGGGACGCTTCACGGGATACCTGGGCGCCTACCCACTTTCCGAAGAGGAATTCCTGGTATCGGCGCGAGGCGAAGCAGACAAGTTCCGTATCTATCTGATGGATGTGCATGGAAACCGTGAGCTGATTTACGGGGGCGTGCACCA
>Ga0315289_10008102_pt1 | contig 15220 bp, 23 predicted proteins | sample YL17G11_40_MG_FD_203452 | JGI IMG/M metagenome (GOLD analysis project Ga0315289, IMG submission 203452) | Sediment microbial communities from Yellowstone Lake, YNP, Wyoming, USA - YL17G11_40 | ecosystem: Environmental > Aquatic > Freshwater > Lake > Sediment | place: USA: Wyoming | collected... | reverse complement strand
TTCATTTTACCCTTCTGTGTCAAGACGCAAGACCTGGCAAATACGAAGTTACAATCCACCCGAAGCCATTTACCCGAGATAGCCTGTTTGATCGCAGCCACGTCCTTCCAATTGATTGCAGCGTATCGTCGGCACTCATGCTCGTATGCCCTACCGCTTGCTGATTTGATTAACCTACCGCGAACTGATGCATAAAGCCGATTTGATGAGGGGCTCATCGGAAATCTGAGTAATTCGTAAATCATATTTCGATTTGCTCGAAATCTATTTCAAAACTAATCTTCAAATTTTCTCGATCAAAATGCAAGTTTCGCGCATTGTAAACATCAAGTAATATTTCTTGGATGTTCAGCTCTGTTTGAATCATGTGAAATTCAGAATTGTTTTTCACGCAGGATTCCCAACCTTTTTTAAAAAGAATTATAATCTCCAGTGATTCGTGTTCCATTTTTCTCTCATGATAAAATGGTGAACTATAATTTTCTGTGCCCGCGTTGAACATCAAATCCAGGTTCTTCATAATAATCACCCTCCTTACACGAACTCATTGAGTGGATGTAGTTAACTTCTAATTTCGCATTCGCTATTCCATGTCGATTTTTCTTTGCCTCTAGAATATATTTTTTAGTGCCAAAGTAATCAACGTCCTTAAAAGACAGTTGTGCAGTAGCCGATTGTGTTATTCTTTTGCTTGATCTAATTTTTTCGTCATCATCTTCTTGTGCTAAGATTATAATTGGAAGCTCACACATCTTTGCAATTTCTTCTAACTGCTCAACGGCCATGTGTAGCTCTTTCCATTGATCCCTTTCGTTTGGTGTTCTGATTTTTTGATCATAATCTATAATAACAAGTCCGAGTTTTGTTTTTATATTTTCCTGAGATATGGTGCTACTGATTTCGTCCACACTTAATGACCGACCATCTGAAATAAAGAGTTTGAATTCATTTTTGATCGCCGAGGAATACCACGTTGAAAAAGTTTTGGTGTTATTGATATAATCACCACTTGCAAAATCTTTGCGAGAAAATTCACCCTTTGCCATTATTATTCTCTTAACGACATCCTCCACCAGCATCTCCATATTAAAATAAAGAACATTGGTTTTTGCCATTGCTGAGGTTGCGATGCTTAGGGCAAGATTTGTTTTGCCGAAGCCAGTTTTTGCGGTGATGAGAATAAGCCTTCCAGGATTGAAACCACCGATCATTTTTGATAATTTTTCCCACTCGTTTAACAAGATTTCAAATGTTCCATTTTTTAATTCGTCTTCATGTTTTCGATAGACCTCCTCGATGGATCGCGTTAAGTCGGTCAGTTTCACAGCACTTGAGTTTCGCCGTAAAAGGTCCGTGGCGAGGCGTTCGGCGTCCAGCGGGGATCTTTGTACCAATTCTAAGAATTCGTAGCACCTAATGGCCTTTGCGGCGCTAAAATAGCTATTCGCTATTGATGTCGTGGTTAGCTTTAGCCCAGAATCTGGAATTTCTCCAAATTTTGCTGAAAATTTAATCTTTGCAAGTGGTAGGTTTTTTTCGGCGATTCGCTCAAAATCACGCATTGCACCTTTGAACTCTTTTGGAAAGTCGTTTGCGTTGATTCCGAGTTTTTTGAAAGTCGGGTAATCATCGGTGAAAATAATTTGCCGAAGCAGCGCGGTCATAAAATTAAAAGACTCTAGGTGTGTCACAAAACTCCAATTTCTTTTCTTAGGGCTACCGCAAAGTATTTCATTCGCCTCGAATGATTTTCATCTTTCAAAAAAGCTTTAGAGCTTAGAACTCCATCGTAAAACAATAAAAAATTTTCAAAAGTTCCAAAGTGTGAAAATATTTCAGGCAATAATCTTTCGAATGTTTTTAATTTTGATTGCTCCTTGAAAAAATCTACAAACTTTTTACCCTCAAGATCACTGCTCATTTTTATAGCAGCGTCAAATCTCTCGACTGAATTTATTTTTTTAACTGGTGGTGGTGGCTTTTGCTCCTCCTCCACCACCTCTGATAAATAACTGAACTGACTAATACGGGGAGTAAGAGAAGGAGTAAGAGTAAGAGGCTTAGCGGGTTCAAGCGGTAGTAAGCGGTCGCTTAGCGGTCGCTTAGATAAACCGCCTAATTTTCCAGCATTTACCCTCTGTTCCAGCCATTTGAAGTTGTTTTTTGAACCTTTTACATAAATGTCTCCGTTTTCCAATGTCTCGGCTAATTCGACATCTATTAAAACATCAAGATCTTTTGACCATGCTTTTTTAGGAATAGATTTATGACTAATCCAATTCTCTTGGGCCAAAATCCATGCACTGGTTATAATCCCAAGAGCCTTATACCTATCTCCACATATTAATAATAAACGCATCCATCTGTCGTCTCTGAATAATGAATCTTCGATATTGATCCGCGCCATAATAATATCCCCAACCATAGACGGCATAATGGAATGACTGTCGGGCTAATGCAGAAGCCCGTAGTGCGATTTTTCAGATTGATTTTTAGGTTAAGACTAGCTAGCCTGGTGACAATCTTTGTTTCGCAATAAAGATTTAAATCCCAGTCGATAGAAATGTCCACTGGGTTTTTTTTGCCCTAGAGCGCCAACTTCGCTCTTTTTTGTTGGACATCACAAATAGATCAATTTATAAGCATCAATAGCTACTGGACAAACAAACATAAATTCAAATTCAATCTTAGTCCTGGCGCGTATCTACACGAACTCCTTAGTCCGGTGGCATCGTGTAGACCGCGCCAGGTCTAGGTCCTATGGGAGAACCGGACGCATGGAAAACAAGCTGAGTGCTATCGAATCGGCATTGGTCACTAATGACATGTCAAAGCTCACCACAGATCAGAGGATGAACTATTACAAGCAGGTGTGTGAATCACTAGGGCTTAACCCGTTGACGCAACCATTGAGCTATATCAACCTTAACGGCAAGCTAACTCTCTACGCCAAGCGTGATGCCACAGATCAGCTCCGAAAGATCCATGGTATTTCAATCAATATCACGTCCAGGGAATTGGTCGGCGACGTCTACATGGTTACTGCAAAGGCCAAGGACGCTACTGGGAGAGAAGACGAAAGTATTGGGACCGTATGTATTGCAAATCTTAAAGGCGATGCCCTGGCCAATGCCTATCTGAAATCTGAAACTAAAGCCAAGCGGCGCGTTACACTGTCGATATGTGGCTTAGGGCTACTTGATGAGAATGAGGTCGATACAATACCAGCGGCGGTGAAACATCCAGAACTAGATTTTCAATCTCATCCACCGGACGTGCCTGTCGTTAGGCAAGAGCCAATTGCAACTGAGCCACCGCCACAAAAAGAACCAGAACGCTTTCCAAAACCAGAGCAAATCAGAATCACACGCGAGCAAGCGGACCAAATGAAAAGCTATGGGTTAACTCAAGGTTGGACTATGGAGCAAATGGCGCATTTTATTTACACAGAGTTTAAGTTTATTCGATGGGGAGAAATGAACCAAATTCAATTTGCAGCAATGGAAAAACACATAGGAGCAAATCCAAAATGAAAACAAATACAGACGACTCGGCATTCCCGATAGTGATCGACGATGTTTCAAAAAATCAATATGTGCACATATTGATTTCAAAGCGCGAGCATTTTGCATCATTGGCAATGCAGGGACTACTTGCTGGCGGTTCCGACGGTAGTATGCCGGAATTTGCGCGTCTAGCTGTAGAGGCAGCGGATAATTTAATAGAGGAGTTAAACAAATGAGCAGTTTAATTACCCTTGAGACTGAGTACAAAGAGATAATGCAAATGATCCAAGACGCGGATGGCGAGCTGACCGACATGGTTGAGACCATGCTCGTAAAGAACTTGATCGAGTCAAAGCAAAAGGTAAGTGGCTACTGCGTGATTTTAGATCGTTTCGAGCAAGAGATAGAATTTGCAAATGAGCAGATCAAACGCGCCAAAGAGTACGTCGAAAAAATCAAGCGTCAAAAAGATAGACTTGAAATGATCGCGCTCCAGGTGATTCAATCAAAAGGTACCAGGCTCGATGGTGAAATGGGCCGATGGATCTCAACCAGGAAATCCAGCTCTGTCGAGATCACCGATCAAGACTTAGTGCCGCCAATATTCTCGAAAGTCACTGTGTCTTTAGATAAAGCAGCGATTAAGGCAGCTATTGCAAGTGGTGAGGAAGTACCAGGAGCTAGGATTAGTGAAAACTTAAACGTAACGTGGAAGTGACCATGCAAAACATTAAAACCATCACCGCCAACATCCTAGCAGTCGTGTTCCTCATTCTTTTCATGATTGCAATATCGCCACTCGCTATTCTGTTCCTGATCAGATCTGTGTTTATCGAGCTGTTTAATTTCATTATAAACAATGCAACGGTATGAATCATAACCATCTAGTCGCTGCGATTTTGTATGTCGTCGCGTTTTTTTTAATAGTCCTAGCTCTGCTAATAACTGTTAGATGTTCGACAATCAAATGTAGAACGGTTTGTATTCCTGACAAGCCATGCGAGGTGGGTTGCATGAGAATTGAAGACTGGGGGGATGATGGAAAATGATACGATAAACCAATACGCTTTGATTTTACTGCTCGTGATTCTAGAGCTGGGATTTGGAGCTGTGTTTTATTTCAATTCATATTATTTGTATCAAGCATTGATGAAGGTGATTGAATGAGAAAATCCCATGAGTTTGAGGCACCACAAAGTTTCAACCTGCCACCCGACAAGATTGATGACTATGATTTCAAAGTTCACATTAACGGAAAGACACACCAGCTTGTTTTGAAAGATGATTACGACAGGCTGCAAGAATGGCGTGCAAAAGATCAGTCAGCAATCGAAGCAAAAGACCATGAGATTGTTAGGCTCAAAGCTGAATGCGAGCGGTTACAAAAACGCTTGCTAGATTTCGAAGGCATGACATTTAGTGAAAAGGACCCGTCGTGAAAATCCACAGCTCCCATCTTTCTTTAAGATTCTACAAACATTTCGGATGGTCTAAATCATTAGTTGAGCGTTACCTAGTTAGCGGTCACATTGACGAATGCTTTGTTGGTGAAGTGAATTTTGAATACTACCGTCCAGACATTGGTAGCGAGATGGATTGCGAGATGATGGTGCGAGATGGCCATGAGATAGTGCGGTGGAGTGATAAGCTTGAAGGTTTTAAAAATGAGTTGGATTATCTAAGGGGTTTCAATTGAAAAAGCACCACGAGTATTGGCTTGAGTTAGGCAGTGAATGCGATGATATTGTATGGCGCAAAGAGCCTACCGATTGTCACGCTATCCACGTTATTGATTATCGAGCCTTCAAAAGCATGATGACAGAACACGCGTTGATGAAAAGCGCCCTTGAATATTATTCACAGGCTAGGCACTTAACGATTACGATCAAGGACGGCCATCATGATAAGCACATTGTGGACAATGGTAGGAAAGCAAAACAAACTTTGGAGTTGTTGAAATAGAATGGACCAAGAGGCGCAAAGAAAAATATGGCGTGAGAAATTTGCAGCAAGATCCAAAGAATCCAAAGCTGCAAAATACAAACGCCTTGAGGCGCGTCGCAAAGAACGCAGAGCAAGTGATCCTGAGTATCTTGCAAAAACTAGAGAGCGTTGGAGACTGAAAAAACAAAAGAGAAGTGAAGCAAATCGAGACCAAGTAAACGAATATATGAGGACAAGGTATGAGCGAAATAAAGAATCCGACAGAGCAAAAATCTATAGCAGTCGTCGAAAGCGAGATCCAACAATCGGACTCGCAACACTTGCTAAAGATATTCGAGCCGGACGAAAACAGCCCAGAGAACTTGTGCTTGCGCTCAGCACAGCAGTTGAGCAACTTGGCACACTCATTCATGGAAGTCAGAGAGCGAGCGTATCTAGAAAACGATGACACACTTCCAATATTGGGATCATGCACGATAGACGACATTGTAAAGCTAAGCATGGCAGCAAATGAGCACATGAAGACCGCGCTTGTTTTTAAGCGTGAGAAAATTAATGCATTGAAGGGGACCAAATGAGTGAGCAAGTTAATAGTCCAAAACATTACGCAGATGGAAAAATAGAAGTTATAGCTTTTATTGAAGATAAACAATAGAGGATCTGCAAAAAGCAATTTGGTACATCAGCAGATATATAGCGAAGACCGAGGGGACAAAATGAGAGATAAACTTGAAAACATTTTCGTTTACATATTCCTATTTGTATTCTTTCTGCTTGCCACACCGCTCGCATTGATCGCGCTTTTGTATCAATTGGTTTTCGACAGGAAAAGCTTCAGTGAAAACAATTGAGGAGATAAGAAAGCACCTGCCAAAAATTGATGAAATGCTAAAAGAATTTCAACGGCAACTTGAGCTTGGATGGGGAATAGAAGTATCAAAGCGCAAAACTGGAATTAACCACACCATCACTCTTTTCTTAAATAAAGAATGCCTTGAATTTAATATAATAAAAGAACACTACAAAAAACAGAGAAATCGGGCTAACGTCCCTGCGCCTATTTGTGTTGAAACTAAAAAAGAAGAAATGATCGAAGAGAAAAAGCAGACTATCTTAAGCGAACAAAAGAAGTTTGAAACGATTCTTCCAATCGGAGTTATGACTTGGACCCTATAAGCTCAGACATAGAAACAGCAATAAAAATCATTACAATCTTTATCACCGTTCTGTTGGTTTTACATTTCGCAATTACATTTTTAGACTGACTTGAAAGGGATCAAAAAGCCAACAACTTTCATGTTTCCAGATCCGTAGAGATTTCTCTTTGTCATGTAAACTCCGCCGCCGTTTCTTTGCACTAATCCAGAAGGATCAAGCCCCGCCTCAGTGTTACCTTCGACAGCCGTGAACTCATTTGAAAATTTCTCAAGCAGTACCCCAGTGTGTCCGTTGGTGGTCTTTCCGTGTCGCCAAATAACAATTGCCCCAGGATTGGGAGTAATCTTGACGTGTGCCTCTTGAGGTGTTTTGTTGAACATTGTTAGACAATGTTCACTTGAATAAATCAGTGATTTAATACCTGTCTTTAGTTCTGCATAAGCAATGACGCTTTGAACAAACGAGCAACACCAACTCTCAGCATTAGCTTTGCCATCAACGGTCAATTGGATGAGTTCGACCAAAGGTCCCTTGTTATTACCACCGACCTCTCGAATACCAACCAAGCACTCTGCTGCATACATCATCACTTTTCGTGCATCTTTATGCTCGATTGCGAATTGAGCCGCACCGTTTTTTGCAAGTTTGTCGTCGATGTAGTCTACTAATTTCTCGCTAATGTTTCTCATTTAAAATCCCCTTTACTTTGCAGTTTGGTATCTACTGAGATTAGTTTTCTATCCCAACTTCTAACTTTTGAATCACAATTGTTATTCTGCTTGCAAGTGTTAATTATGAATTTCTTGATCTCAGCCCAAGATTCAGGAGGGACCTGGATCATCGTCGGTCTCATCTCCCACCACGAGCGGCCGTTGAGCTTGTGAGCGTCGTCAACGTACTGGTCCTTGTCTTCTATCGTCCAAGTACAAAACCCACGGCTAGGACCAAGCTCGACGCAAATAGGAACATTCGGAGCAGTTGCGCACCCACTAACTAGAAAATTTAGCGAAATTGCGAAAAGCACCAACCATTTTTTCTTCTGCAAGCTTAGCCTCCTTGGCAGTTCCTAAATGCTTTGCTTCGTTGAAATCTAGAGCCGCAGTGACAAACCGACTGGCCTGTGCGTTTACTCTCACATCGGTGTAGAGAAAAAATAAACCCATCTCGGTCTTCATGATTGCCGTCTCCAAAACTCTGGTCACTATCAAAAGCGCCAATGGATTAAAGAACGGCAAACTGAAAAAAGGAATAGTCGCCACAAGCTTTGCCATCACTTGTTTTTTAGCAATGACTAAAGCTGAATGCTTAAGTGCTGCAACATATTCCTCGTTTGTCACTAACCCTCGGTTCCGTCGATCTTGTTAAGCACTGGTAAAACCAAGGTATCAAGTTGGTCAATGAAAGGAACCACTAAATTATCGTAAGGTGTTGCAGATACCTCAGCAGATTCTTTGATCCACGCTTTGACTGCTGAGTAACATTTCTCAGCTAAGAGTTCCACTGCGGGAAGTCCCATTTCTTTTAGTTTCACTTCTAACGCTTTTAAATCGTATGCTTCCATTTACACTCCCTTTTGTTTGGTTACGATGACTTTTAAAATATTGTAAATTAATTCAACTGTAGAGCTAGACTTTATCTTATTGGTTCGCCCAAGGTAAAACTCCAAGATGCTTTGAACAACGACCACAGCAACAAAGACGTGAGGACAATCAATAGTCATTTGCTCCCCGTTAAAAGAGCTCGTATTTCTTCGTCATGCTTGATTAGCCATTTCTCATGCCATTGTGATTCTTTAATAACCACAGCCATATTGACGTTGAGTTCTTCAATGCTTCTTTTCAGATCTTTCAAAATATTTATGGCACTGGTAGCTATGAGCGCACCAAAGGCGTAAAATAAATATTGTGCTATTTGCGGCCAGTCCATTTATTGATTCTCCCCACGTTTTAATGTGTTTCTGTACTCTTGGTCCCTTTGACCTAAAACATATACCGCAGCGTTGAAAGACTGATCACCTTTTTGAGCCGCGTTTTGCAATACCTGGTGGTACTTAGTTCCTTGCATTTTATTTAGGATCTCGTCTTTGTTGTACGATGCTCCTGGTTTTTGCTCTGTGCTGTCTTGTTCGATATATCCAGAGTTTTCTTTTTCTCTTTGAGATGCCAAATTTGTTACAAATTGATTGAACACCTGTGGATTTGTTTTTGCTATATTTTGCCATTGTGGTGAAGTTAGTAGCTGCTTTGAAATCCTATTGGACAAATCTGCCATTGTAGCATTCCCATAGCCTCGCCCTATCTTATTTAGTGCCGCGCCTGCTATAGCCCCAGGTATCTGCCCAATCGAAGCACCACCGACTCCGCTTATATAATCAGTAAGTGAAATGTCTCTATTTACTGCATCACGCGCGGCCTTGTCGTCAGCAAACATTTTCGAAGATGTCGCAAACCCATAATCTTTGTTCGCTGTTTTTAGTTCATCGCCAAGAGCGCCACCACCAAGATCATTTATTTGATTTTCAATTTTTTCAGCAATCTTTGATCTAGCGCCATAGAATGCTTTTTCTGTGGCCGGATCTTTAATCATTGGATTTCTTGAGTATTTTATTTCACGATCAAGAGCAGTCTTCACAGGGTTTGAATCCCCAGGGAGCATTGGGTTTCTTATATCTTTCGGCAAAGATGGCTGCATTGGCGCGTCCGGCAACAATGGCAATTCAAGTTGCCCAGACATTTTCTCGATAGATGGGACCTCTCCTTTTAAGTAGGATCTAGGAGTTAGCTGTAGGCCATCGATACCACCTTGCGACGACTCGTTAGTCATCATCTTGGCGTATCTATCTTTTAAAAACTGTTTTTGAGCTGACTCGCCAAGTGCACTAGCCGTTTTTTGCCCAACACGACTAGCGGCATCGCCACCAAGGTGCCCAAAGTTTGCATCACCTGGACGAGAGAAAAGTCTTTGCGCCTCTGAATTACCAGTAGGCATTTCAAATATTTGTAATTGCTGAAAATCATCCAATGGTTGAGGCACCATTTCAGATGCAGCCTTTCCATAGGTTTCAATGTTTACTGGAGCCGCGCCTGTTCTTTGCAAATCATCATAAACGAATGGAAGTTGCTGCTGATTAGGATCAATGTTTGAACCGACCTGATTTTTGTATCTTTCAAGCTCTTTTAAGTACGCCGATTGCTTCGACTCAAAATCAGCAAGCTCCCCTTGGTATTTATTTAGTGCGGCCTTGTATGGAGCATCACCATGCCTAGATGCTACCTCATCTAAATAATTACTAAGCTTATTTATTGCGGCGCCGGCACCTACTGTTTCGCCAAGTTCTTCCTTTGCTGCCTGTAATATTTCAGACTTGTCTCTGAGTGGATCAAACCCACTCGACAATGATTTCTCCTTAAACAATTCAGCAGCTCTTTGATAAACGCTATTTAGCCTTTCGCCAGCCCCTTTTTCTAATTCACCAGTTTTTCTTGCAATATCATCAATTGAGTCGCCCATTTTGACTGCTTTGTTTTCGAGTAGGTAGTTTCCCATCTCGTCAACTTTTCCAGCCTTTTGCAAAGCAACCATATCTTTTTTGCTTAGCCCTGTGGCCTTTACAGCCCTTCTGTTCGCAATTTTCTTCAATGCTCCTGGGATATTTTCAGCGACATTAATGCCGCCCTGTAGAACTCCACCAAGCACACCACCCAACGCCGCATTTTTAAGCCTATCCTCAGCGCCTAAGCTGTACTCACCAGGCTTGTTGTCTACGTCCATTGCTGCACCCTGAAGCGCCCCTATCCTTGCCGCATTGCCAAGCTTTGCAAGCCCTGTCGCGCCCTTTACCGCAGTTAGTGGTGCCGTAGCAATACCAGAGGCCAAAGCTCCACCAATATTTCCTGCCATGTATGAACCAGGATTCTCTTTTTGTAATTGCTTTGTTCTAGCTTCGTACTTATCACGCGCCTCTAAATACGGATCGGCTTGAACATCTTGGCCTGTTAAAAACGAAGCTATCGGAAATGTGACCTGCTCTAATGCTGCCGCTAGTTCGTTACCATAGCCCAAGGATGCGCCCTGACCGAGGCCCTCGATGCCCGCTTCGAGCATTCTAGATTCTGGTTTCTTAAATGTAGGATCTTGCTCCCAGCCATGGTCATCATTCCCTATTTTAAAGGTTGGATCTTGCTCCCATTCGCTCATTGTCTACCCGCCACGGCAGTGTTGATTATTTCTTCGCTGCCATCTGAGTAGACTACCTTTGTTTGACCTGTGTTTTTGTTTATAAGTCTATTTACAACCGTTTTTTCCTTTGCTCCTGATCCATATTTAAAATCTTTTGGCGAATAACCTAGGTCTGCAGGATCAAAACCCAATGTTTTCATTCTGGAAATCATTTCTGCTCTTTGATCTAGAAGTTTTTTGCGTTGTAACTCTTTATTATCTAGCGACTTGGGGAGTGTTTTTGAAAAGTTCGCCTCCTCTTCTTTGTTAATTGTTCCACCAGATTGCATACGGCCGTAGCCTTCGGTGGCTCTGCGCTCTGCCTGAGTATATGGGTTATCTCCAATCATGGAAAACGTATTAACACCTTTATCAAGAGCAGATCCCATATCATCGATTCCTTTAAGAACCATGAGCGCATTATCAAGCCTTGCTTTGTCGGTACTATTTAAAGACTTTGGATCTTTTTTCTTCAATGCATCGATTTCCATTTTTGCTTGTATCTTTTCAATATCATTCGCCCTGGAGAGTGCGTTTTCTTCTTTTTTGAAGCTTTGATCCATCTGCCTAAGCTGCTTTTGTTTCGCAAAATCAACATTGGATGCAGCTTCGGTTTCCATCATCTTTTTTGGATCCATAAACTGAGACACATCTTTGTAAGAATCAGTATCTTGGACAGGCATATTGTATTTTTTCGCCAAAGCCCGAGCTAAAATAGATTGCCTAGCGTTTGGATCTTTTTGCGCCATATCCATTTCATTTTTAGTAATAATGTCTTTTAGATTCGCGTTATCAGTCTGGTTTTTTACAAACTGATTGCGATCATTTTCGATTTTCCCAATCGTGTTTTCTTTGGCTTGCTTGTTTAGCTGATTGTAATAATCATTTGACGTATTTGGATCTCTTCCGGCTAGCGCAGCGCCAAGAGACGACATGATTGATCCTGAATTAATATTGCCTTGCCTCTCTTTGTAGTCAGACTCGGCATTAGCTTGATAATCATCTCCATATTTCTTTTTCATGTATTCATCAAGAATTGAATCCATTTACCAACCTCCATTCGTGTCATCTTTTTTCTTTTGATTTGCTGTCCACTTGCCAGCAGAGTCTATTAAGCCACCAACAAACTGATCCTGATTTCTCGCTGCGTTTTGCGAAGCTTGAGCAGCTCCAGCATATCCAGTGCTGATCATTCCTTTTTTGCGAAGTTCATTCTCATACTGCTGCTGTGCGAGATTTGCATTATACATATTAGCTTTATTTCTCTCTCCGACGTTACTATTCGCAGTATTTTGCGCCTGTCCTACATTGTACTGCTGTGCTTGATTCTTAGCGCCCACATTATTTGACAAAACTTGCTGCTGATTTTGAGCGTTGAATCGATTGATAGCATCCGAGGCTTGCGCTTTGGCCGACTGCTGACTGAAATCTTGTGATTGCATTTGGCCACCGAGTTGACCTGATTGCATTAGTGCTGACAAAGCCCTTTGCTCTGCTTGTGCCTTGGCGTCCATTCCCATTTGCGCTTGTCTGTTAGCTGCCCCTTGCGCTGCCATTTGCTTTGCGACCATCTCGCTCATGCCACCAGACATTCCACGAGTAGCAAGATTTTGCTCGATAGCACCTTGTTGGCCTTGCAGGTTTGTATTCACGTCGGATTCAAGCCTTGATTGATCTGCCATGAATTGCGCATCCCTACCGCCAGCATCACCGATGGATTGGAGTTTCGACAGCGCATTCATTTGAGCTTTTCTAAGATTTGGATCTGTAGAAATACCTTCCATTCTTGAAGGTCCCAGATCCACTGCTGTTTCTAGCTCTGGATTCAAACTTGCTACTTGTTGGTAGAGTTCTGGGTAATACTCTTTTAGAATTGGCAGCGGTATATTCTGCGCCTCTTTGAGCATTTGATCATAATACGACTGAGATTCGTCGTCTTTGCCCATTAGATACCCAGCCGCCCCGCCAGCTACCGCTCCCCATGGCCCAGCGGTTTGTCCACCTGCCGCAGCACCAGCTATTGCACTATTCGTTTTACTCATGTTTTATCCTTTTTTAATTTTTCTATCTATTTTAAATTGATTATTCGCAGCAGCTTGGAGCTCGGCTAGGTATCCAGGGTAACGAGATTGCGCATCTCTTTCTAAATCGCCGCGATTGCGTATAAGAGCACCGTCAATACCGTACATAGCCTCACCCCAAGGAGTAGCCATGTTAGCTAGTCCCTGTTGAAGATACGCATCCATCTTTCCTTGAGCATCAGCAGTAGATTGTGCGTAAGCCGAATTGTAAGCGTCGCTTTGGGCTTGATAATCTTTATTGAACTTATCTTTATTGAGACTGATGGCGTTAATTGCTTTGCCGTCTTTAGTGAGCTGTGTCCTTGATTTGTCACTAACTAGATCTGCCAAAGCTTGATACTTTGATCGCTCATCTGCTGTCGCGGCGTTGTCCATACCGACAGGAGTGGCATCTGTCTTTAGGTAGCCACCAAGATCAAGGTTAAGATTAAAGAGGTTTTGCCCTTCTGATAACCCGAGTTGAGCAAGTAATTCTTCTGATAGAGTATCATTGCCGTCATAAAAATCTGCGTTGGCTCGATCAATCAAAGCCTGATTCGCTGCTGTTTGTTGCTTGGCTCTTTCTGAAATAGGATTGATGAGGTTGTCCCACTGATCTTTCTCCGCAGTGGTAATCGCCTGTTTGTTGGCCAGTGCTTGCCCAGTAGCTGTCTTGATAGAGTCACCCACTTTTGTATTTGCATCATTGAACAAAGAATCAAGGCCAGCGTATTTATTAGAAACATTTTGTAGTGCTGCTTTCGATCCAGGCGAGTTTTGTAATAACACTTGATCTAGTTTGTTCTGCCCAGCGGTGTAGTCAGGGCGCTTGTAGGTGTCTTTTAAAAGTTGCTGCTGACCATATTCATTGCCAGTGTTTTTGACTAAGCCACTCGCTTCGGACGCGGCTTTTTGAGTATCCCCATATCCCTCAACTTGATCAACAGTTGCGGGACCAGAATAACCACCAGTATCTTTTTGCGCACGATAGGTGTTCTTTTGCTCATCTGTTAAACTGCCAAGGTTTTTGTACGCTTCATTAGGATCATACGCCTTCACCTCTGGAGCCTTCGCCTGAAAGCTATTAATTTTATTCGTCGCATCTTGTGCTTTGTTTTCAACATTGCCGGCGATGGTAGACCCCATCGTGTCGGCCTGATATTTATTTGCGTCGAGGTAGCTTTGAATATTTGCATATTGCCCAGAGGACTTCTTGTCTTTGCTAGCGGTGCCAGCTTCTTGGCCTGGAACTCCGGTGCTGAAATCAGAGCCACCGACTCCAGAGATATTCACGCCTCCACCCTCTGCGGCCTTCTTCTTTTGCTCTTCGTCCATCATGTAGTTTGGTGCGTATGGCATTTTTATTTCCTCATCCGTATATAATTAAGAGTTTGATTGTGTAGTCACTCGAAGCGGTAAGTCCTGAAATATCACTAATAACGACAGAGCCATCTTGATAAGTCCAGACCACCCATGGCTGTGCAGTCGAATAAGAGCCCAGTGTTCTGTTTTGCAAGTAAATTGGTATTACACCAATAGGACTTGAGTTAAACTTCGTTCTGAATTTTAACGGAAAGCTAGAGCTTGAATTTCTGTAAGCTATTTCTTTTATCTCTTGGAATAGGTTATCTGAAATCGTTAAGTCGTTACCGAAAGCCCTCGTGACATCGCCCATGAAAGAATTCAAATTTGAAAATAACTTTGAGATCCAGGACGCTTGCTCTGGGAACTCCTCGACAGTGAATCTTTGCGGAGCGATCTTGCTCATGCTCTGGTTGTCCTTTCAGAAACAAATTCGTATTGCAAACTTATCCCATTGAGTGACCATTTCGCATAACCATTCGCAATCTTGAGTTTCACTAACAACACTTCGCCTCTGGATTTTTCTCTCGTTACAAAAACTCTAATTGGCTTCGGCCTAGTGACTCCGCCCCAAGGAATATTGCCCCAATTAAACAAGCCCCAAAGATTTCCGCCAAAACTTCCTCTGATAGTGGTGTCTGAGTATCCTCCAGAAATATCAGTGAAGAATGAGAGCGTGCCAGTAATGAAATTAGCCTCTCGAAATAACAAAGCAGCCTCTTGAAAGTGTTTCATCACTCCTGGGTTATCAAGGTGAGCAGCGGTGTACTCGATTTCGCCCTCAATAACTTTATTGACTGTTATTGCTCCCACTGGCCATGTTTTTATATCATTCACGGTGATAGTATTAGTCGATGGACTAACTGCTGTGATAACCGAGTACACCGTACTCGAAGAATATAAAAGATAACCCACATCAAGCCCCACAGTTGTATTTAAGACCACATCATAGTTGCTTGATGAGACCACAGA
>Ga0315289_10008098_pt1 | contig 15222 bp, 7 predicted proteins | sample YL17G11_40_MG_FD_203452 | JGI IMG/M metagenome (GOLD analysis project Ga0315289, IMG submission 203452) | Sediment microbial communities from Yellowstone Lake, YNP, Wyoming, USA - YL17G11_40 | ecosystem: Environmental > Aquatic > Freshwater > Lake > Sediment | place: USA: Wyoming | collected... | reverse complement strand
TGCCTGACAAAGCCAAAGCGAAGTTACAGCGAGGCAAGCCTGTAAGATACGAAGCGCCTTTCGATTTCGAAAAAGTCAGGGAGCTCCGCTTATACAAGACAATCAAATCGGGGGTTGTTCATCTGGACGTGCTTATCACCCCAGTTGGCGTAAAGAGAAAAGCCGCTCCTCAAGGTTATATGGTGCAGGTTCAAGAAATCTCGGAGCGCAAACAAACGGAGGAGATGCTGCGCTACCATGCTGAAGAGCTGGCTGCGCTCCAGGCGACTACGCTTGACCTAGCCGCACAGCAAGATCTGATCTCCCTGCTGAACTCGATCGTCGAGCGTGCCATGGCTCTTCTTAACGCGCCCTCCGGCTTTATTTACCTGCACGACGCCAAAACGAACGAGCTTGAACTGGTAGTCGAAAAAGGTCTGCATGCTCCTCTCGGTTTGCGCTTGCGGATTGGAGAAGGCATGGCTGGACAGGTAGCGCACACCCGACAGCCACTCATCGTGGACGATTACAGCACTTGGGAAGGCCGGTCACCCCAATATGCTGATATTCCCTACCACGCCATTGTCGAAGTACCAATGCTTTTCGGTGGTCAATTGGTCGGCGTCTTGGGCGTCAACGAAATATCCGCAACGACGCGCAGGTACAACGAAGCTGACGCCCGCTTACTTTCCCTATTTGCAGGACAGGCAGCGAGCGCGGTGCGTAACGCGCAGTTGTTCCAAGGACTCCAATCCGAGTTGGCCGAACGCAAAAGGACTGAGCAGGCGCTGCTCCAGACCGAGAGGCGTTACCGCATCCTCTTCGAGTTGTCGCCCGACGGTATCCTGCTCATTGACCCCGAAACCGCGCTGCCCATCGTGTTCAACACTGCGGCTCACACCCAATTGGGATATTCACGTGAAGAGTTCGCCCGCCTGCGGATCGTGGATTATGAAGTGATCGAGAAGCCTGAGGTGACAGAGGCGCACATCCAGAAAATCGTTCAACAAGGGCACGACGATTTCGAAACCAAGCACCGCACGAAACAGGGTGAGATCCGAAATATACACGTGACGGTGCAGACCATCGAGCTGGCCGGCCGTCCTGTCCTCAACAGTATTTTCCGCGACATCACCGAGCGAAAACAGGCAGAAGCCTCCTTACAGGAGGCCGAGGCGCGTTACCGCGCCATGGTGGAACGGAATCCCGCCATCATTTACACAGATTCGGCAGAGCAAATCGGTCAGACCCTATACATCAGCCCCCAGATAAAGACGATCCTGGGCTATGAACCGGAAGAGTGGATCGCTGACAATGACCTGTGGCGAAAGTCAATACAACCCGAGGATCGCGCGCGTGTATTGGCAGAATACGACCTTTCCCTTGAAAATGGCGAGCCATTCAACGCCGAATACCGGATGATTTCTCGTGATGGACGGGTTATTTGGATACGGGATGAGGCCGTCCTGATACGAGACCAATCGGGACAACCCTTGTTTTGGCAAGGGATTTTTATAGACATTACCGAGCGCAAACGGGCGGAGACCGCGCTGCTCGAGGCGGAAACCAGATATCGCACGTTGGTGGAACAGATCACCGCCATCACGTATATCGACGCGGTAGACCAGGCCAGTTCAGCCATCTTCATGAGTCCACAAGTAGAGAAACTGACCGGCCACACACCTGAAGAATGGAAGGCAGATCCCGAATTATGGATCAGGCTGATCCATCCCGAAGACCGCGCGCATGTGCTGGCTGAACATCTCCGCACCAACGAAACCGGCGATCCATTCAAAGCAGAGTATCGGATAATTGCCCGTGATGGCCGTATTGTGTGGGTGCGTGATGAGGCTATGTTATTGAGAGACGATGCAGGTCAGCCGCAATGCTGGCAGGGAATCATGCTAGACATTACCGAGCGCAAGCGGGCAGAGGAAACGTTGCGGGAGAGCGAGCAGACTTACAAAGCCTTGATCGATACTACCAGCACGGGTTATCTAATAATAAATACACAAGGCCAGGTTGTGGATGCCAATGCCGAGTACGTCAGGCTCAGCGGTCATGAGACACTGCAAGAGATTCTGGGAAGAAGCGTAGTCGAATGGACTGCACCACATGATCAGCAGAGAAACGCCGTAGAAGTAGAGAAATGTATGAAGGCAGGTTTGGTGAGAAATCTGGAGATCGATTATATAGGCAAGAACAGCGTCATCACACCCATCGAGATCAATGCAACCGTGGTGCAAACTGAAAAAGGAACGATGATCCTCTCGTTGTGTCGAGACATCACCGCCCGCAAACGAGCAGAAAATGCCCGCGAGATAACCCTTCGAATTTCTCAGGCCACGGTTTCCACGGAAAGCCTCGAAGAACTCTACCATTCTATCCATGAACTGCTCGGCGAGTTAATGCCAGTGGAGAATTTTTACATCTCTCTGTATGAACCATCGAATGATCTTCTTAGTTTCCCCTATTTCGTGGATCAATATGACCAACCCGCTTCGCCAATGAAACCCGGTCGCGGCCTGACTGAATACGTGCTGCGCAGCGGAAAGCCTCTGCTGGCTCCACCGGAAGTGTTCGACCAACTCCTCCAGCAGGGAGAGGTAGAGCTGGTAGGAACCAACTCGGTAGACTGGCTGGGGATTCCACTGATAGTGAAGGAACAAGTTATCGGTGTGATGGTAACGCAAAGTTACACGGAAGGCATTCGCTTCAGTCAAGAAGATGCCGACCTCTTAACTTTCGTTTCTACGCAGGTGGCGATGGCTATCGAGCGTAAACGAGCCGAAGAACAGGTTCGGAACCACGCCGGGCGTCTATCCATCCTCAACCGCATCGCCCGAGCGGTTAGCACCACGCTAGACCTGGATGAAATGCTGGAGATCATTTATCGGGAAATAACAACTGCGATCAAAACAGAAGCCTTCTTTATTGCGCTATATGATCAAATAACGAATGAACTTGACTTCCGCATCCGCGTGGATAAAAGTATACGCGAACCTCTCCAAAAACGTCCTCTTCGCCCAGGTTTGACTGCGCAAGTCATCAATAATAAACAACCCCTCTTGATACGAAATTATGAGCATGAAAAAGATCAACTGCCTCCAATGTTACTATGGGGCACTCAAGAGACGCCTCAATCGTGGCTGGGTGTGCCGATATTGCTTGGGGATAGAGTTACTGGCCTGATTTCCGTGCAAGCCTATACCCCGAATGCCTACGGCGAAAACGAACAAGAGTTGCTTGCCACAATTGCCGATACAGTGGCAGTTGCTATCGAGAAAGCGCGCTTGTATGCAAATCTCAGCAACGAGAAGCAGCGCTTGGAACTCCTGTATGACCTCAGCCATCACCTGACCGAAAGCTTGGACTCACATGAGGTTGCTACCACTGCACTCGATCGTATCTGCGCGGCGCTTGGCGCATTCAAAGGTGTCATTTATGTGCCTCGTCCCGATACCGAGCGTTGGGATCTTCTCGCTATGTCAGGGATGAAACCTTCCGAGGTAGAGGCTTTCAACCAGTACTCCGGCCTGCCACTCACCTTAGGGCTGACCGGCTGGGCTGCCAGTCACAAGAAGGCTGTGGTTGTCTCAGATGTAGCGAAAGATAAACGCTGGGAGACCATTCCCGGTCTGGACGAATGGGTTCGTTCGGCATTGTCAATTCCATTGCTTTCTGGAAATGTACTTGTCGGGATACTCAATTTATTGAGTGACCAGATCGCCGCTTTTCGCAAGGAAGATATTGAGATTGTCAAAGCCGCCGCTGCTTCGCTCGCAGTTGCCTTACAGAACACGCGCCTGTACGCTGCCGAGCAGCGACGCGCCGAGCGTCTTGCTGCTCTCTCGAAACTCAGCACTGAAATCGCAGCTTTGCACGAAGCCAGCCTAGTGTTGAATATTCTGGTCACTCGCGCGGCGGAGATCATGGAAAGTGCTACTTGCACAGTAATGATGATTGACACCGAGGCAAATGAAGCCGTACTCGCCGCACAGATTGGCTTACCGGAGAGTACGGCCAAGGAATTACGTGTCCCTCTCGCGTTGCAGAATATCCAACGAATGCTGGAAACTGGCGAGCCGATCATCCTACCCGATATCAACCATGACGCCCCGACAATGCGCACCGTTCTTGTCCGCCCAGACATCCAGGCATTCTTTGCCTATCCGATGATCCGCGCAGGGCGGGTATTCGGGTTGATCACGTTCAGCAAACTCACACCGTACACACCTTCAGCCGAAGAAGTCGCTGCCTGCCAGTTACTGGCCGGGCGAGCCGCCGTCGCTCTTGAGAATGCGAGACTGTTCGATGAAACCGCCCGTAGTCTCGAGCAGGTAAAAGCCTTGCACACCATTGATATGACCATTGCCTCCAGCTTCGACCTGCGCCTGACCCTCAACATTCTCCTCGATCAAACCCGTACTCAATTGGGCGTGGATGCAGTTGATATCCTGGTATACAATCCGCACACCCAGATACTCGATTACGCCGGCGGCATCGGCTTCCGCACAACGGCCCTGCAAGGCACCCACTTGCGCCTGGGTCAAGGTTATGCCGGCATCGCTGGTCTGGAACGAAAAACCATTCACGTTTCTAATTTGCGGGGGCGGAAGACGGATTTTCTGCGTTCCCCAAACTTCAGCGCGGAAGAGTTCGACACTTATTATGGTGTGCCGCTCATCGCCAAAGGCCAGATCAAGGGTGTGCTGGAGGCTTACCATCGTTCCCTACTTAAACCCGATCAGATCTGGACGGATTTCCTAGAAACCCTGGCCAAACAGGCCGCCATTGCAATAGATAATGCCACCCTGTTCTCCGACCTACAAAGCTCGAACGCTGAATTGACGCTGGCCTATGATACGACTCTCACCGGTTGGTCAAAAGCCCTCGACCTGCGCGACAAGGAGACTGAAGGCCACACCCAGCGCGTCGTCGAGACGACGATCAGGCTGGCGCGCGCTATGGGGGTCATTGAAGCTGAACTGACAAATGTACGCCGCGGCGCGCTGCTCCACGACATCGGCAAGATGGGCATCTCTGATGAGATCTTGCACAAGCCCGGACCGCTAAGTGTCGAAGAATGGGCCACCATGCGACGACACCCGGTCCATGCCCGCGAAATGCTCTCATCCATTGCCTACCTGCGACCGGCCTTGGAAATTCCTTATAATCACCACGAGAAATGGGACGGTAGCGGCTACCCCAACGGGTTGAAAGGTGAGCAGATCCCTCTGGCAGCGCGTATCTTCACTGTCGTGGATGTATTCGACGCCCTCACTTCCGATCGGCCCTACCGCCTCGCCTGGTCGAGAGAAAAAGCCCTCGCTTACATCCATGAGCAGGCCGGCAAGCATTTCGACCCGGAAGTGGCGGAGATGTTTCTGAAAATAGTGAATAGCATCAAACAGTTATAATCGGGCCCGTGATCTTCATCCGTCGCCTGTTCTATCACCCGGTCATTCCCCGCGAATATCGCGCCAACTTTACCCACCTCTATCTCGATATAGGCTGGTTTGGCGTCCTGAGCGGCAGCGCCATTAACTTCCTGAATGTCTACGCTGCGCGGCTCGGCGCCACCGGTTTTCAAATAGGCCTGCTGGGAGCCATGGCAGCCCTCGTCAGCCTGACGTGCGCCATCCCGGCTGGCCGCTGGCTCGAAAGACGCCCCGTCAGCAAAGCCGTCTTCTGGACCTCGGTCTTCTATCGACTGGGATTCCTACTCTGGATTCCCCTTCCCTGGCTCTTAAACAACCAAGCACAGATCTGGGCGCTCATCGGCATCACCCTACTGATGGGCATCCCGCTCACTGCCCTCTCGGTTGGCTTCAACGCCTTGTTCGCCGAGGCCGTCCTGGCTGAATGGCGCGCCTACGTGATGGGCATTCGCAATGTGGTGCTCTCAGTCACCTTCATACTAGCCTCGCTTGGCAGTGGCTATGTGCTCGATCGGCTGCCCTTCCCGCTTGGGTACCAAATTATTTTTGGGATCGGTTTCTTTGGCGCGGCGATGAGCAGCCTCCACCTCTACTTTGTCCGGCCACTGCCCCAGCCTGCTTCCAAAGAGGACTCGCTCCTCCCGCAGCCCCTCTCCCCGCCCGAACGACCAAACCCACGCCGGAGCTGGCTTGCTGACCTCCGCACTGATATCTGGCAGACACCCTTCCGCAGCCCGCTGCTCGTCATGCTCGCCTTTCACCTGGCGCAGTATCTCGCCATCCCCCTCTTCCCGCTCTACTTCGTCAATCAATTGAACCTGACCGACCAGCAGATCGGAATCGGCACAGCTCTCTTCTACCTATCCGTTCTGGTCGGCTCCACACAACTGGACAGGCTGACTCGCCGGCTCGGCCATCACAAGATGACCAGTTTCGGCGCGCTCGGGATGAGTCTCTATCCCAGCCTGCTGGCGCTCTCGCGGCACGCTGGAGGATACTATCTCGTCTCTGCGGTGGGCGGATTCACCTGGGCCATGCTCGGCGGCGCTTACCCCAACTACCTGCTCGAAAAAATCCCCTCCAGCGACCGACCCGCGCACCTGGCTTGGTACAACATCATTCTCAACGCGGCCGTGCTGGTCGGCTCGCTAGCCGGTCCCGCCTTCGCCCACAACATCGGCCTGGGTACGGCATTGATCCTCTTTGGCGTGCTACGCCTGCTTTCAGGGATAGCCATCCTCAAATGGGGGTAGAATAAGCCTATGACATTCGCAACTTTGCTCATCCTCACAATCTCTTACCTGATCGGCGCGTTCCCCACCGCGCATCTGGTAGGATGGCGGTATGGCATCAACCTTCGCAAGAGCGGGGACGGCAATCTGGGGGGATTGAATGTCTACCGAGTCTTGGGCTGGAAGCCTGCCATGGTCGTTGGCCTGGTTGATATCAGCAAAGGAGCGCTCGCCGTCTGGCTGGCCGATAGCCTTTCGTCAAACCCCATCGTCCCGTATCTGGCTGCCCTGGCTGCCGCGCTGGGCCACGACTTCTCCATCTACATCCACTTTGAAGGCGGACAGGGCATGGCTGCCATCTTGGGCGGCTTGGTATACCTGCAACCCCGGGAAATGCTGCTCGGCGTCGGACTTTTCTTGCTTTGTTATCTCATCTTCCATAATTGGGACCTGGCCTGGGGGATTGGGATGGTAGCAATGATCGCCTCAGCCTGGGTTTGGCGACGACCTTTCTGGCAAATCGCGTTACTCGTCGTGCTGATCAGCACCATCGGCCTAAAAAAGTGGATTGACATGCCGCTGGCGCGCCGTATCCGGGAGAGCCACCCATAGATGAACATCAAGGTCGTCGCTACCAACCGCAAGGCTCGCTTCGAATACTTCTTGCTGGAGCATTACGAGGCCGGATTGGCCTTGCAGGGCAGTGAGATCAAATCCATCCGCGCCGGGCAGGTCAGCCTGGCGGAAGCTTACGTCCGCGTGGAAGGGCGCCAGGCCTGGCTGATGGAGGCGCACATCGCCCCCTATGCCCAGGCCAACCGTTACAACCATGACCCGAAAAGGCCCCGCCGGCTGCTGCTCCACCGCAAAGAGCTTCGCAATCTATGGGACGCCGTCCGGCAAAAAGGCGTGACCATCGTGCCGACGCGCGTCTACTTGAAAGAAGGCCGTGCCAAATTGGAAATCGCCATTGCCAAAGGGAAGAAGTTGTATGACAAGCGTCAAGCCCTCGCCCAGCGCGAAGCCGAGCGAGAGATGGAACGCCAGATGCAGCTAAGGGAGTAATAATGGCCGTTTCGACAATCGGCAGTATCAATTTGCTTCCCGAGGCAAAAAAAAGGGAAATCTATACCCGCTTGGTTCCACCTGAACTATCAGTGCGTTTTCAGATTCCCCCCTCATTTATCGACAACCAGGGCAACTCGCTGGTCAACCTGAAATGCACCGCCGGCAGCACTGATGTGGAGGCGAAGCTTTTCCATAAATATGGTTTTCCAGACCCGATCCTCTACGGCCACCTGACTGACACCATCAACAGCCAGATCCACGTGCTGCTGTACATATTGAACGATCCCGACTCGCCACGCTTCGACGTTGATCAGATGCCGGATGGCTCGCCAACGAGGTTCGGCATCCTGCGGCGCAACCTTGAGGCAGAAAAGGCCGCGCTGGAAGCAGGGCTGGCCCCGGGTCAAGTACGGCGCGGGCTGCGTCTGCTCCCCTCGGCGATAACAGCCTTCGAGTCGTTCGTCCGGAGCCTGGGTCACGACATCTATTTCGTTGAGCCTCTCTACTATCACAATGCCGTCATTTTCGAGAATTACGGCTTCGACTACCAGGTTGGGAAAAAGCTGATGGAGAACATCGAGGCTGGATTCGCGGAGGGCAGCGATTTGCACGCCCAGTTAGATGACTCCACTCCCTTCCGGCGGCACGATGCTGAACACAGCATCCGTCTGCGTTCGTGGGCCATTCACGATGGCTTGTTAGGCGAACCTTTTACCAACGTGACCATGTACAAGCGCATCGGCCAATCGGCCAACATCAACACCCGCCCAAGTTGCGCCTGGTAGCCTCATTGGACGGAGTCCGAAGTCTCCGACTTCGGTTTCGCACCTTGCAAGCTACCCCAACATCGGAAGACATAGGACTCGCTACTCTTTGCAAGTCAGGAGAAACACATCCACCATTTCTGGATCGAAGTAGACGCCGGAATTTTTTCGTATTTCCACCAACGCGTCTGCCACGCTTAAACCCTTGCGATAAGGCCGGTCGCTCGTCAATGCGTCGAAAGCATCCACAATGGCTAATAAGCGCCCCTCGGGGGGAGTATCGGCGCTTTTCAGCCCAAAAGGATAACCCTTGCCATTCCACCACTCGTGATGATAGAGCACATATGGGATGGCAAGGCGCAGGTGATCCACCCCCTCCAGCATTTGCGCGCCAACTTGCGGATGTTGGTGCATCATCTCCCACTCTTCATCATCCAAAGGCCCTGCTTTCGTAAGCACATAGCTGGGTACCATGATCTTGCCAATATCGTGTAAAACGGCGCCAAATTCCAGGATGGCGATCTCTTCGGCATTCCAGTTGAGGGCAAAGCCCAGGGAGAGCGCCAGTCGCCGCACACGGTCAACATGACCAGCCGTGTACGGGTCGCGCGCCTCGATCACGTTCCCCAGCATCACCACAGTCTGGAGATGAGCGGCGCGCGTGTCGAAAAGCTCGACTGCTCTGCGGCGATTGAGGCGTGTCCGAACCGCCTCGATCAGCTCCCAGGCGTCGAAAGGCTTGAACAGGTAGTCGTCCACGCCCAAGGAGCGCGCTTTCTTGACATCTGTACGTTCTGTGCGCGCCGTCAGGAAAAGGAAAGGCATAGTCACGCCAAGCGGTAGGGAACGCACCTCTTTGAGAAGCTCAAATCCATCCATCTCAGGCATCATGATATCCGAAACGATCAGGTCAGGCTTGACGCTCACGAACGAATCCAACGCTTGCCGTCCGTTCACCGTCGAAAAAACTTCGTACCCCTCGAACACAAGAATATTGTAGATAACATCTCGCAAGAGATCATCATCTTCCGCAACGAGAATTTTCGTCATCACCTTATCCGTTCATGAATTTACGAGCAGCCAACCTTCGACCTGGCAATGGCCACGGCTGCCTGCCCGAGAGCCAGACCGCCATCATTAGTTGGCACCTGCCGGTGAATGTATACCTGGAAACCTTCCCCATGCAGACGCGCCAGGGTACGTTTGAGCAATAGTTGATTCTGCCACACTCCGCCGCTTAGCGCAACCGCGTTCGTGTTGGATTCCGAGCGGATCCGGCAGCAGACCTCGCGCACCATCTCTACCAGACCATTGTGAAAACGCGCCGAGATGACCGGCAGCGGTACATCTGCCAGTACATCCGCAAGGAGCGCCTCGAAAGCGGGGCGCGGCTGGACCACTGGCCTGTCCACCGCGAATATATATTCACCCGTCTCAAACGGATCTGCCAGCGCCTCGAACTCGATGGCTGCTTGCGCCTCGTAGTTGACCTGCTGGCGCACACCCGCCAGGGCTGCCGCCGCGTCGAACATGCGACCCATGCTGGAGGTTAACGGCGCGTTCAAGCCGCGTTCCAATTGGACACGCAAGGCTATCCGTTCTTCATAGCACAGTTCCTTTACCGGAGGCAGGCGTTCGTCCGAATCCAGGCTCAGTTGCCAGAGCAGTGCCAGAGCGGTGCGTGCTGGACGTCGGATGGCCGCATCCCCACCCGGCAAGGGAAAGTACTCTAGGTGAAAAAGCCGCTGGTAGCCAATATAATCGGCAATTAAAAATTCTCCGCCCCAAATAGCCGCATCTTCGCCGTAACCGGTGCCATCGAAAGCCACGCCGATGACCGGAGACTCGCCGGTCAGGCCGTGCTCGGCCATACAGGCGGCAACATGGGCGTGATGGTGCTGAACGGCGAATGTTGGCAGGTTTTCACGGTCTGCACGTTGCAGCGCATAACGAGTGGATAAATAATCCGGGTGCAGGTCGTAGGCGATGGCCTCAGGCTTAATGCGGAACAGCCGCTCGAAGTGCGCTACTCCATCCTCAAAGGAGCGCAGGGTCTCGAAATTCTGCATGTCCCCGATGTGGTGGCTGAGGAAGCCATATCGCTCACGGGTCAGGCAAAAGGTATTCTTCAACTCCGGCCCGGTCGCCAGCAATGGCGGGGCGTCGAAGGGCAGTTGGATGGGATCGGGTGCGTAGCCGCGCGAACGGCGTAATGGATAAGTAATCAGCGACCAGTGATCAGTGTCCATTTTCTTGCTCTCGGTCTGGTCATTGATTACTGTTAACTTATCACTCAGCACTCTCACAACCGAATCATCACACCGCGTGCGAATATCCCGGTTGTGCATCAGGAAGGCGTCCGCCAGGCTGACTAACCGCTGGCGGGCCTCGTCGTTGTCGGTAGCGATTGGCTCTTCGCTGAGATTGCCGCTGGTCATGACCAGAGCAGTGATTAGTGACCGGTTATCAGAGAGCAGTAAGTAATGCAGCGGTGTATATGGCAGCATGACTCCGAGCGTATCCTGCTTGGGCGCGACTTCATCAGCCACAGCTGACTCTGGCCTTCGGTAGAGCAACACGATAGACCGCTGGTGGGACTCCAGTAAAACGCGCTCGGCGTCATTCACAAAGCAATGCTTTTCCACCGTTTCGAGGTCTGGCATCATCAAGGCAAAGGGCTTATCCACGCGCAGCTTGCGATTGCGAAGTTCAGTCACACCCTTTGGATTGGTGGCATCGCACGCCAGGTGAAATCCTCCCAAACCTTTTATGGCAACGATTTTCCCCTCAGCCAATAACCGCTGCGCTTCCTTGATAGCAGATGCATCATGGAGGTACGAATCATGAGAAATGAGTAACGAGTTACTTTTTTCTCGTATCTCCTTACTTTCTTCTAACCAAACATGAGGCCCGCACACGGGACAAGCCACTGGCTGGGCATGGAATCGTCGATCGAGCGGATCTTGATATTCTGCCGCGCAATCCGGGCACATGGCAAAGGGCGACATGGTCGTATTGGGACGATCATAGGGGATGTCGGTGATGATGGTGAAACGCGGCCCGCAATTCGTACAGTTGATAAAGGGGTAACGATAGCGCCGGTCTTTGGGATCGAAAAGCTCGCTCAGGCAGTCGTCGCAGATGCACACATCCGGGGAGATCGGCTGGAACGCGCCCGCCACAGCCTCGGAATGAGCGATCTCGAAGTTCGTGAAGCCGTTTGGGTTATGCCAGTTTGTCTGCAGATCGTCAATCCGCGCCAGCGGCGGGAGCTCATTCTTCAGTGCTAAGATAAAGTCATCCAAGGTCGATTTGGCGCCGTCCACCTCTATATACACCCCCGCAGACGTGTTGCGCACCCATCCGGTCAATGCAAAGCGTTTTGCCAGACTGTAAACAAATGGTCGAAAACCAACACCCTGGACGATACCGGTAATGAGTACACTCGCGCCTCGCAACCCAGACATGGGGGCAATTATACCGTGAGCAACACCGATGAACCATGCATGGATGTTTTATTGCACGGTTATAATGCTGAATGATGAAAAACGAACCCCTCCGCGTCGGCATTGACATTGGCGGCACGTTCACCGACTTCGTGGTCTACGACCCTTCCATGCAGCAAATCCGGACCTTCAAGCTGCTTTCCACGCCCCGCGACCCGGCGGAGGCGGTCCTGCGAGGATTGGAGCTGATTCGCATAAAAAGTAATCAGTCATCAGTCATCAGTGATCAGTCACGGACAACTGATGGCTGTTCACCTATGACTGTCATCCACGGCTCGACGGTCGCCACGAACGCACTGCTGGAACGCAAAGGGGCGCGCACCGCGCTGGTAACTACGCGCGGCTTCCGGGACGTGCTCCAGATCGGACGCCAAAACCGCCCCGCCCTCTATGATCTCTTCGCCGATCCGCCCCCACCGCTCATCCCCGAAGAACTGCGCTTCGAAGTGGACGAACGCGTGAGCCACACCGGTGAGATTATACGGTCGCTCGATCCGTCACAAGTGGATGGCCTGGTCGAAGAACTCAAGATGCGAAACGCAAGATCTGTAGCCGTGTGCCTACTGTTCTCGTTTCTGCACCCGGAGCACGAGCAGATCATCGCTGGAAAACTGCGCGCAGCGGGTTTCCTGGTTTCCGTCTCATCAGAGATAATCCCCGAATACCGCGAATATGAGCGCAGCAGTACCACAGCCGTCAACGCCTACGTTACGCCGGTGCTAGATAAGTATCTTTCACATTTGGAAGAAGCCCTCACCGCTCTCCCCCATTCCTGTAGTGTGGAATTGGGGAGGGTTGGGGAGGGGGTCAAAGTTAAGCGAGAAACGGGGGTGAGGTTGCGCGTCATGCAATCCAACGGCGGGATCATCAGCCCAGGCGAGGCGCGACGTCAGGCCGTACGCTGCATCCTTTCGGGGCCTGCGGGAGGTGTAGTGGGATGTGAGTATGTAGCAAAAGCAGCCCTCACCCACCAGCCTTTTCTCCCGAAATCGGGCGAGGGGGAGCTAAAGGTAATCACGTTTGATATGGGCGGCACATCCACGGACGTCTCCCTAATAGACGGCGCGCCACAGATTACGACGGAGGCAACTGTCAGCGGATGCCCGATCCGCGTCCCGATATTGGACATCCACTCCATTGGCGCGGGGGGCGGCTCCATTGCTTATGTGGACGCAGGCGGCGCGCTGCGCGTCGGCCCCGAATCCGCTGGCGCAGACCCGGGGCCTGCTTGCTACGGTAAGTGCCCTTCGACAGGCTCAGGACAGGCTCTCCCCACTGTTACCGACGCCAATCTCGTGCTTGGCCGCCTGTCCGCCGAGCACTTCCTGGGCGGACAGATGCCGCTCGACGAAGAACGCGCTCATGCTGCGCTGGCAAAACTCGGCAAAGAACTTGGCCTTGACGCCACTCACGCTGCGCTGGGCGTCGTCCAGGTTGCCAACGCCCACATGGAACGCGCCCTGGGCGTCATCAGCGTCGAGCGCGGGCATGATCCCCGCCATTTCACGTTGCTTTCCTTCGGCGGTGCGGGCGGCCTGCACGCGGCTGACCTGGCGCGTGGGCTGGGTATCCCGCGTGTGCTCGTCCCGCCGCTGGCCTCCACCCTGTCTGCCTTTGGAATGCTTGCCGCGGATGTCATCAAGGATTACACCCAGACCGGCATGCTTCCCGGCGGCACGCCCATTGCTGAGCTGGCTTCCAGGCTCGCGCCGTTCGCCGAGCGCGGTCACCGGGAAGTGGAAGAAGAAGGTGTAAAGGCGGACAGGATACGGATGGAACGCTTCCTGGACATGCGCTACCGGGGGCAATCGTATGAGTTAATCGTCCCGTTCTCCGAACAAGTAATGACGACATTCCACGAAATCCACCAAAAAACCTATGGCTATGCCCGGCCGGAAGCGCCGGTCGAGATCGTCAACCTGCGCCTGCGCGCTGTTGGCAAGACGACACCGCCCCCTCTGACCACCCAACCCTTGGGCGAGAAAGACCCAACCGCCGCGTTGCTCGATAAAAAGGATGTGTTCTACGCTAACGGCGGACTGATGACGCCGTTCTACCGCGCCGAATCCCTCCGACCCGGTAACCGGCTCAGCGGCCCGGCGGTCGTGGTGCGCGCCGATACCACCATCCTGCTCGGCCCCACTGACCAAGCGGAGGTGGATGTTCACAGCAACCTGATCATCCAGGTAGGACAATAACATGGCCTACGACCCAATAAAACTGGAAATTTTCAAACATCTCTTCGCTGCGGTCGCCGAAGAGATGGGCACGGTACTGCGCAAGGCCAGTTACTCTCCCAACATCAAGGAAAGACGCGATTTCTCATGCGCCCTTTTCGACGCGCAGGGATGCATGATCGCCCAGGCCGCGCACATCCCGGTGCATCTCGGCTCGATGCCGTTATCAGTCGAGGCGGCCGTCAAAACCGATAGGGTCCCAGAAGACCCAAAGGGTCTGCAGCCGGGTGATGTGATCATTTTGAACGACCCGTTTCGCGGCGGGACGCATTTGCCCGATATTACTATGGTTTCGCCCGTCTTTCTCCCCACTCCTTCCAGGAGAGGGGCCGGGGGTGATGTTCTGATCGGCTTCGTCGCCTCCCGCGCCCATCACGCCGATGTGGGCGGCATCACCCCTGGCTCGATGCCGGTGGCGCGCGAGATTTACCAGGAAGGTTTGATCATCCCACCTGTCAAGTTGATACAGGCAGGAAAACTCGACCAGGGCCTGCTCGATCTCATCCTGGCAAACGTGCGGACACCCCAGGAACGCTCTGGCGATTTGTGGGCACAAGTCGCGGCCAATCAGCGCGGCGCCGAGCGGTTGGTCGAGCTGGTCGCCCGCTATGGCTTGGATGAAGTAAACAGGGCGATGGGTCAATTACTTGCTTACACAGAGCGCATGACCCGCCAATTACTGAGGGCCCTGCCCGACGGTGAATACCAATACACAGACTACCTCGACGACAACGGTGTGCAGGATGAACCTGTGCCGATCAAAGCGACGGTGACCATCCACGGCGATTCAGCCAATGTGGATTTCAGCGGCTCAGCGCCCCAGCAGCAGGGCAGCGTCAACGCCGTGTATGCCATCACACTTTCGGCGGTCTTTTACGTCTTCCGCTGCCTGCTGGGATTGGATGTGCCCAACAACATCGGCTGTCTGGTTCCCATCAAAGTGGTCGCCCCGCCCGGCACGGTCGTCAACGCCTTGCCACCCTCGCCAGTCGCAG
>Ga0315289_10008097_pt1 | contig 15223 bp, 9 predicted proteins | sample YL17G11_40_MG_FD_203452 | JGI IMG/M metagenome (GOLD analysis project Ga0315289, IMG submission 203452) | Sediment microbial communities from Yellowstone Lake, YNP, Wyoming, USA - YL17G11_40 | ecosystem: Environmental > Aquatic > Freshwater > Lake > Sediment | place: USA: Wyoming | collected... | reverse complement strand
GCAGGGCAAGATATATTCGGGCAGAATTGGTCGCGAGGGTCCATGTGGCCTCCTGGTGTCGTGACCATAAGAGTGCCACAGGATCCTCATTTTTTCAACCTCCACGGTTCAGTGGAGTGCTACCGCAACTCTATATGCGCTATAATATAAATATACCTGAATTGAACAATGCTGATTTACACTGTAAGCCTCTAACCAGGCATACCCTTTTTCGATTTAATAATGAAGCCCCGTTGGTGATCACCAACTCCGGCATCGAAGTGCCGAGCTTTCGGTTTAACAACCAGGGATACCCGGTCTTTACCGAACGGGTCACCACCGGTATCGAGCGCTTGGATAATATGCTTGAGGGTGGCTATCTGCGCGGCACCAGCATACTCATCACCGGCTCCTCCGGCACAGCCAAGTCCACGCTGGGTGGCGCTTTTGCTCAGGCAGCCTGCCTGCGGGGGGAGCCGACGCTTTATATCAGCTTTGACGAAAACGCCAGCGAGATCGTACGTAACCTGTCTTCGGTCGGCATCAACCTGACCCCTCACCTCCAGTCCGGCCTGCTGAGTACTTATTCTAACCGCTCTAAAGACCGCAGCGCCGAAGAGCACCTGGTGCAGATTAAAGCGCTCATACGCAAACACCACCCACACAACATGGTCATCGATCCAATCTCATCATTGATCAAAGCCGGTGGACAGCTCAACGCCCTGGCGGTCTCCCAGCGCCTGATCCACCTGACAAAAAGTGAAGGCATCACCCTCATCATGACCAGCCTGCTGGCAGGGGATAACCCCGACATGGAAGCTACTCCCCTGCTCATCTCAACAATTGCCGACACCTGGATGCACCTGTCTTATATGATGCAGGGAGGGGAGCGAAACCGCGCTCTGACCATCATCAAGTCGCGCGGCACGCACCACTCCAACCAGGTGCACGAGCTGATCCTGAGCGATGAGGGTATTTCTCTGAGTGATGTCTATACTTCCGGCGGGACAGTCTTGATGGGCACTTGACGCTACGAGAAAGAAGAGGCCGAGAGGGAAGAGCAAGAGCGCCTTAGCATTGAAAATAAGCGTAGGAAGCACGAACTTCTGCTAACAGAAGCTGAGACCAATGTCCGTATCGAATCTCTCAAGCGTGAACTCGAAAACATGCGGGCTGAACTGACCCTGCTCGATCAACAACAGGCCCAACGCCTGCAGGAGCAGCAGGAGAGGTAGACTGAGATATCCCGCTTGAGGGGCAGAGATGTGAAAGAAGATCGTGATCAGTGACCAGTGATCAGTCATCAGTGAAAAATTGATGCGTAAAACAAGATTTTTTAACAAGTGAGTTAATCTCGGATAATTGGTACCTAACAACCGATTACTAACAAATGGTCACTAGTTTCTGGCTACTGATCACTGGCAACCCAGGAGGATGTTGAAGAAATGAAACTCCAGGATGAACGAAACTGGATATTCCGACTATATACAGCTGGCGAAGCGCCCAATTCACTGCGCGCCATCGCCAACCTGGCTGCGATCGGCCAGGAATACCTTCAGAGTCGTTATAAAGTGGAGATCGTTGACATTCTCGCAGACCCACTGCATGCTTTGAATGACGGCATCCTAGTCACCCCCACGCTGGTCAGGATCGCTCCTCCACCGATACGAAAGATCCTAGGTAACCTGAACGATCGCGAGAAAGTGCTGCTGGCCCTGGGGCTCGCAGGAGGTCTTTCATGACTGCAACCAGGAAAAAGAAAGACTCAGTCACGCCAGAAGGACAAATCGAAGAGCTGGTCAGAAAGCTGGCCGAGACAGAATCGGCTTTGCAGGCTCTACTCACAGAGCAGACCGGACAAATTGACGCCATCCTCGCCCCAACCAGCGTAGAACCCGATTTGATGCGCGAAACCCAAAAAACACTACGCGAATCGGAAGCCCGTTTCCGCCGCCTGGTGATCCGAATCTCGGCCATGGTGTTCGAACTTACCCGTGACGGCACCACTCAGTTTGTCAACCAGACCGTGAGCAGCCTCACCGGCTACACGCCTGATGAGCTGCTTGGTAAAAACTGGTGGAGCATCTTCTTTCCAGGAGAACAACGGAATAAAGTAGAGAATCTGATCAGCCGTCTCCAGAATGGGGATGTCGCCCAATATGAGCTCGAATTCACAATAAAAGACGGCAGTATGATAATCGTGGAGTTAGACACTGCCAACCAATACGGGCCAGAGGGCCAGCTCCTGACGATAACTGGCTTTGGGATCGACCGCACCCGCCTGCTCAATCAGCTCGATACCGAGCGCATCCGCTGGCAAGAAACTGTCGAGAGCATGCCCGACCAGGTTGTCGTCTGCGACGCCGAGGGTCGTGTCATCTATATGAACGCTGCCAACTACGCCGTCGCAAGCCGGTTAAACCGCCCCCTCCAGCCGGACCTTAATGTGGATGACCACCCCGCCTATTACCAGCTTTACCGGTCTGATGGGACTCCCTTCCCAGCGGATGATTTTCCGCTGCGACAGGCACTCTCACAGAATAAAGAGGTACGAAACATCGAAATCGTCCAGTACTCCCCGGACCGTAAAACGCACATTGCTCTCTGGAATGCTGCCCCGCTGCACGACACCGAGGGCCGGGTGACCAGCGCAGTAGCCATAGGGCATGAGATCACCAAGCTGCGCCGGGCCGAAGAGGAGCTGGTGTGGCTGGCCTCATTCCCCGAGCTCAACCCGAACCCTGTCGTCGAAATGGACCTCGACGGGCATGTGCGTTACCTAAACTCAGCCGCCAAGAGGCTGTTGCCAGACCTGCAGAATGCCGGCCCAAACCATCCATGGAATGCCGGCCTGGATGAAGTAGCGAAGCGGTTACTTAATGGGGATTTTATTACCACAATACGTGAGGTGAAGATCGGCGAGCATTATTATCAGCAAACGCTTCATTATGTATCAGAGAGCCAGAGCATACGCATCTACGGCCTTGACATCACTGAACGGGTGGTTGCCGCAGAAGCCCTGCGCAAAGCGCACGCCGAACTGGAGCAGCGCGTCGCGGAGCGCACGCGCGACCTGGCTATCACGAACGAAGCCCTACAACTTGAAATAGAAGAGCGCAGGCAGGCCGAAAAACAGATCCACTTGCAAACCACCGCCCTTGAAGCCGCTGCTAATGGTATCTTCATCACCGACCGGCAGGGCAGTATCTTGTGGAGCAATCCAGCCCTTTCCAACCTCTCAGGTTACACCGCTGACGAGCTGCGTGGGCAGAACCCGCGCCTCTTCCACTCCGGCCTGCACGACCAGGCCTATTACCAGACCATGTGGGAGACCATCCTACCGGGCCAGGTCTGGCATGGGGAGACGATCAACCGGCGCAAAGACGGCAACCTGTACACTCAGGATCAGATCATTACCCCGGTGCTGGATGAAAGCGGAAAGATCGCTTATTTCATTTCGATCCAGCAGGACATCACCGCTCGTAAACAGGCCGAACAGGAGCTGTTCAACGCCAGGGAGCTGCTGGAGAAGTCATTTTCTTCCAGCGTCGATATCCTGGTCGCCATCATGGACAGAGATTTCAATTTCCTGCGCGTCAACCGCGCTTACGCCGAGGCGGACGAACGCGAGCCCGAGTTCTTTCTCGGTAAAAACCACTTCGACCTATACCCGAACGAGGAGAACCAGGCTATATTCAGAAAGGTGGTCGAAACCGGTGAACCGTACTCAGTCTTTGGGAAACCCTTTGTGTATGCCGGTCATCCCGAGCGCGGTGTCACCTATTGGGACTGGAGCTTGCAGCCCCTTAAAGAGGCAGATGGCAAGGTCCAAGGAGTGGTGCTCAACTTGGTGAACGTAACCGGCCGCAAACGAGCCGAAGACCGCATCCGCGAAGACGCTGCCCGATCACGAATTCTAGCAACGGTCTCCCAGGTGCTCAGCGAGGCCGGAACAGATTACCAGGCGGTGCTGGACAATTTCGTACGAGCTACTGCCTCCTTGATTGGTGATCATTGCGTCATCCGCCTGTTATCAGACGATGGGAAATGGCTTAACCCGGCAGCTTTCTACAATCCTGATCCGGAAAGATATGCCCTCCAACAAAAACTGCTACCTGCCAACCCTCAACACGTGGATGAGGGTCTCACCGGGCGAGTATTCCAAACCGGTCAACCGCTGCTCATCCCTGAAGTGTCTATAGAACAGTATCGCCTGATAAGCAAGCCGGAATTTTTACCTTTAACCGAGCGAACCGGGATCGCCAGCGTCCTCATCGTACCTCTGCGCCAGCAAACCGGGTTAATCGGCACCCTGGCCCTGTTCCGCAATTCCCCAGGCCACTCGTACACGCTTGAAGACCAGACTCTGATGCAGAACCTGGCTGACCGGGTGACACTCGCCATCTCCAACGCCCGCCTATACCGGGACCTGGAGAAAGCCCTGGCGCAGGAACAGGCTACGCGCGACCAACTGATCCAGAGTGAAAAATTTGCTGCCATGGGCCGTATGGTAGCATCGGTAGCCCACGAGCTAAACAATCCACTGCAGACGATTAAAAACTGCCTGTACCTGATCCAATTGGAGATTGCATCGGATGTCCCGACTCACGAATACCTGGATATGGCTACCTCGGAAATCCGGCGCCTGTCGAACCTGGTCGCTCAATTGCGCGAGATTTACCGACCGCGCACTGGCGGGACAAAACAACCTCAAGACCTCTTGTTTATCCTCGAGACAGTCCATTCCATGCTCCTGCCTCACTTGCAGAACAACAAAGTGAAATATCAGCAACAGTTACCAGTCGGACCCATCCTGGTGGACTGCATCGCCGACCAGATCAAGCAGGTCTTCCTCAACATCAGTATGAACGCCATCGAGGCCATGCATTCCGAGGGTGGTCAGTTATCTGTGGATATGGACACGGAAACCCTTCCTGGTATGACCGGGGTGGTATTCAGGGATACAGGTCCCGGTATTCCATCTGAGAACCTACACAACCTGTTTGAGCCTTTCTTCACCTACAAGTCGAGTGGCCTTGGGTTAGGATTGCCTATTTGCTACGAGATCGTGGTGCGACACGGTGGACGGATCGAAGTCGAAAGCCAGCTGGGCCAGGGAGCAGCTTTTACCATCTGGCTACCGTCAGTGCCAAAGTAGGAGGGGTCTCTGGGATTTACCTTGGAAGAGGATCTACCCCGGAAATTCCCAAAGAGCCAGTAGGAGTCTGGGAGGCTGATGGACGCGGATAAAATAGGATTGATAACAGGGAAATCCGAATACAATAATATAAATAAAGGTGACCCAAGGAGACATGCATGGCATCGACCAAAACCATCCTAGTGATCGATGATGAGGCAAACCTGCGCCGAAGCCTGGCGCTGCTCTTGCAGCGCGCCGGCTACCTGGTCACAACGGCTGCCAACGTTCAGGAAGCCGAACAACTGTTACAAGCCGGGGCTTACGACCTGGCCTTTCTGGATATTAAATTACCTGACCGGAATGGCATGGCTTTATTGCCGGAAATGCGGCGTACGTACCCAGATATGCCGGTGTTGATCCTGACTGCCAATGCCACACTTGATTCGGCTATCGAAGCCGTGCGACAGGGGGCGCGCGATTACTTGCTAAAACCTATCGATCCAGAGAACATCCTGGCACGCGTGCGCGAAGTCCTGGTCGAACAGGGTCAACCCAGGCGACGGCGGGAAATAACAATGCAGATCCAGAACCTTCTGTCTGAGCTGCGCATGGTGGACAACAGCGATCTGCCACCCTCAACCTTACTCTCGTCACTCTCACCCACTGACCCAGCCCGTTATCTACGGCGCGGGCCGCTAACACTCGATCTTCATACTCACCACGTGATGTTGGAAGACCGCTATATTCCACTTCCGCCGTCAACCTTTGACTACTTAGTTACCTTGATGCGGCACTCCCCAGAACCGGTGCAGTATGAGACGCTGGTGATGGAATCACAGGGTTACAGCCGGTTAACACGCGCCGAGGCCAGGGAAATGACCCGCTGGCAGATCCACGAGCTCCGCAAAGCCCTGGAGCCAGACCCGCGACACCCCTGTTTTGTCTACACCGTGCGTGACGTGGGATACCGGCTGGTTATATGAATTTATAAAAACCAGAAAAATGAGTGGAAGGGGCGAGTTTATCGCCCCTTCCACTCATTTTTCCGATATTCCCACAGGCTGGGAGACGGCGTTCCCCCTCCGCCGGGGAAAGGAAGGTAGCAAAGATTCGTGATATGAACCTCCAATCGTAGATAAAAAATACCACTGGATTTTCCTCCCCAACGTAGTTGGGTCACGAGCTGCCCAGGAATAGTTAAAAACTTTACACCCTTTTGTTATCTGACCAATCCAACTAGCAAAAGGAATAGATGACCACTCCATATTTATTTTATATTATTATCCCGTTTGAAACATTTGAATTGATGGAAGATTATTGGGTTTTTCCCAATTAATTGAGGTTCGCACGATACAAATCATAGAGTGTATGAATTTTATACTGGATCACACATCTAAGACTTTTTTAGACAATGCCAATAAATACCAAGCAATCCCAACTTTTCGAAGGATATTTTTTTGTAAAATATTACTAGAGATTATTGAGATTCCAGGAGAAGACGGATGTCCGAACGCTCCATTTTGCTGATCGATGACGATGCAAATATACGGCGCACGCTAGCGCTTATCCTTCAGCGCGCCGGGTACCAGGTCTCGACAGCCAGGCAGGCCTGCGAAGCCATCAGCTACCTGGAGACACACCATGTAGACCTGGTTTTCCTGGATCTCAAGATGCCCGATGTTGACGGCATGTCCCTGCTTCCGAAGATACACTTCCTGTGGTCGAAAATGCCGGTGCTGGTTCTCACCGCTCAACCCACACCCGAAGCGGAGGCTGAGGCACGCCAGCTCGGTGCGGTCAGCTATCTAACCAAGCCAGTTGATCCTGAAAGCTTATTGAAGACCGTGCAGGAGATTTTGGGGGAAACGCCGACCCTACAATATTAGTTTATTGGTATTTCCCAATAAATTCAAAACAACCCCAATGTTATAGCTGGATATTTACCTTACAATTAAATCTGGATTAACGGATCGTTAGATTGGGGTTATACAATTTAAATTAACTAGTCGATGGATGTTCTTCATAACCGGATTGCGCTATTCTAAGATGGATATTGGTATGCACTCATGACAGGTGCGATAAAGATGGAACCCTGCATTCATCGCCTCGATCGGAGATTGAAAGTGATAACGAAGGCAAAAATGGTTGTGGTATGGGGCAGGGAGGATTTATTAAGCTCATCCATCGAGTACTTCCTGGCAACCAAAGAAGACTGGAAAGTGGTCAGCATTTCGAACAAAGAAGATCTGGATGCCTTGATCCTGGCTGTGGAAACCACGCATCCAGATATCGTCATCATTCTCCAGGGGGACCATAACGGTCTAACAAATTTACCGCTGCAATTGTTACAGGATCATCCAGCCATAAAGGTGATCACGATTAGTTTAGAGAACAACGCGATGGAAGTATACAGCAAACAGAAAATAATGGTAAAGCAAGTATCTGACCTGATTACAGTGATTGAAAACGAGCCTTAACCCCTTTTGGAAGACTTGCTGGTCTGGGCAGTTGAGTTTTTTCCAGGTACGAAAAAAGGTTGGGATGTGACCAATATTTCGGATAGGGAAGGAATAGATATCTTTGATCCAGGAAGTGAATAAAGTGAGTCCGGATGTTGTCATTTTTTCAGCTATAGAAGGTTGATCCAACTTGGCACAGGGAAAGAAGTGATAGTTCAACCATCGAGGGAGGTGAAAAACAATCCTAAAAAAAGAACAAATCAATCCTTCTTCAACAGTAACCACTAGATGAAATTTCTATTAAAAATTAAGGAGAAATAAAATGACTAGTCGTAAGTTTCTAAATATTATCCTTTCGGTGCTTGTGCTCACATCCCTTCTGTTTGGGAGTACAAGCCAGCTCCAAACTGTCGCCGCGGCTCCTACCTCGCCAACGGACGAGTCGAAGGTTCCGCATTACTTCGGGCCGTACCCCAACTGGGCCAACAGCCCGTTCACTCTGCCGGACGTCGCCGTGGAAATCACCGGCGATGGCGCGGGGGCGACGGCCGTTGCCTCTGTCGGAGCGAATGGCGCCGTCACTGGCATCACCATCATCGCCCCGGGAAGCGGCTACACGTCGGCGGCGGTCAACATCACCGGCGGGGGCACGGGAGCCGCAGCTGACGCCGTGGTCTCGACCTCAGGCATGGTCACCAGCATCGCGGTGAACAACCCGGGCTCCGGCTATACCCATCCTGTCGTGACCTTCTCGGGGGGCGGGGGAACGGGGACCCTCACGCAGGTCGGGAACCAGCTCCTCGAACGGGCGTACGCGACGGATTTCCCTCCAGAACTGCCTCCGGCGCCGATCTTCGTGGTCGTCCCGACGGCTCTCCCCGTAGGGTTCCTCACGGATTTCCTGACCCTCAACCAGGCGACAGGGGGGCTTAGCCCCTATCCATCGGCTGGGCAGGACTTCAACGCCTACGTCCTCCGACCCGTGGCGACGGACCAGTACCAGGTCGTCTTCGACAGCGGACTGCTGACGGTGCCTGCGCTGCTAGATCCATCCTTATCGGCGGTCGCCACGTACCCGGTAGGAAGCGTCCCTGTCCAGGCTGGTGATGTCATCGCCTTCTACGGCGCAGGCATCCCGCTTGACACAGGATCGGGAGCCGACATCACATCCTACCCGGCTCTCGCAGCGCCTGTCCAGGGCACGACAATCACAGTCGGCGACCTCGCCACGTTCCCGCTCTTGGGCGAGATGCGCACTTACTCGTTTGCAGCAAACGTCATCGACACGTCCGCCGTTGTCCCCCTAACAAATGCCACCGCGACAGCGTTCGGCGGCGTCGACCAGGTCACCTTGACCAACGCCGGTAACGGCTATACGTTCCCGACGGTCGACTTTGACATGCCGGATGACCCGAACGGCGTTCAGGCTCGCGGGCACGTTGTGTGTGCCGAGACTACCTGCATCCCGATTCCCCCGGCGACCACGGTGAATATCACCGGCGTCTTTGTAGACGAGCCGGGATCAGGGTATTCGTCGGCACCCAACGTGGTCATCCGTGACGGCACTCTATTCGACCCGATCAACAATGGCGGATCAGGCGCCACGGCCACCGCGACGCTTTCCATCTCGGCGATCGCCCTTGACACCTACGGCGCGGGCTACACCTCAGCCCCGTCTGTGACCATCAGCGACCCAACTGGGTCTGGAGCCACGGCGACAGCCACGGTGAATGCCGGTGGCGTCACCGCCATCAACCTGACCGCTAACGGCTCGGGCTACATCACGACAGGCGGTATCAAGAAGTTCCAGGACGGGCTGCCAGTGCTGTGCATCCCGGCGCCTGGCCAAACCTTCGCCGACTGTACCAACAACAACCTGGGCCAGCACATCCCAGTCGCGGTGCCCGACACCACCACCTTCCCCGGCGCTGACTACTACGTCATCGCGGTCGTCCAGCACCGAGAGCGGATGAGCTCATCTCTGCCCGCCACTGGAACGCTGCTGCGCGAGTACGTGCAGCTCGAGACCCCGGCGAACGTGTTCTTCAGCAAGCACGTCGCGCTGCAGACGGACCTGCTCGTCGGTCCGTCCGTCCCAACCATGATGCCCGACGGCATCACCCAGGCGGTCGCGGTGGACGACCCCCACTTCCTGGGGCCGGTCATCGTGGCATCCAAGGACCGGGCGGTCCGCATCGTGTTCTACAACCTGCTGCCGACTGGCAGCAACGGGAACCTGTTCCTGCCAGTGGACTCCACAATCATGGGCTCGGGCATGGGCCCGATGGTAATGCCCGACTCGGTTGATCAAGGCACCGTCATAGACGAGGTGCGCAACCCGATATGCACCGACAATCCGCAGGCAGTGGACTCGATGGGTATGGGCTTATGCTTCAAGAACGACCGCGCCACGCTGCACCTGCACGGCGGCACCAGCCCGTGGATCAGCGATGGGACGGCGCACCAGTGGATCACCCCGGCCAACGAGAACACCCAGTGGCCTGAGGGTGTCACCGTCGAGAGCGTGCCCGACATGAACAACGTCACCGGCGTGCCCAACTGCTCGGGCCCCACGGACGGCTGCATGACGTTCTACTACACCAACCAGCAGAGCGCCCGGCTGATGTTCTACCACGACCACGCCTGGGGCATCACCCGCCTGAACGTCTACGCGGGCGAGGCTGCCGGCTACCTGATCACCGACCCGACCGAGCAGAAGCTGATCGGTACCGGAGGCGCCCTGGAAGGCCTGGGCGTCGGTACTCCGCTGGTCATCCAGGACCGGACCTTCGTCCCGGACGCTGCGCAGCTCGCCGCGCAGGACCCAACCTGGGACACCAGCCGCTGGGGCGGCTACGGCGACCTGTGGTACCACCACGTCTACATGCCGGCGCAGAACCCCGGCGACCCGGGCGGTATGAGCGCCTTTGGGCGCTGGATGTACGGTCCGTGGTTCTGGCCGCCCGCCACACCGCCGCACGGGCCAATCGCCAACCCGTACTACAACATGGATCCAGCAACGAACTTCACGACGCCCTTGGCGGTGCCGTGCAACCTCGACGACCCGACCACCTGGCAGTACCAGACTGACCCGTTCTGCGAGCCCCAGTTGATTCCGGGAACGCCGAACATCTCGGTCGGGATGGAGCAGTTCAACGACACGCCGATCGTGAACGGGACGGCCTACCCGACGACCACCGTCGATCCAAAGGCCTACCGCTTCCGCATCCTGAGCGCGGCCAACGACCGCTTCTGGAACCTGCAGTGGTACGTGGCCGACCCGAGGACGGGGACCGACAGTGAGGTCGCGCTCAACCCCGCCGAGCTGGCGTTAGCGCAGACTGATCCGGTTGTCTTCCCGACACCGGACACAACCTGGAGCCCCGCTGGACCCAGCTGGATCCAGATCGGCTCCGAGGGCGGCTTCCTGCCAGCCCCGGTGGTCGTCCCCAACCAGCCGATCACCTGGATCACGGACCCGACCCGCTTCGACGTCGGTAACGTGGACTTGCACTCGCTGCTGCTCGCGCCGGCGGAGCGAGCCGACGTGATCGTCGACTTCTCACGATTTGCAGGCCAGACCTTGATCCTTTACAACGACGCCCCGGCGGCCTTCCCCGCCCGCGTCGCCAGCTACGACTACTACACCGGCGCCCCGGACCTGAGCCCGGTCGGCGCGCCGACCATCCTGCCCGGCTACGGCCCGAACACCCGCACCATCATGCAAGTTAAGGTCACAGCTACGACTCCTGCCACGGCTTTCGATGTGCCTGGCACGAGCAACGACGGCTTGGGCAGGCTCCAGGCAGCGTTCCGGCACCACGCAGACGGCTCGGGCGTGTTCGAGTCGGGCCAGCACCCGATCATCGTCGGGCAGGCAGCCTACAACTCGGCTTACGGCACGAGCTTCGCCGCGAGCAGCTGGTGCAATGCCCCCGGCAGCACTAGCACCCGCTGCGACGGGTACGCCCGCATCTCGGATCAGGGCGGTACCCTGTTCGGGTTCAACACCCTGAAGGCACAGAACGCCAAGATGCAGATCCCGCTCCAACCCAAGGCGCTCCACGACGAGATGAATGCGGTGGCCTTCGACGAGTTCGGGCGGATGACGGCCAACATAGGGCTCGAGGCCGTCCCGGCCACGCCGGCTCTGCAGAACGTCATCCTATACCCGTTCGTGAACCCGCCGACGGAACTTATCGACGCCACCAACCTGCCGAAGGGCGACCTTAATGTGACTCCGATCTCCTCGGCGGCCGATGGGACCCAGATCTGGAAGATCACCCACAATGGGGTCGATACGCACCCAATCCACTGGCACCTGTACGACGTGCAGGTGCTCAACAGGGTCACCTGGGACAACATCATCATCCCGCCAGATGCCACCGAGCTGGGCTGGAAGGACACCCTGCGGATCAGCCCGCTGGAGGACACGATCGTCGCCCTGCGGCCGATCATCCCCACGCTGCCCTTCGAGCTGCCCAACAGCATCCGACCGCTAAGCCCGATGATGCCGCTGGGCTCAACAACCGGTTTCAATAACATCGACGCTGCCGGCAACCCGACCGCGGCGATCGTGAACCAGCTCGTCAACTTCGGCTGGGAGTACACGTATCACTGCCACATCCTGAGCCACGAAGAGATGGACATGATGCGGCCGGTGTCGGTAGCGCTCCCACCGAACGTGCCGGATGGGCTCGCATGGTCGGTCAGCGGTAACGGCAACAACACGGTGCTGACGCTGACCTGGAACGACAACTCGATCAACGAGACGGAGTTCGTGGTCCAGAGGAACGACGGCAGCACTTGGGTCGATCTCGGAACCGTCCTCTCGCCGCTGGACCAGCCGAACACCCACGGGCCACGCAGCTACGCCGACAACACCTTCCGGTGGAACACGACCGCGTATTCCTACCGGGTTATCGCTAGGAACACAATCGGCTACGGTGGTGAGTTCATGAGCCTCTCGGCGCAGTCTGTCTCTGCAGCCGTGGCCGTGATCCAGGCACCCACCAACCTGACTGCGACGCTCCAGGCCGGCCCGCGGGTCAGCCTCACCTGGAGGGACAACGCCACCAACGAGACCGGTTTCAACGTGGAGCGGTCCACCGACGGCGTGACTTTCGTCCAGATCGCCACGGCTCCGGCACGCAACAACACCGGTAACGTGACATACGTCGACACCACGGTCACGCTTGGAACGACCTACACCTACCGGGTTTCGGCGGTCAACGCCCTGGGGGCGTCCGCCTACTCGAACCTGGCCAGCGTGACCGTGGACGTCCCGCTCGCGCCCTCGAACCTATTAGCCACAGCCGTAAGGCAGGGGAACAACGAACGGGTCACCCTGACCTGGACGGACAACGCCAATAACGAGAGCGGTTTCGAGATCCAGCGCGCGACCAATAGTGCCTTCACTACAGGCCTGGTCACCAGCTCGGTAGGAGCCAACACAACAACTTTCAATACCGGGAACATCTCACGTCTCTCCTACTACTTCAGGGTCCGCGCAGTCAACATCCTAGGCCCATCAGCATGGGTGAATGCCACGCCATTCCCCATCCCACCAGCACCGTAAACCGCATCGCACTTCCGGCGACAGTCAGTGACTGTCGCCGGAAGTAATTCAACCCAACCTGAATATGAAAAATCTCCATCCCTGCCCCACAAGCAAAGGATGGAGATTTTGTTTATACCAACATGTTTCATCAGTTGAGATACAAACCGCCGGTTTGTTCCATCCAATCAGCGATGTGGGACCGCTTATCGTTGCCCAGAAGGATGTCCCAGTACGCATCAAATTCATTAACAACCTGCCCACCGGCAGCGCTGGTAATCTCTTCATCCCGGTTGACACTACAGTCATGGGAGCAGGAGATGGACCAGCCGGGACTCCTTACTCGCAAAACCGGGCCACCCTTCACCTCCACGCCGGCGCGACACAGTGGATCAGCGATGAGACACAGCACCAATGGACTACGCCGGCCCGCTGACCGGCATCACGGTCATCAACGGTGGTTCGTATACCGCTGCTCCATCGGTAGTTATCGCTCCGCGAGCTGTGTGGCAGGACCGAATTGTGCCCCGACAACCGTAACCGTCTCCCTGGCGGGTGCGCCGGTTACCGGCTTCACCCTATTGGGAGGAGGCTCTAAATACAAATCTATTCCGATTGTCACGTTCGGCCCGCCTCCGCTGGCGGCTATTGCTATCGAGACCGTCGCCCGGGTCGCTACGCAGGCGGACTCATGAAACACCCTCTAATAGGCCTCTAATAGGATTTAACAGACGCTACGCCTTGTTTCAGTTGAGACGTCCCCGCCAGGACGTCTCATTCTTTATCTCAAAGAATCTAGTTGATTCTTGTAGCGAAAACTGGTAAAGTTAGCTTAATCATAAATACACCCCGGAATGAATATCAGACCGGGTGTAGATCCCATCCAATAAAATCGCTCTTAATAATCAGGCAAATATTAAAAGAAAGGATTGAATAAGATGAGTAAATTCACTCCACTTGATCTGTCGGCTATTTATAATTCTGGACGGGGTAACGAGCCAATTGCTGGCAGACTTCCATGGCATCCTAAGATGCATCCGTTTATCCAAAAATTACCCGGGGGTAAGCAGGTCTTTTGGGGCATTCCCTTTTCTTTGGGGGCAGTGGAAGGGGAACGGTGTTGGCTGGTCTTGGGTGCGGGACAAACAAGTGCGACCCTCCCTATCACCGACCAGGCAAGCTATATCATTTTCGCTCACTTTACCGATGCCTCACACGATCCGGAGGGGCATGGGCAGCCTGAGGGCGTAGGTTTAGGTTTCGTGCTTCGTCCTGGTGAGCATCTTGCGGATTACAGCTTGACATATACAGATGGCAGCTTGCACACCCAGGCGATCCGCCGCCGCTTTGAGGTCAACGAGGCCTTCGTCAACTGGGGCCACCAAGCCTTTAACTCTCGCCCTCACTGGTCGGCCAAGGCGTTAGAGATACACGGGCCCTATCCAGCTCACGCCTGGGGTTATTACCAGACCGGGGTCGACGGTGGCGGAACGGATCATAATTATTGGATCTACGCCCTGCCCAACCCTCATCCTGAGAAACAGCTCTCAGGACTGCGCCTGGAGGCAACCGGCGCCAGCCGATTGGCCATCGCCGGCATCACCCTTTACCATGGACAGGAGCATCCCCTGCGCCATCGACGCCTGGAGGCGATGCGGATACAACTCCCCAAAGAGGAAGCCAAAGCACCTGACCGGGTTGAGATGAGCATCGACCTGGGCATTATCGCCCGCAAATACGCCGTCCCGGCATTCGACAGCCAGGCCTGGTTGTCAGCGCTGCCCAGGGGTTGGGGCGAGGAACCCCAGCCTCCCCAGCCCGTGGACCAGCTTATCGCCGAGGTCACCGCCAACCCTGAGGCCACCCTGACCGTCGCCGGACATGCCGTAGACCTGCAGCCCCTATACACACAGGGTAAAGCTGTAAGCCGTGATGATAAGGTGCATATCGAGCTCCTGACCCCCCGTCAGACCTGGCTGCATGTGACGGTCGAGGATGCCTCAACCGGGCTTCCCACCCCGGCACGCGTCCACTTCCGTGCTCCCGACGGTCGCTATCTGCCCCCCTACGGCCATCGCCACGAGGTCA
>Ga0315289_10008095_pt1 | contig 15227 bp, 12 predicted proteins | sample YL17G11_40_MG_FD_203452 | JGI IMG/M metagenome (GOLD analysis project Ga0315289, IMG submission 203452) | Sediment microbial communities from Yellowstone Lake, YNP, Wyoming, USA - YL17G11_40 | ecosystem: Environmental > Aquatic > Freshwater > Lake > Sediment | place: USA: Wyoming | collected... | reverse complement strand
AGTTGGGCGCCCTTCGGCACGCCCTCTGCCGCCCGAGAGTCAGGCGTTACAAAAAAACGAAAAAAATCTCGCCCCCACCCGAGACTGAGGGATTACCGGTTTTCCACCTTTCCCGTTACATACCGCATACTTGCGCGGTAGAATCAGAGTCGTTTTACGAAGGCAACGACGATCGAGGCTCTGGAGTCCGGTGACCGCTCCGAAATTGCCCTGGAGGCCTTCTGCGTGACGGTGAGAAGAACGATCCACATTCTCGGGTGTTTCCTGCTGGCGGTTTTGCCCGGCTGCACGACGAAGAAGGGTGAGTACCGCAACGGCAGGGTCGTCGTCCAGTACTGGGAGAAATGGACGGGGTTTGAGGGGGAAGCGATGCAGGAGGTGGTGGACGCCTTCAACGCCTCCCAGGAGAGAATCTGGGTCGAGAAAATCACCGTCAGCCGGATGGACCGGAAGCTGCTTGCGTCTATCGCTGGCGGGACACCGCCGGACGTCGCCGGTCTGTGGAGTTACCATATTGCGCCGTACGCCTCGAAAAGTGCGATTCTTCCTCTCGACGAGCGGATGCGGGAGAGCGGGCTGACGAAGGAGCACTACAAGCCAATCTTCTGGGAGCTTTGCCGCTGGCAGGGAGCTCATTACGCCCTTCCGACGACGCCTGCGACAGCAGCGCTCTACTGGAACAAGCGGCTTTTCCGGGAAGCTGGTTTAGACCCAGACCGCCTGCCGAAGACGCTTTCGGAGCTTGACGAATTCGCCGAGAAGCTCACCAAATATGACGATAGCGGCAACCTCACCCAGGTGGGGTTTCTTCCGGGGATTCCGGGGGCGTGGATGTGGGCGTGGGGATACTGGTTCGGCGGGAGGTTGTTGTCGAATCCGGAAACGGTATCCGTGGATTCGTCCGAGAACATTCGCGCCGCCGAGTGGGTTTCTTCCTACTCGAAGAAATTCGGTGTTGGAGCAATCGAGCGGTTTCGGACGAGCCTCTACCAGGGTTCAGAACGGGTTTTCTCCTCGCCGCTGGACCCATTCCTTGCGGGAAAAGTCGCCATGCAAATCCAGGGCGTTTGGGGATACAATTTCATCGAGAAGTTCTCCCCCGGAATGGAGTGGGGTGCGGCTCCTTTCCCTTCGGCGGTCCCTGGCCTGAAGGACGTCGCAATGGCGGAGTGCGACATCCTTGTGCTCCCTCGCGGGTCGCGTCATCCGGACGAGGCGTGGGAGTTCATGGAATTCGCCAATTCGCAGAGAGCGATGGAGATGTTGTGCCTCGGGCACAGAAAGTTCTCTCCGCTCGCTAAAACAAGCAACCTGTTCTGGGAGAAGAACCCGAATCCCTACATAAAGGTTTTCTCCGACCTGGCAGAAAGCCCAAACGTCTTCGCCTTTCCGATAACACCAATCCGAACGCTTTTCTATCGGGAGATGGACGCGGCGATGGATACCGTCGTGAATCTGTCCAAGAGCCCGGAGGAGGCTTTGCGTTCCGTGAAGGCACGGATGCAGAAGCGCCTCGATTACGAGGTGCGGCGGTTGAAGAACAGAGGAGCATGGCATCCCGAGAGCGCTGAAGTGACCTCAGCGCTCAACCGAAGTCAGAAATCTGCACGCTACATGGAATCCTCCATCGAGATGAAGGGCAGAGAAACCTATTTCGTGCTTTCGGAGGAAGGCACATGAAAATCTGTCCGATGGGCAGGGACTTGACATTGTTTAGATGCGTTCATTTCGGGCCGATTGGTCCTTCGAACATCGAGGAAATTCCTCCGGACATATCGGGTGTGCCGAAGGAGCAATTTGAGAGGAACAAGAAGTTTCTTGGCCGGATGATTGACGCTTACGGGTCGTGTGCGATGTTAGCCATTGACGGTGACCGCGTTGTGGCTCATGCGAGGTTTTACCCCCAGACAATCTGCGATCGGCAATTGTTCTGTTGCCAGGATCCGCAGCATGCCGTAACTCAGGAAATGGTTGAGATGGACATTCCGACGCTCGAGAATCCCGCTGACCGGATTCTCCGGATAGACTGCTTCATCGTGCACAAGGACTATCGAGGGCAAGGGCTCAGCCATGCACTTCTCGATGGCGTCCTTGAGTGGGCGAGAGCGCACGACTGGAACGCTGTGAGAGCCTGGGCAAGCCCGGACAACTACTGGCTGGCTTCTCAGACATGCGTGCCGATGCTCCGCACATATACCAAGCACGGGTTTCAGAAGGTTAAGACTTTTCCCCCATCGGAGTTTCCTTCATCCTTAGTAAGAGAGCTGTTGACGGACATCCGGGAAGGCAAATTCGGCCCCGAGAGAAAGAAGGAATTTGAGGAATTCTGCGGCGGACAGGATTTGTCCGAGGTTGCAGTCCTCCACGAGGTCGAGCGACGGCTGTAGACACTGCACCTGACAGACTGGGTGTTCGCGCCTGAACCGTCGTGGTCTTGCCCAGGATGTTTGCATGACAGCCGGGAAGGTCGCGGGCGCCGAGGTGCCTCGAGGGTATGAGAGAGGAGGCGTGCGGGGAGGATGACCAAGGGCGAGAGAAGAAATCTTCGGAATGGGTTGTTGTTCGTCTCCCCATGGATTCTGGGGCTGGGATTCTTCATCCTCTATCCGATTCTCTCGTCGCTATATCACAGCTTCTGCGACTATTCGGTGCTTGAGCCGCCGGTTTTCATCGGGCTGACGAATTACGTTGACCTTGCGAAAGACGGGGTTTTCTGGATTTCGTTGTGGAACACCTTCTTCTACGCCTTCTTTGCGATTCCGTTCGGGCAGTTGATCGCCCTGACCCTGGCCCTTCTCCTGAACACGAAGGTCCGCGGTCTGTCAATCTACCGGACAATCTTCTTCCTTCCTTCTCTCGTCCCGATTGTGGCAATGGCGATGCTGTGGATGTGGATTTTCAACGGGCAGTACGGCGTCTTGAACTATTTCCTGTCTTTGCTCGGGATAAAGGCTCCTGCGTGGCTGATGAACGTCCACTGGAGCAAGCCCGCGCTAATTATCATGAGCTTCTGGGCAATCGGTTACTCGATGGTCATTTACCTTGCAGGCTTGCAGGACGTGCCGGTTTCACTCTATGAATCGGCCGAGATTGACGGGGCGAATTTCCTCCAGAAGATTCGGCACGTGACGGTTCCGATGATTTCGCCTGTGATTCTTTTCAACTTCATCATGGGAATCATTTTCGCATTCCAGATATTCGCGGGGCCTTACATCATGACACCGGGCCCCGGCGGGCCGGCAAGGTCAACGACGTTCTACACTCTTTACCTTTTCCAGACGGCATTTGAGGACCTGCGGATGGGGTTCGCCAGCGCGATGGCGTGGATTCTTTTCCTGATTATTCTGAGCCTGACGCTGCTGGCGATAAGGGCATCGAAAAACAGGGTGTATTACGCGGGAGTCCGATGAACAAGAGAAAGTCCCTCGCAAGACTAATCATTCATGCCGTTCTCGTTTGCGGGAGCGTTACTTTTCTTTTCCCTCTTCTCTGGATGATTTCAACTTCGCTCAAGCCGATAGAGCAGACAATGGTCATGCCGCCACGCTGGGTTCCAAAAGCCTATTACGCCGTCATTGACGGAGAGAGAATCCCGGTGAAAAAACTCTTTCAACTCGACCAGCCTTCTCTTGTTGTCCGGGCGACGGCTGGCGAGCGGAAAGGAGAAAAGCTCCTCGTCCCGGCGAAAGATTTCTCCGAAGGGCAGGCGGCGATTGAGGTGCGGGTTGCCGACAGGGTCGAGCGAGTTAGAGTCCCGGCGGAAATTGTCAAGGAGGCGGGGAAGGGCTGGTGGTATGTCGTGCAGAAGTTCGGCAAGCAGTACGTCGCCGAGAAGCCAAAGTGGGACTGCAAGCCGGAGGAGGAGATCGAGTCGAAAGTCCATCCTTATTTCAGCAACTACAAGGAAGCGCTCGGATACATTCCGTTTTTCACCTACGCGAAAAACACGTTGGTTGTATCGGTGCTCGGAGTTATGGGGGCGGTACTCGCTAACTCTATCGTCGCTTACGGTTTCTCTCGCATCGAATGGAGAGGACGGAACGTCTTTTTCATTCTGACGCTTGCGACGATGATGATTCCGTTTCCCGTGACGATGATACCGCTTTTTGCGACTTTCCGGCGGCTGCACTGGATTGGGACGCTCAAGCCGCTATGGGTACCGGCTTTCTTCGGGCACGCGTTCAACATTTTCCTGCTTCGGCAATTCTATTTGACGATTCCGCGGGACCTGTCCGACGCCGCGCGAATTGACGGCTGCTCGGAATTTGCCATCTTTCGCCGAATCATCCTTCCTCTCTCGACGAAGGCACTTGCGGTTGTCGCGCTGTTCCACTTCATTTACGCCTGGAACGATTTCATGGGGCCGCTGCTGTACCTGACGAAGCAGGAGACTTTCACGTTATCGCTCGGTCTTCAGTTCTACCAGAGCCAGCAGGGGGGCTCGGAATGGCATTACCTCATGGCGGCCTCCACGGTCATCGTCGTCCCGATTGTGATTCTGTTCTTTTTCACACAGAAGACTTTCATCCAGGGCATCGCCACGACCGGTGCAAAGGAGTGATGCCTCGGCATGGCACGCCACGCGTATTGACATCAAGGCAAGGAGGTGGTATCAAGAAAGGGCCGCGCGCGGTTTCGGTCGTGAGGAGACGCTGTTCGGCTTTTCGGCCCCCGGCGGTAGGACGAGGGTCAAAGAGATCGAGGAGCTGCCCCCGGCACGCATGCCATGACGGAATGGAGACTTGAATGAGATACGTTCTTGTCGCTTGCAGTAACCAGCAAGCTTGTGACGCAATTCGGGAGTGCCTTCGTCCGGAATGCAGGGCTGACGTAGCCCTCGACAAAGCAAGCTGCCTGGAGATGTTCCGAAAGAGGCGCTACGAGTTCGTCTTCGTTGACTTAGAGTTTGTCGGCGGCACAGCCGAGGAAGAAGGCCATCCCGATTTCCGAACGGGGCTTGAGCCGTTCTGGCAGGCGTTCCCTGCGGCGCAGATAATAGTGCTATGCCCTCCCGAAAAAATCAGGGACGCCGTCTCGGCGGTGAAAGCTGGCGCCAGCAACTACCTCACCTACCCCATAAATCCCGATGAGGTGAAGTACGTCACGGAGAGTATCTACGAGTCAATGAAGATCGAATCGGAGCTTGATTACCTGCGCGACCGATTCTGGCGGACCGACTCCCTTGACGTGGTTCGGACGAACAGTCCCTTGATGAGGAAAGTGTTCAAGAAGGTGCGCTCAGCAGCACCGACGAGGACGACCGCCCTGCTTTTAGGCGAGACAGGAACAGGGAAGGGGGAAATCGCAAAACTCATCCACCGGCACAGCCTTCGCAGCGAGAAACAGTTCATCAGCGTCCATTGCGGGGCAATTCCGGACACGCTCCTGGAAAGCGAGCTTTTCGGACACGAGAAGGGTGCTTTCACGGGGGCGGTTCGGAGGAAGCTGGGCAAGTTCGAGATTGCCAAAGGCGGGACGATTTTTCTGGACGAGATTGGGACGATTACGCCCTCGGCTCAGATAAAGCTTCTACAGGTGCTCCAGGATAAGACGTTTCAGCGTGTCGGCGGAGAGGAAGTCCTGGAGACCGACGTAAGGGTCATAGCCGCGTCCAACGTTGACCTTGAGAAGTTGAGCAAGGAAGGCTTCTTTCGGAAGGACCTTTATTACCGGCTAAACGTCTTCCCGATAGAGGTTCCACCGCTGCGGGACAGGACGGAGGACATCCCGCTGCTCGTCGAGGTTTTTCTCAGGAGGTTTAAGAGGTTTCACGGGAAAGAAATTCGTCACGTCCACCCGGAAGTGATGAAGGCTTTCGAGCAGTATCCGTGGCCCGGAAACATTCGTGAGCTCGAAAACCTCATCGAGCGAGCGAGCATCTTAGAGACTTCCTCCATCCTGACGCCGGAGAGTTTTCCGGGCGAGCTGTTCAGTCCGGGAGTCGCGAAAGGGCGATTCCGCGTGGATGCCTCTCTAACCCTGGGAGAGGTTCGCCGAGCGGCTATCGAGAACGTCGAGAAGGAATACCTGGAGAAGGTGCTTGCGGCAAACGAAGGCAAGATCAACGACAGCGCCAGGGCTGCGGGGATCGGCGCCCGTCAACTTCACAAGTTGATGACGAAGTACGGTATCAGAAAGGATGAACTCATATAGCAGTGGGGGCGCCCCTGCGGCATCGGAACTCGGAGTTCCGATCAGAGGCCAAAAATCGGAACTCGGAGTTCACTCTCAGTGCATCGAACGCTCCCCCGACGAGGTATCTCGCAAACAAAACGCATCGGAAGCATCCGTAAGCACAGAACGTTGGGAAAAACGTGGGTAGCGCGAAATCGGCGAGAGGGCAATCGGAACTCAGAGTTCCGGTTGAGTTTCAGGTCAGAAGCGGCAAGTCCTTGCAGGAGAGTGGATTGCAATCCTGGCATATAAGTTGCTTACTTATACACTCCACATGACGCAGACATGGAGTCCGAAAGGAAAAACTATAATCCGAGGCTCACGTATGAAAAAAAAGGGCGAAACGCCGACGACCGTTACCGGAATCGTCACGCCCACCGACTGGGATGAAAACGGCAATGTCGTCGTGGCGTCGGTGTCCACCTCGTCGGAGGAGGACTACATAATCGCCGACAACGAAATGGCTCGGGGGTTGCTTGAGCTGTCCGGCGCCCAGGTCATGGTTACAGGGATTGTGAACAACGACAGCCGCGGGAACAAGACGATCACCGTGAAGAAGTTCGAACTCCTTGAAGAGGAAGAAGAGGAGGACGAGGAGGAGGAGGAGGAGGAACTCCTCGATCAAGACGAGCTCGACGAGGAGTTTGAAGAAGAGGAAGAATTGGACGACGAGGAGGTCGAGGACGAGGAGTTTGAGGAAGAGGAGTTTGACGAAAAGCACTGATTTTGCAGGAATCCACAACAAAGACCAGGAGGGAATGAAGGTATGCAGACGAAAAGGTTAGAGGCGCCGAGTGAAGAGGCAGAACCTCCGGGTAGTAGCATCGGCACTACCTGGCGGGCTGACGGGGAACTAACCACAGAGTCAGCCCCGTCATCCTACACACTATTTGCCTCTTCCAACCGTCTGGATTGGCTTTTTGGCAAATCCAGCAAACGTCCCCCCAGTTTTGACATCTGCCCAGCCGCACAAGCATTCCGCAGGCGATTTTTCCCGGACACGACCGTTGCCGAGTGGAACGACTGGCACTGGCAGATGCGAAATCGAATCAGGGACTTAACCCGCCTGTCGCGAATTCTTCGGTTGTCTGAAGATGAGCGGCGTGCCATCACTCACGCAAACGGAGCAAGGGCGGTTGCGATTACTCCGTACTACGCATCGCTTCTCGACCCGGAGGACCCGCTACAGCCGCTGCGTCGTACAGTTGTTCCAGTGAGCCGCGAATTTGTGCACGTGGAGGGGGAAGCGGCGGACCCGCTCGGAGAGGATGAGGATAGTCCTGTTCCCGGGGTGGTTCACCGCTATCCGGACAGGGTGTTGTTCCTGGCTACCGGGCACTGTTCGACCTACTGCCGCTACTGCACGCGGTCGCGGATTGTCGGGAGCGAAAGGGAAAACAGCTTTGGCGAAAACCACTGGGAGCGTGCCATCGAGTACATCGAGGCGACTCCGACGGTTCGGGACGTTCTGGTGTCCGGGGGAGACCCGCTGACCCTTTCCGACGAGAAATTGGAATCGCTGCTATCGCGTTTGAGGCGAATCCCTCACGTGGAGATGCTCCGAATCGGGACAAAGGCGCCGGTGGTTTTGCCGCAGCGCATTACGCCGGCTCTGACGCGGATGCTCAAGCGCTACCATCCTTTGTGGATAAGCATCCACTTCGCTCATCCGGAGGAGCTGACGCCGGAGGTGTCTCAGGCATGTGCGCGGCTGGCGGACGCGGGCATACCTTTAGGGAGCCAGACGGTTCTTCTGGCAGGCGTAAATGACGACGCGGAGACGATGAGGAGCCTCGTTCACGGTCTGCTCAAGATACGAGTGAGGCCGTACTATCTCTATCAGTGCGACCCGATCTTCGGTTCGTCTCACTTCCGAACTCCAGTGGAGAAGGGACTTGAGATTATCCGCGGGTTGCGCGGGCACACCACGGGGTACGCCGTGCCGAACTACGTCATTGACGCGCCTGGCGGCGGGGGAAAAATACCGCTGTCGCCCGAATACGTCTGCGGTCGAGATGGAAACGACCTCCTCCTGACGAACTACGAGGGGCGAGTCTTCCGTTACCCGGACCCAGATGGAAAGATAGGATTCACAGGGGTCTTGTCCTGAGAGGCTCGGTTTGCAGCCCACTCCACATTAGAAAGATTAGTGTCTCGGTTTGCCAGTCAATATTCTGCCGGGACGGGGAGAGAGAAATCTCATGAGAATTGGGATCACGTACGATCTTCGGGAGGAGTATCTCGCCGCAGGGTATGGCGAGGAGGAGACAGCGGAGTTTGACCGGCCCGACACGATTGAAGCGATTCAGGAAGCGCTAGGGAACCTGGGATTCGAGACGGTCAGGATCGGAAATGTGAGAAGCCTCGCCGCTCGGCTCTGCGGCGGTGAAAGATGGGACCTGGTCTTCAATATCGCCGAGGGGCTTAAGGGATTTGGCCGGGAGGGACAGGTTCCCGCTCTGCTCGATGTGTACGGCATACCGTACACGTTTTCCGACCCTATGGTTCTCTCCCTTACTCTTCACAAGGGGATGACAAAGCGAATTGTCAGGGACCTGGGGATTCCCACGGCCGACTTCGCCGTCGTGGAAAACGAGTCCGACGTTGAGACGGTCTCTCTTACCTTTCCGCTTTTCGCGAAGCCCGTCGCGGAAGGAACAGGGAAAGGAGTAACTTCCTCGTCGAAGATTTCGTGTCGCAGCGAGCTTTTCTCGGTCTGCCAGCGCCTCCTGGCAAAGTACGAACAGCCTGTCCTCGTCGAAACTTTTTTGCCCGGGCGCGAATTCACCGTCGGGATTGCGGGAACGGGGAAAGAGGCGATTGCGCTTGGGGTGCTGGAGGTCGTCCTGAAAGAAAATGCCGAGGAGGAGGCTTACTCGTATTTGAACAAGGAAAAGTGCGAGGAACTCGTCGAATACAGGCTTGTTGACGACGAGGAGTCAGAGAAGGCCACGGGATTCGCTCTTGCTGCCTGGAGAGGGCTGGGGTGCAGAGACGCGGGGAGAGTTGATTTGCGGGCGGACGCCCACGGCACCCCAAATCTCATGGAAGTCAACCCCTTGCCCGGTTTGCATCCTCAGCATTCCGACCTTCCGATTTTGTGCACCGCCGTCGGGATCAGCTACCGCGATCTGATTGGAATGATCGTCCAGTCCGCGCTGAGCCGCCTCGACGGGGGCTTGGCCCCGAATCCGCGATAAACCTCAGGTCCCGAGTGAAACAACGTTCCCCACGGCCCTGACGGCACGCGGAGTTCCTCCCCTCCAGGATGCGATTTCAGCCCAAAGGGCTCCGCTTCGGCTCGGCAGGGGATATGAGACAAAAGGACCTTGCCCTCTCGCGCTTTCGCGGGAAGGGCGCCCGAAAAGGGCCAAGCGTCCGAACCGGTATCGGTTCCCAGCGCAAGCCCCGGAGGGCACAACGACTACTGGGGGTGAAGCGCGGGACCCCGAAGCCTTCGTTTCCAGCCTCATACCTGCCTGCCGCCGGACGGACATCAGGAACGACAAAGCTCAGCCGGGGCGGTCAGCCCTTCGCTGGAACGCCTGATTGCCCGGAGACTCATCCTTTTCATTCATCCATTCTGGCAGTGGAGTTCCGGTCGCTTCGGCGTAGAGTGTCTCGGGGGCTATATCAATCTCGTCGTTCCAGGTGAGGGCGCCAAGTTCCTCGTTCACCTGGAAACTTCGGAAGAATTCAATGTCCTTGAAGGGCTCAAAGACACCGCCCTTCTCGAGGTACTTGGCGAAGTCCACGACTCCTACCTTACCATCGTCAAAGGTAATCTCGATTTTGTAGCCGCTCTTGTAGGAAGCAGATGTGATGTCGCGAATCATTGCGAACCTCCCTTATGCCAGAGGGGCGATCTTCCTCGGACGCTGGTTCCCCTTCGCCAGTTCCCAGTTCTCCATCAGCTCCTCCTGATGCTCGGACGCCCATTCGATGACCAGGCGGAGAGCCCGAGGGGGAATATGCCCGTCCAGAACATGCAGCGTTTGTATTTGTATTGCCACTTTTTCCTTACCGTAGCGTGCGTGGAAGTGCGGTGGAGCGTGCTCATCGTAAAACATCGCGATGATTATTCCATAAAACCGACATATTTCCAGCATGCGCAACTTTCTCCCTTTTCGCTCAGCGCGGCGCTTTGTGGGGCCTGGTCCGGCCGCCGGTCAGGTTGCCCGCCCTTGAGATGGATTCATTTCTTCTCACCATACTTCATCACGAACCGTGCATACCTTTCGTCGTCCTTTAGCTTCTCGTGAAAAGGCTGTTCAGAGTGACAACGAATGCACAGGCTTTGCAGATTACTCAAAGAGTCGTCGCTCCTTATTCCATTTACGTGGTGGGTGTCAAGAAGGTCTTTGTGCTTGCACTATTTAATCGTCTCCATATAGCCTGCCGACGCGTACCTCCCACAAAGTCCTGACGGAGTTGGGCTGCCGGCCGGTTGACAGATCTGAAGGCGCTTCGTAGCACCCGGGCCGACCCCATGATGCCCATGTGGCCAAGGCGTTTCAGTGCCTTCTCCTACGGCCTCGCGTCGTTCTATCCAACTGTCATTATGGCAGACTCCAGAGTGATGTCAAGCGCGAGACAGGCGAGGAGTGTGGCTGCCTTTTAGGGGTGGCCGCCCATATTTCGCCCTTTCGGGCTCGAGGCTTTTTTGCGAGCGCCTCCCCCAGGGCTGCGCCCTGGGCTACACTGTGTCGCCCTTACAGGGCTTTCGGACTCTACGTCAGCGAATTCGCTGTCAGCCCCGAAGGGGCGCAATGACACAGCCCAGGGCACCGCTCTGGGTATCCCACGCCCCGGAAGAACCGAAGCCCTGAAAGGGGCGGCATAATCCACTCGGCGATGTCGTGGGGGTTTTGGACGATACCTATCGCCCCGGAAACACAGCAGCGCCTCTGCCGGTTTCAAGTGTTGACCGCACAAGAGCTTGATAGTATCATCAAGCAATCTTTCGAAAATCCGCCGCAGGCCGAATTCCTGCTTTGGGGGCATGACAATGCTGGCGCAGGTCTGGTCAAGCGCAATCTTCGGTATAGACGCCTACATGATGCAGATTGAGGTTGATTTCTCGTCTGCAAGGGAACGGACGACCGTCATCGTGGGCCTGCCGGATGTCGCGGTCAAGGAAAGCAAGGACAGGGTTCTCACCGCCATCAAGAACTCCGGCTTCTCGCCTGCTGTGGGGAACACCACAATCAACCTCGCCCCCGCTGACATCAAGAAGGAGGGGCCGAGTTTTGACCTTCCCATCGCCCTCGGTCTTTTAGCCGCCACGGGGCAGATTCGGACGCCGAATTTCAAGGATTACGTAATCGTCGGGGAGCTTGCTCTGAACGGGGCGGTGAGGCCGGTGAGGGGGGTTCTGCCCATCGCCATCGCCGCCAAGGAAAACCGCAAGAAGGGGCTCCTCGTCCCCGCTGATAACGGGCCGGAGGCTTCTGTCGTCGAGGGAATTGACACTTGCCCCGTTCAAGACCTCGTGCAGGCGGCGAAGTTCATTGCCGGTGAGATTGTCATCGAGCCTGTGAAGAGAGACCTGAACGAGGCGTTTCGGGAGGCGTCAAGCTATCCGATTGATTTCAGCGACGTGAAGGGACAGGAGCACGTCAAGCGGGCGCTGGAGGTGGCTGTCGCCGGCTCACACAACATCCTCATGATTGGGCCGCCGGGCGCCGGAAAGACGATGCTGGCAAAGTGCATCCCGACAATCATTCCGGAGATGAGCATCGAGGAAGCCCTCGAGACGACCAAGATTCACAGCATCGTTGGGCTTTTGACGCTGAAGAATTACCTCGTCGCAACTCGTCCATTCCGCAGCCCGCACCATACGATTTCTTACGCGGGCTTGATTGGCGGTGGGGCATTCCCGAAACCGGGGGAAGTTAGCCTCGCCCACAACGGGGTGCTTTTTCTCGACGAGCTGCCGGAGTTCAACCGAAACGTCTTAGAGGTGCTGCGTCAGCCGCTGGAGGAGGGAAGCGTAACCATCGTCCGCGCGATGGGTTCTCTGACTTTCCCGGCGAACTTCATGCTTGCCGCGGCGATGAACCCTTGCCCGTGCGGGTATTTTAGCGACCCAAAAAAGGAATGCCGCTGCACGCCGTCGCAAATCCACAAGTACATCTCTCGCATCTCCGGTCCGCTGCTCGATAGAGTGGACATACACGTGGATGTGCCGTCTCTTCGCTACAGGGAGCTGGCGGGAGAATACGCCGGAGAAAGCTCGTCGCAAATTCGACACCGAATCAACGAAGCGCGAAAGGTTCAGAGGGAGAGATTCAAGGGGCACCGGATTTTCTCCAACGGGGCTATGACCACCCGGCACATCAAGAAGTTCTGCCAGGTTGACGACGAGGGACGCGACGTTATGAAAATGGCAATAAGCGAACTGGGGATAAGCGCCCGAGCCTACGACAGAATCCTCAAAGTCGCCCGCACCATCGCCGACTTAGAGCGAGCCGAAAACATCAAATCCAACCACATCTCCGAAGCCATCCAGTACCGCACCCTCGACCGCAGCCTGTGGCTGTAGAATGCGCAGCGCGCGAGGATTTGGATGGCCCCATTCACAAGGCCGCCGGGAGAGCTTCTCCGTATGAGGGGCCTCTCGTGCACCCCGGGTCCAGCGACAGCTCACTATGGAGTTTACGAGCCTTTTTTGGTGTTTTTGAGATAGTGCGCGTGTTTAGTCCAACATCTGATAACGCCTTTGTTCCAACCTGTCTGGAACCACCCGCCTTGCCGAGAATACCTCAAGTCTCATACCGACGGTGTTGCAGGTCACAGATCCCTGCTGATGCGGTAATAGCGCTTCGAGACACCGGGGTCGGTTGGGTTGCTGCCCGTTTCGCTTCCATCGTCGAGCCATTCCACCAACCCGCCGGTTCCGACAACCGTGGACACGGGCTTCCCCGTATCTTTTGGATGCTCGCTGAAATTGACCGTGTACTTCACATCCGGATCGGTGTGCCAGACGATGCGCACCGCTTTCGGGGGGCGCGTAATGCTCTCAATAGTCCTCGTCGGGATGTCGCCGGGCTCACCAACGGCGGCAGACAGACGCACTTCCCGCACGAAACGAGGGCTCTCCAGCTTGGGGTCGTATTTTCTCCTATCCGTGGACTGGGACCACTTTTCGATATCCGAACGCAGGTGGAAGCGGTACGGTCCCTTCAGCTTCGTGTTCCTGTACACGCCTGTGAAGATGCCGTCTCCGGGGAGGTCGTCACCCTGGCCGTTGGCGTCAACTCCGCGGTCGTGCAGCACAATGGTGTCCCTTTCACCGTTGGGCAGCAGCACCGTGCCCACGATGTTCATGGTGGGCTGAGTGATTCCCCCGCCGATGCTGCGGGGATAGGCATAGACGTACATAGGCCTGTCGGGGAGGACCCTCGGGTAGCGCACCGCCGCGGTCAGGCTGTGGACCTGGTTCCTCGTGTAGGCCCTCGCGACGTAGGCGCTGTCCATGCTGGTGCGAGGGTCAATGATCATCTCCCAGTCGCCGGACATTGGCTTGCCGATTCGGGCGTAGCGGCCCTGCGGCATGGGCAGGCTGCCGTGCTGGCCGCCGAGGGGGTCAATGACTACCATGTCCGCCGCGGCCTTCTCTTCGTCCCACATGAGGGTGAAGGTTGCGGACTCAGAGCCTTCTTCCACGAACACCTTCTTCGGTACAGCCTTGAAAAGTGTGCCACTATCGGAGTCAATGGCTTCCCGGCCCGAGATTTTCTCGTGGAAGTCCGTGAAGGCCTGGGAGAGGTCGGCCGCATCGGCGGAATCCACGTAGAAGCCTTCTGTCGCCGTCGCGATCTCGGAGCACTGCGATGACAGTCCCAGGTCGCCGCCGGTGCAGGTCACGTAAACCGGGATACCGTCGTCCAGGAGGTCGGCCAGGACGCCGTTCAGGTGGGCCGCCGCCGCCTCCGGGGGCCAGGGCTCGTTGTTGAGGCCGTCGGTCATCAGAACGATGAAGGTGTTGGCGGTCACGCCACCGGCATCAGTGATCATGTCCATGGCCTTCTCCAGGCCATCGCCGATATTGGTCGTGCCGCCGGGGGTCAGATCGTCGATCGCGTCGGTGCAGGCCGCGCGGTGCGCACCCACACCCAGTTCGTCAATGGGCACGCTGGCGTGCCCGCTGGCGAGCTCGGCGTCCGTGGAGTAGGACACGATCCCGAGATCCGTCCCGTCCTCAGCCAGAGTCACGAAGTCATTGGCCGCGACCTTCAGCCGCTCCATGCGTGTCGGCGACTCGAGGCTCATGCTACCCGACTCGTCGAGCACCAGCACAACTCGCACGGTATCGTCAGCAATCACGAAGTGGGTCGCAGGAACCACGGCGCCGCCAGCGGCCGGGTCGGGCGCGCCGGCGGGCATCGTGAAGTGGTCCGGCCAGGACCAGACCACCTGGTCCCAGCAGGAGCGGTTTGAGCGACACCGCGACTGCTCGGTCACATTGGTCGCGTCATGGTTGCCGCCCGACACGTCGTCCAGGTCCGCGGGGTCGCCCTGACCCCAACACAGCTCGGTGCCGTTGCTGTCCATCAGACAGGATTCCTCTCCAGCCGCCTGGGCAGTAGCGTGGGGACAATCGGCGGGGCCCGTCGGGTCAACGCAGCCGACTGGGCGCGATTCATATTCATCGCGTGCGTCGAAGATCAGGTGGGTGAACTCGTGGGCGAGTATGTAGCCAGCGTTCGCCGCGCCGATGTAATTGTAGGAGACGTGGGCGCTCCCCCCGACCTGCCAATTTCCGGTGTTGGCATACCACCAAGTGTCGCTGGTGCTGGGGTAAATGCGCAGGTCGGCGTCCGTGCCGAAGGCGTTGTTGTAGATAAACGCTTCGCCGATCTCCGCCTGCCCGTCGGTCACGTCGAAGAGCGCCGCGGACGCGGCACTGATGAGATTCTCAATGTTGGTAAGCTGGCCGGCCGTAGCGTTGAAGTGCACCGCTACCGAGATGTTGAAGACGTTGGGATCCACACAGGGCAAACCGGGGCAGCGGTACACCGGCGCCGGGCGGTCCTGGATCTCCCCCTCGG
>Ga0315289_10008094_pt1 | contig 15227 bp, 10 predicted proteins | sample YL17G11_40_MG_FD_203452 | JGI IMG/M metagenome (GOLD analysis project Ga0315289, IMG submission 203452) | Sediment microbial communities from Yellowstone Lake, YNP, Wyoming, USA - YL17G11_40 | ecosystem: Environmental > Aquatic > Freshwater > Lake > Sediment | place: USA: Wyoming | collected... | reverse complement strand
CTCGATCGTCACCGGGATGTTCTTGGCCAGGATGCGGGCGATGCGGCCATACTGCTCGGCCGGGATCGCGACCGCGGGGAGAGTGGCCGCGGGGTCGGCGGCGCGGTTACCGCCGATGGTGTAGATGCCGTGGCCGCGCGGGGCCGTGGTCAACGTGCCGAGCGCGCCTTCGGCCCGGAAGAAATCGTTCCGGGCGTTAGCCTGCCCGAATCCGCCGCGCTGGCCGGCGGGCTGCTGCGCCGGTTGCTGGGCGGGCGGGGTGCCGGCGCGCTGGCCCTGCTGCGCGGCTTGCTGGGCGGCTAGCTGAGCGGGCGGCTGGACCACGGCCGGGGCGACGGGCGCGTTCTGTCGGGCTGGGGTCGGTGTCGCGGGAATCCCGGCCCGCTGCCCGGGCGGCGTAATCCCAAACTCGAGACCCGGCGCCGGCTGGCGTTCCATCAGGGCCAGGTCATCGGCCGTAAAGCGTTTCGAAATAGCCGTCCAGCAGGCGGGAACATCCGGGGCCGCCATCGTCAGGATCCATTTTCCCTTCAGTTTTCCTTTGAACGCCGCCAGTTCCTCCGGCGTCGTCGCCGTTACGAGCACGGCCTCGCCGCGGACAAGCCCGTTCGTCCCGGGCGTCCACGCGGTCGGCGTACCGGGGATCGGGAAAGCGTCGGGCAAAACGGCGGCCATGTAGAACTTGTCGTTCGTCCAGCCGCGGTCGAAGCCGTTGCGGTTCGGCCAGGCCTCGACCATGGCGTTCGCCAGGCCCCACTCTTTCATCTTACCGATCACCCAATCGGCCGCCTTCGTAATCATGGGCGAACCGGTGACGCGCGGGGCATAGACGTCCGAGAGCCAGCTCGCCAGGTCCATGGCTTGAGAGCGTTGCAGGCCTTCGGCTTTGATCTTAGCGATGTCCTCGTAGTTGATGACCTCGTTCGTGGCCCGCAGCGGAAGCGTGGCCAGGAGCGCCACGACCACCGCGACGAGGGCCAGGAGACTAAGCTGTTTTTTTCTCACGGATGGATCTCCTTATAAGAAATCGATGTCGGTCCTAACAAGAGCAGAATCTTATTCCCGCGCAAGAATCGATGTCAAGCGAAAGCAGACCCACCCGACCGAATTCAATAGAGGGTCTGCGCTTTAAAGAAAAAATAGCTTGACATGACAATAGTTGCTATATACAATTATTTAGGAATAAGCCTTCCGAGACTAAGATGGACACACAAAAGATCAAGAAGCTGCGGGAAAAACTTCGAATCCTCGACCGCGAATCCGGAAACGTATTCGAAAACCAAGAGGACTGCTGCGGTTTGACGACGGCCCAGTGCCACACTCTTCTGGAAGTCGGAGAGCGGGGGCCGATCTCGCTTAACGACCTGGCCTCCCATCTCGGGCTCGATACGAGCACGCTTAGCCGGACGGTCCAGGGTCTCGTCCTCCTCGGGTTGGTCGACCGGCAGTCTAACGAAAAGGACCGCCGTTCCATCGTGCTCTCCCTCACCAAGGCCGGGCGAAAAGTTTACGACGCCATCGACCGCCGCTACAATGATTATTTCGGCCGCATCATGGACCTTTGGCCTCCTGAACGAAGGTCCTCGATACTCGAAAGCATCGGGGCTTTTGCGGACGCCGTCCGAAGCCACAACGCCAAGACCGGCTGCTGCGGCCGGGCGAGGAAACCGTGAGCGCGATGTTCGACCGGTTCCTCAAAGACCCGTCCGCGGCGTCCTGCGGATGCGACGACGCGTGCTGCGGGGCTCCGGCTTCGGACAGCGAAAACGGCGCCGGCGGCATAGCCGCGGACGTCGCTGCGCGCTCGCCGGAAAATTATCCGTGGATCGTCGGAAAAACCGCGACCCCCGTCGGGGATCTCCCCATCGTTTCGACCCGGCTCACGCGCGCCGATCGGCTCGGAACATGGAAAGCGCGCTGGGGCGTCGGCCGGATGCGCTATGCCGTCCCTCCCGGGCTTTATGCCTTTGGAAGACCGGACCCCTGGTCTCCGGTCTTCGTTACGGCCAACTATAAAATGAGCTTCGACCGGCTTCGCGCCGAGCTCAGCGGCCGCGACGGCTGGATTCTCGTCCTCGATACGCGAGGCATCAACGTCTGGTGCGCGGCGGGCAAAGGGACGTTCGGGACGGACGAGCTCGTCCGCCGGATCGAGGAAACGGGCCTGGCTCGCGTTATCTCCCATCGGACGCTCATCCTTCCCCAGCTCGGCGCTCCCGGCGTCGCCGCCCATGACGTCGCGAAACGGGCCCGGTTTCGCGTCGTTTACGGCCCTGTGCGGGCCTCCGACCTGCCGGCGTTTCTGGACGCGGGGATGACGGCGGCTCCCGGGATGAGGACGGTTCGCTTCCGCTTTCGCGACCGCATCGTCCTGACACCGAACGAAATCACGGGCGTCGCGAGACACTGGATATTTCTGGCCGTGATCGCCGTTTGGCTGGTGGGGCGGCTCGTGTTGGGAACCACGGTCGTGGATGCCCCGGCCATTGTGGTCGCCGTTCTCATCGGAACGATCGCCGTTCCGGCGCTCCTCCCCTGGATTCCCGGCCGCGCCTTCGCCTTCAAAGGCTGGCTCCTCGGTCTCCTTTGGGCCACGGTCGTCTGCGCCGTTCGTCATTTGCCCGCTTCGACCGTAGCGAGTTGGATGGCGGCGCTCTCTTATATCCTGATCCTTCCCGCCGTGTCCGCGTTCATGGCCATGAACTTCACGGGGACGTCCACGATCACCTCGCTCTCGGGGGTCGTTAAAGAGATGAAAACAGCCGTCCCGCTCATGATCGTTTCAGCCATCCTTGGCTTCGCGGCGCTTGTCACGGCGTCCTTGGTCCGCGTCTAGGGAGGATCGATATGCCGATGCGCCATCTCAAAAACGTCGTGACGCTCGAGTACGATTCCGGGAAATGCCGGGGCTGCGAGATGTGCGCCGAGGTCTGCCCTCACGGCGTGTTCGTTATGGACGGAGACGGAAAAGCCCGAATGACCGACCGCGACCTCTGCATCGAGTGCGGCGCCTGCTTGCGGAACTGTCCGTTCGACGCCGTTAAGGTCAGGCCGGGCGTCGGCTGCGCCTACGCCATCCTGTTCAGCGCGTTGCGGGGCAAACCCGCGCCCTCCTGCGATTGATCCGGATACAGAGGCCGCATCCGGTTTATTTCAATTCTTTCTCGACCCGGGCGACCAAGTCCTTCGTCCCGGGCTGGTCGGAATTCAAGCGAAGCGAGGCTTTTAAAACGTTGAGGGCGTCCGTTTTCTGTCCCAGCTTGTAAAAACAATAACCGAGGGCATTGAGGACCCGCGTGTCGCTGTTGTAGATCTTGTTCCCGTCCAACAGGTTGGCGACCGCGTCCTGGAATTTTTCCTGTCCCATGAGCGCCAGGCCGCGGACCAGGAAATAATCGAACCTGAGCTTGGGGCTGGTTTTAAGGCGCTCCGCGATGTCCAGGGCCCGGTCGAACTTCCCGACTCTGACCAGGAATTGGGCATAATCCGAAGCCCCCTCGATATAATCGGGTTTGAGCGCGAGGGCCTGTTCGTAATATTGCTCGGCCTTGGCGTCATTCCGGATCTTGGCATACTGGGACGCCAGCATGCCGTAATAGAGGAACTTGTTGTCCAGCGGGAATCCCTTGGCCCGGGCGATCGGATGTCCGATGGCTTCCTGGGACGTGACCACGAACTGGGTCCGCCCGGAGTGAACGGCCCGGCCCTGCCCGTCGAGAAGCGACACTTCGGCCTCGTAGTAGGCGGGCCCAAGTTCCCGGGCGGCCATCGTCTGATTGAAGATCATGACCGGGTTGAAGGGCGAGTCATGGAGGACGATCTCGAACGTCTTCTTGGTCTCGGGCTTGTCGCTGGAGACGCGGATAACGCCGACGATCTTTCCCTCGCGCCAGAGCGTCTCGGTCGCGTTCTGGATGTTGAAGGCCAGCGCGATGAGGTCGGACTGGGCGAACGTGGCCTTGGGGTCGACGGCAAGCTTCTTATCCAGGACCTTGAACGGGATGAGGACATTGACGGGATAGTCCTGGAGCCGGTATCCGACGAACGGCCCGACGACCCGGGGACGCGCGTCGGGCCCCGAAATCTCGACCTCTTTCTCGAAAACGCTGAATTCCTTGGCCACGGAATTCTGGAGGAGAATAATCAGCTTGTATTTTCCCTCGGCCACAGGGAAGGCGTCCTCGATGGATATGCCGTTGGCCCGGACCTTCTCCACCTCGTCCTCCGAAAAATAGTAGGGAAAGTCCTTCGTATACTGGAAGACGAGGTCTTCCGTTGTCGAGCCGGACGGACGGAGACTCACGCTCACCGAATAAGCGCAATAAAATTGTTTCTTCGGCTCGTAATAATCCACGGAAATGCTGGACGGTTTGATCGAAAAATGAAGGAACGGGATTTTGACCTGGGGGTCCTGGAAAACAGCCGTCATCGCCTCGCTTTCGATATAGTTCGACATGTATTCCGTGCTGACCATACCTTTGTAATCCAGAAAATGAAGGGCGTACGTGGGTTTGATGTTCGCCTTGGGGGCCTCCTGGATGCTGGCGATCAAGGTCGTGCTCCGGGCCGAAGGCATGTAGCCGTAACCGTATTCCCCCGGGATCAAAGAGATCGACATATCGGCCAAGGTCGGGGCCAGTTCCCGGATCTTTTCGTACAGCCCTTCCCAATCGTCCGCGGCGATGTTCTGGAAGCTGGCCATGCTCAGCATAAGCGCCTTGGGTCCATTGACGAACGGGTCGTAAAGCCTGTAATCGCCGGAACCGCCCTTGGCAAAAAAGACCAATCCGAAATGCGTCGGCAGGCCTTTCGTCCCGTCCGTGTAGTAATACCAGACTTCGCACGGGACGATGCCCATCGTCCCGGGGAACCGGTCGTAGCTGGCCGGCTCGCCGAGGATGATGTAGTACCGGCCCCGGTCGGTCATCCAGCCGGGCCGGCCGGCCGTGAATCTTTTATTGGCGTAGTTGAACCGCCGGACGATCTCCTCGCGGTATTCGTTCTCGGGCGTTCCCGGAGTGGGGTCGCGCAGCTTCCAGAAGCTGTCGATGAAGATGTCCCGGTCGCGTTCGTTGGTCAGCATAAAAAAAACATCTTTTTCGCTCGGAGTAATGATGTACGTAGTGAGCTGCAGAAACTCCCTGTGTTTCGGGCTTAGGTCCTTTTCCTCGACCTTCTTGACTTTCGTCTGGACGGCCGGGGCCTTCGTTGGGGTTTTGGCCTGCTGGGCCGCGCTCAAACCCGAGACGCTGAATAAAAACCCAAAGACGGCGGCAGCCGCAACGATGCGTTTGATCATAGCGTTGAACCTTTCCTCGAACCGGTCATCATTCTTAAACTCTTCCCGCCCTCATTTCGTTCAATTTTTGAGCGTAAATATTTTCCTGGCCTGGCCCAAGGTTTTAGGACCGGTCAGGATGACGTCGAGATAAGTCTTGCCCGGCGGAAGGTCATAGGGAAATTCAAAAACGACCTTGCGCTCGCGGTCCAGAGCGGACACCGGAGTTTCGTAAGACCGCTCTTCCACGACCTTTTCCCTGGGGGCCTTATTTTTATAAATATAAAAAGTGAACGCGAAGTTGGCCTTCCAGCGTCCGTTGTCGTCCACGATAGTTTCGGTCTTGACCGGGATCGCGGCCACGAGGGCCTTTTTGGACCGGTCGTATGTCACGTCGAAGTCGAGATAGGGACCGCCTGTCCCCCAGCTCTGGTTGACGGCCCCGAGCTTCGACCGCTCGATGGCGTCTAAAAGGTTGCCCTCGATTTCGTAGATCTTGTAAACGCCCGTGTTCCGGACGTCCGCAAACGAAATCCCGAGCTCAAACCAATAATAAATCCACCACAGGATCGGCCCGCGGATTTCCGTGCTTGTGCTGAACGGAAACTCCTCGGTCTTGTCGGGCGGGCCGAGATAGATATAGATGCGGCCGCGGTCGGTGTCCATGCCTTTCCGCCCATCGTTAAAGCGCAGGTTGGCGTGCTCGACCCGCCGCTCGAACTCGTCCTGGAACTCGTTGGCCTCGGTCGAAAGGTCGGGGTCCCGCTTGGCCCAGAAATCGGCGACGAAGTCCCGGCGCGACGCGGCGTCCGGGAGGTGAAGGAAGATCTCCTTCTCGGCCTCGGCCATCACCAGCCGGGCCTTGGCGTAGAAATCCCGGCTCTCGGGCTCGAGGGCGCTGGTATTCGGCCCCAACGAACAGGCCGTCCAGCCTAAAACCAGGAGGACCCCCGAGAGGAGGAATAACGTCGGTCTCGTCATCGGCACTTCTCGATGGCGGCGTCGAGCGACTCTTTGTCTTTCGGCGATAACGAATTGTAATAAAGCTGTTTGTATTTCGTCAGATAACGAAGCGCCTGGGCTTTATCGCCTTTGTCCAGGAGCGAGGTGCCCAAGTTAAAGAGGGCGAACCGATGCCCCGGGTCCAACTCGACGGCTTTGCTCCAGCAAAATATGGCCGCGTCCAGATTTTCGGCCATCCGATAAGCCGACCCGAGCCCGTTGTAGGCCGAGGCATAGTTGGGGTCGGACTCGATGGCCTTTTTGAAAAAATCGACCGCCCGTCGGAGTGCGGCGGCGTCCTTGTTTTTCGTCGCCATGTTGACGTGAACGACGCCCAGGTTGGTGAGAACGATGGCGTATTTCGGGTCAAGAGACAGCGCCCGGTTATAAGACGCGAGCGCTTTTTCCAGGTCGCCTTTGTTGAAATAGGCGACCCCGAGATAATTCCAGAGCTCCGGGTCCCAATCGATCAGGCCCGACGCTTTGTTGAGAACGACGAGGGCCTCATCGTTCCGTCCCACGTCGGCGAGGGAAATACCGTATTCGATCGCGATCTTGTAGTTGCGCGGGTTGTCGTCGTATCCTTTTTTCAGCACGGCGACCGCTTCGTCGAACCGGCGCTGCGTCTGAAGGACCGTGACGAGATACAGATACGGGTTGTCGAAATCCGCGCGCTCGAGGATGAGCCGGCGAAGGAGGGCGATGCTCTTATTCGTTTCGCCCCGGGAGTTGAGGTCCACGGCATCCTCGAACATTCGGTTGAACGGCAAAAGCGTTTTCAAATCGTCGGCCGGCTCGAACCGGGTTTTAGTCGGGGGTTGAAACCCGCCGACATACCCCAGGCTCTGAAGTTTCCTCTCGGTGGCGGCATCCAAACGAGGCCTCGACCGGCCGGCCGGTCCCGCCTCGTCGTTCATCAGCCGGGCCAGGGTTGCCCGTTCGAGGCTAAGGTCTTTTCCGGCGAGGTTCTTCGCCTCGCCGAAATCGGCCTTGAGGTCATACGCCTCGGGGATGGGAGAGTCGACGAATTTTTGGTCGCCGTCGATGAACCCCCGGAGCGGCGCCCAGCCCCGCCGGTAATACGGATAGAGCGATTCAAAGTAAATCGGCCGCGGCGCCAGCCGTTTTCCCTGGGCCGCCGGCAGCAGGGAAACGCCCTGCAGTACGGCGGGCTTGGGAACGCCGAGCAGGTCGCAGACGGTCGGGAAAATATCGATGTGCCCGGCGTCCTGGTCCACGCGGGCCGGCCCGAGTCCGGGCGCCGAGATGACCAGCGGCACCCAGAGCGTGGAATTGTAAGCGAAGTAGCCATGGGTCGTCTCGCCGTGCTCGCCGAGGGACTGGCCGTGGTCTCCGGTGAGGACGAGGGCCGTATTCTTGGTAAGTCCGGACTCGTCGAGATATCCGGCAAGCTTCGCCAGGGCCGAATCCACATAGGCGACCTCGCCGCTGTACAAATCGTCCTTGAAACGTGTGAGGTACGGCTCGGGCGGCTCGTAGGGCTGGTGCGGGTCGAAACAGTGGACCCAGAGGAACCACGGTCCGGGCTGGCCCTTGAGCCAGGCCAGGGCCGCGTCGACGACGGACTCGGCCTTTCGTTCGACGAATTTATATTCGAATGCCGCGCCGGTCCCGTAGTTGTCGTCGTAGACGTCGAACCCCCGGTTGAGGCCGAAGCGCGAATCCAGAGGAAACGCGCCGACGAACGCGCCGGTCGCATACCCGCTCACTCTCAAGACCGTCGCCAGGGTCGCGGGATCCTCCGGGACCTTGAAAAATCCGTTGTCGTGGACGCCGTGATACAAGGGCGTCGTTCCGAGCAGGATATTGGTATGGGACGGAAGGGTCGTCGGCGTATGGGCGAAGGCGCGGGAAAATACGACGCCGGACTTGGCCCATCGGTCGATCGTCGGCGTCTGGAGGTATTTCGAGCCATAGCAGCCCAGCCGGTCGGGCCGCAGGGTGTCGATCGTGATCAGGAGGAGGTTCGTCCGCGCGGGGGCGGCGCTCAATAACGACGCCGGCGGGGCCATCGCCGCGGCAAGGATAAAGAGGATCAAGCCTCGCAATCTCTTCATCAGGACGTTCCTTCCAACGCCATCATTTTACCACGCCGGGAGAAAAAAAAGCCCCTCCCCCCGCCGGGGGGAGGGGCTTTGAGCGTCTGCTGTGCTGTTCGAGCGTCAGATCTGGAAGCGAACGCCGAACCGGAAAACTCTCGGGTTCAGGACTTCGTTCGCCAGGTACTTGAGCGCGTTGGGGTCGAAGGACAGGGCGTCCACGTAGTAGTCGCCCTCATACCGGTCTTCACGCCGGTTGATGATGGCGCTGTTGAAGACGTTGAAGCAGTCGACCATGAGGTAGATCCGGCCCGTGTCCGCGATCTTGATCATCTTCTCGAACCGCATGTTGAGCTGGTAGAAGGTCGGCAGGAGGTCCTTGCCGAATGTCGAGAGCCATATCGTGTTGCTTTGGGAAATGGGGTTGGGGAGGTTGGCGTCCGAGATCGTCATGTAGTGGGGAATGATGTGGCCCTGCCGCGCGTTGAAGGTGAAGGACACGTCGAAGCCGTAGGGGAGCTGGTACAGGCCTTCGATCTTGAACATCCAGTGGGAGAAGACGTACTGGCCGATCTTGCCGCTGGCGCCGCCCATGTTCGGCGCATAAACCTGGCTGTCCAGGGCCCAAAGGTTGGTCTGGTCGGCGAATTCGCTGCCGTAGTGTACTTTCTGGTCCATGTAGGAGAAGGAGCCGTCGACCATCCATTTGTTGGACAACCGCTTGGAGAAACGGAAATCCAGGCCCCAGAATGTGTAATAGCCGCTGTAGGTCGTGTGGTGAGCGTAGGGAGAATACTCAATGTTGGCATTGTAAACATACCACGGCTTGCCCGCGGCCTCGCCCAGGTCGACGCCGGCAATGCTGTTCGGAATTTTTCCGGCGACCACATAGTCGTTTCGGGTGATGTCACGGCCGCCGACGAACGGGTTGTTCGCGTCCGGACCGGGGAGATAAGTAAGGTCGATTGTCTGATGGTCATACTTCCTGAGCGTGAAGTCGAGCCCAAGAGAAAAGTCCGGGAGAAGCTCGTGCTCGACCGTCGCCAGGAATTCCGTCGTCCGGGTCGAACCGGCGTCCGGGTTCACCAGGTACTGCAGCGCCGTAGGATTTCCCGTCCGCTCGCCGTACCACATGATGCCGTAGGCATTGTCAAAATCGCCGACAAAGTTGCCGGCATCGTCGAAGGCCCGGACGGGGTAATAATCGCCGTACTGCCAGAAGAGCTCGTTCGCCTGGACCTTTTTGTCGCCGCTGTCCTTCCACCAGAAACCGAGGTAACCGTTCTGGCCTGACCAAAGCGGGTAACCCGCGGGCACGAAATATCCGGCCATGCTGGTACCCATGAAGTCCCCGTACATGGCGAAGTTCGCTTTAAACAGCGTCTTGCCCGTGCCGAAGAGGTCATAGGTCACGCCGATGCGCGGCGACAAAACATTCCAGTGATAGTCGGGCTTAATGTTAGGAGAGATAAGGTCCGGGAAGAGCGTGTGCAGTTTCGATGTGAGCGAGGAATCGAAATTGTCCTGCCAGACCGGGCTATTCGGTTGGATCCACGAGTAATTGCTCGTATTGACGGAGGGGGTCTGGCGGTCGTAGCGGAGGCCGAAGACAACGTTCAGCCGTCCGGCCGTGACCGTGTCGCTGAAGAAGCCGGCGATCTGGTCGACGTTCCAGTCCAGGTTGGACTGCATCCAGATGTTGATTTTCTGAATCCCGGGGATAACCTCACGGGCTCCGCCCGGCGTAGTCGCCAGGGTCGGGGCGGTATAGTCGAAGCGTAATTGTGTGTTCCCCGAATAGCTGGAGTCCGAGGTCACGCGGCGTGTCGAATATTCGACGCCGAGCTTGATGTCATGGTGGACGCCGAACAGGCTGTCGTTGAAGTAGTTGACGTAGCCGTTGAGGTTGTACATCGGCCGCGTCGTAATGTAGTACGCCGTGGAATTGGTGTTGAGCTTCTTCGCCTCGTCATAGGATGCCCACTTGACCATGTCCTCGTCCATCATCGAGACCATCTGGAACGCGGCGTTCATGTACCCGAACTTCGCCGATATCAGGAGGTTGTCCCCAATCATCTGCTCGTCCTGGATCTTGAGGATCGGCGAGCCGAAGTGGAAACCGCCTCTTTGATGCAGGCCCTGCGGGTTGGAGGCCGACGCGGACCGGCCGATGAATTCCTTTTCACCGGAGACCATGAACGCTTCGAACCGGTTCTGCGGGATGACCTGGAGGTTCAGTTTGAAGTTATAGTTCTTCAGGAGGGGTTTGATCGGAGTATTCAAAATCGACATCGTATAGATGTCCTGTACTCCGTAGGATCCCCACAGCCAGGCCATGTCTTTAATTATCGGGCCGCCCAGGTTGAAGCCGTAATCGCGGATCGAAAGGATCCGGTTGGTCATGGTGACGCCTTCTTCTATGAGAGCGTCGGTCAGGTTGGTGGCCTGGAAATATTCGTCCGTGTAGTAGAACCGGCCGCCCAGGGCGACCTTGTTGCCGCCGCGGCGGGTGACCATGTTCAGCGCGATGCCGCCCGTTTGAACGGTGACGTCCGAGCCTCCCGTCGTGACGTTCATCTCTTCAAAGGAGTCGAAGTCCCAGTATCCGGGAGACCCGCCGATGGCGGCCGGGTCGGTGACGACCATGCCGTCCACGGCCCACACGTTTTGGGAGCCGGTCGTCGGGTCGCCTTTGCCCACGTAGGAAGCCTGCTGGCCGGATTCGTTGCCGCCGACGTTCTCGCGGTCCATAATGATCGCCGGCGCCATCTGCATGACGACCCAGGGATCTCTGGCCGAAGGCAGCGACTGCAGAATTTCCTGCGTGACGTTCTTGCCGACCGCGGTCTTTTTCTTGTCGATGACCGGGGAAACCGCCGTCACCGTGACCTGCTCTTCGAGAACGCCCATCTCCATCTTGACGTCGATGTTGGTGTTGACACCCATCGTGACGATGACGTTCTCTTCCGTGCGGGCCTTGAAGCCCCGGAGCTCGGCCTTGACCTTATAGTTGCTGGCCGGGGAGAGAGACACAAAACGGAACGTGCCCTCGGCCGTAGTGACCGTAACCATCGGCGCGCCTGCGGCCGGGATGAGCGTTACCGAGACGCCCGGTAGCGCGTTGCCGTCCTGGTCAATGACCCTGCCGAAAATGTTGCCGGTGCGAATCTGGGCGGACAGGGTGGCGACCAGAACGAGCACCATGAGAGGAATTAAAGCTCTACGCAAATTCTCCTCCTTATTCCTTGGTTTTACAGTGAGAAGAACCCTAACCTTTTTGCCCTGAAATAGGGAACGGCCCCATTTCGCCCAAAAAAAAAGAATTTTTTTGTGCCTTGGGTGATTTTCGCTCCTTGTTCGTGCATAATAATATCAACCTTATATTAAGCAATGTTCATGCCAAGATGATATTGATTTTATCTAATTCATTATAAATAAAATAGAATTACTAAGGGCGGCCAAAACAAAGGGAATAATTCAAATATTTGTTTTATATCCAATATTTTGGATAATAGATTTTTCTTGTCTTTTAAGCCCGACACTTGTTGACGAATTCTTCGAGCTGGCGCTTATTCAAACCCACATGAAAAATCCCGTCCAGGCGTTTAGCGACCTTGCCATGTTGAAAAAAGAGGACAGTCGGATAAACCTCGATGGCGTATTTGCGGATCAGGTCGTCCTTATCGTCCACCAGGACTCGCATAAAGCACTGGTCGCTCGCCTCGGCATGGTCTAAAAAATCGGGAAGAAACCGTTGTGAGAAAGGACACCAGGACGCGTAGAAAAGGACGGTCAGCCGGTCCTTCGACTTGATAACCCTGTCCAGGTCGCTCGGACGATTGATGAGTTCACATGCCAAATCCCGCCCTCCTAAAGGTTAACCTTGAGTCCGACGAACGCCGTCACCATATATAGTCCTTCGACCGAACCCGGTCAAGCCGATGAATTCAAAATTCCACGACAAAATCTATCAGCGCGCCTGAAACTCAAGGCCGGATTCGTTTTTTGGGACGACAGACGCTCCGACTACGAGAAAGCCCTGAAAACAAGGGAGGCGGATCGGGGGGCCGATCACCGTCTGGCCTATGCAATATCACCGAGAAAATCACCCCAAAAGGGGATGGACGGTGTCCTCGCCCCATGGGATAAATGAACAGGATCAAAGGAGTCTGAAGATCGTCCGATGAGCGCCAAAAAGATTTTGGCCGTCGATTTCGACGCCGAATCCCTGGACTTCCTTTCCGAATTCCTCCGGAACGAGGGATACACCGTCCTTACGGCCACGGACGGGATCTCCGGCTTGGAAAAATACGAATCGAACCAGCCCGATCTCGTCATTATGGAGGCCATGCTCCCCCGGCTTCACGGGTTCGAACTTTGCGCCAAGATCGCCAAAGAGGGGCGCAAAACCCCGGTCATCATTTTGACCGGGATCTATAAAGACGCGGTCTACAAGACGGAAGCCTTGCGGACGTTCGGGGCCTCGGCCTACTTCGAAAAACCCTGCCCCATCGGAAGTTTCCGGACGACCCTTCACCGGATCCTGGGCAAACCGGAAATTCCGGCGAAAAAAGACGACGCCCGCGAGACGTCCGTGGCCTCCGGAAAAACATCCGGAACCGTTCCGGCGCAGAAAACCCCGTCCGCCGCCTCCGTCAAAGAACCCAGCCGGGTGAACGATGAAGTCGAAATGATGCTGAAAAAGGCTCTCGCCGACGTCGGATGGAAACCCGAGAAAAAGACGGCGGGAGCCGCCGCGGCGCCGGCCGCGTCGATTCCGGAACGCGAGCCGAAGGCCGAGGCTAAACCGGTCGGCCCGAAGCCTCTCGTCCTCAAAGAAGACCCAGTTTTCAAAGAGCCACCGAGCCTCGAACCTCCGCCGGTCCGCTCCGCCGCGCCGCCGGACGAGCCCGACCCGCCGCCGGCCGAATTCGTGAGGAAGAAGAGGAAAAGCCTCTCCTCGAAAGTGATCGCGATGGGGTTCGTCCTCCTCGTCATCACCAGCGTCGGGTTCCTTCTCCTCCGGCCGCATCAAAGGTCGTCTCCGTCGGAGTCGGAATCCTCTTCGGCCGCGTCTTGGTCCGCCGCCGCGGACACAATTCAAATGGAACCCGCGGCCGACGTTCAACAGATTATTCCCGCGAAAAATTCCGCGCCGCCCCGGACGACACCGAAAGAAACCGTTCCCGCCAAAACAGCGACGGACACGGCCAATCCCACCGCGGAGGACGGTCCCGACCCCTCCTCGATCAAGCCCCTTCTGCCGCCAGCCCCGGCGATGAAACTCCAGATCCAAACTCCGGTCCTGAATCCCGCGGACACGTCTAAGTCCGGAGCGCCGGAACAATCGCCGGCGGACCGAACGGCCGGCGGAAGCGCGGAGGCCAAAACGGGCGGGGCGCCTCAAGCTCCCTCAGGGGACTATCCGGCCAAAACAAACGCGGGGGACCTTGTCCCCCTGGAAAAAGTGGACGCCTATCCCCGGGTTCTCGAATCCGTGGAGCCTGCCTATCCGACCGCGGCGAAGACTCTTAAGATGGAGGGCCTGATCCTGGTCAACGCGCTCATTTCCGAGAATGGGGATGTCCTCCAGGTCCAGGCCGTCCCGGGGAACAACATGGCGGTTTTCGAAAAAGCGGCGGAAAACGCCGTGAAAAAATGGAAGTTCTACCCCGCCCAAAAAGACGGCGTGAACGTGAAGGTTTGGAAGCTGATCTCGATCACGTTCAAGCTCAAATAAGAAACGATGAACACTCGCGGCGAGGACGCAACGACATCAAAAAAGGAGCGTGTCATGCATCTGAACAAAGACCAAGAGGATCTCTACAGGATCACGATAGATGAGGTCAAGAAACAGATCGAGGACATCGACGTCAAGATCGAAAAAGAGCTCCAGAAGGTCCGGGAGCGGCTCGCCGAGCTCCAGGAAACCAAAAAATCGCTGAAAATGATTTACTCGGGTATGGCAAAAATTCTCGGCGTCGAGGTCGAACAGGAAGACGACATGCTGACGTCGTCCCCCATGTCCACAGCCAAAATGTAATTTCCGCCCGCAGCGACAGCCCATACTCCTTCCCTTCCGTCTTCGTTTCCATCGAAGGGACTTGACTTCCCTCGCCCGCTTTATCGTATTAGAATAAGAACAAGGGTGGTATCATGAAAAAACACGTATTTTCGTTTCTCGCGGTTTTCGGTCTTTCCGCCGCCCTGGCCTCGGCCTCCACTCCTGCGCCGCCGTCGAAATTCGGCTTCAAGCTGACGGGTGGCCTCAGCTATCAGGGCCAGTCCGACGCCAACGCCAATCTCGTCGACAACGGAATGGCCATCTGGTCGGATTATGTGAAACTCGGCGTCTTTTCCGGCTTTACGGGCGAGCTCAAACCCCTGCACTGGGGACCGGACGCGTCGGCCGAAATCATTTATCAGGTCAAACCCGGTATCGGCATCGCCCTCGGCGTCGGATATCTCTCGACGCATAAGTCGGGGGACGACAACGTCCTGGCGACCAACGAGATCTCGCACTCGTATGACGACGCGATCCATGCCGTCCCGGTGACCCTGGCCTTCCATTATTCCCGGCCGCTGTCCGGCCGTTTCGGCCTGTCCGCCGAAGCGGGATTGGGCCTCTACTTCGCCAAATGGACCGAGACCGCCGCGACTCAATTTGTCAGCGTCCCTCACTATCCCACATCGTACACGATTAAAGGGAGTGGGCTGGGTTTTGGAATCCATGGGGGGATCGCTCTGGAAATAGCCATCGCCCGGCCCGTTTTTCTTGTCGTCGAAGCGGTCGGGCGCTATGCCAAGATCGGGAATCTGACGGGAAACGTTGTCTACGCCTCGAGCGACGGGACGTCAACGACCACTGAAGGAAAATTCTATTATTA
>Ga0315289_10008093_pt1 | contig 15227 bp, 11 predicted proteins | sample YL17G11_40_MG_FD_203452 | JGI IMG/M metagenome (GOLD analysis project Ga0315289, IMG submission 203452) | Sediment microbial communities from Yellowstone Lake, YNP, Wyoming, USA - YL17G11_40 | ecosystem: Environmental > Aquatic > Freshwater > Lake > Sediment | place: USA: Wyoming | collected... | reverse complement strand
TCAAATGCGATATACTGCATCTTGTTCCGCCTCCTTTGGAAGGTTGACCGCACCTTCTATTATGACGCACACGGCCGCGCCGTGCACGTCCGAGGCGGAGCGCTTTCATACCAATCAGAATGACAGTTCGGTCCGGCGCGGCGGAGGTGAATGATTGGCTACCAGCGATGACAAGCTAACGCAGCCCGAGGAAGAGCGCGAGGGCGCCTTCGGCATGTACTCCGAGCGGCTGCCCGAACTGGAGCCGACGGAGTTTCACGAGGGCTTCACCATCCGCACCATCGTGGGGGCGCTGTTCGTCGCCTTCGTGATGATGCCCGGCGCCATTTACCTGAGCCTGATGGTGGGGCAGCAGCTCGGCGATGTCGCGGCCTGGACCACCATTATCCTGTTCACCGAGATCGCGCGCCGCTCCTTCACCCCCATGCGCCGCCAGGAGCTGTACATCCTTTTCTACCTCACGACCGCGTTGGGGGGCGCGGGATTGTTCGGCGGCCTCATCTGGAACCAGTATCTGCGCGGGTCGCCGGCCGCGGTCGGGTTTGGCCTGGTCAACGAGATCCCAAACTGGTTCGCCCCACCCCCCGATTCCCCGGCAGTGCTGCATCGAACCTTCTTCCACCCGGACTGGACGATCCCGATAATTCTGGTGGTGATCTACCAGGTCATCGGGCGCCTGCAATGGTTGGGCCTGGGCTACATCCTGTTCCGCTCGACCTCGGATGTCGAGAAGCTGCCCTTCCCCATGGCCCCGGTGGCGGCGCAGGGCGCGACCGCCCTCGCTGAAGTCACGCGCGACGAGGAGTCGTGGCGCTGGCCGGTGTTCACCGTGGGCGCGATGGTGGGCCTCAGTTACGGCGCGCTCTACGTCCTGATTCCCACCGTCACCAGCGCCCTGTTCGCGGCGCCGATCCAGCTCATAAAGATCCCCTTTATTGACCTCACCTCCAACACCGAGGGGATTTTCCCGGCGAGCCAGATCGCGCTCGGCACCGACCTCGGCGCCGTGCTCGTCGGCTTCATCCTGCCCTTGCCCATCGCCGTGGGCCAGTTCATCACCTCCATGTTCTCCAACTTCCTCCTCACCCCCACCCTCTACCGTATGGACCCCCACACCTTCGGGCAATGGCGTCCCGGCATGAACCTGATCCAAACCGGCATCGCCACCAGCCTCGACTTCTGGATGAGCATCGGCATCGGGATCGCGGTCAGCATCGCCCTCATCGGCTTCGGCCAGGTCTTCATGAGCTGGTGGCGCTCGCGCAGCGACACCGAGCGCCGCGCCCTCGCCCGCGGGTTCGTTCCTCCCCCGCCCGGTCGCGGCGATTTCCCAATGTGGATGGCGGTCTCGGCGTGGCTCATTTCCGTGGTCGCTCACATCACCATCATTCACATCCTGGTGCCGCGCTTCCCGCTGTGGATCCTGGTTATGTTCGGCCTGGTGTGGAGCCCCATCAACTCCTACATCTCCGCGCGCCTGATCGGCCTCACCACCCGCGGCGTCGGCATCCCCTACCTGCCGCAGGCGACCTTCATCCTCAGCGGGTATAAAGGCGTGGACATATGGTTCGCCGGCATTCCTCTCTACGACCAGGGCTGGGCGGCGCAGCGGTTCCGCGAGATCGAGCTTACCGGCACCAAGTTCACCAGCGTGGTCAAGGCCGAGATCTTCCTGCTGGTGGTGATGCTCGGGTGCAGCTTCCTGTTCTGGTCGTTTTTCTGGAAGCTGGGGCCGATCCCGTCGTCGTCTTACCCGTTCGTTCAGACCTTCTGGCCGCTGGATGCAACGTTTCAACTGCTGTGGGCCACCGCCACCCGAGGCGGCGAAGAGCAGCGGTGGCTGCTTCACGCGCTCAAGCCCAACCTCATGGCCATCGGCCTCGGCGGCGCCATGGGGCTTTACACCATAGTGGCCCTGGCCAAGCTGCCGGTGATGTGGTTCTACGGCCTCGCCGGCGGCATTACTTCAAGCACCTCCGGCCCCATCCCCATATTCATCGGGGCGATGCTGGGCAAGTACTACTTCCGGAGGCGTTTCGGGCTCCACCGCTGGCGCCTGTATGCGCCGGTGTTGCTGGCGGGCTATGCCTGTGGACAAGGATTGATGGGCATGGCCGGCATCGCCATCGCCATTATTCTCAAGTCCGTCAGGGTCTTGCCGTATTAGCGCTGTGATTGCGAGGGCCAAAACGTCTGCGCAAACGGCCGAAGGCGCCTTCGCGCTCTTCGGCTGGCAGGGCATGACCGCGCGCGTTCCCGCCGATTGGACCCTCGGCGCCATCGGCGGAGATTATAAGTCCGGCTACGCGCGCCTCGACGACGCGTTCATGCCGCGCCTGGAGCTCAAGTGGTCGGAGCAGGAGGTCAATCTCGACCGCGCGCTCGAGCGTTACCTGGCCAAGCTCGGCAAGCGTGGCCGCGGCCGCGGGGTGGCCATAGACGACAAGGCCCGGGTCATCAGCCGCCGCAGCAAGCCGCACAAGAAGCTGCGCGGCTTCTCCTGGAGCGGGCGCGAGCGCGCCACCGGCATCATCTGGAAATGCGACCAGTGTAAGCGCACGGTCATCGCCCAGGTCATCGCGGCCCCGGGCGAGGAGGGCGAGGCGCTCGCCCGCGAGATTCTGACCTCGCTCGAGGATCACGGGCGCGACGGGCGCATCACCTGGGCGCTCTACGGCCTGGCTTTTGAGGCGCCGGAGCGGTTTCGCCTCGAGCGCCAGAAGCTGATGGCGGGTTACCTGGAGTTGGCGTTCGCCGCCGGCCGGCGCACACTGCGGGTGTGCCGCTGGGGCATGGCGGAGGTGGCGCTGACGCAACGCGATTTACAGCACTGGTACGAGGTGGAGCAGGTGCGGCGGCGCGATGTGATATGGGATTGCGAGCCGCAGCAGGTCAAAGCACACGACGGGCTGCGCGTCCACGGCCATCGCCGCCGGTTGCTGCACCGGCCGCGGCGGGCGGCGGAGAGGCTGCTGCGGCTGGGCATCGCCTCGGACTTCGACGGCCGCGTGTGGCACTGTCCACAGTCCAACCGCATCTACAGCGTGGAGTCGGTGCACCACCAGGACGCGGAGACCATGCTGGAGGTCGTCGAGTCGGTGGGGTGCCACGAATGACGCCCATGCGGTGGTTCAGGCGGCAGCCGAAGCTCAGCAAGCAGCGCGCGCTGGCCTCCTACCCGGTGCGCAACCAGGCGGTGGAGTGGCAGGGCGAGGGCGAGGAGACGGTGCTGGTGCTGCGGCGGCGCGAGGACTGGGTGGGGCGCATGCTGACGCTTTTCTTCGTGGTGCCGAAAGAACGCAAGATCGGGCTCGATGCGGTCGGCTCCTATGTCTGGCGGCGCTGCGACGGCCGCCACACGGTGGCGGAGCTGATTCAAGATCTGGCCCAGAAATACCGGCTCAACCGCAAGGAAGCGGAGGTGTCGCTGACCGCGTTCCTGCGGCAACTGGGCCGCAAAAAGTTGATAGCCATCGCCGTGCCCAGGGACGAGGGGCGGATGGTGAAGGAGAAGAGCTGACCGATGGCAGCGCAAGCGGCGGACAAGGGCGAGATCATCCAGCGGCAGATCATGCTGCCCTGGCGGCGCTCGGTGCAGATGAGCCTCAACTCCATTTTCGTGCGCCTGGGGCGTTCCATCATCACCGCCTCGGGCATCTTTTTGGGCACCGCATTCCTGGTGTCGGTGTTCACCCAGACCGCGGTGCTGGGGGGGCGCGTACATCTGGAGGCGAGCGAGGCCGCCCGCAGCATCTGGCTGGTGGTCATGTCTCTGCTCGTCGCCACCATTGGCATCGTCAACTCCATGCTGATGGCGGTCACCGAGCGCTACAAGGAGATCGGCACCATGAAATGCCTGGGAGCGCTCGACCGCTTTGTGGTGCGGCTCTTTCTGCTCGAATCGGGCATTCTGGGCACCCTGGGAGCGGTGCTCGGGGCGCTGGCCGGCTTCCTGGTCATCGCCGCCATTTCCATGATCCGATTCGGGGCGAGGGCGTTTGCGCATCTGGGGCCGGCGATGGTGCTGCGCGGGCAGCCGGTGCCATTGTGGATTGCCGTCATCATCGCTATCATCCTGGGCGGGGTGCTGGCGATCCTGGCCGCCATGTATCCCGCCTGGCGTGCGGCGAAGATGCCTCCCGCCGCCGCCCTGAGGGTTGAAATCTGACGCGCCCGAAAACGAGGCCCGCAGGGCAGGAGCTTTAGGCGCCGCTGGAGCCTTGCCTGCTGCCCAAGCCCTAACCCGGAGGGGAAAAGATGAGCGAAGTTGCGCCGAGCGCCAAGGAATACATCGTCCGCACCAAGAACCTGGTGAAAGAATACGTCATGGGCGGCCAGAAGCTAAGTGCCCTCGACGGCGTCGCCATTGATATCAAGCGCGGCGAGTACATCTCGATCATGGGGCCGTCGGGCTCGGGCAAGTCAACCCTGTTCAACATGATCGGGGGGCTCGACAAGCCCACTCAAGGCACCGTCTTTATTGACGAGGTGGACATGGCGCAGCTCGATGCTTTCGAGCTGGCGTGGCTGCGCTGTCGCAAGATCGGCTACATCTTCCAGACCTTCAACCTGATCCCGGTGATGACCGCGCTCGAGAACGTCACCCTGCCCATGATCTTCGCCGGCCTCTCCACCGACGACGCCCAGATGAAGGGACAGAAGCTGCTCGACCGCGTTGGCCTCGGCGACCGCTTGCACCATAAGCCCTCGGAGCTCTCCGGCGGCCAGCAGCAGCGCGTCGCCATCGCCCGCTCGCTGGCCAACGACCCCGGCATTATCCTCGCCGACGAGCCCACGGGCAACCTCGACCTCAGGACCGGCAAGGAGATCATCACCTTGCTCAAGCAGCTCAACGAGGAGCAAAACGTCACCGTCATCTCCGCCACCCACGACCTGAAGATGATTGACGTCTCCGACCGGGTGGTGTGGATCCGCGACGGCAAGATCGAGCGCATCGAGAACCGGGAGCAGATCGAAGTCCGCGTCGGCCAGATGGAAGGCGAGGAGCAGTAGGGACTCGCGTTCAGCCATCTCTCGCGGATGTGAGCGCGGAGCGTTGGGATCGGTCGCCCAATTTGCACGGGCGGCCCTCTGTGGCCGCCCGTGCACAGCCCAGACTCGGCCGCCTCTGGCGCGGCGGCTGAGACACAGCCGAGCGCGCGGCATAGCCACGGGCGCGTATCCATCCCACCCGTGGCGGCCTCACGTGAACTCCGTGCGCCCGATGATCTCCGCCTGCATCTGCGGGGTCAGGTTGACGAAATAGTCGCTGTATCCCGCCACCCGCACCAGCAGGTCGCGGTATAGCTCCGGCGTGCGCTGCGCCGCGAGCAGGGTCTGCCGGTCCACGCAGTTCACCTGCACCTCGAAAGCGCCCAACTCCATCGCCGTCTCCAGCAGCGCCCGCAGTCTTGCGCGTCCTTCCGCATCGGCCAGAACATCCGGCGTGAACTTTAGGTTCAACACCAGCCCGCCGAGCATCGGGGTGTGACCCCACTTCGTCGTCGAGCGAATCGCGGCCGTCGGCCCCGCGCGCTCGCTGCCCTGTGACGGCCCGGCCCCGTCCGCGAACGGAAACCCGGAGCGCCGCCCGTCCGGCGTCGCGCCGGTCACCCGCCCTAACTGCTCGTGCATGACCCAGCAGAAGAACCCCGGGATGAAAGCCGCGCCTCGGCGCCGCTCGGCGTCGCCCCGCTCTTCGCCCGAGGCGGAGCCCGGCCACACCTCATGCTTCGCGCACTCGGCGGCGAAGAACTCCGCCATCTCCTGCGCCAGGGCGTCAGCCTCCGGGTCATCATTCCCGTAGCGCGGGAACGACTCGCGGCAGCGCCCGAGCAGCTGCGGCGCACACTCGAAATCTGTGTCCAGCGCCCGTTTCAGATCAGCCAGGGAAAGCTCGCCCGATTCGCACACCAGCCGCCGGATAGTGGTCAGGCTGTCCACCAGGTTTGCGAGCCCGACAAACGAGCACTCGACCCAGTTGTAGCGCGCGCCGCCCTCGTCAATATCCACGCCGCGCTCCAGGCAATCGCGCGTGAAGCAGGATTGCAGGGGCTTGCCGCCGTGGCGCGCGCGGGTTTCGCGGCACATGTTCTGGTCGGCGACGGCCCCGGCGATGGCGCGGCTCATGCGCGCCTTATACGATGCCAGGAAATCACCGAAGGAGGGCGCGCTGGTCTCGTCCCCGGCGACCTCCTCGATCAGCCCGAGCAGCTCGCCACAGAGATTGAAGTACGGGCTGGCGACCCAAACATTACTCGCCCCGACCGGTGTGATCTCCACACAGGTCGAGTTGATAAACTCGTGGCAGTCGGGCGCCGGCACGCCATAGCGCCTCATGCCTGCCGATATCACAGGATCGTTGAACCACGCCGGGTTGCTCGTGCCGCGGGCGATGAGCTCGATGGCGCGGTCGAGCAGCTCCTCGGGAGTCCCCGGATGCCAGGCGATGCCCACGCTGGGATATGACAGTCCCACATCCTCCACCGCTTGCAGCGCCATCCAGGTGATCTCATTGGTGACATCGCGACCTTCAAGGTCGGGCGTGCCCGCCGTAGCTCTCGTGCTTCGCACAGCAGCATCAGCGAAGGCGGGCCCACCGATCATGACACTCACTGCGCCACCCTTGGCAACATACTCGCTGATGATAATCCACGAGCAGTCCAAAAGCTCCTGCGCCTGTTCGTGAGTCAGGCGACCGGCGGCGATGTCATCGCGGTAGAAGGGCAGCAGGTAGCGATCCACACGGCCGGGCACCAGATAGCCGACGGCTTCGGCGATCATGGTGCCGGCATTGAGGAAGTGCACCGACTGCAAGGCCTCATGGAATGTCCGCGCCGGGTAGGCAGGGACGCGGCGGCAGACTTGGGCGATGCGCTCGAGTTCGACCCGTCGCTGCGGGTCCGCGCATATCGCGGCGTGGCGCTCAGCCTCTTTTGCATACGCAGCCGCCCATGCGCAGGGTCCTTCCAGCGCCTCCATTGCCGCCTCGTAGAACTTCAGCCGCCGCTGCTCTTCCGCCCGCGCGGGATCAAGCCCCGCGGCGCGCCGGCCAATATCCTCCTGCACACCCCGGGCGCCGCGAGCCAGGAGCAGGTCCAGATCCAGTTGCGCGTGTCCGCTCTGCCCGCCCACGACGGGCTGCGCTGCGGCGAACGGTTCGACGGCCTTAAGTCGAGCGGCGTGTTCGGCGTGGGCCTCCCGCAGCCAGGTCTTGCCGACGATTAGCTCATCCTCGTCAATAACCGGGGTCAGATGGGAAAGGACATAGCGCGTCATGCGCCCTCTGCGCACGATGTGCCAGGGCTCGGCGCAGGAATCGCGCAGCGATTCCATGCGCAGCAGGTGGGGCTCCCAGTTGAGCTCGAACGGGAAGGCGCGGCGCAGCGCTCGCTCGCGCAGGCGCTGGATGCGAGGTGTTCTCATGTTGCGTTGGCGCCGTCGTTAGCCGAGATCCGGAAGAATCCCAGTGCTGCGTCAACATTGATATGATGGCATGCGGTTGTAGGGGCGTGATCCATCACGCCCGTTCCGGGAGGGCGCAATGAATTGCGCCCCTACCCATCAATACATCATTGACGCAGCGCTAGGGGCTCAGGCCACCGGCCACATTGTAACACAGGGAAGAGGAGCGCGCCACCGCCATCAAAGGACTGTCGTTGCGAGCGCGACGCCAGCCGGGCGAAGGATCTTTACATCGCGCACGCACCTCCCTCAGGCCTGCTTTGCCGTGATCGCCGCGAGACCTGAGAACGCCGGCCCGGGCGCCGCGCTCTCGCCGAGCCTATCGCCGCCCCAGATACGCCTCCCACAGTCCGCGAAAATAGCGCATCACGCGCTCTGGGTCTGGGCTCGCCGGAATCTCGGCCAGGCAGAAGCCATCATATTCCGATTCCTTCAGCAACCCCAGCAGCTCGCGATACGGATAGTCGAGGAACAGGTCGCGCATGTGCACCAGGCGGATCAATCCGCGCACCAACTCGAAGCTCGGCCGCACCGACCCCTCCACAATATCCAGGTCGTTCGAATTCCAGCACGCAAAGACATTGTCGTGATCCGCGGCATCAAGCATCGCCCGAATGTTGGGCAACAGCGCTGATTCGTCCCCGTGCACCTCCAGGCGAATCTCGACCCCGTAATCCTTGGCGAACTCGCCGCACTCGCGCAGCGCCCGGCCGATTTGCTCGATGGTCTGCGCTTGCGGCGCGCCTTTGCCTCGGTTGAGCGAGTTGGGTCGCACTTTGACCCCGCACGCTCCGACGTCGGCCGCGAGCTTCACATACTCCTTGGTGCCCTCGACGTTGCGTCGCACCTGCGCCGGGTCAAGCGAGTGATACTCGAACGCGCTGCCCAGGCCCGCCAACTCCACCGGCGAGTCCTGGAAGCGCCGCCGCACTTCCTGGCGCTGCTGTGCGCTCAGATCAACCTCCACCCCGTGCGCATGGCCAGTGCGCAGCTCCACGCCCTGCATGCCGGTGTTGGCGCAGCGCTCGATGACGGTGGGCAGGTCCCAATCTTGCGCCAGGTTGTATGTGACAATGCCGACCTTCATGCCGTGCCTCCGGGAATGAGCGATCCGCAGAACTAACCCCAAGACTGTTCACCGAGGGCCGAAGGATGTCATTGTGAGCGTTGGCGAAGAATCTTGGGACTGGATGTTCTCCAAGGCAAGATCCTTCGCGTTGCTCAGGGCAGCCTCTTCGCGTTGCTCAGAGCTTGCCCTGAGTGTAACGAAGGGATGACAGTTGCCGCCACTTCAATGAAAAGCGTTGGGGGCCAACTGGATTACACAGGTTCAAATAGTGGTCAACGCTGCACCCGTGGGGCAGAAGCCTTGGTCGCCTCTAGCGACTGGCCCACGGCCCGGCGGCCTAAAGGGGAGGGCGCGGGCTTCGCCGCGGTTTCCGCTCAGTTTTCGCGCGAACCAGGAGGCCCTTTGGGTGTCTCCGGCACGCCTTCGCTCCAGAGAACATAAACACCTTTCGCCTCCAGGGAGGCCACGCGCAGCTCGCGGACCAGCCCGCGTCCCGGGCCCGGCGCCAGCGCGAGGTAGGCCAGCCAACGGCCATCGGGCGACCAGGCTGCCACCTCGACCCCCTTGTCAACCGCCCGGCGGCCACTTCCGTTGAGGCCGACAACGTCGAGCCCGCCCGGGCGCGCTGGCAGCACCGCCACCCAGCCGCCGCCCGGGGCGAGATCGCCATTGGGCAGCCTGTATCTCTTCTTACCGCGCAAGTCGTACATCATTGGCCGGGCGCCCAGGTACGTGACGTGGTAGGCGTCCGCGAACCCCGGGGCGCGGCAGTCGCCGTCCGCGCTCGTGGTGACCGTAATGAGTTTGCGCGTCTCGAAGTCCAGGCAATAGACTTGATGCGGTGCGTCGGCCGCAAGCTGGCCGGTGAAGGCCAACGTGGAGCCGTCCGGCGACCATGACGGCTGGGCGGCATCAAACATCGAGGTCAGGCGGGTGAGATGTGAGCGATCCCAGCCCACGACCCAGATCGCCCCGCGGGACCCCTCGCGCTTAGAGACGAATGCTATCCAGCGCCCATCGGGCGACCAGGTGGGGTCGTAGTCGGGCGCGGGGTGTGGTGCGAGCGGAATAGCCCCGGCCCCGTCGGCGTCGGCGGCGTATATCTCCGCCGCCTGGCCCGGGGGTGAAGCCTCAATCAGCGCCCATCTGCTGTCCGGGCTCCAGCCGGCTACGCGCCCCGGCTCCCCTGCTCGCACGGCGGTCATAGTGTCGCTGCGATGAACGTAGGTGCCTGCCTCATCGCTCCACACGACCTTGACCCCATCGGGAGAGCACAGGCCCGACGCGACGTGAGGAGTCAAGCGCACGACGCCCCCGTGTACCATATCTGCGGCGTAAAGGCCGGATTCAGTTGAGAATGCCAGCAGCCGCCCCGATTTTGACCAGTTCAGGCCACCTGCCGCTGGATAGGCAGGAGCCGCGGCGCCCAGCACCAAACATGCGGCAGCGAGCACCGCCATGAGACCGCGGCGCACAAGTTTCCTGACCGTGATGAACTCCATTCCGCCCCGTTTTGCGGCCGGCCCCGATCGCGCAAGCTCACTGCCGGGAGTCGAGCCACCGCATCTGGGTGCGATGTGGCCTCGGGTGAAGCCGCATCATGGCCCGACGATTTGTCGCAGTTCGCCTGCCAGCACAATCCCATTATAGTTATTCCGTACCACGCGTCCAATCTGCGCGAGGATGCGGTCCGGGGCGCGCACCTCGAGCCGAGTCGAAGGCTGGTCCTGAGCCCATCCGCTGCGCTCAGAGCTTGCCCTTTCGCGCCACTCAGAGCCTGCCCTGAGCAAGGCGAAGGGGCAAGCTGTGGGCAATGCGAAGGGGAAGATCTTCCGAACGGCGCGCGGCTCGCGCTGGACAGCCCGGGTGTGACCTCGGAGTTTTGGGATGGGAGGGATACCACTCCTCTCCCTCGGTGAGGGAGAGGACCGAGGTGAGGGTGGTAGGCGCCGCCGCGCACCCTCACCCGGCCCGCCGCCAGCGGGCCGGCCTCTCCCTTGAAGGGAGAGGCATTATGCCCGCACGGCCCGTACCAAAGAAAAAGGTCACACCCGGCCAGCCCGGGCTGAGCAAGGTGGGGCGACTGCGGCTGGTCAAGCCCGCTTCACAGCAAACCGCGGGTCGTCCGCGGGTGCAAAACCATCCACCACTCGCAGTAAACATGCGTTCTCGCGAGTGTCGTCCCGCCTCGCTTTTGGGAGCTTTCGGGCCCTCAGCGCCCCGCTGATGTGAGCGCGCCGCGCCACTGCTGGCAAAGAATTATTGACTTTGGGCCGGTTTTGTGCTATATTCCCGACGCACTAACAGGTCTAGCGCCTGCTTACCGGGCGCACAAGCGCGTCTAACCTTGACAATCAGGCGGCTCCTTCGAGCCGTATTCACACCAGCATTGTCCCCCCATGATAGCCGGCCGCAGCGGAGGAAAGGAGGCGAACAAGCCCTTAGCGCCCGCAAAGCCGGGTGGGGAGACGATAAGCCGGAGCTGGCAGCGCAGTGGGAGAACCAGAGGCAACACGGAAACTCTGCACCCTCCCTAGCGCCGCCCGATCCGGCAGTTCAGGCAAAGGCTAAGGAGGAATATGATGAGAGTAGCCTTGGGAATAGCCGCGATTGGCGCGCTGTTCCTCGTCGCAGCAACTGCTCCTGTCATGGCCCAGGGCGCGTTCTCGGATGTCCCGAGCGACCACTGGGCATATGACGCGGTCCAAGAGCTGGCCCAGTCCGGGATCGTCATCGGCTACCCGGACGGCACCTTCAAGGGCCACCGGCAGATGACCCGCTATGAGTTCGCCATGGCCATCTCCCGACTGATGGAGAAGGGCATCGGCGGGCCGGGTCCTGCCGGCCCGCCCGGGGTTGCGGGTGCTGCCGGTGCCGCCGGTGCTGCCGGTCCAGCCGGGGCCCAGGGTCCCGCGGGCACTGGCGCCGGGCTCACCGACCGCCAGAAGCAACTGCTCCAGCAACTCGAACAGGAGTTCCTGCCCGAGCTGAAGCAGATCCGGGCCGATGTTGACGACCTGGTCTTCCGGGTCGAGGACATCGAGGCCAGGATGGCCAAGCCCGAGGTCGGCATGAAGGTCAAGGTCGGCGGCAGCATGAGCTACCGCACCGGCTTCTACGGCACCGACCTCGACTTCGTCGGAAGCGATTCCAACAACTTCGGCACCATGGTCACCAAGCTCAACATCGGCGGCCAACTCACGGATAACGTGTTGGTCAACGTGACCCTGCTCGCCGAGCCGAGGACCAACGTCACAGCCCCGGACGGCCTGCCTATCGACAGCGTCCGGATTGACGAGGCCTGGGCCAGCGTCAACACCGACTTCATCGTGCCCGTCACGGCGAAGGTCGGCAAGCAGTACTGGAAGGTCAATCAGGGCCTGGTGATTGACAACAGCCTGTTTGCGATCAAGGCGGTTGACCTGGGCCTTGACGTGGGGCGCGGCGTGAAGCTCCACGGCATCTACGGCCAGTTGGACCGCGGTCCCGTCCTGGTTCCCCCGGCGCCGATTACGAGGCAGGACGTTTACGCCGCTGCCACCCTCGCGATCCCGATCGCGGGCTGGAACGTCACCGGCGCCTACGTTCACTCGGGCATCGGTAGCGAGCGGGTCTGGTCGGCGGGCATCGAGGGCAAGCTCTTCAACCGCGCCATCGCGGCCGAGTTCGCCCAGGCCGTGAAGGACTTGACCGGCGCCGACATTAACGATGAGGAGAATGCGTGGGTAGTCGGGGCGGACCTGCTCGACACCGCGAACCTCACCCTCAACGCCAAGTACGGCCAGCTCGACTCGAACTTCGGAGCGGGCGCGTTCCTGTCGGCGCTCTATCCGTACGCGGCCATCTCGCCGCATGACATTGACTGGGTGGACCGCCCGCTGTTCCTGGATCCGAACAACATCGCGCGCGGCTGGGAGGCCAACCTGACCTACCGCGGCCTGGCGGGCGGCACCATGCCGATCAAGGTGCGCTACTATGACGGCGATCGCTTTACGGCGACACCTGGCGACTATACGAACGGAGATGCCGTCGTCACCGTAAGCATCTCCAAGCAGCTCGCCCAGGACGTGACGGCGACTGCGCTCTACGGTCGCCGCGAGATGGAGAGCACTATGGGCCCCGGCGCGGACCCGGACCAGGTTCTGCGCGGCGAACTGGCGGTCACCTTCTAGGACAGTCGGTAGCGTGGGCGCGATCACCATGGTCGCCCCACCCAAGCTCACAACCCCCCGGAGTGAACTCCGGGGGGTTGTTGTTTTTGCCGCCGGACAGCGGCGCCTGCACGCCCCAGCCTGTGGTCAGACCCGGATTATGCGCCGCGACTCTGAAGCATTCACCTGGCGGGTGAGCGCTTCAACCGGGCGCGGCCTCGCCTGAGGCCGCGTTTCGCGGGCCCCTAGGTCGCCGTTGGCGACCGGGGTGGCGGTCGGAGACCTAGCCAGTCAGCGACCCCGCGCCCACTGCCGGCATAATGCCGTCACCGGCCAGGCAGTCCTCCCTCCCTGCGCCACAACTCGAAGCCACCGCGGCTGGCCGCCAGCCGGTACCCCACGGCCGTAATCGCAGCCCGCGCCTCAACAGTATCGCGGCGATGAAAGCCCAGGTAGTAATCCGGTCGCAGACTGCTCAACCTCCCCTCGCGCTCGATGTAGATCTCGCGCCGGTTCGCCAGGTATGACGCGGCGGCCCAGGTCGTGACGACGCTCGCCGGTTGCGGGATCATCGCCGTCAGCCTCCGGCGGGCAGTTACCGCTTCCGCCGATAGCACGCTGCTGTAGCGTGCGACGGTCTGAAGCCCGCCCACAGCCGCGGCGATGAAGAACAATGCGGCGGCCAGCGCCGCAGGGGTGCGCGAGCTGCGCAGCCGCCGGGCCAGGGCGGCGGCGGAATAGGTGAAGGCGACGAAGAGCGCAGCCGCGATTAGCATGGAGTAATGGGCGGTCGGGTCGCGCACCGGCCATGGCGATGGCCGCGCCAGAAGCACTGCCAGGGCGTCAGGCGCGCCGAACGCCGTCGGCCACGAGCTGAGCGGCAGAAGGTAACCATAGGGCGCCGCCATCTGCTCCAGGTAGGTGCGGTTTCGCCCCCGGCTGAGCAAGCGGGCGGTGCGCTCCGGGTGGCTGGCCAGGTAGCGCGCGGCGGCGCCCGGCGAGTAGCCCAGGTAGCCATAGAGGTAGCGAAAGGGCCGCCCCGATTCCGTAGTGCGGCAATGCGGCATGATGAGGCCGAAGACAACCGCGCCGTAGATCGCCGCGCTCACCGCCGGCAGCGCCACCCACAGCCACCCGCGCCGCCGCACCGCCGCATAGAGCGAGAACAGCGCAAGCGGGATGATGAATGTTTCCTTGACCGTCAGGCTCAGGGCGGCGAAAACCGCGAACGGCGCAGCCCGGCGCCGCTCGAAGTGCAGCAGAGCCGCCAGGAACGCCGCCAGGCCGTAGGAAGCCTCGTGAAAGAGCCACAGTGTCGGGCCCAGCACAGGCGGCAGGAGCAGGAAACCCGCGGTCAAGGCCAGGGCTTCGCCCTCGGACCAGTGGCGACGCACCAGCGCATGCACCGGGAACGCGCTCGCTGCCAGCGCCGCGCTCTGGGTGATGAGCAAGGGCACCGCCGAGGGCCATACCGCATAGATCGGCAGCAGCGCGAAAAGAGCCGGCGAAAAGTGGGTGCCGAAGTGGGAGCCGCCTTCGTCCGATACGAAGAAGAGGCCGCCACCGTGGATCGTGTTCCACAGGCCCTGCTGGTAGAGGTAGATGTCGCCAATCAGCGGGCCGAACCAGAGCTGGCGCAATGCAATGAACAGGGAGAGGGCAAAGATCGCTGCGGCGACCAACGGCAGGTGACGATCGCGCCCCCACCGGAACGATCCTAACGCCATCAGGGCTGCCGCTGCCGCCACCGGAGTGCGGCGGCCGAATGACAGGTCAGGAATGGAGACCGTCTCGCCGGTGAGGAGCATCTGGCACACGATCGCCCAACCGATAAGCGCCCCGCAGCACGCGGCGAGCTTCCACCCCCAGCCGATGCGCTGGCGGACGATGAAGTAGGCCGCCGCGCCGAACGGAATGATCACAACCGCTAGGCCCCTGATGGGGCCGAGCGCCCCGACCGTCACCTGGGCGGCGATGAGAGCGCCGCGCACTGATTGCGCGGCCAGCGGGAGGGCGAAGAGCAGCACAACCGCGGCGCAAAGCCCCAGGTCGCGCGACCCGAACCTGTACTCAGGCGCCGCCAGGGGCTGGGGCGCGGCGGCCCGAGGGGCGCGATCGGCGTCGCTCACGGGCGGCTCCCGAAGTTCTCGCGGTTCATGCGATCAATGCGCTTCATGCGCCGGCGCGAGTATCCTTTGGCGCCTTTCTTCGTCGAGTGGTACTTGCTGCGCGGCAGCAAGACGCGGCCGAACTTGAGGATATATCGCTGCTGCTTGCGCATTTGGGGCCGGTTTGGAGGTCTGCGACGAAGCCTTGCGCCACGGCCGCGGCGAGTGTAGCAGCGCCCCTCAACCGGTGTCAAGGATGCGGGTGGCCGGGGTATGACCGCGAAGAGTGGGGATGGGTGCGATCAACTTGGTGGCGCAGCCTCTATAAGACGGGCTGTCAAGGCCTCCCGCAAGGTTCCGTTGTTTGTTCTCCCTGGCCGCGCTCAGCGGCGCGCAGCGAGCGCCCTCATTTGCAGCGAGCGTCGCGCGCCGCCC
>Ga0315289_10008092_pt1 | contig 15228 bp, 16 predicted proteins | sample YL17G11_40_MG_FD_203452 | JGI IMG/M metagenome (GOLD analysis project Ga0315289, IMG submission 203452) | Sediment microbial communities from Yellowstone Lake, YNP, Wyoming, USA - YL17G11_40 | ecosystem: Environmental > Aquatic > Freshwater > Lake > Sediment | place: USA: Wyoming | collected... | reverse complement strand
AACTTCGGTGTGTACCGCTTACCCATTTTGTCCTCCTCTTTTCCGTCTTTTCTATCATCCCACATCTGCCCGAGGAGGTCAACTCGATCACAGTACTACCGAGTCCAACTTTTTGGGTGCATATCTCGGAGAAGCGGACTTTCAGTATCCTCTATCGGATCGAACCCACTGTAACTTGCAGTAGCCTGTACATCTTATGGGTTCTATACACTACTTTCAGTATCCTCTATCGGATCGAACCCACTGTAACTGTGCTGGTGGAAAAGCCAATTGCTGCGACGCTGAAAGCTTTCAGTATCCTCTATCGGATCGAACCCACTGTAACCGCACATAAGAAAAGCGAAACTCCCCAACAGTCTTGCTTTCAGTATCCTCTATCGGATCGAACCCACTGTAACTATTGAGAAACGAATACCTGATCTGGTGCATTACCTGGACTTTCAGTATCCTCTATCGGATCGAACCCACTGTAACCGCTGCTTTACCAATGCACCGCTTGACCAACAAGCATCTTTCAGTATCCTCTATCGGATCGAACCCACTGTAACTTGATGTTTGTGAGAAGCGGGTGAGCGAGATAAACGCCTTTCAGTATCCTCTATCGGATCGAACCCACTGTAACATGGGACGTTGACAACGAATGCAAGAGGGTCAAACTCCTTTCAGTATCCTCTATCGGATCGAACCCACTGTAACGAGTCTACCCTTGCACCTGGACAAGAAGACCCCGAACCTTTCAGTATCCTCTATCGGATCGAACCCACTGTAACATTTGACGTGGGAATTGGTGCGGGCGTTTTGCTCACACTTTCAGTATCCTCTATCGGATCGAACCCACTGTAACTATGACCGACTGCAGGCTGCCGCCCGCCGCATTCGGGCTTTCAGTATCCTCTATCGGATCGAACCCACTGTAACGTTGGTGCGCCGGGGGCGATTGAATTGGCTGGCGGATCTTTCAGTATCCTCTATCGGATCGAACCCACTGTAACACTTTCAGTCGCATAATTGCAGTAAGTGCGGGAATTACTTTCAGTATCCTCTATCGGATCGAACCCACTGTAACTTGGCGATCAGTGCGGTGATTGATTGGCTGCAGCGGACTTTCAGTATCCTCTATCGGATCGAACCCACTGTAACAGTTTGATGGATTGCCAGAGGCTTTCGCATAGTGATACTTTCAGTATCCTCTATCGGATCGAACCCACTGTAACTGGAACCATAACTACCAGGTACCGCCAGTCGGGAAGCTTTCAGTATCCTCTATCGGATCGAACCCACTGTAACAACAGAATCAACCCGCCTTCCACCAATCGGTCGAACCACTTTCAGTATCCTCTATCGGATCGAACCCACTGTAACCGAGACCCGCCGCACCGTCCCCTGGATCGGGCCCTGGCTTTCAGTATCCTCTATCGGATCGAACCCACTGTAACTGGGCCACGAATGCCTGCCCGCCGTCGCCCACATCACCTTTCAGTATCCTCTATCGGATCGAACCCACTGTAACAGAATCATTATGAGCAGATCCAGATGTATCTGCTCTATCTTTCAGTATCCTCTATCGGATCGAACCCACTGTAACTGGGGACAGATGACGAAACCGCGTGAATGGCCAACCTCTTTCAGTATCCTCTATCGGATCGAACCCACTGTAACAGGACGTCGATCGCGCTGGTGCCGGAGGATGAGGTGCTTTCAGTATCCTCTATCGGATCGAACCCACTGTAACGTGGTATGGGATTACGTCAGGATGCTCCCTATCATCCTTTCAGTATCCTCTATCGGATCGAACCCACTGTAACACCGCGTACCAGACTGACGCATCCCCTATGTGCACACTTTCAGTATCCTCTATCGGATCGAACCCACTGTAACTCGGCGTGATCCTCCACCCCACCGCCCCGCTCGTGAACTTTCAGTATCCTCTATCGGATCGAACCCACTGTAACTACAAGCAGGTCGCGCCGACCGGCCAATTCAGCAGCCTTTCAGTATCCTCTATCGGATCGAACCCACTGTAACCTGGCATGGATGCCTACGACCATCTGCGAGTAGCCAACTTTCAGTATCCTCTATCGGATCGAACCCACTGTAACTGAGAGCGATGCCGAATGAGGAGCCACTGGTGGCCCAGCTTTCAGTATCCTCTATCGGATCGAACCCACTGTAACAAAGAGCCGCCCAATCCACACAACTCCTGTGGACCTCTTTCAGTATCCTCTATCGGATCGAACCCACTGTAACGAGCGTAGCCACCGGGACCGGGTGCCTTACGATGTGTCTTTCAGTATCCTCTATCGGATCGAACCCACTGTAACTCGCGGATGCCCACCGTCTCCCCGTCCATCGCCAGGTCTTTCAGTATCCTCTATCGGATCGAACCCACTGTAACATCTTGACCACGACCCGCCAGGCGCTCACGACTCTGCCTTTCAGTATCCTCTATCGGATCGAACCCACTGTAACTGCACGCACGTAGGACGCACGCACGCACGGGAGGTAACTTTCAGTATCCTCTATCGGATCGAACCCACTGTAACTTTCTATCAAATCGGTTCCCAAAGCGAACATATAATACTTTCAGTATCCTCTATCGGATCGAACCCACTGTAACTAAGGAAGTAATACTTGAACAAGAGACATCCCCTGGTCTTTCAGTATCCTCTATCGGATCGAACCCACTGTAACCTACGTGGGCGTGTAGTATATCAGATGAGCATCACGACTTTCAGTATCCTCTATCGGATCGAACCCACTGTAACAGGTATGATATGTGGTTTCCGTTTGAGAGTACGCTCGACTTTCAGTATCCTCTATCGGATCGAACCCACTGTAACCACTCGCTAACGCCACAATGCAACAGATATACCACACTTTCAGTATCCTCTATCGGATCGAACCCACTGTAACCCATGAGGCCATATAGTAAACGCTGCTTGTTCACAGCCTTTCAGTATCCTCTATCGGATCGAACCCACTGTAACAGGAATGCCGACCTCTTGGAGTGGTTGGGTACATTAGCTTTCAGTATCCTCTATCGGATCGAACCCACTGTAACAGGAAAGCCCGGTGGGTGGGACAACCGGATGGATCAGGCTTTCAGTATCCTCTATCGGATCGAACCCACTGTAACAGCGCCCGATCCGCACGCCGACATAGTCTATTTGTCGCTTTCAGTATCCTCTATCGGATCGAACCCACTGTAACGGGACACGAAAACAACGCGGGGAAGGACCGCCGTCCCTTTCAGTATCCTCTATCGGATCGAACCCACTGTAACCTGGGATGGGCCAGCGAACGAGGCGCGGGTGCGCAGCTTTCAGTATCCTCTATCGGATCGAACCCACTGTAACTAGACAAGGCGGCGGCGAATCCGGCGAAGTGGCTGGTCTTTCAGTATCCTCTATCGGATCGAACCCACTGTAACTTTCCGTGTACCGGCAAATCGCATTACGGTTGCGCTCTTTCAGTATCCTCTATCGGATCGAACCCACTGTAACTGAAAGTCTGGACGATATTCTGCAGGAAGCGTATGAAGCTTTCAGTATCCTCTATCGGATCGAACCCACTGTAACACGCCAGTCTGCTGGACGAATCGGTGTGTGTGTGGTCTTTCAGTATCCTCTATCGGATCGAACCCACTGTAACTTGCCCGTCGCCCCATCCGGCTGAGAGGAGTACGTCCTTTCAGTATCCTCTATCGGATCGAACCCACTGTAACAGCAAAGTCCTGCGGAGCACGGTCGCGGCACCAGAACCTTTCAGTATCCTCTATCGGATCGAACCCACTGTAACACAGCGCCAGGCCAGCAACCGGCGGCGCGGGGGGAAGCTTTCAGTATCCTCTATCGGATCGAACCCACTGTAACCGACTATCGGCCAGCCCACCGCTTCGTCGGAAGAACCTTTCAGTATCCTCTATCGGATCGAACCCACTGTAACTCCGGCCGAGGATATCATTGAATATTCGCACGAATGGACTTTCAGTATCCTCTATCGGATCGAACCCACTGTAACCGAGCCGGCCAGCAGCCGAAGCGCGCGCACAACCCCACTTTCAGTATCCTCTATCGGATCGAACCCACTGTAACTCGCCTGCCGAAACCATCCTTTGCAGTTTACCAGGTATCTTTCAGTATCCTCTATCGGATCGAACCCACTGTAACCGACCTTGCCTTGAGGGGGAGCAAAAAACCTATAGGGCTTTCAGTATCCTCTATCGGATCGAACCCACTGTAACTACTGCGCATCCACCGGTGCCGGCCCCGCCCCCGTCGCTTTCAGTATCCTCTATCGGATCGAACCCACTGTAACTCCTGGTCCTGGTACCATCCCTCCCCCTCACCCCGCCTTTCAGTATCCTCTATCGGATCGAACCCACTGTAACCGCCGGGCGTCACCGTCTCCCCCCCCCGCATGCGGGGGCTTTCAGTATCCTCTATCGGATCGAACCCACTGTAACGATGACGCAGCCGATGCGGGAAGCAGCGTTCGGCGTCTTTCAGTATCCTCTATCGGATCGAACCCACTGTAACTCAGCGTGGCGTACGAGTGACAACGGTGTCAACGGATCTTTCAGTATCCTCTATCGGATCGAACCCACTGTAACTAATGATCCTCCGTCCTCCCGTGCTCGAAGACGTAGAACTTTCAGTATCCTCTATCGGATCGAACCCACTGTAACTGGTGCGGGCGGAGACGACGCGGGTGGTGGTGGAGTTGCCTTTCAGTATCCTCTATCGGATCGAACCCACTGTAACCGCCGCCGCCTGTGCCGCCGCCTGCTCTGCCCTACTCTTTCAGTATCCTCTATCGGATCGAACCCACTGTAACCTTGACCCGCGAAGTATGCCGCGAATCCGACCTTGACTTTCAGTATCCTCTATCGGATCGAACCCACTGTAACGACGAGAGCTGATTTGGTGGCGGAGATCGCCAGGCGGTATCTTTCAGTATCCTCTATCGGATCGAACCCACTGTAACAGGTTGCGGATCTGTTGGGCCAGGCCGCCTTTCATTACTTTCAGTATCCTCTATCGGATCGAACCCACTGTAACTTCGCTGAGCATTTGCCGCATTTGCCCCCATGCCCTACTTTCAGTATCCTCTATCGGATCGAACCCACTGTAACTCTATGAGCGTGCAAGTGTTTATCACGGCAGCCCACAACTTTCAGTATCCTCTATCGGATCGAACCCACTGTAACAGCAGCTCTCAGGCTGCCTAATCTTCGTAATCTTCACTTTCAGTATCCTCTATCGGATCGAACCCACTGTAACTCCTTGCGCCAGATTGTCCATCTGCGCGCAGAGGTTGACTTTCAGTATCCTCTATCGGATCGAACCCACTGTAACCGCTAGATGCTGCGCGGACTGCGCCAGCCATGACATCTTTCAGTATCCTCTATCGGATCGAACCCACTGTAACATGATTCCTGGTTCGGCATAATCTACACGCTGGACGACTTTCAGTATCCTCTATCGGATCGAACCCACTGTAACTACAACCAATCAAGGCACGCCGACCGCCTTAAATATCTTTCAGTATCCTCTATCGGATCGAACCCACTGTAACCAATGTCCAGGTTGACGCTGACAAACTCAGGCACATCTCTTTCAGTATCCTCTATCGGATCGAACCCACTGTAACTCAGCGCCAGCGAGAAGACATGGAGCGCCACAATCAGTCTTTCAGTATCCTCTATCGGATCGAACCCACTGTAACCAACCCGTGTTTCCAGGCACGAGTTAATCAGCCTGGATCTTTCAGTATCCTCTATCGGATCGAACCCACTGTAACTATTGGCACTATGCTAACTGCTGCCGTGATAGGCATCTTTCAGTATCCTCTATCGGATCGAACCCACTGTAACAACGGGATCACGCACGAGGCACCCCCAGCGCGAGACTTTCAGTATCCTCTATCGGATCGAACCCACTGTAACTTTCGCGTGCGCCTCGCACCATCCCGCCACACTGTACTTTCAGTATCCTCTATCGGATCGAACCCACTGTAACCGGAGGAAGTGCCGGCGGCGCAGCCGGAGACAAAATCTTTCAGTATCCTCTATCGGATCGAACCCACTGTAACGGAGTGCGGGGCGCGGATTTCATTTGTGGATGCGACGCTTTCAGTATCCTCTATCGGATCGAACCCACTGTAACGTCGGGGAGCCAGAACCGACCTGTGGGCGAGGTGGTCTTTCAGTATCCTCTATCGGATCGAACCCACTGTAACCAGTGGATGGCGATTATGGTGATCCGGCTGGTGCTGGTCTTTCAGTATCCTCTATCGGATCGAACCCACTGTAACAAGACGCCGTCGTCGTACACGATCAGCGCGGTGGCCCTTTCAGTATCCTCTATCGGATCGAACCCACTGTAACGATGGTAGGATGATCATCGTGCCCGAGCAAGATGGCTTTCAGTATCCTCTATCGGATCGAACCCACTGTAACGTGCTGTAGACCTCTGCTTTGCGCCCAACCCAATAGGCTTTCAGTATCCTCTATCGGATCGAACCCACTGTAACTGGAGAACGGCGCACACAGGGAAACGATCTTCGACTATCTTTCAGTATCCTCTATCGGATCGAACCCACTGTAACTACGACGTGATCGGGGTGGAGGAGGCGACGACGCTGACTTTCAGTATCCTCTATCGGATCGAACCCACTGTAACTTTGCCGCTCGATGAGCGCGAGCGGGTGCGGGTCAAGACTTTCAGTATCCTCTATCGGATCGAACCCACTGTAACTGGGCGGGGGTGGACGTGTTGGTGAGCGGGGATCGAGCTTTCAGTATCCTCTATCGGATCGAACCCACTGTAACAGTTGTGGTGGTTGTGCCGGGAGTGGTTACGGACGGACTTTCAGTATCCTCTATCGGATCGAACCCACTGTAACGGCGGCTGGCGCGGGAGTGGAGGCTCGACCTCCACGCTTTCAGTATCCTCTATCGGATCGAACCCACTGTAACTTTTTTTACAATTTCTTGACCTTATGGGATTGACAGGCTTTCAGTATCCTCTATCGGATCGAACCCACTGTAACGTTTGAAGATACGGTCGGGAGGAGTTTTGAGCGCATCTTTCAGTATCCTCTATCGGATCGAACCCACTGTAACAGCGCGATTTGATCTATGTGGCACCACTGCTTTCTAGCTTTCAGTATCCTCTATCGGATCGAACCCACTGTAACATCCCTGGATAATTCGCCAAGAAATCATCTGGGATCGCTTTCAGTATCCTCTATCGGATCGAACCCACTGTAACTGCCAGCGTCAAGGATGATATACATGACAAAGAACTTCTTTCAGTATCCTCTATCGGATCGAACCCACTGTAACACCGTGCTGAAACTGTACGCGCCAGACTTGGCAAAACCTTTCAGTATCCTCTATCGGATCGAACCCACTGTAACTGTAAGCCTCATTATATGCATCCGCGCCCTTAGATCTTTCAGTATCCTCTATCGGATCGAACCCACTGTAACCTTGCTGCTACCGTAAGCCCCTTCACCTTCACAGGCCAAGCTTTCAGTATCCTCTATCGGATCGAACCCACTGTAACCAGGAGCACAATTTGCCTATTACGTCCGTGTCCCTCTCTTTCAGTATCCTCTATCGGATCGAACCCACTGTAACTTGTTGCATGTTCCGCCTGCTGACATTGGTGGTATCTCTTTCAGTATCCTCTATCGGATCGAACCCACTGTAACCCATATTCAAGTGCTATCCTGAGAGTAGTACAACTGCCTTTCAGTATCCTCTATCGGATCGAACCCACTGTAACTGCTTTGACCATGGTGCCCCATCGGGTTACAAAGTTGTCTTTCAGTATCCTCTATCGGATCGAACCCACTGTAACTATGCCCCTTTGTCTCCGTCCACTTGGGGCTTGCGGTCTTTCAGTATCCTCTATCGGATCGAACCCACTGTAACACTAAGAGGAGCACCAGCGAGGGATGCATTTAAGCATCTTTCAGTATCCTCTATCGGATCGAACCCACTGTAACTAACGGGACATATCGTGATAACGAGATTCACTTTGACTTTCAGTATCCTCTATCGGATCGAACCCACTGTAACTATTCCAACTCGCTCACCAGATACCGCTTGCCCGAATCTTTCAGTATCCTCTATCGGATCGAACCCACTGTAACGTGCTTGACCGAGGCGGGTTGCCTGTGAAGCAGCAGACTTTCAGTATCCTCTATCGGATCGAACCCACTGTAACTGCTCCCCCTACTCTACCTCTTAAACTTCTTCTTCACTTTCAGTATCCTCTATCGGATCGAACCCACTGTAACCATGGCTGGTGGACTGGCCGCACAGATGATGAAAAGACTTTCAGTATCCTCTATCGGATCGAACCCACTGTAACAGATACAGCGCGAGTGGTGCCGAGGTGTGGACGGCCTTTCAGTATCCTCTATCGGATCGAACCCACTGTAACTGACAATAAACGGCATAACCGACTTGCTCACGAATCTCTTTCAGTATCCTCTATCGGATCGAACCCACTGTAACCTGGCAGATATGCCAGCGCACCGGCTCCACCAACCGCTTTCAGTATCCTCTATCGGATCGAACCCACTGTAACTGGTAAAGCACGTGCACGCATCTACCTTGACGAAACTTTCAGTATCCTCTATCGGATCGAACCCACTGTAACTGCTACGGGGGGAGGCGTACTGGTGGAAGATCGCCGACTTTCAGTATCCTCTATCGGATCGAACCCACTGTAACTTGTCGGCGGGGAATTGATTCCGCGTATGGGGATTATCTTTCAGTATCCTCTATCGGATCGAACCCACTGTAACTGGTCCGGTTCGGGTCACCGGCGGAGAGGGACCTCACTCTTTCAGTATCCTCTATCGGATCGAACCCACTGTAACCGGTCAGGACAACTGAGGCCGATGTGGCGATTGTAACCCTTTCAGTATCCTCTATCGGATCGAACCCACTGTAACCACGCTCGCCGACCCCCCCCCCATCTTCCACGACCTCTTTCAGTATCCTCTATCGGATCGAACCCACTGTAACAGATACCTTGAGATTGAGGTGGTGAATGGCTAAGGGCTTTCAGTATCCTCTATCGGATCGAACCCACTGTAACCGAGCTGGCCGAGGCCGGCCTAGCCGAATTCGCCAATGCTTTCAGTATCCTCTATCGGATCGAACCCACTGTAACCCACGACGCCCGCGCCGCCGGCTGCCGGTATTGCGATCTTTCAGTATCCTCTATCGGATCGAACCCACTGTAACGGCGGAAGTTGGCCAGCGTGCGGCGCTTTTACGAGACTTTCAGTATCCTCTATCGGATCGAACCCACTGTAACTCATCGTGTGGCCGCACCAGGCGACGCAGGAGCGGTCTTTCAGTATCCTCTATCGGATCGAACCCACTGTAACTGCTCCAGTACCTCGAATGCCACGTACACCTCACCCGGCTTTCAGTATCCTCTATCGGATCGAACCCACTGTAACGGCGCTCCCATCTGCCGGTTGCTCCACCAAAAATATCTTTCAGTATCCTCTATCGGATCGAACCCACTGTAACTCAGCGGGTGCGAGCGGTTTCACTGCCTGATTCACTCTTTCAGTATCCTCTATCGGATCGAACCCACTGTAACCGCGCCGATAGCAATGCACCGCCAATCCATCCAACCGCTTTCAGTATCCTCTATCGGATCGAACCCACTGTAACTCACCAGCGTACTCAACAACGACGCCGCCGTCGCGATCCTTTCAGTATCCTCTATCGGATCGAACCCACTGTAACTACGGATAGGAGGACCTGCTTGCGGTACCCGGCCCGACTTTCAGTATCCTCTATCGGATCGAACCCACTGTAACTTGCAGAATGATGAGTTGATCGGGAATCAGGCAAATCTTTCAGTATCCTCTATCGGATCGAACCCACTGTAACATAATCTGAAACGGCTTTCAGCTCGATCCTGCGGTACTTTCAGTATCCTCTATCGGATCGAACCCACTGTAACAACTGCAATCCCCCATCCGTCGCCGACGCCAGAATGCCTTTCAGTATCCTCTATCGGATCGAACCCACTGTAACTCCTCTGCCGCCCGGTCCCGCGCCTCACGCGCCCAGGTCTTTCAGTATCCTCTATCGGATCGAACCCACTGTAACTTGCAGAATGATGAGTTGATCGGGAATCAGGCAAATGCTTTCAGTATCCTCTATCGGATCGAACCCACTGTAACTAGGTGTAGGTATGGACTGGGATTTGTTCCAGCCCGTCTTTCAGTATCCTCTATCGGATCGAACCCACTGTAACTGCGCCGAGGCCCACGGCCGCGCCTCCCCCGTGGACAACTTTCAGTATCCTCTATCGGATCGAACCCACTGTAACAGTAAGACGACCTGGTACGTGTACGCGGACCGGGCAGCTTTCAGTATCCTCTATCGGATCGAACCCACTGTAACTTTGGGACACTGCGCGATCAGTTGTGGTGGTTGTGCCTTTCAGTATCCTCTATCGGATCGAACCCACTGTAACACAGGGCAAGGAGATCGCAGCGCAGGCTCAGCAGATCCTTTCAGTATCCTCTATCGGATCGAACCCACTGTAACCGTGATCTCCCGGCTCACCGCGCCCGGCACAATTGTCTTTCAGTATCCTCTATCGGATCGAACCCACTGTAACTTCCCGGCCGAATGTAGAGACCTGGTTGGAATCCATCCTTTCAGTATCCTCTATCGGATCGAACCCACTGTAACATCGGGCGGTGAGGGCGCGCAGTGTAACCGTCAAGGGCGCTTTCAGTATCCTCTATCGGATCGAACCCACTGTAACAGTTGGCGGCGGCGCTCGATGTGCCCAGTTGTCGGGCTTTCAGTATCCTCTATCGGATCGAACCCACTGTAACTGTAGAGTCGCAGGTGGATGAGGTGGAGATGATGGTGCTTTCAGTATCCTCTATCGGATCGAACCCACTGTAACAGGTGTATACGGCAGCGGCACCTCCGCTAGAGAATCCTTTCAGTATCCTCTATCGGATCGAACCCACTGTAACCATAAATGCGTCCCGCCACTTCGCCGGCCGCCACCCCCTTTCAGTATCCTCTATCGGATCGAACCCACTGTAACTGGCCGGAGGCCCAACCCCGCCAGCCACACCAGATGTCTTTCAGTATCCTCTATCGGATCGAACCCACTGTAACCACAATCACCAATGTACTCAATGGAGACCGAAATCCCTTTCAGTATCCTCTATCGGATCGAACCCACTGTAACTGGTATTACGCTATGCTGGAAGGAAGCGTTGAGGTAACCTTTCAGTATCCTCTATCGGATCGAACCCACTGTAACCGGCGCGGAATTGTCAGTTCGAGCGCCGGGAATACTTCTTTCAGTATCCTCTATCGGATCGAACCCACTGTAACTGAAAGTAGCGGAGTCGCCCACAGTGCGGGTGGAGGACTTTCAGTATCCTCTATCGGATCGAACCCACTGTAACTTGCTGCAGGCCCAGCCGTGTGTGTTCGACGACGTGGACTTTCAGTATCCTCTATCGGATCGAACCCACTGTAACACCGTGCGGTATTCCTCCATTGTGCGCTGCGCCTCAACTTTCAGTATCCTCTATCGGATCGAACCCACTGTAACTGATGCGCGCGTATAACGTGCCGCTGGCGCAGGTGCGGCTTTCAGTATCCTCTATCGGATCGAACCCACTGTAACTGATCTAGTATCGGCTGCGGTAGGCAAGGCGCTAGTCTTTCAGTATCCTCTATCGGATCGAACCCACTGTAACTGCGGTCGGGCATATTGACACGGCTACGGTGTTTTCTCTTTCAGTATCCTCTATCGGATCGAACCCACTGTAACAAACTAACAAAGTGGATACACGACAAACTCAATGAGAACTTTCAGTATCCTCTATCGGATCGAACCCACTGTAACTGGCGGCGGTGTTGGTGGTGGTCGCCGGGGCGATTTTCCTTTCAGTATCCTCTATCGGATCGAACCCACTGTAACTTGTACGTCAGCGCCCCCTGATTCGTGTCCACCGAATCCCTTTCAGTATCCTCTATCGGATCGAACCCACTGTAACGGAGAAGGCCAGACAGGTGCTCCAGGCGGTGGATTGCCTTTCAGTATCCTCTATCGGATCGAACCCACTGTAACCGCCCCCTCCGGTCATAAAAATGAGCCTTCTGAAGCCGTTGCGGGGCCATTTCAGGGCCAAAAACGGCTTCCGGGGCACATTTTTGCCGTTTTACCCCCCTATTTCCTTGCCCCCGCTTCCCGCTACAGCGCAAATCGTTTTCTGCATCCAAACCCCGCCGATTTGCGACCAGCACGAACAACACAGAATATTCCCCCTTCATAACACGTCGTTGCAGAAGCGGCGAAACTCGCAGTTGACGCACGGCTGGTGCGACCGTGGCGCATCCGGCATGACTTCCCGCTCCACCATCTCTCGCATCGCCGCCACTACCTCCCGCACTTCTCCCTTCAGCCGCTCCGTCAACACGATCTCTTCTGCCTTTCTCGTGACCAGCGAGTAAACGAAGCCCCGCCGGACTGTCCCGCCCCACGTCTCCTCCAGCATCATCCCGTACGCCGCCAACTGGCGCCGTATGTGTGGCCCCGCCCGCCGCAGCGTCTGTTTGTAATCCACGACGATCCATTCCCTCTCCTCCCCCTCCCCCACCTCGATCACCATGTCAACCCGCCCCCGCAGACCCAGTATAGACGATTCCACCCAAACGTCAAAATGTCGCTTCCCTTCTTCCAACCCGTAGGCGGAAAGCGTGCGCCGCTGTTCTCGCTTCCCGGCTTCCTCGTGCGCGGCGACGCCAGACTCCATCTTGAACGTCGTCGGGCGCAGCAGCGGCAGACAATACGTGTAGAAGACGATCCGCGGACAGTAGGTATATTGCTTCAGGTCGGTCACCACAAAGACCGTGCGCTCCCCCTCCCTATTCTCCATCCTTCATCCTCCATCCTTCATCCTCCATTCTCCATCCTCTATTCTTCCTCCTCCTCCTCCCCCTCCTGCACAATCTCCAGCCGCTGCCGCCAGTCCTTCTCACACATGACGAACAACTGCACCTTCCCCTTACGATCGGCCAACCGTTCCCCGATCTTTAGGATCAACTCCTCCTGATGCGTACGCGCCAGGTCTCCCAGAAAGGCCGAGTACTGGATGCGGTCCAACCCATAGTCCAGGCAAAAGTCGGCGATCTTTGTGCGCGTCGCGTCGTGTGGTATGTCGTAGACCAACAGAGTCTTCATAAGAATACAGGATAGGGAATGGAGGATGGAGAATGGAGAATGGAGAATGGAGGTTACCAGCGGGCGAGGAAGGGTTCGTAGGCCGCCCGGTCGCCGCGTACGAAGGTGGCGATGTGGCGGGCCTGGCTCTGGATGACGATGTGCAGCGACTGCCGCTTGCGCTCGTACCGCTCTGCCGCTTCCAGCCGCTCCAGCACCTTCTCTGCAATGTCCCGCCGGCTTTTCTCCACCAACAACCCCTTCTCGTCCAGTTCCAACTTCATCCCCTTGTTCGCCATCCCTACGATGGTGCGGTCCACCACGACCTGCCGAAACTCCTCGATCAGGTCGAAGACCAGGCTGGGCTTGCCCGGCCGGTCAACGTGGATGAATCCCCCGTAAGGGTCCAGCCCGGCCAACACCAACGCCCGCTCGATCTGGCCATACAGGATGCCGTAGCCGTAATTCAAGGCCGCGTTGATCGGATCCCGCGCCCCGCGCCCCTTTCGCCCTGGCCAACCATATTCCTCTGGCAAGGCCTGCTTGAGCGCATTCCAATACCGCTGCGCCGCTCGCCCCTCGACCGAGAGAATCTGCTCGCGCACCTCGTCTATGGTGTCCCCCTGCAGGCGGCGCAGTTCTTCCAGGTGCTCCTGCACCTCGTCGGCGCGCCCGCGCAACTCCTGGTACAGGTCAGGATCGGCCTCCTGGCGATACTTGGCGGCGTAGCGCAGGAACCCGGCCTGATTGGTGATCTTGCCCCGCGCAAAGGCGACCGCCAGTTCCAGCCCCCGCCGGTCGGCGTAAGCCAGCAACTGCTCCCGCCGCGTCAGCACCGTCCCGGTCAACCCGGCCGCGTACAGTGATGCATAAGGCCGCCCCCGGCTGTCCACGAAGTAGATCGGGACACCCGCTGTGCAGCAGGCGCGGATCGTGTCAGCCGAGAGGCCAATCCCCTCCCCCGTCACGAGCACCTGCTCCAGGTGCAACAGCGGCGCTTCGGCCAGCGTCTCTTTGTCCTTCGTGACCCTCAGCCGGCCACTGTGCTTGCCGATGAACGCGCCGTACTGGTCTACGATCAGGCTCTGAATGATGGGCATGGTGAGACACCTCCTCCATTCTCCATCCTCCATCCTCCATCCTCCATTCTTATCCACCCATTCCCCTTGACCGCATCCTTCCCCACGTGCGTGAACTGGCCCCACACCAGCCACGTCAGAAAAGGCGACCAATCGTCGGCCTCCAGCACGACGCTGCCTGTGAACCCCGAGGTGGGAGACTCGGCCTGGCGGCGGGTCGAGTAACTGCGCAACTCCTCCCACACCAGGTGGTTCTCGACCACGCGCACCCGCCCGGCCGCCTCGATCAGCCCGCGCGGGTCAGCGAAGCGCAGTGGCGTGTCGGAAAAATCGCGGCTCAACGCCTCCAACCGCTCCATCAACCGCTGGAAGAACGGCTGGAAGCGGAACCCCTCCGGCTTGACCAGGTGCCCGCGCTCGACAATCCGCGTCGGCGTCAGAAAATGAAGAATACAGAATGAAGAATGAAGAATATAGCTTGCTCTCGCCCATTCTTGGACCTGCGCGTGGGTGATTGGCACGTCCGGCACCTGCACCATCTTGTCCCCCGCCCGCATCACCGGCTGCCGCTCCCCGGTCAGTGGGTTCTCTGCCCACACCTCCTGAATGGCCAGCCTGCCCCGCCGCCAGCGCCCATTGGCCTGCTCGACCTTGCGCCCGAGCCCCCCGCGCTCGAACTCCCCCACCGCCAGCACGACGTAGGGAAACAGTTGCAACGCCTGTGCATACAGCGTCAGCCCAAACTCCAACCGCCCCCCCGCCTCCATCCTCCATTCTCCATTCTCCATCCTCCATCCTTCATTCTTTACCGGAGGCTGAATCGTATACGGCCGCGGCACGTCCCGCCCCCGCCCGCTCTCCGGCTTGAGCGTGCTGACCAGCGTCGCGACCGGGCACGCCAC